>Ga0307507_10000341_pt1 | contig 94803 bp, 29 predicted proteins | sample 7_EM_MG_FD_207223 | JGI IMG/M metagenome (GOLD analysis project Ga0307507, IMG submission 207223) | Populus trichocarpa ectomycorrhiza microbial communities from riparian zone in the Pacific Northwest, United States - 7_EM | ecosystem: Host-associated > Plants > Roots > Unclassified | place...
TTTAGAAGAAATTTGGTCTGTTTCTTAGGTGCCTTTAAACATATTAACTTAAATACTGACTTTAAGCTAGAAAAGGACAAGAAAGACTATAGTATATACCTAGGCATAAATTTAGGAGAAGTGAGAGACACCTTACAGGTGGTACTAAACGGCGTACAAGCCATCTCCCTTCGGGAAGACAAGCCTACAGTAAGTGGACCTTTTTATAGATGTAGCTTATTCTAATTTAACTTCTAGATTCCTATAAACCTTATATTTAATTTCCTACCCCAGTTAAAAATATACTAGGAGAGTCTTTCTCCTAACTTAATCAGCGCTAAGCACCTTTAGGGGTTATTAAGATTCCTTAAAGACCATTTTACGCCTATAACTAATAGTCTCCTGCCGCTTCTAGACCATAGCGAAATTAATTTTAATCTCCTTTAGGCCTTATTTAAACCAAATACGCACATCCTTATAATTTGCGAAGGCTCGGATTAACTAAGATGCCTTATATATAATTCAGGCAACTTTAAAACCTCACTTTTTAGCGAAAAGAGCTTTAAACTTGACTGTCACTATTTCAGCTATAATAGGAAGGCGTTTGGCGAGGTAAAAACCACCCTCTCTATTCCGGAATTCCGTTTAACTATAAAAATTACGTCTCTTAAGGTATTTCCGCTAAAGCGTTACAAGAGACAAGCTAAGATAAAGCAGGATCTTATTAGCAATGGCCAGAAGTTTGTGTCTTTAAGAGATATTAACCACCGTAAATATAAAGGGATCGCGTTTTTCTGGACCAAAGATAGCCTGTTAAGATTTTCTATAAGCGGCCGCATTATGGTGGACGCGATAGCATTTTATCATTAGAATCCTAACTATGGCAAGCAGCCAATCGCTACAGATGTATACGGAATAAGCGTGATTAATTAAGGAACCAATTAGCAAGGCGACGTAAAGAATTAGGGTTTAGTTCCTAAGGAGATAGGAGACAATAAGTACCTAATCTGTCCACTAATAGCCCTAGCCTTCAGTTTGGCGGACAAAAAATAGGGTTAGGCTTTCTACACACTCTTTTTCTAGAGCTAGCAAATTATATATACTAATACAAGTACCAATAGGTAAATTTACCATCGCCAATATTAAGGACATTAAATGGAATGCCTTAGCATTTAAGTCACTCGCAATTAAGGAGGACAAGAAAATGGTGCTTTAAGGACTTATAGAGAGCTACTAGTCTAAATCCAGGAAATCAAACTTTGATAATATAATTAAAGGGAAGGGGAAAGGCCTAGTCTTCTTATTATAGTAAGTTTTCTAGCAAGGCATTAGCTGTTTTAAAGGCTGACCGTTTCAGTAGCCCACCTGGGGTGGGAAAGACATTGACAGCTAAAGCACTTGCCGAATCTTAGAGGAGACCCCTCTATATGGTTTATTCCCCTTTATAAGTATATTTATATACCAGTCTGACTATTAAAAGGCTTGTGTGGGAGACCTTAATATAGATCCAGCCTATTTAGAACAAAACCTAGCTCTAATAGTTAAAAACGTTCACCGCTAGAGCGCTGTCCTTCTTTTAGACAAGGCCGATGTCTTTCTTATAGAAAGAACTTTAAATAATATCTAATGTAATAGCCTAGTATCCGTCTTCCTGTGATAGATGGAGTATTTCCAAGGCATTATATTTCTTATAACAAACAGGATTACCGTATTTGATATAGCTATACAGAGCAGAATATATCTTGCACTTAAATATAACAAGCTAAAGGGACCGGCAAGAGAGTAGGTATAGAAGACCTTCCTAAAGCAAGCTAATGCTGCTGCCAATATCTCTAGAAAAGATATGGAGCGGCTTTTAGACCATCAATTAAACGGAAGATAGGTAAGGCAATGTTCAAGTAAGAGTTTTAAGGCTAGTGCTAATATGCTATATTAGATCAAGAACGCCATACAGACTAGTTACAGCTTGGCTAAAAGCAAGGAAGAGAAACTTATATATAAGCATTTAAGAATGGCTCTTACGTTAAACCAAGGTTTTAAGAGTGACTTTAAAGGCGCTAAATCAGTTAAGAATTTGAACTCGTATACATAGATTCGCTTATGTATATACAGCATTAGTAAATACGTTTTGTAGAACTTATAGCTAGTGGCATTAGTATTTATTGCTTTCTTAAAATGCAATTACAGATGGCTTCCATTCCCGTAAGGACATAAGCCTATATACTTATTTACTCCTGTGATAATAAGGCCCATATGGTAGGCTATAGTGCGGGCAAATTGCTTATAGATCTAGGAACAAGAGAACAGAAGCTACAGAGCATTAGTTCCCATAGGGGAGTAAAAAATATAGGCGTTAGTTCCCGTAAGGAATTAAAAGCTATAAGGCGATAAAGAAAGCGGGTAATAATCCCCGTAGAGAACCACAAGCTGTATAAGATTAGTTTCCGTAGGGGAGCGAAAGAAATCGCCATTAGTTCCTATACGGCAGTAAAAGCCATGCGGGAGTAGGAGCTATAGGGTATGGTTTTTACAGGGTAGTAGAAGATACGGTTACTATATACAGGAACGGAATTTATAGGGGATTTGTTCTATAGTGGATCTAAAAACAGGAGAACGGAAGCCACAGGGCATTGGTTCCCGTAGGGGAGAGAAAAACGTGGCTATAGGCTCCCGTAGGGGAGCAAAAGCCGTACAGGAATGCAAGCCGTAGGGGATTAGTTCCCGTAGGGCGGTAGAATATATAAGCATTAGCACCCATAGGGGATTTGTTAGTACAGGGGATTTATTACCATAGGGGATTTGTTACCGCAGGGAAGTGGATCCCATAGGGGAGTAGATCCTATAGGGGATTTGTTAGAGTAGGGGATCGGATCCCGTAGGGGATTATTAGGAATAGGGGATTGGTTCCTATAGGGCGGCAAAACACGTGGGCATTAGCTCCCGCAGGGGATTTGTTCAAGTAGGGGACTTATTTAAGTAGGGGATTGGTTAAAGGAAGGGATTAATTCTCCTACGGCCTCTATTTAGGCGGCATAAGGTGGCTTCTAATAGGCTAGGAAGTAGATTATATATTTTACGGAAATATAAAGCCTATACGGGATAGTAGGGTGTAGGGACTTAATAATCTGGCGGAAGATTGGGTTATCTACTTTCCCAGGTTTATTTAGCCCCAGTAACTCGCCCTACGCTATTTTACATGCGTTTCGACCAAGGCTGCTACCTAGCCTTAGCCACCCGAATCTTTAGTCGTGCTGTGGAAGAGTATAGGATAATAAAATATTATTCTATCTACTCTGCCAACACCTTTAGATCCTTCTGTGCTTGCTAGAGTATCTTCTTTATTCTAGAATATAGCTCTAGATTGTCCTTTTCCCACCTCCTATTATTTGGAAATACTACTTTCCGGAGCCTATTAACCCAGGGGACTAATAACTGATAGTACAGCGTAAAGTACTCCTCCGCCGTTTTAATAAAATTACCTTTATAAGCTACCTCTCCTTTTTTTAACTTAGCTAGCTCTTTAGTGTCTATATAATTCCACTTCTCAAACCTTAGGATAGGCTTGCGCTCCTTATTTGGACCCTCGTAATAAATGCATATCTAGAAAAGCACCTAGAAGAACAACTCTAAATTATGCCTAAAGGAGTGTTTCTTGCCTAGAAGCACTTCTATAGCTATAAACGCTCTTGTGCTGGTCTTACCCTATGCTCCTAAAGGTCCTTCTCGCTTCTCTTTAATCGCAAGATTAAGATCGATTAAGAATAACTTCTAGGAGGGATTATCGTCTTCCTTATTCATTAAGAGGTTGCCTATTAAAATATCACGTTGGAGGATGCTAGCCTACGTGTGTAAAGACTTATATCCTTTAATACCACCCTTTAGCGCAGCAAGCATTGCAGCCAGAGAGCTTGCCTTATAAAGAGCCTTTTTATAGTCGTAGGTGATAACGCGTCAATACACCTAATTCTGTATAATAGGGCGCTTAATCGGAGAGCTTGAACACGGGCGCTTATTAGGCGGTAACGGGGCGTTGGTGCAGCTAGACAACCTCTTTCTACTAATACTTTAGCCTTTACTTACACTGCCTTGCACTCTAGCTACGCTTAAAGGCACCATTGGGCTTTTAGGCTTATAGTTTATCGCTTTAGTAATATCTAACCCCTTGCGGATATTAAAGATGTTATTATCTTGTCTACCTATATAAATAGTCCTATGGTGATAGTACCTGGCTATATTAATCACTCCTTTCTCTGTTGCCTTATATAGCAGTTCGCCTTCTTTCTTACGCTCTAGGTACTGCCACGAGTCTTTAATAACAAGAGGTATCTTAAAGGTGTCACCCTTATAGTGCGCTTTCTAGCAAGTTGTCACCTAACCAGTAATACAGGGTGCCCGCTTTATAAGTTTGTTAAGGATAAGACGCTTAGTCTAATTATTGCGCACAACCTTAATATATTGTTTGCCGTCTAATGTTAAAATAGTAGGGTTAAACCCAAGCTGCTCTTTATTTATTAAGAGAAACCCTAACATCGCTAAGGTAAATTGTAGTCCGTCTTTATTAATATTAAATAGTAATAATGCGATGCCTCCTACCTGGTTATACTCCTATAGCCGCATAATAGATCTATAGAGGGTAAAGCCTAGAACAAAGCAATAAGTGTCCTAAGTAGCAAAGACTTCTCTTATATATTTTCCCAAATCAAACCATGCCTGTAAGGCTATATTAGTGTTTAGATTACTCTTTAGCTCTCCTAGCACAAGTATATGCGACTAATAGCATTAAGAGCTTTTACTTACTATTAGATTATCTATAAAACCAATATCTAGCTTTCGCTTTGCTGTAGACCCTTATAAGGGCTGCTTAGTGTATACAACAAGCGTTTATTATATCTTTAAGGCGGACCCGTGCTCCTTTACAAAGCCTAAAAATGATTTAATTAGGTTATTAAACCATACTAGGACATTAACTTGCTTTATACTTTTAGGCTAGTTACGCCAGCCGCTCTTAGCGTATAGTGGATTGTCCCCTTCCTTACATTTCTTAAAAATGGCAGCGCTTGCCTCTTTAAGACCTTCCACTCCCCTAAAGAATGCTTTATATAAGCCAGGAATCCCTACGTAAAGAGGGCCTAGCTCCTCCTTTAGAACATAATCCACGTATTCCCTGCATTTAGACAAGTTAGTAAAGCTGCTTATATTGCGCAGATACGGGGTTTAAACGTAGAGTAGCAGCGATTAGGGCAGGGGGGTGGACTCTATTATAGTGGCAATAGTATTACTCTAAACGTCCTTATCTAATTCGCAATTGAGAACTGTTTTTAGGAGAGGGGTGAACCGTTTAATATTAAAGTTATTGGAATTAACCGAAGGGAGGAGTTAAAGAAGGTCGCTATAAAGAGTGCCGCGGCTAGCGCTAGACGGGAGTAGTTAAGTAGCGTAAAGGTTTTGTAATACTAGGATAAGGTTAATAACAAGATTCTTAAGCCCTATATATATTAGACGGGACCTATAGTAGACTAATTAATAATTACCTTTATCACCAATCTAGTGTAACGAGTCTAAAGAGCTAGAGATGCCTAGATTCTAATAAGTCAAGTTAAATAAATTATAAAAGTTATTCAGTCCCTCTTTAATGGGTTTTATTTCAATTATCTTTAATCTAGAGAGATTCGCCATTGTGGGAGAACGCGCCAAGAGCTATGTTGGGAGGGCCAATATAACAGGCGGGTAGGCAGGCGGGGAGGGGAGATCAAAGAGGCTAGCATATAAGGACGGTATAATAGCAAATAAATATAGCGTCTTGCAATAAGGAAATGACTAGGGAGAAAAGTATAAGAAAGAAAGCAAGGTATAAACAAACGCGAGGATTAAGGATTGGGCGCAAAAAAGTCAAGCTAACCCAACGTGGCTTAGACTAAGGCTTCGCAGGGCTTAGTTAAATGCTGAGCCATAATAACCTAAAATATAACGTTTCCGGTCTATAACTAATCAAAGTTATCCGTTTTAGTCTGTTCCGCAACGCGTAAGGCTCCAATGCAGCGAAGCTCTTATACAGCGAGGCTGAAGGGGCGCCTAAGAACGCCAACAAACGGTTACTAGTCCTAAAACGAGCTAAATCTAATATGCCAAATATAGATACAGTTAACCTCTTTTTACAGCGGTTAATTGACCTGTTTCCTAAAAACAGGTTCTAGTTTCTAGAACTGGATCTAGTATACATAGACTCCCCCTCCGCTAGTATATATTGCAAGGGAAACGCATTATTATTACTATCTCCTTAGTAACGCCTTATTTATTCCCTTTAGAATATAACCCTTGCCAGTATCTATTTTGTATAGGTAACAAGCGTTTATCTCCATTTATTTACACCAGATGCAAAAATCCCCTACAATATACCCCTTAGAATCAGATTAAATTAATAGCAATTCCCTCCTAAGTTGGTTAGGTTTTAATATATCTTATTAGCTCTAGGGCATTGCAGACCTTATTGCTTCTTTAAGAGAAGCTAACCGTAACAAGCATTGCAGCAAAGGTTATCCTATTGATTATGGCGTGTAGCTATAAGCTTCGCCGTCTTCTGCTTGTTATATTGACGGTATATAAAACTGGTAGACAAAGTAAGCTAATACAATGTCCATTTACCTTACGGTTTGTATTGCTTCACCACTTTAAACGAGGGCGGCACTATGTTTTAGTTACTAGGTTCCTAAAGGATTCCAATAACATTAGTGTCTTAGGAGGGCTCTAAAGCCATTTTCTTTGTAAGAGGATATATGGATAAAATATGCTAAATCTTAGAGGGCAAAAGGAGTATAAATACCGCTCCTTATATTCTCGTGACGCTAGGGCCAAAGAGCGGAAATTCTTAGGCATAACTAAATCATAATTATATTAAAGCTTGTCTACAACCTAGGCTTTAAGGCGTGTGTCCTTCTCTAACGTATCCTATAGCGCTTGGTATTCGTCTGGTAATATACAAACACGCTTCTAAGTATTATCCCACGATCGGCCTTGGTAGTGCAGTTGTATAAGGCCGAGCAGGCGGCGAATATAGTAAAAAAGAGGTCATGGAGAAGAGGTAATAAGGACCAAGCTTAGTTAGATCTGCTAACTTATTACTAATTAAGTATATAAATGCGGTAAACACTTGCTATAAAGGGCAGGGCTAGTTCTAGCTTAAATCTAATATACAAATTTCTTTAATAAGTAAACAATATAATAACTAAAGAGCGTACTATTTAAGCCAATAAATTTCCTTCTTAATTCTGCAGACTTCTCTGCCCTTAGGCTAAGCATGCCCTTTTCCTCTTAGATATCTTATTTCTAGCCTTTACAACCCGTTTATCTCCGTAATCTAAAGTTTTATCACTACCTCTCTTAAGAGTGTGGATTTCGTTTTAAAACCGCCTAATAGTATCTTCTATTTCTTCCTAGTTACTTCTTAGGCTATTGATCTAATTGTTAACCTTACCTAGATAACGTATAATATAGAGGTCGCTTTTTTCAAGGCTGCTAACTTTCCCTTTAAGTTAGCTAAGCCTATAGCTAAGTTAATTAACTAAGCTACCTAGTCTCTCTATCGTCCCTAATAGAGTAAACTAGGGATCAATAAGCTTTATAAAAAGGAGTTACTAAGCGGACTATATTAAAACGACTTCTTTATCTTGTTAGTACAGGGTAGGTATTTCCTTATAGTTCCTTCTATATTGGCCTTATCGTTCTCTAAATCACTCTTGCGTTTTGGTGCTAACTAGATATCCTACTTATATTAGTAAGCTGGCGAACAGATAAAACCACAGGGAAGTAACTATTGCATACCCGCCCTACTATATTAACGGCCTTATTAGAGCCCTTAGGATTAGAGGCAAGCAGTATATCCTAGCTCCGTTAGCGGTATCCTATAAAGGATTTAATATTTAGAGCGCACCTTAATCTAATACAATGTGGTATCCTCTATTATAGTATCCGAGTCGCTTAAGTCGCTTATTATTAAAGAGATAAGGCAGCTAATAGTTTAAGTATCTTTATAAGAAAGTAAGGAGGGATTTCCTTAAAGAATACTATGCTTGGTGCTGGTCTGGTTAAAGGATATAGAGGCCTTTTATATCCTACTCCTCTCTGCCGCTTGGCTAATGGGAGAGCTAATAGTAGGCTCCACTTTAACTATGCCTTAAAAGTCGAGCCGATTTACTAACTTAGGGATACTAGCACAGCATTATAAATGCACTATAATACAGCTATAATAGGAGTATAATCCTTCCCTATCCACACCCCACTTTACTATGCCTCCATAGGAGGGTTATATTAAACGACAAGGGCTAGCACTAACCCCTTTCTTCCAATCATTCTAAGACGGCGATATAGAGGCAGCCAGTTAAGCGTTGCTTTACATAGCAATGCCTATCTAGTTGCATGGCTTCACTTAAGTCCTATTATATACCTAACGCAACTTCCTATTGCCTTAATAGCTGACAAGCCTAGCCTAAGGTTAAGACAAGGTAAACAGGCAACTTAGCTTTTAGACAGCCCCAATAGTGCAGTATTTGGAGGCGTTTATATAAAGTTATAAACTAGAACCAGAAGCCAATAATAACCCCCTAATAACGCCTTACCTAGCAGAAATAGTATTATATAATCTACTCCTAACGCCCACCCTTTACGGAGCAGGACACTGCTTAAGCAGTAAACTTATCTTAGCTAGTTAATCTTATATATTCACTCCCCATCTGTGGCAAAGGAGCTGTTAGTGCGTTATAGGGTAATTTAATTAGCATTTTAGCTAAGCCCTTTATAAGCGCTCCGCCTTATATAGGCGGTATAACAACTCCTATTAATCTGCCTTGCGTTAAGGGAGGACTTATATTTAAGACGCTGAGCAGCCAGTACTTAGAGGCATATAGACTTATACCCTTATTTATACATTCTACCGCGTCCTCATTTCTATAAGTAGTCGGTTTACTTTTTACTTATTATTTATCTATTAGAACACTCCATCTTCTTCTTTTTTCACTAGCTATTCTAGCTAGTTATTAACATTAATCCTCCTCTCCTCCATAATAACTATTCTGGAATTTGCCTTGGATCCTCGCTCGTAAAATTAACTAGAAAAAAAAGCTAAACACACCACTATAGATTTAAGGCGTCAGTATTAGCCTAAGTACCATCGGACTTCTTAGTCTTTGCTATATATAGGTGCCCTCCAGACTACAAAATCGCCTTTCTCTATCGTGCTCTTTCTAGGAACAATTAAAAACCGTGCTTATAATGGCATATTTAGATCTAGCAACACTCTTAAAAGCCTATTAAGCAGCCTAGATAAGGTCTAATAATAAACAACCTAATAAAGAGGCTGGTATAGGCCTGCAAAACCCCTCACATCTTGAGCCAACAATTAAAGAAAGGTAGAAAGCAGCTTTAAAGCGTAATATACCTGCTAAGGATTAGGTTCGTGCCGTCTTGTTCGGCTTATAGATAAATATACTTCTTCTTACCGTTCCCGTCAGCCTTGTGGTCAATTATCTTCACGTTAACAGTATTACTATATTTATTATTAACTTTATTGCCATTATTCCGCTTGCTGTAATGCTTAGTTATGCTACTAAAGAGATTGCGCTCCGCGCCGGTAATATATTAGGTGGTCTTTTAAACGCAACTTTTAGGTATATTTCTCCGCTTCTTATTTATCCTAATATTATCTAACATTTGGCGCAGAAACACTATCAAATTAATTATCTCTATTTTAGCCCTAACTAAGGGCCAGATTACCATTATTAAAACTTCCTTAATTAGTAGTATGCTTTTAAACTTACTCCTTATCCTTAGCATGTGCTTCTTCTTTAGAGGTATTAACTAGATAGAACAACATTTTAATATAATAGTAGCAAATACTACAGCCAGTTTTCTAGCTCTGTCTATTAGCAGTCTAATTATTCTAACCGCCCTCCACTCTACGCTGTTAAGTAAGTTTAATAATAGTTTCAAACCTATAATAGATACTAACCCACGTAGCCACAAGCCTTAATAGCTCTATACTTAATTAGAAGCTTTCCTGCGGAACAGCTATTATCCTCCTAATTATATACGCTTGCTACCTTATATTTCAATTAAAGTTACATACTGAAATATGTAATGCTCTAAGCCAAAGGGCTCCTAAGCGTAAATCCTCCTAAGTTAAGCAGGATTTAAACGCAGAAAAGGAAGATAACGAGATTAAGGTACCCAAATTAACAATTTAGGGTGTAATTATAACCCTTAAATTCTCTACTGTGTTAGTCGCCTTCTGTTCTAAGTTTATAGTTAACAGCATCAGTGATGTTACGGCAAGCGGTACTATCTCTACTACTTTTATCGGTCTTATCCTACTCCTAATTATTAGGAACGCTGCCGAGCATATAATAGCGGTCACAGTAGCTTACAAGGATAAAATAAACCTAGTAATTAATATTGCTATTAAATCTAGTATACAAATCGCCCTTCTAGTTCTCCCCTTTATTGTTATACTCAGTTGGACTATAGGCCAGGATTATATAACGCTTTTATTTAATACCTTTCTAATCGCTGTTTTATTTATTACCGTGCTCCTAGTAAACTATCTTATCCAAGATAGCAAATCTAGTAAGTTTTCCTTTCTATATAGGTAATCCACTCCAACTAACACTAAAATAGACTGGCTTAAAGGCGTTCTTATTATGGCAATCTATGCTATTATTGCAGTTGCTGGCTGGTTTTATCCAAAATAAGTTTTAGATCCTCTCTGTCCTGCTTAGTTTAAGCCTCTAATTGCTATCTTACTCCTCTATTAGTATTAACTAGTTTCCATTACCTAGAGCTAAATGGTATTTTTATAAGCTATATATATAGCTTTTTAGCAAACCCTAGGCTGATCTTTTTATATCTGTTAAGCCGTCTAGGTTGGCTAGAATGTTGCTTTCTTTTGTCTTCTCTTAAAAAAAAAAAATTTCTTTAAGTTGTTGCAAAGTTCATAGGGGTCTTTATGCGCACTAGTATCCCTTGACTTGTTAATAGAGGGAAGGCCTATACGCGAACACTAATAAGCACGGCCACTAAATCCTATTGATTTGATTAGTAGACTCTTATTAATAACCTACATGCCCAAGTTGACGGGTTAAGGTCAAATAAGCTAAGTAATTATGCGAGCTAGTCCGCCTATAAGCCACTCTATACACCTTCTCTATATAATCCCTTCCTGGAGATACCGAGACTACTGCCTAGTCGCGCAGCTACAGATAGCGACTCGCATGGTTCGCTCACCTATATAAAGTCAAATAGCTACGTAGAACTCGCCGCCGTATACTTACTCCTAATTTCACCCCTAAAGAGCCTGCCCCTCCTCGCCGTAGCTAGGATTAACGTAACTGTAATTTGCGACGGCACTTTAGGGCATATATTCTTGTCTAGAACTCGTTTTAAGGCCTTTTTAAGATCCTAGGAGCTTAAATATATCCCTCTAATTGGCGCTCTACTAAAGTAGACATAGTCTTGGTTACCAATAAAGGTAAAGACTAAGCGCTTAAAAACACCAGTTTCCAAATTGGATATACCGTAGAGGCTATGTAAATCTCTAATAGAATCAACTTATAGCCCTTTATTAGGTCTATTTATCGTCTATAATACCTAAAGTGTTCCCTTATTAGTTAATAAGGAGGGCATGTCTCTGGTAGCTAAAGGTAACAAAGGCAAGTATAGGAGAGTATTAGTTAAGGGTAGAAATATAACACTAGGAGTAAAGGATAGAGGATAGAGGAAGGATATATAATAGAGGCGCGTTAGAGGCTAGCAGGCAGAAAAGATATAGCTTAGTGGACTGAGGTTTATCCAAGACTACTAACTGCTTTGAAGGAAAAGTTCTATCCTATACTAGTTAAGAAAACGCCAGCACATTTTAACTAGGTTAAAGAGGGTAGGTTAATAAAGGCTAATTCTAAGACATCTAGATCAGAAAGCGACGAGTCTTTTTATTTGGTTTGATTTGGTTTTATTCTTACGCTATAGGGTGCTAAGAAGGGCTATAGGCTTACTAAGCTAATCTAATCTAATTGGAATAACTCTACGTTTTATAATAAGTCTTTTCTTTATAGAGGACCAAACGAGTTATGGGCTGGCTAACTTATCGCTGCTAAGTATATAAAGGTGGAGAACTTATAAGCTTACTATAAGTGAGTCTCTTAACTTCAATCCAATATGCAAAAACTTGTCTATACACGCAAATAATAACGAGATATTCTTGATATAGAAGCAACTAGATAGAAATAAAATACCAAGCTAAAGAAATCCTAATTAACGCCTTAATTTTCAATGCTGAAAGACAAGAATATAATTGTAAAAATCTTCCTTATAAGAAATTTCTTATACCTTAGACCTCTTAGGATCTCTATCTATAGTAGGATCTACCTTTTTCTTATGTACCCTTTTTCTTAATATCTTTTCTAATAAATCCTCTAATGCCTTTCCTAGTTGATCTCCTTGCTTATACGGTTTGCTCCTCTTGGCTATCTCTATTATAACATCTTTAAGTGGTTTGTATACCTTAGTATAACGGCAAAAGAGACAGGGATTCTTAGTATAGTATAATATAAGTCTGTTTGGTGGTATGTCCACGGCTGAAACCCAGGTAGGATACCAGCATATTACTACAATAGGGCCAAATATAGATACGAATGATTTATAACTAGGGCTTTGGAGACGTCTCAAGTCCTTTATTATAAAATAAGAAGGTAACCACGAGATGAGATACTTTAGTTATCTACGCGAAATTATAGCATCGGAAATCGTTAATATTTTAGATAGGGGAGATACAACTCTAAGAAATATTATAAGATTAGCTAAGCTATTCCCTACTTACTTATTAGTATTGCTAAATAAATATAAGTGTTTTATAAATATACCTAGAGGCACTGGCAAACCTTTAATATAAACCTCTTTTGGTTAAGGTGAATCTGTTTTAGCCTCGCCATGGCTCTCTATTGGCTTAGGTAAGACTGTCTTGGTTTCGCTACGGCCTTCTAGGCTTTTAAGGTAATTGGCATATATTTCCGTATCTTCTTATATATTACCCTCCGTATTGTTGTCGATTTTATAAGAGTTGACCCTATTAGGTGTTTAAGTAGGCGTATAAGGTATTAGTTTCTGTATAGGGTTAGAAAGCTGTAATTATTTCTTTTCCTTGCTAGTAGATGCTATGTCTTTGTTATTAATGCGATTCTAGGATGATTTAAGGTTTCTAGCAAGTTAATAAATAGGTATGTTATCTTCAGGGCGATAGTATATTGTAATATTTTTATAAGTACCGATTAAGGACCTATAGGTTATGTTAGTAACGTATCTAAGCTTAGTTAAAGCAGTATATATAATATCTGGTATTCTTATAAAGATGGTAAGGGATGTATGGTTAAGAGGTTAGATTTAAAGGTAAGTTAAATTAATGGCATATAAGAGCTAGGAGCACGACGTTTATATTCCATTTCTCTCTTAGGGTAGAGTTAGGACAAAAGGTAGAAAGGAAAGGCGGAGTATATTAGCCGCTCTTTTCCACTTTATGTGGTGTCTGTGGTATAATATTTAGTGGCTATAATTACTCTTAGCTTACGTATTGTCTGCGCCTAAGACTATAGGCGCCTAAAGTGATCCACAAGTAAAGTATTAAATAAGGCATTGTTGGGGGTAGCTATTGGCTAAGCTGTTACTAAATTTAAACGGCTAACAATTCCTAACAGACGCCGTATGCCTTAGTAGGGTTCAGAGGCGTTTGTATAAAGTTATAAGCTAAAACTGGAAGTTAGCAATGACCCCTAATAACGCCTCTCTTAGTAGGAATAGCATTATATAATCTACTTCCGACGCCTATCCTTCCCGGGGCAAGACACTGCCTAAATAGTACACTTATCCTAGCTAGTTAATCTTATATATTGACCCCCTATCTGTGGCAAAGGAGCTGTTAGTGCCTATGGGGTGGTTTAATTGGCATTATAGCTAAGCTATTTATGAGCGCTCCGCCTTATATAGGCGGTAATTAACTCCTATTAATCTGCCTTGCGTTAGGGGAGATCTTTTACTTAAAGTACTAAGTAGCTGGTACTTAGAGGTCTATAAATATATTCTATATCCTAATAGCATTAACTAAAACTCCTTAAGTAGTATCCCGCAACTATTAAGTACCTACAAGTGTACTATCCCTAAATTACTAGCTACTAAGTGGGCATTTATGGATAGAGAACCCGACTTTAGAGATAATAATAGCGATATAGAGGCGTGGACTAGTTGCGAAAGTGGCTTTAGCAATAAGGACCAAGAATAGGACGCAGATATATTATACGGTGGAGAAAATGGTTTTAGCACTAAAGATTAAGAAATAGGGGTAGGCAGCAATAGAGAGGTATTAAGCGACGAGGCTATATGGGCGATGGTTAAATACAGCAGCCTTGACTTTATAGTCTTAAATCTATAAGTAAAGAATAAAAATGTAAAGAAGAGTTCTAATAAAAGCTAGTAAAAGGGTTAAAACTTTAGCCTCTCTTTATTTAGCCTATCGCGAAATAAAACAATATTTTACTATTCCCACTAGAGTCTCCGCCTACTTGACTTATAGCGAGCTATAAAGCATTTGCGATAATCTATGCTTCTACTTAGATGAATTTATTTACTACCTTAAAAGCGATAATAGAAGCTAAATCTATACTAATAACCTAGAATTTTTTGAAATTCTTATAGACCTAGGATATATACCACATTAGTAACTATTAGTCGTATTTAAGACTATAGTACTTATAGATTTATATCTTAAGGATATAAACATATTTTTTTATAGTGTTTTCTTTTTATTCAAATCATTTCTCTACTTATGGTATATAGCGGTTGTTCATCTATTCCGGTGTAGTGGGGAGGGGTAGTTAGGTTACGCAAGGGGGCTCGGACTTATGGCTACGCTTATAGGGCTGTTTACGTGTAAACTTCTCTAAGTATATATAAGGGGGCTTTAAGTCGTTGTAAAGTCTATATATATAGGAACTTCTTTAATGTTTCTAGATCTGGGACTTATATATTTCCTTTTTTTATAGTTCTGGTATTTTCCTAATATTTGCTTCCCATTCACATGCTACGCGTTAATAGAGGGCGCTAGGTTAGATTACCCTACTTACACAATTACTTTGCTTGTATAATTACTCTACTCGCATAATTACCTAGCTCGCACGATTACCTAGTTCGCACAATTACCTAGCTCGCATAATTACCTAGCTCGCACGATTACCTAGCTCGCACAATTACCCAGTTCGCACAATCGCCCAGCTCGCACGATTATATAGCTCGCAGGATTGCCCAGCTCCTATAAGTACTATACTCGCACGGTTACCTAGCTTGCACGATTATCTAGCTCGCACAATTACCTAGCTCGTAGGATCGGCTAGCTCCTATAAGTATCTAGTTTGCATAATTACCTAGTTCGCACAATCGCCCGGCTTGCACGATTACCTAGCTCGCACAATTACCTAGCTTACAGGATTGCCTAGCTTCTATGAGTACTATACTTGCACGATTACCTAGCTTGTAGAATTAGCCAGTTCCCACAAGCATCTAGCTCGCATAATTAAAGCCGAAGTTATTAAACCTATTAATACCCAATTTACACGCTAGGCATTAATTAGAGGACGCTAGGTTAGACTACCCTACTCGCATAATTACCTACCTTATAGGATCCCCTAGCTCCTATAAGCCCCTAGCTCCCACGACCTCCTGGCTTATAGGACTGAAGCTACAGCCGCTAAATCCGTTAAGATCCTGGCTATATGTTTAGAGGGCGCTACGCCCAACTACCTAGCTTGCTCTTTTTATAAAATTCCTTAATTAATTGATGGTGCCTGAAGGAAATCGTTACGGAGGAAGTAAGGAATAATGGTTAGAGTAGTGGAATATAAATATAGGAGTATTTATAAGCGCGCATTAAATTTATCCTCTAATAGCTAGTACTATTTAATTTTGATCTAATAAACTGCGCTAAATATATAGTGCTTTTTAACTCTAAGACTAAAGATAAACTATGACCAGATCCTTATTGCTACTACCCCTCTTATTTACGGCTCCTAGTACTAGTGTTATAGCTACCTTCCCTAATAAAACTTATATTCGCACTTAGAGCAATAAAGGTGCGTATATTTATAAACTTCTATAGGTCCTTTAACAGGTCCGTGTCTGGCTTAATATTAACACTCTCTTACTATTAGCAGTGCTACACAAATATAAGCAGGTATGCTTATATAGTACCAAGTTTTTATATCCGACATATCCAACTCTTTATACGGTATGCCTATAACGCACTAAGTTGTTATATCCGACTCTATATTTAGCTCTTTTTCTGTTTCCACCAGATATTCCTTACAGGCTTTATGTTTACACATATACATTATTCTATATTTTAGCGGACTATCTCTATAGTAATACTAGCAGCGATTATAATAAGCTTAATAATTGAAATGGCTAGACTTACACAATACCAGACCATATAGCTGGATATAAAAGACTAAGAGTGGCTGGCCTCTATAACTTCCATTACGGAAAATCTGTATAGCCCATATTAGCACCACCAAAATAGCGATAGTGGTCGAGGCCTATATAGGTTCACACTATACGCACTTTAAATGCTTATAATTGGGGCACCTTTTCCCAAGTCCGGCTCCGTTATAACATTGCTGTACCTTCTATTAGGCCTTTTAATATTATTATAGAAGGATATATACGCAAATTTAACGTTGCTGCGGCAACTGAAATTATTATTATAGGGCCTGTAGGATTATTTGATAGCAAAACTCACAATGCGTAGTTTATAACTTTTAGATTTAATGAGCGTGTTTTCTTCCTAGTTAGATTTAGTACTAAGATTAAGCTTTTTAAGTTGCTTTAATAGTTGCGTATATTTTTCCATGCTGGATATTCCTCGCTGGGATTAAGAATAGGAAGGTTAAAAGTTTAGAATTTATAGGTGGACATGCGGGGTAGCCTAAAAGGCAGAAGTCTTGGCACATTATATAAACTTTTATATTCGGCGGGCCGTATATTATTTATAGCTACTGACGCAGAGATCTACAAGGCGTACTATACTCGCTGTAAGGCGTACTAGCTATCTGTAAGGCGTATATACTATCTACAAAGTGTATATACTAGCTTCTAACCCCCTCTATTCCGTCCATATTATCCGCCGCTGTCTATATTTCGTAGTATGATCCACGTTAGTTAAGCAACTTAGTATAACTTCCCCTTTCTTTTATCTCTCCGTTTTCTAAGAAAATAATTTCATTAGCACCCTTAACTGTGCTAAGACGATAAGTAATAGTTAAAATTGTTTAACCTTTCCCTTAACTTTTAAGCGATTCGCGAATTAATTTCTCTGTTATATTATCTATAGTAGATATGGCTTTGTCAAGAAGCAAAATCCTTAAATTTTTAAGAAAGGCCCTTATAATGGCAATGTGTTGACGCTTACCGCCTAAGAGTTTAATGCCTCCTTCCCTAACTACTGTGTTGTATTTAGCATTGCAATATATAATCCGTTTATGTATAGAAGCGGCTTTATAGCTTTCTGTAATTTTAGCATTATTAGCATAGAGCCTATACAATACGATTTCCCTAATTAACTTATTTAGTACTTTAAGATTTTGGGGTATAATTGCTATATTTTCTTACAGACTTCTTAGTATGACATTACTAATATTTTGGCTATTAATTTTAATGCTCCTTTTACTAGAGTTGATGAACCGCTTTAGGAGATTAAGAAGTGTAGACTTACTACTTCTAGTTAATTTAATAAGCATAACAGTCTTTCCGCCTTTAACTATAAAACTAATCTTCTTTACCGTTGGCTTGTCGTTGGCGTAAAAAAAATAAGATATTGTTAAATTTAACGCGACTAGTGGTAACCTTAAGGTATATTGCTCCTTCTTTGTTGATAATAGATGGCTTAGTTTAAAGAAGTTTGGAAAAGCGTTCTCCTGCACTAAGGCAACCTATTAGTATATTGTACGTTCGTATAAGATAGCCTATAAACGTAAATATGTTTGGCTAGGAACTAATTAAAATAAATAAGCTGCCTACACTTGTGGTATCCTGCGTAAGGCGAAGAAGCAAGACTAGTACTAAAATTGCTAGGCTAATTATTTTTAATCCCTCCCCTAACAGACTAGCAAAAAGTTATAGATACTTTATCCGTAATCCTAGTTTGTTGCTGTCCACTAATATAGAGGAATATCCGCGCCACTCCTAATCTTAATAATTGGCTGTTTTTACTAGATCCTAGTATGTAACTATATTGTACTTAATCTGGCTTTCCTTATACCTATTTGTATTATAGTCTTGATGTATTTAAAAAAGCTTAGGATTCTTAACGAGCTTAGTCTAGATATAAATGACGATTATGTCTATTATAATAAGTCCTATGTATGCATTGATAAAGTGCGAGAAATAAACCATAAAGGTAATAATGTTAATTGCGGAAGGTATTAAATCGAGGATTAGACTGTCCGCAAGATGGATATACTATTCTCCTAAGACTATAACCTCCAAGACTTCCCCAGAGCTGTTATTGCTATGGAAGTCTATTAAGAGTGTTATAACATGTCTTAAGGCGTGCTCTTTTAGGTTATGTATTAAACATTCCATAACATGCCCCTTTATGTATAAGTTGAATTGGTTTGGAACAAAGGCAAGTAGCGCTATTACCTATAAGATAAATTCTCGAACAGGAATGGAACCTTTAGCGGTTAGTTAATGCTATTTAGAAAGGACAAGAATATAGACCAGATCTATCTATAGTAGCATCTATAAGTACACCTATTTATATTAATGGTAATATCGCTAGTAGCCTAGCTAAGACTTATAGGACACCTACTAGGCAAAGTAACGACCATGTTTTTGAGTCCTTTGGCCGTAGGTATAGTATAACTACTAAGAGATCCTCTATACAATCCCGCTAGCTTTTAACGTCACTAGCTTAAGGCTGCTTAAGTAGCGGTTCCACTTTGCTTGCTAGGTAAGGTGTTCTATATAGGATAGAGAGCCCAACCAATAGAAATATCCTTAGAATTGGTATTATAAGGCGCACAACTTAATAGACGTTAATTGATTGGCTAACGGCGAGGACGATAAAACGGGCGACTTTAAGGGTATAGGTAGTTAGGTAAGAGCCAAGATAAGAATGCCTTAGGTAAATTAATTCGAGTTAAAAAAGGATCTAAATAGTACTCTATATAAGTATTGAACTTTCTGTAAAGACCTAAATATCTAATTAGTATAGAACAACAATTTTATATAGGGATGTTATACATATACGTATAGAGTAATTTGCTAGTATATAGCCTAGAGAATACCTTCTGTACCCTTAGCCATTATTAGATATGCTTATAGTTGCAGAATTTAGACATTTATATAACTGGCTATAATTCCTGCCATTATCTATAATATATGAGTTGGCCGCTTCCTATGTGCAACTAGTAATAACTGCAATCTTATAGATTGTATGGTATAGGAAAGGAAAGAAACAACTAGAAGGACGGAATAGATATAGTTAATAGTCTTAAATAGCTGCATAATTTGTGGTTTTATGGAATGAGATATATTTACTATTATAATTTTTTAAGCAAGATAGCCTACTAGACCTTTTGCACCTAGCCTCCTTTAAATAGTTAAAGAACCAAAAATGAGGCAGAGTTATTATTAAAGCCTGACTTCAGATCGAGGCCTAGATGCTGGACAAGAATATATATGGAGCGAAATTATCCAACGGATAAGGACTAGGATAGTAGTAACTCTTAGTTAGCATCTAGTAGGCCATAGGCGTGCATAGCAGATTCTATATGCGTTAGGGGAGTTGGAATAAGGCGGATAGAGGAGGGCTATATAGCAAACTAGTATTAAGTGGTATTGATCTAACGCTTTAGGATAGAATCCCCCTTCTATTAAATACCCGCTTTATATTAGTTCTTCGCCTGCCTTACATATCCTTGTCCTAGCCATTTATTACTTATTCCCGCTCTTTGCTGGATCCCAAGGCAGCTTACGCGGTATTTTAGGTTATACTTAATTGGTTATAGGATCCGCTTCTATTAAGTTTTAGTATGTCTAGCAATAGCCTATATATCACTGGCTTTGGACTTAACGGTAAGATATATGCCTAGTACTTAGCTGCAGGGAGACGTAAAAAAGGGGCGTTTAGCTAAGAGGTTTAATACGGGCTATGTGGACTATGTGGATTACCTGGACTATACGGACCACAGAACCCATTATAAGTAAGTTAGGTAGAGTAGCTGGGGTCATGCCCTATTAGCCCTGTCTGTATATATGGACTCGATTAACTACTAGCAATATAAAACTGGCTAACTGTGACGGCTCGCATAAATGCCTCTAAGGTAAGGCTTGTGGATTGCTATCTTACAAAGATACTAAGCTAAGGAGAAGGAAAAGGGGCTACTAGGACCAATGTAAACAAATATATAGAGCTAGCTGCTAAGGCGCTAGTAGTAAGCGACCTAATAATAGGGTATAGCAGAATATGGCAGTATGCGGCAGTATTTAGTAGAATTTGGTAGGTAATGTGCCCTAGCGCCGTTATACTAACGGCACTTGCGATGAAGACGGAACTGCCTATAGATTGTTGGTTGCCGTATCCTCTACGCTAATAAAGGATAAGTGAGCGAGTTTAACGGAGTATAGTACACCTAGAGTAGCTATAGGGAGACGCAAAGACTTAAAAGAAGTGGCGTTTAGCTAAGAGGTCTAATATGGACCCTACGGACTACGTAGACTACGCAGACTATACGGACTACATAGACCATACAGATTTAGTAGGGGTGGCCCTGCATTAAGCTAAGAAAGTTTGATGGCGTATAGCGAAACCCCGCTTCTACCACAATATATCGGTCCTGGGGGTTTTACTAATATTCCCCTTTTATAACGCTACTATGTATTATAGTCAATGCTAATAATAAGTTGGAGGACGTGCGGTAATATGCGTAATATAATTTAGACTAATGGAGAAAGTTTCTGGCAAGTACAGATAAGACTAGCTTGAATATGGTTATTAATAAAGATTAGTAGAATTTTACAAAGGACGAAGCCAGAAACATCATCCGTCTATAGCGTAAATGGGGTGATGTCCCTTTATTTAAGATGGCAGCAGTTAGAGAATGTATAAACTAGCAGCTGAGGCTTAATCAAATACTTAAAGTAGATAGGGATGTTATAAACTAGCGTATGCCTAAAGTCCTTAAAAAGATTGCTGGTTAGTTTAAAATTATCTTATAATTAATGCGGAATTCCTTAGTTAAATTTTAATTGTAGAAAGTTAAAAACCTTAAGGGGAATTAAGCCAATTAACTAATTAACCTAAGGAACGGCATCTATAGTATAATCCTATAAGGGATATATAAGTAGCAAGTTGGGTTAGAACTGTTCAAAGAGTGGGACATAGGTGGTGGATATACAAGAAGATGCGTCTGGAATGATCGTTGATATAAGCGCTTAAATAAATCGTTATCTTCTAATATAAGTAATAATGTGGCTAAGCCTTATCGCAAGGACTCATTTTCCTTTTAATGTGGTGACTATTTTCGCCACAACCCGCCTTAAACGCCTAAATAAAACCTTATCTCCTATTATAAGCAGTGACGCCTATTTAATGCGTGATTATTATTTCAAAGGTATATACGCTAGCTTTATGCGCAAAAGCGCCTATATTAGGGGCTTCCTTTTATCTGCGCACGCCGATTATAACATTTGCAGTATATATAAGGTGTCGCTGTTTTAAGTCTATAAAATGCATTACTACGCGCTAGGGTGGAGAATCCAGGGCAGTCTTATATATAAGAAGCTATTTGTTAGCATTTTTAGTGGCTCTACTATCCCTATTATATGATTTTCCTATAAATAAGTATTTGTCTTATATAACTACGCCCATACTAGATCTTTTAAAGCGGATAAGGCTTGCAGCTAACCTCTATTAGGCAAGTAGTTTAAGGCTATAACACAAGGCTCTAGAGTCTAGGTAAGTGCTATAAGTGTAATAAATGGAAATAACTATTAGTGCTAAGATAAACTGGGGGCTTTATTAGACTTAGAGTAACTAAGTGTGAGTAGGGTAGTAAGGCTTAAAAGCGTGCCAACTAATTAAAAGCTGAGAAGCTAAGGACAAAAATAAATCTCTAAGCAGCCCTACTCTATTGCTAGCTTAGCCCCTTACTATTTAGGATGCTCTGCAATTCCTAGAGCTGCTAAAGGTAGCTATAGCGATAAATACGTTGTCTACCTTTACCCCTACCCTAGGAGGCCTAATTGTCGAGCTACTAGCCCTGGAAGATCCTAAGACTAAAGCGATATCGCGAGCTTCTAGATTGGAGTACAAGACAGTAAATAAAGTGTATGTCTTTATAAGCGTGCAAGTATAGTCCTACTAACACTATTTTTTTATAGTTGGGATAAGAAAGCTTATTAATACAAGATTGCTGAGCTAGTAACGCCAATAGGAGAGGTTAATAAACTAAACTAATACGTGTTTATTAATCGCATTTGGATTAGTAGGCATAACACTCTTTATAAGTATCTTCGATTACCTCCACATTCCTTTATCTACGTCACAGTGCTGGTTATAGCTCTATAGATACAATCCCCTCCCCCCTTATATATTATGCCATGTCTCCTATATGTCCGCTTCCTCGTATGATCCGTATTTTATCTACGGGAATACTGCTAACGTTTATAAATTAATAAGGCTGGTATTGGTGTTCTTAGGAGATATATTAGTGTCTTTAGGAGATGTACTGTATTTTATTATAAACTTAGTGACAAGTATTTTAAACAACTTATAAAGCGCTTTATTATACTTTAAGTGACAATCTATAACCCTAAATTTGTAGGAAGGCGTTAAATGTTTCTTCTTATTATTACCAAAGAAGAGTGCGGTGGTAAGGTAAGTATACACACGGCCCTTAGCATTAAAGTGTCTATTTATGTTACCTAACTTACGTAGCCGTGCGCTTATTAGTCCGTAATCTAGAATCTATTGGGTTTAGCAAAATGTCGTAGATGGCGATTAAGATCGACTTCCTGCTAAGTGTAAGGATTTACCGTCTGGTATATACTAGGTTAAACCTTCCACGCCACTATTGGCCGGTGGCTGGAGATAAATATTATAAAAGGCCTCCTGTAAACCATCTTTTTATTAACTTCCCTCGCGCTATTATCTATTTGTACTTATCTATTACACCTCCAAACATCGAGTCGCCTTAGTATTGTAATAGAGATGTTAGAAATGCGAAATGATAATTGGGTTTGGATAATAGGATATAATTATATTCTTCTTAAAGCAATCCAGTAGGCTCCCTATAACTACTACAGTAGAGATAACCTTAAGAGTGTTGAGGTAAAAGCTGCTATATATATAATTGTTATATAGTCTAATAGCTCTGTTAGGTTTTGGATATATTTGCTTTCCGCTATACTTTAGACCCACGCTAATTTATCCTCTTTGGAAATTTTAAGTATAATGGGTTGGGGGATAAAGGCAAAATATTCTTAAGCGATGTTGTAGAGATAAAAGGTAGGAAGGAAATAATAGAAAAGGTAAAACGTGAGGTAAGGGATTACAATACTATCTGCTGCAAATAATAGGGCACGGCGCCAAGCAGGCTATTACACTATGGGTTTAGTTAGTAAGCATCCTAAGGGGATATTTCCCCTCTAGATGCCCTGGCTAAGAGCTTAGATGCTGTTAGATATTCTGCCAAAAATAATAGGGCTATATAATAGGAAAGGCCACTAGAAATAAATTACTCTTAGGGTAATGCTTTTAGGCTATAAGTTGTTCCTAAGCGCTGCGGCCGTATACTTTCTATAGGCAGCATATTTCTTTAGCCGCATAATTTTTGTAGGCTGCTATTACTAGCACTTGGCTCCTAGAAGACTAATTTTTCTAGGAGGCTAAAGTTACTAGGAGCTTTACCTTAAAAGCCTAAGGCTACTAGGGATAGGGAGCGTTCTATAGTGCTATGATTTTTACTGCGCTTAGCGGAGAGCTTGCTACCTAACTTAAATAGGAGAAATATGTATTAATAACGGCTAGAAAATCTATATAGTATTTTATATATAAAAGCGGCAGAAGATATAAATAAAATGTTTTACACCCTATAGAGCCTCCTTCTGCGATTATATCCTATAAGGCACTAGATATATTTAGCGCGGTATTTAATAGAGATTGGGCAATGGCCAAGGCTCTAGGGGAGGCTTTTTTAAGACATAATTTGGTTAAGCGTTATATTAAGTCGGCTAAATAAGGTTTATATTATTAGAAGTATAATTAGAAGGTATAGTTAATGGTTTGTATTAAATTAAATCTATATAGCCTATACGCGTTGTTCTGATCCTGGTTACAAAGAATAATAGATTATAATAGGATACTCTTATTCGCCTACCTATATAGCTGTCGCAATGCACTTACCTTGGTAAGTGCATTGTGACAGCCGTATAGGTAGCCTAATAATGGCACTAGTAATTCCTAGCGAAAGTTTATACTTAAAACAAAACTACCTAACCTAAATAGAAAAATACGCAGGCATTAATAGCCGGCCAGAGAACCGATATGGTATTTTAAACAAAAGCGGCAGAAGATATTTATAATTGCGGTATAGAATTATTAGAAAACGTAGAAAGCACTAAAATTTAAACTACTAAGCACTAGCTGTAAATCCGCCCGCGTTACGCCTTGCCGCGGAAAAGCCCTACTACTAACTTTTATATCTGCAACCTTGCCACCCCTTTACGGAAACATTTAAACGGCGATGGTAAGTAGTGTAGGCTATATAGTTATCTAAAAAGCAATATCTCCAAACCTTACTCAAGAGGCAGTGGCGCTAATAAAGGGTAACGCGAAAGTTAAAAAAGAGACTGAAAAGTATATTAAGTACGAGGTTCTACCTATCTGCTACCCTATACAAGACGAGTTTATTAGAGTAAGTCTCCCTACCTTTGCCAAGAACATGCTAATATACAAATAGAATAAAGGTAGGGAACACTTTCTTACTAAATTCCTTAAACGTGAACCTACTTGTTAGTTACAATCTATCTATATTAGAGAATTTCGCAAGACAGCCCCAAAGTCCAATAAGGGTTACCACTTAAATTAGGGAGAAGTTTTTATTACTATTACCCTAACAGACCTTAATCCTGAAAATGGCTGGTATATATTCATTAAAGGATCTTATAATACATCATTAAGATCTTCCTAGAAAGGTGTTTTAATAGCGCTGAAAGTAGGTAATATAATAGTATAGCGGGGGGACCTATTTTATATGCGTTTACCCGGTGGAGGAGGGATATATTTGACTTTAGTTTATACGTAATAGCGTAAAGAGGAGGTGCCTTTACTCCTATAAATAAGAATCTGTTTAGTCTGGGATATATAGTATTTAGTAATAGTGTTGCCTACTACACAAATGGACGTGTTTAATTATTACTAGGTATCTACTACTTCTAAACCAACATTCCATAGATTAAGATCGAAGTTTATAACTTCAGTCTCCTATAATAGTGGCAAGCTATTAAGAAATTTACCTAACCCATTTAGCAAAAGATCTTCTATAGTTGTGGCCTCCCATTCTAGCGCCTATTTTTCTTCCCATCCTTCTTTAATTTTAAATTGTTCCTTTCCTTCCTTTTTTTCTATACCTCCTTCCTTGCCTCCTTTCTTTCCTTCTCCTTCCTCTCCTTCTCCTTCCTCTCCTTCTCCTTCCTCTCCTTCTCCTTCCTCTTCTTCTCCTTTCTCTCCTTCCGTGGGAGTGATTTCCACTATTAGGGGAGATATGTGCTAGTCTAGCTCTTACTATATAGTGTTACCGAGCAACCTGTATAGGAGGCAAGTAGTAATAGGGAAAGCGGCGCCATTAAGTAGCAGACCTAAAGGGTAATAGGTAATATAAACTCCGCTATCCAAAATAGGCTCTTTTAAGTTTGTAAGTCTAAGAATTAGAGAGATCTTGAAGTACCTAAACATTCTTTCAGCCTTATAAATCTATAATTAAGACCGAACAAAGCTTACTTCTTGCCATAAATTTGGCTTATCAGGAGGGTAGGATTAAATAATAGTTCCATTTTAGGATATTCGCTCTTCCTCTTCAACTTCTACCGCTTTAGATTCTGCTTCTCCAGCTTCTCCTTCTCCAACTTCTCCTTCTCTAGCAAGCCCTCTATTACCATATTCACAAATTAACTATAGTCCTTAACATTTAGCTCTAAAGCATTGTTAAAGTAGTATATCTTTTCTAACGCAATTTTAGCAATTACTCCGTAACGTTATATAAAGTGACGCTAACTTGTAAGAGCTAAGTATATAGACTTAGCCTTTAAGTCCCATTTTGGCAATAGTTTATTAATAATCGAGTTGACAATTATTGCCATTTTAGGCGCATATCTGTTTTGGGAGGATTCCCTAGTATAAGTAGGTTACCCATTTTCAATATTAACCTGGGTTATAGCGCAGCGGACAATAAATAGACAAGATATAAGAAAACGATTAAACCACCTACTTACTTTTATATTTTCTTCTATAGCCTCCGCCTGGCTCTAAAAGAGCATCTTAAATGCATATATACGACTTGTTGCTTTATCTAATAAGAGCTCTTTCTTAATAGATATTCCTGGCTCTGCTTACGCCTAAATCCCAAGTAATAAACTTATACTAAACTTCTTTTTAAACCCTTTGCAAATCTTCTTTACTATATTTTTAATTAAGCGTGGAACCAAACTAGAGATCTAGCAAGGGCCATTAAGTTTATCCTACGCCCTACTCTTGTCCTACGCCCTACTTAGCCGTATCTTAAGTGCCTAGACCTTGACTGGCTTGGTTTTCCTATAGATAAGGTTCCATTTCTCTATAATTTCGGGCCAGCTCAACTTCCCTTTATTATACAGTTTAAGCAGGAGCTTTTGCTAATTTATTAGCTTAGGCTGGTCTTTCTATTATATTATAAGGCGTTCTAAATGTTCCCCTTCGTCCTTAGACGCACTACTGTCGATACTTAGGGTAAGTACTCTCAAACCTTCGTCCTCAGACGCGCTACTATCGATACTTAGGGTGAGTTCTCTTAAACGTTTAGGGAGACGCGCTTCTCTATCTCCGGTATAGAGCCGCGACTGGCCTAACTAATTAGACTGCTAGCTGCCTTTTAAATTCCCTACACACTCCTGCGAATCTGTGGATTGGACGAGCTCCTAAAGACATAATACTATTGCTTAAAGACATAACGCTCCTAGCCCTAATAAAGGTGGGAAGTCTAAAGAGGTGTAGCTAATTTTAACTTTTAGCAGTTATTAGTGGAATGTAACCTTTAAAAAGCTTACCAATATTCTTATAAAAAGTCCCAGTTATAGTGGAAGTTCTTTAATATGTAGTTATATACGGCTCTAGCAGCTAGCTATCTTCTAACTATAGTGTCTAACTATTCGCAACAAAGGCTATATTTATAAGAAAATAAGGGGAATCTCTACCTTAGAAAGTCCAAAGTTGTAAATAATTAAGTAATTACTTAGACAAGGACAGAGTGCTGCTTAAACCTAGATTATAGATAATAGGAGCTTGACGTTAAAAGTAGGCAATATTATAAAGCTGCATTCTCCTCAGCCTGGCCCTTCATAATCTCACAGTTGAGTTTAGCTTTGTAATATTAGAAGGAGAAGTTATAGTTTCCCTAATTTTTAAAATTAGGGAAATTATAACTCGCCTAATCTTAAAAAGATAGTTACTAGAATGCTATAATAGATCCCAAGTTATAAATGCCCTATAACTTTTAAACCTCAGTCGGCGCGGTTAGGGGTTTCGGATATAATGCCGTCAAAAAGACAAGTTAAAGTTTTGATATCTCGAGTTATTTTAAATGAAAAGTTCTAGGCTCGCTAGCATACTTATAATACTGCACAGTCACCAGGCTGAAAATGCGGTTGCCTTTCTCTTTTTATAGATCTCGCCCTGTATTCCTACTACCCTATTACCTCGTTGCCTTGTTACCTTGCATTAATACTCCCTATTGGCTAGTTCTTACCAACCAAAAACAATGCAAAATTATTTAATTCTAGCATTTACTTGCGAAGGGATTCTTTGCCTCCTTTTTATTGCTTAGGCAGCGTTTTGGTAGTATTTACCAGTTTTAGAGCGCTCCTTATAACTTTAAATTATTCTCCAACGGACTTACTATAATGTTTTCGTAATCGTCTTTATTATCCTTATTATTCTTATCATTTTTCGGTTTAAGTTGCCGTCTATTACCTTGCTTAGGTTAATGCATGCGTTATTTATAAGCTCTTGGCTTAGTGGGATAATTATTAAGGTTTATTTAAGCACGGTCTATCAAAGTAAATGCTAAGTATAGTTAGGTCTTTACGCTTTAGTGTTCCTTAGGATTTAGCCTAAATAGGTTTATTTATTGCTCTATCCCTCTCGCGATTATCCTCTAGGTTGTAGGTTCCTTACTCTTTAACTTATACAGAGTACTAGGATTAGTATTAGCAACCGTTAGAAGTTTTAGTATGCATATAATATATATAGGGGCTTTATATATCTGCTTATAGCGATCCCGCGGAAGCCATAAACTAAGTGTTTTTGCTATTGTAGTTATTTCAACTGTCGCTGTTATATGCGACATTATTACCGCCCTTCCGTTTATTAGCAATAAGAAATTCCTTTTAGTAAGTAAGCTAGATTACCCTCTAAAATCGTCCACTAATCTATATAGGCGTATAGCTTGCTTAAGTGCGCCATAAACGTTGGCGCTCTTTGCGTACAATGCTATATATAAACTTACGGGCCCTATAAGAATCAAAACTCCTTAGAATAGACTTATTTAGGGGGCATGGTAGCGCCAAACTTAAACCTTAGATATCCTTCTTCTCAGCCTAATATAGAGGAAGCTTTAATAGCAAACTTAAAAGGTTTCTTTAGAGGATCTAATAATACGTAGCTATGGTAAGTTAATAACATACTTAATTTAATCTTAGGCTAACGCTATTCTAGGAGAATTTCCATTACAAAAACTATTAACATAACCACTAAAAGGATAATAAAAGAAATCTCTTCTTTATTTAAGGAAACACTTAAAGCCCTAAGATACAATATCCTAAGCGGTCACTCTTAATACAGGTTAGAAAATATATTGCTATTTAACCAATAAAATTCTAATACCCTTTATGCAAAGAGAATTCCCTATAAATAATTCTTTATTATTTAATATATAATGTTCTAGCTACTGCTTATTACTGCGTTAGTACTATCTATTATTTATAAACTAATTTATTTCTCACCCTAACCAACTAATAAAGTTGACCATTATCTTTATTTAACCTATACACTAAGGGCATCTTTTATAACGGTAATTGCGGCACTTAGTCCCTTCCTAATTTATTTTTTCCTCTTGCCTACAAGAACAACAATGAGCATAAAAATATATATGGATGCTTTTTAGGATAGAATACTCTTTAGGTCTCCTTAAATGCTTTAAAAAAGCTTCTTTGTCTACTGCTATTATTGTAGTATCCGCTTCAATCATTACTGTACCTAAGGTAGCATTTAGGGTGTTTGTGGAGGCGCCTTAGGCGGCCTCTATATTGGATTTTAGAAATGCTTCTGCGATATCATTAGTGGTATTTATGGCAGCGTTAAAGGCGGCTTCCGTCACGGCTTCTGTAATGGTGAGGGTGTCTATAGTAATCTCTATTTTCTTTTAAGATTCCTAAGCCTCTCTAATAGCGCTCGTTAATCTTCGTTTATAAAGATTTTAAGGAGGGTAAAGTGAACTTGCTATAGCTTCTATGTCTCTATAACTAAAACCAAGAGGATCTTATTAGCCTCTATATTAAGATAGGGATGTCTGTTGCCTATACCCTAAATATACAAAGTAGAATTAAGACGAGAAACGTAGAAGGTTTAACACTTTAAATAGAGTAGCCTAGTAATATAAGCTAGGAATTTACTTACATTATTATATTAATCGCTAATGTTTAAATTGGAGATTAGATTCTATTTGTGAGGTGGGTACTAATATATTAAGTTATTTTAAGATTCTATATAACCCATGCTCCCTCCCCTAGGGATATTAGAAGTAAAACACTTATACACTACTACTGTTCCTCTCTCTTCTATAAGAATCTTTAATATAGCCCCTTCTAATATCCGGCTGCTATATTGCCATGCTAGAGGCGGCCGAGGTAAATATCTATTTAGTTAATCAATATAATCCGATACTGAGTTTTGCCTATAGAAATCATAGAAACGTAAGCATATAAACTAAGCCCGTTTTTGCCAATACTAGAGAGAATTAATTAAAGACCTTAAAAGAAAAGTCAAGCGCCTATTAAAAGAGAATAAGAAGCTTTAAAGCTTGCTAGAAAAGAAAGGAGCCTCTAAAGACGAGATAAAGAAATGCAGTTTATAAAATTTTTAAAATCCAGATCAAGAACTTTTAGTGCTACTAGATAAGGGCCTAGAGCAGTTACTAAAACTAATAGAGAATGCGGTACATTCTACGGATATATAGTATTTTATAGACGGTGGATTTACTAACTCTTTTACCAAATCTTCTCTTTTTTAGTAATGTCCTTTAACTCCTAAAGAAACTTCTATTAACGGCTCTTAACCTAACGCAGAGCCTATTGCTTTAAACGTAAGGCAATACACTAACTAGAAATAAACTGCCTACCTTACTTACCGGAGATTTAAAGTACATTATAATAGAGCTTATCCATGCAGTACGTATAGAGAGAGGAATAAGGATTATAAGTACAAAGGTTAAGACTTTAGAAATAGCAATAAAAAATAAAAAGTTAGTAAGGAAAGCATCTTAATTAAATATTTAGGGGGACTTAATAAATTATCCTCTATAGAGGAGCTAGGTAACTACAGCTAGGCTATATTAGATATTATATTCCCAACATATTTATACCTATATGCTGTATAGGCCAATTCCTTTACTAACCCCTTTACTATTCCTTTAGTTCTATTAGCTTATCCTAGTAAGTATATACCCACCTTAATAAGGAATAAGACGTACTTAATTACCTTAGCGGAAGAGTTCCCTTAAATAGAGATAGAGAGAGGCAAATCATTTCTAGAAAGATATCTAGGAGATTAGTAAAGTAGTCTAACCCTACCTAAGGCCAGGGATGCATATATATTAACTAGGATTGAATTTGTCTTAATTACCTGCCCCTTCTATTCCACCTATTTTAGTTACTACCCCCCTAGGTTCCTACACCTTCCTTATATATATATAGAGGTCCTAGAGCCATATTTAATAGAGAGAGTCCTTATCCTTTTTTTCTAACCTAAGATTTCAGGCCGATAATATAAACTATTACGCTTAGACTAAGTTAAAAAATTTAACACCATAACTAATATAAAAGCGTAATTATGAGATATATCGGTTTCGAAGTCAGCTAAAAGTGATTCGCAGCGGATTAGATAGGGCAGCCCTCTTTACACAGAAAGTGCGCCTAGCCTGATCAACTGAGATATATTTTTCACTTAACGATGTTCCGCCTAGTATAAAGTCGAAATATAAGCCGGACGCTTTATTCTAGCATAATAATGTATAATACCCTAGGGTTATAATCGAAGTTGCATATTCGCAGAAGAGGAAGAGGCTAGGCTGGCTAGCTAAAGATTATCCCCAAGTCTCTTTAATTAGTAGAGGTGGTTATAGTAGCTTCTTAATAGCTGCCCAAGTAGCTATAACCTCTACTAGTAGTAAAATTGGAGCTTAAGGCTCTCCCTTTACTATACTCACCTCCTAATCGTTAAATGTTCCTTTTATAGGCAAGTCCACCTCTATGCCCTTTAAAGATTTCAGGTGTATTATATAGGGCACTTAACATCTCACCACTTTCGAGTTAAAAAGATTGGTAGTCCTTTAACACTTTAAACCTTAGTAATCTATTATTTACGCCCAACAATCTAATAGCTAATATTACTACAGCCTTTCCCAAACTCTCTGCGGGCATATGCGGAAGGGGGTTTCGTAGGTTATTATATAGTATTAGATATAACTATTCAAGAGATACTACGTTGGGGGTTATATTTAGGATCTTAGTAGCAATAGCTCTAGCTATCTAGTTATAATTGTTAGTAAAGCGTTACATATATTTTAGCATTTAGCACTCACCTCTAAGTATAGAGTAATGTATTTCTCTGTTGTAGTAGTAGCAGGTAAAGTATAGAAGGGTGTATTAAACGTCTATAAAGAATACCCTTGGCTCCATATTACTAGATGGGCTTTTAAATTATCTATATCCCCACTATCAATGCCAGGAGCTATCTATAGTGTAAACATAATTAAGTTTAAAAAGGAAGTTGTAATTAAGGGGATTTTATTAGTAAAAGATAATAAAAGGCGATTTGGGGCTAGATTTTTAATAGGGCTAAAATCTTAGAGGGGCTGATTTCCGGTCGGGTAGGACCTATATAATATATTAACGACAAAGCCTAAAGGAAATAAATATATAACATACCTTAGTCCAAGAGGTTTAGGCGACATATAAAAGTCAACTATTACTTACCTTAATATTTATCGGTAAAGAGGTTGTGCTGTAGGCTATAAATTAAGATGTCTTTTCTATTTCTATATAAAGACCTACTCCTATCCTCTTATTAACCTAAACTTTCCTTGCTATTATCTACCTGTAATTATCTTTATATCTAAGTAACCTTATAAGAATAACTGGTCTTAGTATCACTATAAAGATGGCTTAAAAGGACCCCTAGTTTTGGAGAGATGGATATACCTATATCCGTAATCAGGATATAGACTGGGCTCTATTTACCTACTACAATAGTCACAAACTTAAGAAAATTAAGGTAAAAGCCAAGGAATAAATTTTTTTATATAACCTAATAGCTTTACAGATTCTTGATATAATGGCTATCTACTATACTTTAGCCCGTTACCAATACCACGGTTAGAAAACCGTCTTTGGGGAATTTATTTACTAAGGGAATTATTATAAAGTTCTTACATTTTCGGGTGCAGTTGAGAAGATAAATAGCGGAAAAGAAATCCTGTAATAGATAGAGCGTGAGATACAGGATGATAGAAATCGCAATATAAGGTATAGCATGGAAGAGGACCAGGATAAAGATAGGGATGCGTATAAGGACGTATATAGGGAGGACATAGTCGCCAGGATTAAGGCTTTGGGGATTGATTTAAAGAAGAATATATCTCTCCGCTAGCAACTGTTCCTTCTATAAATAGCATAGCGAAGGCTATTATATGACGTTTTCGCATTTCTACGCATAATTATAGCGTACCAATTTACACCTCCCCCTATGCTACGCAATTATACTCGTGGCCGGCCAAGCCAGGCTTCTCTACTTGTAATAGGTTAGCCTCCTATATTTTGCAAGTATACTCAGTCTTACCCTTTACTAATCTTTTATTACCTATAACAAGGCTAGAACTGGCGTCTTCTTATATTTATGCCGTCTAGTAAGTTGGATTTAGGCCTGCCTTTACGTATTCTATATTGTTTGCAGCCTAACTTAAATCTATACACTTCCTTGTTGTTCTAATAAAAACTCTTATAAAGTTTAACTTTGCCAATACGCATACACTGCCTCTGCTAGGGTTTTATATAAATAGACCTCCAAGACCTCCAAAGACCTCTAAAGACTGGCAACAACTTACCCACTAAGGCAAGCAGCATATAACCCGCCCCTTCTATATCTTTAGTAATCTAATCGCTACTTTTAGGTACCTATTATCGTGATGGATACATCTAATATAGGCTAAGGGTCGGCCTATTAGGTTCCAAAGTTAGGGGAAAAGATTTTTAAGGAGGATAAAAAACAAGATGTTACTTTTATTAGATAGAAAGAAGGCGATTTACGTAAAGTAAAGGTAAGTAATTGCCTATATTATAAGCGAGCAGGTCCCTAAAATCTTAAAGATTTATAAGATTATTGGCGTTCTATATATTCCACCCAATATTCGCTGGGCTACGGTTCCTATACATAATATAATTATTAAAATATCTTCAGCTGTACCGGGCTACCGTGGTAGCACATTAGCTATAACGGCACTTAATTATAATGGAGAAGCGGTAATATCTAATTGCCTTTCCAGCGATATACGGTTTATAGAAGGTAGAAAGGAAGCTTTAAAGCAATTAAATAAAGAGGTTTAGGAACTTAATAAAGCCAACTAGGCTACTAGGCCCTCCCTTATAGTTAAATTAGTATCCTGGGCTCTACCAATGCTTATAGCGGCTATAGTACTTCCGTATAGGAAATGATTTAAGTTTATATAAAGAAACCACGCTGCTTAAATTACTTGATATAAGATCTTGTGCGGCTCATATAATAGCCTAGCGATTTACTATTATTCTATAACTAAGCCCAAAGCCCTTCCCGCCTTGTGCCTTTATATTCGCCTATAGTTATAACCCCTACTAAAATTAAACCCCCTCTCTACCGCTCTCTTCTCCTAGCCATGCCAAAATACCTAGTGTAAATATACTTCTTTTATAACAAAGATAGAAAGGCTATATAGAACTAGTCTTTTAAACCCCAATGCTTAATTTCGTGAACTGTGTAAGTATGGCTAATCTTGCGAGCTAGGTGATTGTATAGGTTGGGAAATCGTACAAACTGGGTAACAGTAGTATTTAGCATAAGCGGCAAACGCTAGAGTATTTACATTACCGCTTGCGCTAATCTAGTTATAGGCTAGTGGTGGATAATACAGGCCATTAGATTTATGCGGGCTATTAAATTTATACGGGCCACCAGATTTATATAGGCTACTATATATAGGCCACCAGATTCAGGCACCGGCAAATAATTTGCACTAATATATATATAACTAAAGCTGTTGCCTTTTTAAACATATCTGAGTGCACGCCACGAAAATGTATATATGTATATATGTATATTCTATTATAGCTATATACCCCTAGGGGCCATTACTAAGAGCCAGCTAAATATATCCTGCTACTAGAGTACTAGCTCCAGTTCAGAGGCCAACTGTAAGAGTTACGTGTCTATTGCTCAGCGCGACGCACTAGCGGAGGCACGTAAGGTAGAGGCTCGTAGTATAATTAATTAGGAAGTGTATTCGTTCATTAAGATTGGCTTATGCGTCTCTTTTATAAAGTGGATTATAGCTTTAACCGCGCTAATATCTGGGAAATGCCACAAAAACAAGGGTCTAGTTAGTGCGGCTCGGCCACACTCCCTACTAGCAGGGGTAAGCTTGAAGTATTTTCCGCTTTAATTACCTATTGTAAATACTAACTTAGTAAATTTATTTCTAGTAATTTCCTTCTAAATAACCTACTGTGGGGCAGTAATGGTAATAATCAGTTAGTTATAATTATGTTATATTATTAGGAACATAACTAACCTAATTATAATCGCACCTACTAATTATGTTATATAAATATAACTATAATCACCTATAGTAAGGCCATATTCTGGGAGCAAAGCGAATTACATTGTGCTATAAGGCAGCAAGGTTCAGCTCTATACAGCTAAAGATAAAAAGTTACGGATTAATTAAGGTACCTCTTCTTAAACGTATTTAAAAGTCTCTTAAAAAGGACACGTTACTAATAGCAAGGCCAGTTTGAGTGCTTGTAATGGGGCACCTAAGACTTAACTAAATTTGGTTTAGTGGGCTAGCTTTATAGTATTCTTATAGTTCCAGCACTTAAACTTAGTTATACCAATATCTTTACCTAGTCCGTTATAGTGCACGCAAATCTAAAAGATAACTTAAAAGAACAACTCCAAATTATACCTAAAGAAGTGTTTCTTATCAAGAAGCACTCTAATTGCTATAAACGCTTTTATACCGGTCTTGCCCCGCGCTCCTAAATGCCCTTTCTATAGCTCTTTAATGGCAATGTTAAGGTCGATTAAGAACTATTAATAGCGTTATATTACCTTCCTATAAGAGTATAGATTAGGGGTATCTATGACTTATCTACCGTGTATATATAGCCTTATTCTCTTTATAGATTTTAATCTTTATATAAGTTCTTCTTTCCTAACATCTACGCACAGACTTTTGATTAATAAGAACGGCCTAAAATCGGGGCTAGTAAGCAGAGAAGGGCATTTTCTAAACTGGATAACTATGACATTTACGCCTTACTATTAGCCGTTAATCCCCTGGGTTAATAAGCTGCGAAAGGTAGTTTTTCCAATAGACGGGAGGTAGGAAAAGGAAGATAGGGGGCTTTATTCTAAGATAAAGGAGATTCTTTAGAAAGCATAGAAGGACTTAAAGGTATTAGCAGAGTAGAGAGCTTTATAGCAGGCCTTCTTAAAAGTAGAGTGTCCCGTATTCTTCTTAGCAAGGTTTCTTCTTGATTTTACTAGCTTAAGATATATAGCAGCCCTAGTTACTAACTAGATTAAGAATTACAAGAATATGCTTTAATTTTTTATTAAAAGCTTAGGACATCTTCACTATTGCTATTAAGCAGAAACATTGCCCCTAGTTTTAACCTACACAACCAATGAAATTTCCTATAAAATGAAGGAACAGTATAAATATTTAGGCTATAACTCTTTCTTTAAGCTCCCTCCACCATTCTTAGCAACTGTTGTATTGGCTTCAGAAACTGGATAGATTTTAGGAATCTTTATAGCATCTTTATTAACTCAGCTAAACATCTTTATCTTCTTTTAGTTAAGGCTGGCGTCTACTAAACCCATAAGCGCCTTGTTAAGGAAATCCTCTAATATTACTCTCTCTGGAATATTAAGGGGGATAATAATGGAATTAACAAAATCCTTGCTTCCAAAGTTCGCGTTATCTACTTTTTGCGACCATATGCTTAAATCCCCAACTTTAATGCATATTACGCTAAAGAGATCCTATCGCCGCCCGCGGAGTTCTTTACTAGCTTTATAGTCTCCAATATATCCGCTAATATGGCTGACTTCCAATTTTAGCTTTCTTTCTCCGATGCCCATTATAGTTAAAGGAGCAATTATAATATAAATTATACCTATTAGATAGTCTATTGTAGCAAATGTTATTTCGGCTTTAGCAGAAAGATTATTAAACGTATATATAACGAGATCGGTTAGCGGAGCATTTGTATTCTGCTTTATTATATTTAAAAGCTACTAATATTTCTCTAGATACTGCCTCCCAGACTATCCTTTTTATATATACTAAAGCATACTTTTAGCTAACCAGCAAACGGTACGCAACTTTTAATACTTACTAGCTCCCCTTTTACTATCTAATTCCTTAATCTTCTTGTTAATTTTCTCTACTATAGTATTATCCTCACTACTAACTTCTACCTTAATTTCCTGCTAGGCTCTCTTAACATCTTCCTAGCTATTAAGTAAAGCTAAACCTTCTAGCCGTTTACGTTCTTCTATCTAGCGTGCGGTTGCTTTATCTGGATTAGAGTACGAGGGGAAATATATATCTATAGAGCACTCCTTCCGGACTAGAGCGAGTGTGAACATCTAGGTAGAATATTACACAGCGGCAAATTAGTCCTCTGCCATTTTGGATAAAAGAATTAGATAGAGCATATATTAATATTCTAAAGTATTATTTAGTTTCGCTACCTAAGTTTTAATAGCTTCGCTTGTGGAACTAGATCCGTAATATAATAGAAGCTTATCTTTTTTCGCAGCCTGACCCATCTAGGGTTCCAGTGGCGTTTAGGGCTTAGAGGATATACATCCTATAATTAAGAACTAATAGGGTGTGCTAATTGGGATTTTAAATGTATATAGAAGGCCAAGCTTAAAGTTTAGATATGCGGTAGAGGAGGTTATTAATTTCAAAATAAAAGCATCACAATAATTATAAAGAGGCTGGATGCTGCCCAGAAGGCCTTTCCTAAGGCCGATTTATTTAATTACTTAATTAGAATGCGAGACTTCGCCCAGTAGGGTCTCCTGCAGTTATTTAAAATACCAATAATACCTACTGTATATCCCTATAGTGGCGTTTGTAGGCACCCAGGCTTTAACTCAGCATAATATCTACATTACTTCGGTTAAGTATAATAATAGTTATTAATTTCAGCTCTATGGGCGCTATAGTATACAGGAGGCAAACCACAGGCCTTGCTAGGGAGGTGGGACAGGGAAGCGGAGGCACTGCTAGCGTTAAGAGATAAGCGATATTTTGAACCACTTAGATACTGAAATAGGTTTTCCCAGCTACATTCCCTCCCTTAATCCTACTCTTACGCCTTATAGGGTGCCTAACACACGGGCTACTTATTATGTATCTTATATAGGGTTAAATAGCCGCTTAGTTAATGCCTAGGGTTAATTAGTTAATTCGCTTGTTTCCTTTACAGACGCTATACTTAGTAAAGCTGAAACTTAAATAAGTATAAGTGTCCTAACTATAATGCAACAAAACTAATAATAGGCCTTTCTAACGGCTTATACCATGCGCCAATTAAGAACTTTAGTAGCTACTTAGGGTATATTCTCAGCCGCTAGTAACTTGTTTAGGCGCTCTAAAAGCGCCTTTTATTTGTCTATAGAAACCTTAAACCAAGCAGGATATATTAGATATAATAAGCAAAGTTATTTAGCTTTATCCTATATAAGTATCTACCAATCTCTGTTACTAAGAGTTAAAGCTATGTATAAATCCCTACTTACCAGGAACCGCTTCCATTAAGTCTTAGTATGTCCAGCAATAGCCTATATATTATTAGCTTTGGACCTAGCGGTAAGACTTATTATACGTGGTGGTGTTGAAATAAGAGGTTAGTATTGCTGGGCGGAGTGCTGTTTGCTAAAGTGGGGCTGTTAACTATTAACCCCGTTAACCCTATTAACCCTATTAACCATATTAACCTAATTAACCGCTAGCGATATAAAACTGGCTGACGCCAATATAGCTAATAAAGCCATATATGTCGCAGCGCCTCTCCAAATGTCCTGACCCAAATGTTCTAATAGGCTTATTCTACAGGTAGCTCTATATTGCTGTCTTTATTACAACTACCCTATCTCATTATAAGACATCCTATGTCCTATTAAACTTTCCCAGGCTCCACTCGCCCTTTATTAGCATAATGGATATAGCAGCTAATAACAAGATTAGTAGGTTATAAGCACCTCTACCTCTTGCCTTGTCTTTAATACCTAATGGTCTAGAATCACTATCGCCTATATCCTGCTACGTAACTATCGACCGTAGCTTTATAGCCCCGCCAAAAAGCCATACCTAGAAAACACTATGCGTAATAAGGATTAGTAGAATGCGAAGTGCGCCCTATATATTTTGTTAAAAAGGAAATAGTATACACTGGTTGAAATCCGGCTACCCAATGCCTTAGAAGGCAATTTTGGCAGTCCATTACGGATAGAGAATAAGAGGATAAAGGAAAATGCAGTTGTCTATAGGATGGATCGCATAAAGCCATAACTTAGTAAAGAGCAAGGGAGCTGCATTATATTAATGTAAGCCTTGGTATTAGATCAGGCTAATATAGCTTAGTAAGACTAGGCTAGGTAACGCAATTTCATCCAAGTTAGATTAAGGAAAGCTATAGGCAAGTATAAATATCTAATATATCTTCTACCTTTATCTATCCCCCCATAAGTCCTCTTTCTAACTCTATTAATCCTAGTTATTCAATTCCTCGCCTCTAGCTTAAAGCATTTATATCTACCTAAAATATACCGCTATACCTTCTAATATTATTAATTAAGTCTCCGTAGAGACCCCTATACCAATTAGCCGACTGGCGAGTTCCCACTATAGCTATGCCGGTAATGAAACGTGTTAAGCGTAAAACTTAGATATTCTTAACTTTTTATTTAGGTTCCTGGAAGACGATGCCCAGCTTGTCTTAAGGAAGGCAAAGAAGTTTGGGTAATCCCTAGGAAAGACTGTTCTTAGTATAGTATACTAGTAAACTAGTTAAAGCGCTAAATAAGAATTCTTTTCCAGATATTTATTTCCAGGGTAGGCTAATAGGTATAGTGCCTCAAAATATTCTGGTATTAAAGGTAAAAGGGGGACTACTATAGGTGCGTGGGTGGTGTAGGTTATTATTAATTAAAATTATATTTACTTATACTATTTCTATTACCTATCACCTAGTTTCTATTACCTTTCTATTACCTATTACTAACTAAGTGGCGATATCGACCTGGTGGCAATTAAGTAACAGTTACAAATCGCTATTAGTATTACCGACAGTCCTTGCCACCTACCTAATATATATAGTGAGGCTCTAGAGCCTCTTGTAATAAGATAGTTAATTTTTCTTTTTATCTTTTAGTCCTCTAATTAACAGTTATTATAGCTGCTTACGTCTAGCGTTGCTGCTCATATTAGGTGGAATAGTGTAATTGGTGGGCTGGTATGCAGGAATATAATACTATTTAACTTTGCTTAATATGGCTTAGAGGAGTACAGAGCCTTAACCTAAGCTATAGAAACACGTCCTCTAATTAAGCCTCTATTATATAACCTAACTGCTTCTAGGCGCTGCGGCTATATACCCCACCACTCACCCTTTCTGGAACTTTAGAAGTTATATAAGTCCTTAGTTAAGTGACTAACGTTTAAGGCTTTAACTAATTAGCCAAATCCGTCGCAGATTAGACGAAGCTAATGACAACTTTTTAATATATATATAGAGGCTCTAGAGCCACGTTTAATAAAGTAGAGTTCTTATTCTTAATTGTCCTGTTTGACACTAAATCACTCCCTTAAACATTGCTTAAGATGCAGTTGAAACTAGAACCAGGAAAGAAAACCAACGAAATATGCCATTTAAAGGTATTCCGTTCGGCTTAGCGCAGCTTATGGACAGCGAGAAATATAGCAACTTAAAACTTGTATACTAGGGGCTAGAGTTTAAAGTCTATAAAGCAATTATATGCACCTAATCTCCTGTACTTACAGCTGCCTATAATGGAGGCTTTTAGGTAAAAGCTAACCAAACGTCTTATAGAATTAACCCTAACTAACTAACTAATAGGTAGGAGGCGGTGACTAATATTATAAATATTAACGAGTTCAATTCTGGCACCGTTAAGAGAATGATCCAATTTATGTACAAGAGGGACTATAATAATGGCAGTAGCGATAATAAAGACACAACAATATGGCTAATAACGGCCGATATTACACTTTACCACGTTTGTATTAATGCAATTGCCAATTACTATAATATACCGCAGCTAAAAGAGCTTATAAATATAAAAATCCAATACATTCTAGGAACTAGCTGGTTTGCGGATAAGTTCCCTAATATTATTAAGGATGTCTTTAGCCTAATAGGCGACTTAGCATTACACAATATAATCACCTTAACAGCGGCCGAGCATATTAAAGAGCTTGTTAAACTTAAGGACTTTGCAGAGCTAAACGTTATAAGCAATTTCGCCATCGGCATTATACGGACAGCGATTACCGCATCCAAGGATATAGAGGAAAATTTTATATAGAAACTTCAAGCTGTTTAGTCTTAGCTATAACAAACAGAATTACTACTTCAATCCACTAAGGCAAGGTACGCTGTGGCTAAGCGTAAAAGTAAAAACATTAATAATTGTCTTAATACCCTCTGCTCTACTAGGACCTATTATAATATTAGTTATAGCGCTAAGTTTATATATTATATTAAGAATAGCAGTTATCTATCCAACCCTAATTACCCTTATATACTTCGTTGCAAAAAGTGCCAGCGTTATACATAAGTAAAGATGTATAGCTTAGGAGATCAGCTTAGGTAGGAAGTTATTATATAATACTTCTCTTTCTTTCTCTGTTTGGGTTAATCTAAGAAATTTAAATATATATCTCGTTTATAGTCAGTCCGTTAGATATTGTGTAGCAACTATATTATCTATCCCCTATTAGCCACCTATCACCTTACCCCTTATCCCTTATCCTACCCTTTATCTTATTCTTTATCTTACCCTTACCTCACCCTTACCTTACCTACTACCCCTTGCCCCCTGGACAAATTATAAAATTCTAGTTATTGCATCTATTCTACTAAATACTGGAACAGGATTGGATAATAACAGACTAAAATAAAATAAAAAATGGCAAATAATAAGATAAGCGCGTAATAACTAGAAAAAGGTCCTATGTATACTAAGCGCATAGTTCTAAAGATGCATTTTATGCTTAAGGGTTACTTCGTAAACGTTACATCTAATCTCACCCTACTATAGGAGTTTAGAGAGATGCCCTTTTTAGAAATATTTTGTAAGAGTAGCTGGAGTGTGGAACTTATATATACGCTTACTAATTGGTAGCTTTTGGTTCCTAAGGCAGATAAAGCATATCTTCAGTCTTTTCTCCTTATATAAGGATGCCTTTGCCCTCTCTAGCGCTTTAGCCGCTTCTAAAATCTTAGCATCTTCTTTAATCTTAACTTGGCTAAGGGCGATACCTGTCCTAGACTATCTCTGGCAATAACTTAGCTGATACGCTCTACCTTCCTCAACATTGCAGTAATCTATAACCGTATTAATAGCATTATTGCGTCTATATATCTTATCTTCTAGTGACGTGCCAGAAAGCGTCATAATTATATTAATAAGGCGTTTGTATTTGACTAATCTATCATTACAGGATTCTAAAGTTGCTTTAATATCCTCGCTAAATTTAACCCCGGAAAGTTGCTACTTAATATTAATTATAGCTTATTTGTTATCCTAATTCTTCTTAATATTTTCCAATAGCGCGTTTCTTTAACATTGTCTTTTATTTGTAATTTCCTGGTTAAGCTTTTAGTATTCTGTACTTCCTACAGCTTTGCGCTTAAGGCTATGCTTTAGCTTATTTTAAACCTTAATTAAGGAACAAATACGTGGGTTCTTATTAACCAATAAGGATTGTTCTTTTGTTAGGTTCTGTGGCCGCCACAGGTTAATTAATTAACTTATTCGGCATGCCGCTTTTATTAACTTTTCCTGAGGTTCTAAGCCTTAAACAATTGCTTATATATCTACGTTAACACGCCGCAAAAGGTAGTGCTTTAGGAACGTTCGGGCGTTGGTGTGCTACATTATTAGGTTCTAGAGGGCATTAGTTACGTTACCTAGGTAGTAAAGATATTAAAAATATCTTAGTAGGACCGGCTCTATATAATAGAACTTACTATTCTCATCAAATACCTTGCCTGCGCCGTAACGGAGACTATATGGGCGCGTAACCTGCCGAAATCCCGTAATTATGCCAAGGTCCTTAATCCACGGTAAAAGAGTTAAGTACTATAAAGGTTGGTTAGGTAAGACCTTATAGCCATAAAAGGCTTTAATTAATTGCTAAAATATAGGGATATTATCTAGATCTAAATAGAGTAGTAGCAGCAACTTATTACGCCCAGGCTTAATATATAGCTTGCTAAGCTACTCCGTGGACGTTAGGTTAGGGGCTCTAAAAGCTTTATTAGCAAAGAGGAGGCCTAGGAGAAAGACATAAGGGCTAAGAATAAATAAAGGGTTAAAGATAATCTTAGGAATTAGGAAAGTATTACTAGTTCTCTATAAGCATAAGGTAAGAGGAATAGGGTAGAAAGATAACACACACTTCCTTTATACCAAGATATTCCTTAGTGAATTCAAATGTAAACTCAAGTATAATGTTATAGGGACCGCCCTTTAGGTCCCAAATAAGTGTAACCATTATATATTAGTAGCATAGGTTTAAAAGAGCTTTAGATTAGCTTACAGTGCAAAGGCCTAGTTATATTAAGAAGTGCACTTATATCTAATACCGTCCAACTGTATATCACTTCCTTATTGTGACTAAGTTAGTCTTAAGGACTAGGGCAAGATCCTCCGTGTCTATAACAGTCTTTTCTTACTTTTTGTCGCTTAGACCATATTTCTTTGCCAGTTTCCAAAGTACCTAAAAAAGATATTTTAGCTCCACCTTACCTTACTAGGTTAAAGGATTAACTAAAAATATAATCACCTTATATATCTAGCGGTTTAGTTTACTAGCAATTTTCCCTCTAGTCGCTCTCTTATATATAAGGCGATAGTACTTCTAGTATAGGCCAAGCGAGCTAGAAACCTTCATCCCGCACTATTTCCTACCCCCCTTCCCTTGTTTCTGATTTAGGAACCAGTTAAAGAAGCTATAAAGGAGCCAAAGTAAGAGGACTTAGTACGTTTTCTTAGGGTCTTTCCCTATATAGGTGCAGTATCTAGAAATTATTAGCTCTCTGCCAAGTTAGGCCTAAGAGGAAGCCGCTAAATAGGTTATTACTTACTAATACTAGTGTTCTTTAATACAGTTAATGAGATTCATACTACTATCAGCGTAGTTCTATGTCGTGAAATTGGATTCCTCGAACTCTTCTAGCTGTTTAAGGTAATACTCTAGTAGATAGTCTTAATCCTTATAAAGCTATGCTTAAGCGGACGCTTCACAAGCATTTTTAGATTCAGTAGTACTATTGGTATTACTATTAAAAACAGTCGGTTCTGTCCCATAGCTGTCACCGTCACTGTTTGTGTCTATGTACTCATCGTCGGTGACGCTGGACGACGAGTTATAATCTAATAATCGAGCGCGCCGCATTCTAGGGGGCTAGAAGAGAATTTAGGGTAATAACGGCGAGAAGGACCTAAAGGGCAATAACGGCGGGAAGGATCTAGAGAGTAAGGAGATAGGAGGGTAAAAAATAAAAGAAACGGGGCCTAGATCAAACGGATTAGAGGTAGGAGCCATAGAGTATATATAGCTTTAGGGCCAGGCGTGTGGAAGGTTATATTTCTAGATAAACTAGTCTACCTGTTAAAAAGCAAGGGGCACAGGGCGGTAAGCAAGAGGCTTAACGTTAGACCGGCAAGCAAGAGGCTTAGGGCGGCGGGGAGTTTTAGCGACGCGACCTCCAAAAACGGCGATAGAACCCTCCAAAACCGGCAGTTAGATCTCCATTTTCTTTTTTAATGGAGTAAAGAAGACTAAAATAAAGGTAAATAATATTAAATCTTGCCTAGTAATAATAACTTAAAACCTTATCTTTAAACTTATATCTATTAACCACCTCTTTAATTAAAGCTTTTTTTTTTTTTTTTAAAAAGCTTTCTAAATAACTCCTCCTACTATCTAGGTGCTTGTACGCCTATCTAATATCCTCCTTAATAAGGAGAGAATACTTATAGCCACGGGCCTACTTTCTCATCACCAGCTTTATTCCAGTAGGTTTCGTTTAGAGACGCTATAAGCATTAGTAACAATAACTATTAACTATAAGATATAACTAACTAATTTAAATAGCCCTCCCCCTCATTGCCGCCGTCCTCGCCCTCCCCTCCTAGCAGTAGCAGCAGTAACAGCAGCAGCAGCAATAGTAATAGCAACAGTAGCAGCAGTAACAGCACCACCACCGCCGCTAGCGCTGCCGCCATTACCCGCCACCAATAATAACAACAATAATAACAAATAGTTTAGCGGTAGGGAGTTAGGAAAGGAACCGTAAGTATTAATAACTATATAGTATATACTTAGCTTATATATATTTAGACCACCACCACTATTACCATTACTAGCCCTGGCCCCAGCCCTAGCTCTAGCTCCTACCCCCACTCCCACTCCCGCTCTAGCGCCCGCGCTCACCGCTATACTTACCACCGCCCTACCCGCCCTTACCTAGGCGTAGTAGGCCGCCTTACAGCGCGCCAACCCTATCCGCCTGCTATGGGCTTAGGGCCCCTGCGGCAAGACGGCTACCGCGTACACCCCCACCGCCCAAGGCAAATAGTAGTCGCAGTCAGCGGCGGGGTTAGCGGCTATAAAGCCAAATAAGCAGAGAGACTAGGGCTATATTAGCCAGATAATAAAGACGGAGTTAAAGGTAGAGTTAGTAGGTAGTAAGCAATACACTACCTACCAAGCCTTAGGTAAGGAGTGTTAGGTATACTTTAAAAAGGGTATATAGCAGGTAAGTAGGCCTAGGGACACCTACGCTCGCTACTAAGTAGCGGCCCGCTCCGGCGGGTGCAGCCTCTTAAGGCGTAAGCACAAGGACCCTAAAGATCCCTTACCCCCACCTCCTAGGCTAAGGTCTTTAGTAGCGTATAAGCTGTCTAGTAGTCTACCATTAGGTCCTAGCGGCAGTAGTATTATAGCGTAAGGAGAAGGGGGGGGGGGGCTAGTATTGCTTTCTAGCACTCCGGTGCGCTAAAGTAGCGGCTTTTATAGCATGTTCTTTATAGGTAAGCTTTAATCTAGCTATATTAATCTAAGGGTAAAACCTAGACAATAATACTGTCTAGTATAGGCCTAACTATAAGGCATTCTTTGCAGGTAAGCTTTAATCCGGCTATATTAATCTAAGGGGTAACCCTAAACAACGGCACTGTTTAGTATAGGCCTAACTATAAGGCGCTATAGAAGCTCCGGAGTTGCCCAGTAGGTAGTATAGGTAGATAGTAGTTAAATACAGTTACTAGGTTCTATTATTATCTTATATAAAATTTTGTATAAAAGTTTATATAAAAGTTTATGTATAAGTTTATATGGATTAGTTAGCCTAGTTAAGAAGAAACGCGGGTATTTAATTAGTCTAGGAGTTTATAGGAGTTTGTAGGAGTTTATAGAAGTTTAAGGAGTTTAAGGATTCGGTAAATTTAACCTAAGGGAGTTGCTGCTAGTATACTAGTTTAGAGCATTAATAAATATAGGCATTTAACCAGTTTAGGAGTTTATAGGAGTTCGCAAGAGTTTATAGGAGTTTATAGGAGTTTATAGGAGTTTATAGGAGTTTAGAGATTAGTTAGCTACTGCAATTCCTATAAGGTTGATTACGTTAATTATTATAAGGTTAATTATTAAATTAATAACCCTATCTAACCTCTCCCCAACCTAGTCAGCATAGTCTTCTATATTAGCAAATCCATTAAGATTATTTAGGGTATTAGAAGGGTATAACCCCCTAAGCGTATCTAATTGTTAGACATACTGCTAGTTAAATTAATTAACCTTATCCGCTAGCACCTTAATGCCTTCTTATAAGATATTATAAGAATTAAAAAACTTCCTACTAGCCAATTACTTAGCACTCCGCGGTTTAGCTAGATCTAAAGTAAAGAGGGTATAAGCGAGTAAAAACATATCTGGTAGTACAGCGGCAGTAGTATAAGTCCTAGGTATATACTCGCTAAATATAGCCTCTACTCTTTTACGCAACGCCCTAACCTAAGTATTAGATAGATATACTTAGTTAAATATAATATCTATATTATAGGTTAAGTTCTTATAACACTTTATCTTAATTTTATAGCTACCGTTAAGATACTTAAGCCCAAGGTTAATTACTTTATATATAGTAGCCCTACCAAGCCAGTTAATAAGCCTAGAGAATAGTATTACATACTATAATTTAGGAGTGTTTACTAAGGAGAGATTCTATTAATAGAATAATATCTTGCGGCTATAATTAAGCTAGGACGCGCTAAAAAAGTAGACAATAAGAGGGTTAACAAAGTGCCTTAGCATGCCTATATTAGCATATTTAACAGCATACTAAATAGTTAGAAATAGCTTAACCTCCTAAAGCATATAATATATTATCCGGAATTTAATATTATTATGCGGTTACTTATTAGAGCTGTTACTATTCTACGCATTTAATATAAAGGCAGCTAGATAGACGTCTTTAATAAGTTCTAAAAATTAATCTAGTATAAGAAAACTAATAGCGTTAGTAATGTAGTCTATTTGCTTGAAGAAGTCTCTGCTAGAGGCAATAAGGTAGCCCTTATATTATATTACTGTATAGAATAATATAACTACACGCGCTATAAAGCCCTATGCAATAATTGGTTCTATTAGGTAATATTTAGCGTTCTCCTAACTACACTAACTGTAACCCTATATAGTAGTATTAGCTTGTAAGCAATAATAAGCCTCCTCTTTAGAAATAATAGGTGCCTAATACATACGGACAATAGTATTTAGTAGATTTATCTGTATATAGAACTATATAGGTACGCCAAGAAGCCAATCCCGTTTATTGTATAGTTGGTATACCTAGGTTTACTTATTTTTAACAGCCCTAATATAGTATACAGTAAGTTAGTCTCTATAGATAAGCTAGAGTTAATTATAGAAGTTATTATAGACAGCTCTAGCTTCGGTAGGGTCCTTTAGTATATATAAACTAAGCTAGTCTAGAAATATACTTTTATAAACGCTATATATACCTTTAATAGTACCCTTATCCTTAAATATAGCGCTAAATTACCAGAACGTAGTCTTATTTATAGGAAAACAATGCATATACGGCATTTTAGAATAGCAATCACTATCTCTAAATACAGTATTAACGCCATCTATATAAATTCTCTTAAGTGCATCTAATATAAGGCTTTATGTAATATTCACCCTAATCCTATTATCTTTACTAGATATACTAAGGGCATTTAGTATATCTTTAAGCCTAAGCGGTATTATTAAATCGTATATGCCTTAACGTAAACCCAAAGGTAGTAGCTTAGGGCAAAGGGTGGTAGCCGCCATTATTATTGCCCGCATAGTAGCTATATAGCCCATAACTTCGTTACATTTTTTGTCCTTAAAATTAATGTTATTATAGACAATTACTACCTGCTTATTAAACGCTTAACGCTAGAGCTATCTCTAAGGAAGTTAGCTAATTGGCCTAGGAGTTTATAGGAGTTAGGTACTGTACCTCTGCCTCCTTAATAACCTTAGCTATTAACCAACTAGCCTAATAATAACTATAACATATTCTAAGCCCTAATAGAGTCTTAATTACTTGCCGCTTTATACTAGAGCCTATTAAATAGACATCTAGTATTATAGAGAGGAAGCTAGATCGCTTTTTAGCCCAAGAATAATATACTATACTAGTAATAGCAAACAATCGCCTAGATAACGCATTAGACTAAGGCATAGCGTTATAACTAGCTTAGTAGGCGCGCTAATTACTTATAAGATTTAAAAGAATAGCGTACTATATTAGGGTAACCTCCTAGATAGTTTTAAAGGCTAGCTTAAAGTCTAGTGTCTCTAGGTTTATAGTATAATTAAATTAACTAAAGTAGGGCTAATAGATAAGATTATTAAGCTCTATAGCAAAAGAATCTGCTAGAGAAGGACGCTAATAGATGCCCCTTATACACGGATTATCTACAGCACGCATTAGTACACGCCATCGCTGTTATAGTTAGGCATATTAGATGTACTAAATTATAACTACTCTGCCCTTTTCTGCCCCAGCCCAAGCAAGTATAAAGGTTTAAAAACTCCATCTAATATAGCGTAGTGTATTAGCCACCTATTATAGCTTAAATTACGTAGACTGCTATTCCCTAGAGCTTATATTATATTAACTATAAGTAGGAGAAGGTTCGTTAGAGGAAGGCTAAAGAGCCTTAATAGCATCGCTATTAAGCTTATCGTTAAGGTAGTCTATATCGCTGTTAGAATATTTATCTAGGTGTTTATTAGGAAGTAGAGGAAGGCCAAGAGGGGCGTTAGATAAAGGATTTTACGAATTATTAGATAGGGGCACATATATTAGGCTAGTAACGTCTATTATTTCTTAATTTAATAGAGTAAGTAAATAGCTTTTAATTAATTCTAATTGCAAGTATTTTAGAGTTAATTTAGGGTATAAGATATAGCGTTATAATAGAAGAGTTGTTGCCTAATAAGAAACATTAAGTTCTTATACAAAGAGGCCCCATAAGCTCTTAGACCCTTAGGGAGAAATTCCTCTCGGTGCGATCTAATTGGTCCAGGAGTTTGCAGGACTTAGCAGGAGTTAGTGCGCTTGTCTGACTGGCTTAGGAGTTTGCAGGCGTAGCGCAATTTCTCCCCGGGGGTCTGATTTATGAGATAATGCGACAGAGGCTCTGCACGAAGCTCTGCACAAAGCTCTACACGAAGCTCCGCACGAAGCTCTGCGTACAGAGGCTCCGCACAAGGCTCCGCACGAGGCTCCGCACGAAGCTCTGCGTACGGAGGCTCTACACGAAGCTCTGCATCTGTTAGATAATCTGTATTCTCTCTAAGGCACAGGTCACGTGCACAGGTCACGTACACTGTAAAATCTCTTCGTAGCTTAAAGCCCTTAGGGGTGTCAGAATTAAGTGAGAGATGCTGACTAAGCTCTGGACACGTCGCGAGAGCGAGCTCTGCATGTCAATCTAGATAGACATCAACCGCATCTACTGCATCACAAATCAATCAATATTCATCGTCTGCGTCATCTCTATCATCAAATAGACCCTCAAGACACCTCCGCTGTGACCTTATAACCTTGTAATTCCAACAGGTTATAAGCCCGGGTAGCAACACCTCTCCTAACTTAAAAATTAACCCTAAAAATAACCTTCTCTACCTTAACCTTAACGATACCTACATACAATCACAAGGCTAGTAAAATCGTCATTTTTAATAGAGACAACTTTGCAGACTAGAAGCGCACCTGCAAGGCAGCCCTAATTATATTAGAGGGCTGGGATTTTGTCACTAGTACAGAGGACCTAAATTGAGTTAATTTAGCTGACAGAAAAAGAAGATAAGGGGAAGCAAACAAGATTATCTATAATTCAATAGGAGATAACTGTTAGGAAGAGATGCGTGCAATAATAAAGGCGTACAATATTTAAGGAATATGGAAAGGAATAAAGAAGTTTAATAAGGCTAATAACAAGGTCTATATCTCTAGACTCTACAGAGAGTTTTATAGCACTATATTTAACCCTATAAAGATGCGAATTATTAAGTTCCTCTAAATACTTAATTAATTCAAGATTAATCTAGCCTTAACCCCTTAAGCACTTACTAACGACGATATTAAAGAGCAGCTTCTTTTAGCCCTCCTAAGCAATATTATATAGCAGAATGCGAAGACCTAGTATCTACAAGACAAACAAGACCTTAAAAACTATATTACCCTTCTTTAGAAGCAAGAGACTGCTCTCCCTATATAAGTACAAAATGCAGCACTTGTATATAAGAGGAAAGATAAACCTAGGGGGAGAAGGGGAAACCAAGGTTAAGGTTAAATAAGGGGCAGAGGCCATGCTAGTAGATTTAATTATTCCTTATCGCGTTATTACCATAGCTTATTATCTTAAGTAAGTAAAGAGCTAAGACAACTAGAAAGAGATAAATATAGAGTATACTATTAGAAAGGTCACTATTAGAAAGACTATCCCCTACTTAAGCAATTCCGATTTAATAACGCTAGGAAGACAGATTAAGGTACTCCTAAGGCAGAGAAAATAGGGAATATAGCAATAGCTAAAAAAGAATTTAATAGCAATTTAATCTACCTTAACCCTAACCCTAAATATACTATACTTACAACAACGTCTCTAGCTTAGGCTCTTAACTTAAGAGTAACTAAGTATTTTACTAGTAACCAATTAGACCTAACACACTTAAAGAGATAGAATACGCTATAATAGGTCCGTACTATAAATGGGACCGTTGTCCCTGCTATAGGCTATAGTTAAGTTTAAATCGGTACCCTAAAGCTAAAAGATGTCTGGCTTATACCTTTATTCAAGTTAATCAAGCTAATCTTAGTAAGGACTCTTACTTAAAAAGGCTACTTAATTATATTTAACCTAGACAATTAAGCTACTAGCAAGCATAAATTAGGTATAATATTTAAGGCCACTACAAGAAACAACCTCTACGTGCTATAAAAGCATTAGAAAGCATTTAATGCAATAACAGAAGCATACAATTTATAACTAAACGTTAGTAAAACAGATGCTGAGCTATAGCACCGCTAAACTAGATATACGAATTATAGTAACCTATTTAAGCTACAGTACTTCTTACTAGGCATAAAGCTTAAGAAGAGAGCAGTACTAGTTAGTAAGAGTATATATAAAGCTTATCTAGCTGGGAAGATATTAGAAATACTAAGCAAGAAGACAACTAAACGCAAGAAGATACCTAGTTAAGGGCTATACCTAGATACTATGGGACGAATTAGTATATTAATTAGAGGTTATAACTACTACCTCCTAGCCCTAAATAACGCCACACACTATACTTAGGTTATTCCTCTTAAAACCCTCTAAACTAAAGAGGTACTGCTACATATTAAAGAGATTATTATAAGGGCAGAGAGGTTTACTAGCAATAAAGCTACATAGATTTAAGCGGATAATAGAAAGGGGGAGTTTAGCCACAGATTTTAAGACAAACTAATACCTTAGGGTATTAACTTTAAACCTTATCTACTATACAAGCACTTATATAATGGCGCAATCAAGCGCGCAATCTATATAGTTAACTACAAAACAAGGTCACTTCTATTTTAAGGAAATATACCAGTTAAACTCTGGTGCTATGCAGTTAAGCATACTATCTAGATCAAGAATCGAGTACCTACCTTAGCACTTCTATTTAATAACAAGCACAGTAGTGCTATTATACCCTATAAGGTATACACCTAATAAATTCCTAACTTAAAGAATCTAGTCGTCTTTGGGTGTTATACTAATCCAATTAATACACTTAAGAAACACCCTAGGAAGTATAATTTAAGAATAAAACCTAACTACGTTTTTATAGGGTTAAAAGAGAATAGTTAATTTAAAATAATAAACCTATATACCCAAGCAATTAAGCTATTTAGAGATGCTAAAGTGAACAAGTATAGGTTCCCTTATAGAGCACCTTAGGTGCAAGCTATAAGATATAGTAACTAAGTGGGCCGCTTAAATTAAGTAGGAAGCCCAGGTTAAGATTAAGCGGAACGCTTAAATTATACTATAAGCTAAGCCGTAAACCAACCTACACCTCCCCCTACTACTTTAAATGTGCTAACAGAGACTCTAGTTATAAGAACTATAAATAGGCTAGATAGTGACCAAGTGGGCCGCTCTAAATAAGTAGAAAGCCTAGGTTAAGACTAAGTAGGCCGCTCTAATTAAGTAGGAAGCCCAGGTTAAGATTAAGTAGGACACTTAAATTAAGGCAATGCTAAGGGTAGGACGCCTATATAAAGCACATTAATACGCATTCCTTATACGCAGAGAATAAGGTCTGGAAGGTTACTAAATATAAGGGTTTTTAACAATATGGTGGTTCAGTTAGTAATAGCTATAAAAGCTATTTACCTAGAAGCTAAGAATACTACCTCTATAGGAGCACCTACAGCACCTTTTAACACTATTAAGTTAGATTAGGCCTTAAGGGAGGACGCTCCTAGCTAGATAAAAGCTATCTTTAAAGAATTCCTCTCACTTAAGAGGATGCACACCTATACCATTATAAGGGGGAGAGTACTAGAAGGAAAGTTATTACTCCTAAGCAAGCTAGTTCTAAAGCACAAGTACAATACCAAGGGAGAAGTAATTTGCAAGAAGGTAAGACTATACATTTAGAGAGACAAGCAGACCCCTAATATTAATTATTTTAAGACATTTGCATCTATTATATAATACAACACCTTTAGGTTCCTAATGGTAAAGGTAGCAGCTAAGGACCTTAAGCTCAACTATATTAACGTTAAAACTACATTCTTAAACCCGCCGTTGCAAGAATAGATTTATATGCAGATTCCTAACCTATTAAGAGACTTTGAACCTAAGCTTAAGGGCGTAAAAGACGTCTACTTAAAGCTAAATAAGTCACTTTATGGCCTAAAGTAGGCACCAAGAGAATGGTTTTAGATGGTTAAGAAGTTCTTTAAGAGTATAGGTTTAAAAGCAGCTAATGCTAACCCCAATCTCTTTATAGGAAATAAAGTATATATCTTGCTATTTATTAACAATATACTAATTATAGGAAAGCGCTAATACCTTAATAGTATAAAGACAAGAATTTTAAGAGAATGGAGATATAAAGACCTAAGTTCTATAGAAGTATTTATAGGCTTCTAAATTAATTAAGACCGTATAAACCGAACCCTTAAGCTATATCAGACAATGTACACTAAGAAGCTACTTAAACGGCTAAAAATAGACAGCTATAATCCAGCTAAGCTACTAATACCAGCTAGCACTGTTCTAAAAGCGGATATTAAAGGTCCCCTTAAGTATAACAATGCGACAGTATACTAGTAGATTATTAGCTCTATAATCTACCTCTTAAACTACACACGTCCTAATACCAGCTACGCTATTAGTCAGTTAGCTAGGTTTATAGCAGTACCAGGAGAATTACATTACCGCTTAAGTAAGCAGCTACTAAGATATCTAAACAGCACTCTTAAAGCAGGAATTACCTACTTAAGTTAAGTAGTCTACCTTCCTCTATATAAGCTTATGTTACCTACTAGTTACAATATCTTTACCAATACTACGTAGGGAACAGAACACGATCAGATATTATTCCAAGGCATAGCAGTTATACACTATAGGGGAGCAGTAATCTGGATGGCTTAAAGGCAGAAGTTAACAGCATTAAGCTTAATAGAAGCAGAGATTATAGCGGCATTAAAAGAAGCAAGGTTAGCAGTATAGCTTAAAAAGCTAACAAGAGATCTAGAAAAGAGAGATAATAACAACCCTTTTATCCCTACGCTCTACTGTGACAATAAGGGTACGGTTAACCTTTTATATAACACAAAACACTACCAGAAAGCCAAGTATATTGAGACTTAATACCTCTTTATACGAAACAATATAGTTCAGCAAGGTCAACTTAAAGTAGTACATATACCAGGCAAAGATCAGCTAGGAGATATATTTATAAAACAGCTACCAATTAACTAATTTACAAAGCACTGTGCAACGCTAGGAATCGGTAACTAACGGAGACGGTAACGGACGGAGACAGAGTAAGTTACGGAGGTTTTTCGCCTACTATAGGTTTTCCCTCTATACGTAGGCCAAATGGCACTTGTAAGGTATTTGGGAATAGCTTTATAATTGCCTATTTAGGACAGACGAGGAGAGCGTTGTCAATATAGGGGAGTGTTAGAATTAAGCGAGAGATGCTAACTAAGCTCTAGACACGTCATAAGAGCGAGCTCTGCATATCAATCTAGATAGACATTAACCGCATCTACTACATCACAAATCAATCAATATTCATCGTCTGCGTTATCTCTATCATCAAATAGACCCTCAAGACACCTCCGCTGTGACCTTATAACCTTGTAATTCCAACAAGGGGCCCAGACAATCAATCAAACCATTTTATCAATTTGCAGCCACCTTATTTTTTACCCTTCCTTACATCCTCCCTAACTTAGGAGGTACTGGAACGGCAGCTAGCAGAGGACCGTCGCCAGAACCAGACAACCGTCGCCAGAACCAGATAACCGTCCTAAAGCCAGACAACCGTTACTAGAACTAGACAACGATCTTTCAAACAACCAGCCAGCGAATACCACAAACGATTCAATTAATTAATTAAATTTAACATTGGCCTATTACCAAATTGGATTAAGGCCTCCTAAGGAGGCACTTTAGACAACTACCGTTTAAATATACAGCTAACGAACGGCCATAGAGGACAATCTAAATCAATTAGAGCCTTTAATCGGGCCGACCCCTCCCCCAAATTAAATTAGATACTGACATAGGCAGGTAGGCAGGCAGGCAGGCAGGCAGGTAGGTAGGTGGGTAGGTAGGCAGACAAGTAGGTAGGCAGACAGGTAGGTAGGTAGGCAGGTAGGAGAGGACCATCGCCAGAGCTAGACGACCGTTGCCAGAACCAGACGACCGTTGCCAGAACCAGACAACCGTTGCCAGAACCAGACGACCGTCGTCAGAACCAGACGACCGTCGCCAGAACCAGATGACCGTCGCCAGAACCAGATAACCGTCGCCAGAACCAGAAGACCGTTGCCAGAGCCAGACAACAACGACTAGCCGGCAAACACTATAAACGATTCAATCGATTAATTGAATTAAGGTAGCATAGACAGGTAGGCACAAACAGGGAGATGCTAACGGGTAGGTAGATGCAGACAGGTAGGCAGATATAGACGGGTAGGCAGATACAAATAGGTAAGCAGATGCAAACAGGTAGGTAGATACAGACAGGTAGGCAGATACAGATAGGTAAGCAAATGCAGATAGGCAAGCAGATACAGACAGATAAGTAGATACTAACAGGTAGGCAGATATAGATAGGTAGGCAGATATAAATAGGTAGGCGATGTAGACAGGTAGGCAGATGCTAATAGGTAGGCAGATATAGATAGGTAGGCAGATATAGATAGGTAGGCAGATATAGATAGGTAGGCAGATGCAAACAGGTAGGCAATATAGACAGGTAGGCAATGTAGACAGGTAGGTAAGTTAATAGGTAGATAAGTAGAAGAGAACTATCGCTATATTATATTAAATTATCTAAAATAATAATATTTATTTTGCTAGCCTTATAAATAGCTTTAAAGTAGCTTTTATTTATTTAAAATATGCTATTAGTATAAAAGAGGTAAATAGCTCTAAATATAATTGTGGTTGCTAAATGCGCAGATTACTAGCAGGTTGCGCGTAGGCTGCGCGCAGGCTGCGTGTTAAAAAAACACGATATAGGCTAGTCGGTCAAGTTGCCAAATGCCCTCAACTGCGCGCCAATTGCGTCAACCACCAACCATTGAGGCTATTGGTAGGGTACCATATTTTGCCGATATAGAGGAGGGGGGAATGTCCGACAAGTTAGGAAAAGAAGAACCCTAGGGAAAGACTCCCCCCTAGGGTATTCTATTGATCTTAAAGAGATTAATCTAAGTTAGTTAATAGGTGGAAAACACTTTATAGTTCTATATATAGTATCTTAAAATGGATATAGAGTTAACTTAACTGCCCTTATTAACACTAGAGCAAATAGCTTTGCCTTTATAAATACTACCTATATAATTAACGTTACTAAGTTTCTAAATATAAAAGCCACCCTATTAGAGAAGCCTATTTAGGTAAAAGGCTATAACAGCTAAGCTAGTAAGCTGGTTACCTACGTCCTAAAGTTACATATCTCCCTTAATAGATGACGTTAATATAGTATCCCCTTCTGCATCTTAGACCTAGGGTCCTACGATATAATCCTCGGCCGAAAATAGATATTCTACTTTAATATTTGGCTAAATATATAACAAAGACAGTTTATCTGGCTGGAGGATAGGCCGAAGTTACCCTCCTTTGTTAAAGAAATCCAAACTAACTATAAGACACTAGCCGCGAAGTCTAACCCTATATACTAGTAGGATGTTTGGGCCTATAACTTAGCCTTTGCCTAAGAAGACGCCTACCGCGAAGCTGGAAAGAACTCTATACTAATAAAGATATTCTCCTAAAGCGCTACATTTGAGGAGGACTCTATATATAGAAGCGGGATAGATAGTGATATAGATAATGTCTAAATTGCGCAGATCTAACTAGTATAGAAAAGAATATACTAATAAGATATAAGGGATAACCTCTAAAAGATGCGATAGGAGTTAAAGGGAGTAACAATAATACTAATACCCTAGAGGGCCCTAAGGTTATATACGCCCCCATTGTTATATAACCCCCCTACAGTAAATATTACCGCAATTAGCGCTATAGCGTTTTACTTTAATATGTACTAGAAGGACAATAAGGTCTTTATAATAAGCCTATATAAGATTAACTGAATTATTAATAAGAGGGAAGAAAAGCTAATTAAGGAAACTAATAAGGAACTGGTTAAACGTCTCCTTTTTACTATCTATGCTAAGTATAAGGATACATTCTTAAGGGTAGATTTAGACAAGTTACCCCCTTACCAGATATATAATTATAAGATTTAATTGGAAGCCAATAACTCGCTAGGCTATAGCCCCCTTTACTAATAATTAATAGATAAGCTAAAAGCAATAAAGTAGTATTTGATTAATAACCTTAATAAAGGGTTTATTAAGCTAAGTTAAGCCCCTTTTACTTCCCCTATCCTATTTATAAAAAAGCCTAGTAGAGGCCTTTGTTTTTATATTAACTATTAAAAGCTAAATACTATTACTTAAAAAAATTAGTATTTTATTTCTTTAATTAACGAAACCATTGCACATTTAAGCTGGGCAAAGATCTTTACTAAACTTAATATCCGCCAAGCTTTCTACCAAATTAGGATAGACCCTATATCTAAAGATTTAATAATATTCCGTACCTATTACGGGTCCTATAAATATAAAGTTCTTCCTTTTAGACTAATAAATGGACTGGCTACGTACCAAAGGTATATAAATAACGTTCTTTTTAATTACCTTAATGAATTCTGCACGGCATATCTAGACAACATCCTTATATACTTAGACAACGAACTTAAGCACTAAGTTTATGTTAAGAAGGTCCTAGAGAGATTACAAAACGCAGGCTTACAAGTTAATATTAAGAAATATAAATTTAGGGTAAAACGCATAAAGTACCTTAGGTTTATAGTGAGTACGGATAGGATTAAAGTTGACCTTAAAAAGGTTAATATAATCTGTAACTAGAAGCCCCCTTATACTATAAAGGGGATCCAGTCCTTCTTAGGTTTTTATAATTTTTACTACTGATTTATCCGTGACTACGGAGTCGTGGCAACGCCTTTTATATAACTTACCCGGAAAGACACGCCTTTTATCTTTAATAATACCTATATAGAAGCCTTCGGAGAGTTAAAAAATCGGCTTATCTCTTTTCTAATCCTTTGTTACTATAACCTGGACCTTAAATTAATGCTAGAGACGGACGCTTCTAACGGAGTTATAGCGGGAATCCTATTATAGTTATATCTAGATGGCGAATAGTACCCTATTACCTTTTTCTTGAAAATAATGGACCTAGCTAAGTATAACTATAAAGTATATAATAAAGAAATGCTAGCTATTATCTAATTGTTATCTTAATAGCGCGTAGAGCTTAAAGGCATAAACTCCCGGATTAAGATATATATGGATTATAAAGCCCTAGAGTACTTTATAACTATAAAGTAGCTTACTAGATAATAAGCCCGCTAGGCTAAAATACTCTCTAAATTCTTCTTTATAATTATATATTATTCTAGCAAGTAAAATACTAAAGCTAATATACTAACCTAAAGGGAATAAGATATAGGACCTTAGGATAAGCTAAAGACCTAATACTGGACGCGCGCCCTCCTTTATCCCGAACAGCTTAACCTATAAATTCTTAAAGAATTAGACTCTAAACGGAATGAGCTAGCACCCTTAGAGGGAGCAGTCTTAGACGAACTAATAGGGCTAGTTAACTGCATCCTAACTATAAACTATATAGCTAACTCCCTAAAAGCCCTCCGCGACTAGGCTGTAAAAAAGGACCCTAATTTAGAAATAGAAGAAGGACTACTTCTATACTAAGAACGGCTTATAGTTCTAGATGTTAATAACCTATAGATAGAGTTAATCCGCGAAGCCTACTGTTAAGTCTTTATGGTATACCTTAGTTGCGATAAAACCTACTAACTACTAGCGCCCTATTATTACTGGCGAGGACTTCTATCTAATGTGGATTGATTTATTAGAAACTGCCACGCCTATAGATATATAAATGCCCCTAGGGACCGAACTTTTAGGTAGCTATAACCGCTGCCAGTTCTAGAACGCCCTTGGTAATATATTACTATAGACTTTAAGTTATTTCCGAAGGACGCCTATGGCTATAATGCAGCCTTTGTAGTAATTAACTAACTATACAAGTAATTTGTCTCCCTCCCTTGTTTTAAGACCATAACTGCAAAGGATATAGCCCGCCTCTACGTTAATAATATCTATCGATTCTATGGCGCCTTTAAATTAATTGTGTAAGGGATATTATTGCGGACACCTTAGGTTGCCTTTAGGACAACCTCCAGACGCCCCTTGGATGGTCGCCGGTCATATGCCGGAGGCACGTGCCTGTAGTATATAGTCTCCACGATCCCAGAGGCCTTACCTCCTTAAGGATTTGTCTCTCTCACCTATCTATCCTGTTCTATAATCGTGTCCTTATAGCCCCCTGTCTATAAAGTCCCCTTATATTTGAATCCTTCCTACTCTATCTAGAAGGGCAGCTGGCTTTAAGGACTAGATTGTTTATTTATATCTTTTATTTATATTTACCATCCTCCCTTAAAATCTCGCGATGACCTAAATAGAAACTCTATAAATACCTCATAGACAGCCGTTGTGATGGTGCTAGAGCGTGACCTGCTAAATTCTGCCATGCTGCTGCCATATTCTGCCAACCTATGATTGGCTCGCTTACTGCTAGCGCCTTAGCGGCTGCCCCTTTATATATGTTTACTATGGTCCTTACAACCCCCTTCTTTTCTTCTCCTTAGCTTAGTATCTTTATTAGATAGCAATCTACAAGCTTTGGTTTAGAGGCATTTATATAAGCCATTATATTATACTAAGCTCTCCCTATATTGCCTAGGAAGGCCTTAATAATATCCCACCCCAAAGAATATTTATCTGTAACGATGCGTTAACACGCTATACTCAGACACCAAAACAACTCTACACTGCCTGGGAAGGCCTTAACAATATCCTACTTTATAAGCCAGATAGGACTGGACCTGTACCCCTAGAATTAAAACCAAAGCGTATAATACTAATAAACCCTAGGTAGCTAACGATGGCACCTAAAGCAAGCTTATCTAAAAGAGCTGCCCTAACCTAAGAAGAACATAAGATTCAATTAGGATTAGAAATTAAAGATAACAATAATATTATGGATATATATAAACAGATTTGTGCCCTAACGGCCAATTAAGAAGCTAACCATCTCCAAGCTTAAAGTATATAGGAGACCCTATAAGAGATCCTAGACAGCCTTGCGGCCCTATAAAGTAGCTTAGCCCCCCCTTCTAGAAGTCCTAGTTGTCCTATTGACTTAACCAAATATAACATACTAGGGAGTACGGATATAATAACAAAGCAATTAAAGTCCGTTAAGCTCCCTAACCCCTAACTACTGTCTAACGGGATAGACCCTACCTTTAAAAATTAGAGGATTTAAGTATAAGGAAAGCTCCGTGTTAACCACAACTATTTCCTTTCTAAAGAAGCTAAAATGCTTTACCTCTTTGGTTAAACTACAGGGGACGCCCAACGGCACCTTTAAGCCAAGTTTAAGGACAATTCCCCTGTCCAATTTATATCTGTTAATAAGATAATACGGTACCTGGCTACTATCTATATTAACCCAAATAAAGTACGGGATGCCTGGTATAACTATAATCACCTAATAATAAAACTAAACCAACCTTTTACCGAGTTCTAGACTTAATTTCTATACCTTACGGGAGAAGGCCAGGTTCCCCTTAAGAACTACCGTTTAGATCTATACAATAAGCTAACAATCTAGCTACAAGAAAAAATTACTATAACCTTAAATAACCTACCAACCCATAAAAGACTTGCAGCTTGTTGCCTATTATTAGACTTAGAACTAAAGCGGATTAACGCCTACCCTAATTAGCAGAAGCAACTACATAGTAATTAGAACTTATTAGCCACACCTATAGAAGCTAAAGTAGGAAGATAAGCTATAACTACTCTTATACTAAAAGCAGTTATAACTACGCACTAATAAGCCTTACCCAACTAGCCACGTACCACGCCCTCAGCTGGTCCCTATTATAATACCCCAATCAACCCTACCTCGGCTATATGCTATAACTGCAATAAAGAGGGTTACTTTGCCTTATCTTGCCTAGAGCTAAAGGATATAGGCAATATCAAGAAGATAGAGGAAGAAAAAACGTCTAATAAGTTAGAAAAAGAAGAACTTTAGGGAAAGACTCCCCCCTAGGATACCCTATTAATCTTAAAGAAATTAATCTAAGTTAGTTAATAGGTGGAAAACACTTTACGGTTCCATATACAGTATCTTAAAATGGATATAGAGTTAACACAACCGCCCTTATTAACACTGGAGCAAATGGCTTTGCCTTTATAAATACTACCTATATAAATAATGTTGCTAAGTTTCTAAATATAGAAGCTACTAGACTAGAAAAGCCTATCTAAGTAAAAGGCTACAACAGTTAAGCTAGTAAGCCGGTTACCCACGTCTTAAAGTTATATATTACTCTTAACAGACGACGCTAGTATAGTATCCCCTTTTATGTCCTAAACCTAAAGTCCTATAACATAATCCTTAGCCAAAAATAGATGTCCTATTTTAATATTTGGCTAAATGTACAACAAAGACAATTTATCTGGCTAAAGGATAGACTAAAATTACCCTCCTTTATTAGGGAAATCCGAACCAACCGCAAGACACTAGCTATAAAGGCTGACCCTACCTATTAGTAGGATGTTAGGGACCGCGACCTAGCCTTTACCTAAGAAGATGCCCGCCATAAGGCTAGAAGGAACTTATTTATACCAACAGAGATACTCCCCTAGAGCGCTACGGTTAACGAAGACTCTACTTATAGCAGCAGGACAGATAGTAATATAGACAACATCCAAATCACATAGATTTAACCAATAGGGAAGAGAACATACTAATAGGAGATAAGGGATAACCTCTAAAAGATATAACAGGAGCTAAAAGGAGTAATAATAACGCCTTTACCTCAGAAGCCCCTAAAGTCCTATACACCCCTATTATCACGCGACCCCCCTACGGTAGATATTACTATAATTAGCGCTATAGCGTTCCACTTTAATATATATAGGAGGGATAACAAGGTCTTTATAACTAGCTTATACAAAATTAACTGGATTATTGCCGAGTGTAACGGGACTAGCCTAGTTACAGTAGGAATGTCTCGGTAAAACACTCAATAGATAGAACTTGAAGCTTTAACCGAATTCTGCCGAATTCTGCCAGCTTGATTAACTTCTGCCAAGTTCTGTCAGATTAATTGAATACTACCGAAGTCCGTCCGCGTGCGTATGTGCGCACGCATTAACCAAGACCCCTAAACTGTTTAATTGCAAGATTCTCTTGTTATTCCTTTCTCTTCTTTACGCAACGTCTTGTTCCTAGCAAGAGCTATATACCCTTAGATTTAGATAGAATTTATATTATTCCTTTAAATCTTTCCTAAAGCCTCTTTGCGCCCTTATATTATGTTGCGTCTAAAATAACTACTATTAAAATGGCAAACGACCTTAAATCCTACGCGTTAACTACGAGCATTATAACCCTAGTTAGGGAACGGTTAACTGCAATACAAGAAGCCTTTATAGATACTTTAGCTTAGTAGCGGGCTGCACTAGAAGCCTAGCATTAGCAATTAATAGAAACACTCTATAAAGAACTCCGCAATGTTAATACACTTACAATAGAGACCCTAATAGTAATACCTATAAATAAAATTAAGATAACTGTATGCAAACCTAGCCCATTAAATGCGAACCCTAAACTAGTAATAGTAGCTTAACCCATACCTATAATAAACCTAGTACCTATTATAAAATTAGAAAAGCTTCCTAACCCTTTAATATTTAATAGAAATTAAAATAACCTACGTCCCTTTATAACTAAGCTCCGCCTTAAACTCTTAATGAACTATAACCAATACCCTACCAAAGCTAGCAAGATTAGCTATAGGATGTCTTAATTAAGCAAAGACGCTGTATAAACTATGGACCTATTCTTCTATAATAGCACCTTTATTAATTTTAAAATCTTTGTCTCTTTATTAGAACAAACGTATGATAACGCCAGCCGTAAATATACCGCTGTTACTAAACTTAAAAACCTATAATAATGGAATTAAGACTTTACCAGCTTCTTTTTGGAATTTTTAGGCCTTATTAGTAAACTAGATTAGAATAAAGCCGCTAAAGTTGCTACTCTTTAATAAGCTATTTTGGATAAAATTAGAGTATAGTTAGTAGGTAAGGAACTGCCAAAGGACCTACCCAAATTTGCTATAATATATTAACGAATTAATAAGGACCTTTAATATAACAAACAAACTCATTCTCTAAAGCCAACTACGCCTCGCGTTTAAGACTTTATAAAACTAATATATACCCTAAAGCGCGACCCTTCTCTAAAACCTACACACAACCCTATGGACCTTAATGCCACTTAATCCTACGCACCCTTAGAAACTAATAAACGAAGGACTTAAGCCACAAATAGAGAATGCTTTAGATGTGGTAGAAAAGAATATATCTAAAGGAATTGCCAAACTTACCCTTTTAAAAAAGTCTGCCGTAGTTCCTCCCGGTCTTTAAATCGCACCTACTCCTTAAATCGCACTTATTCTTTAAGCCGTACTCGCTTCTTAACTTATACTTATTCTATAAATTATACCTAGTCGTTATAAAGCATCTTACGCTTAGCTAACTTAGAAAACGAATTATCCTAAGGCTAAGTCGCGCCTTAGGATAAGAAGTGGAAGAGTATAAATGTCTAAGCTCTTTTAGCGCTAATATATAACATAACTCCCTTAATATACTTAGCGAAATTCAAATATTTAGAAAATGGAAGGAGGTATAAATCCTTATAGACAGCAAAGCCACTAGTATAGGCTTTATTAATACAAACTATATAAAAACCTAATGCCTAAATTTAAAGAAACTTAATAAGCCCTAAGGCCTATAAGGCTTTAACGGCAAACCCTTAATATATAGCGAATTAACGCACTACGCTCTTATGAAAATGCGGATAGGTAAATACCTTAAATATATTTCCCTATTTATAACACCCCTAAAGCAATATAAGATAATACTTAGACATAGATAGCTAAAATAGCATAACCCTTTAATTAGCTGGGTTAAAGAAATACTAAAATTCCGCATAACCTATTGCTAAAGTTATTATTTAAAACACCACCTGCCCTACGAACATATACAAGACTATTTAAATTTAATATAATATAAATTGCTCTTATTACAAACCTTAAACTAATATAATAAAACTATAACTGCTAATTGCAGTAAAGAATGCGAAGATGATATATTAAAACCCCTTAAAATTTATATAATACAAGCCACACCTTTTATTTTGTTAGTAAGAAAACGAGACCACGAAATCTTTGCTATAATAATAGAAGACATTAAGAAGGCGCTAGAACTAAAGCAGTATATTAACCCTTAACCTCTTATACCTAAGGAGTACTACGATCTAATTAACAAGTTTAAAAAATAATTCGTAGACTAGCTGCCCCCGTATTGAGATAAACACGATTTTAAGATAGAACTTAAACCTAGTATAACACTAAAGTTTGGTCTGCTATACGGTATATTATAAGAAGAACTGCTTATAATATAATAATACCTTAACAAGCATCTAGAAAAAGGATTTATTTACCCTAGTTAATCTCTATTCGCCTTACCTATATTATTCATTAAAAAGCCAGAAGGAGGCTTAAAATTCTATATTAATTACCAAGCCCTAAACACAATTATAATTTAAAACTAATATCCAATCCCCTTAATCTAAGAGATGCTTGACCGCCTAGTAAAGGTATAATATTTTATAAAGCTTAATATAGTCGCTGCCTTTAATTAAATTTATATCCAAGAAGGAGATAAGAAGTAGATAGCCTTTTGTATATAATAGGGACTCTTTAAATACCTAGTAATGCCGTTTGGTGTAAAGAACGGTCCCAGTATATTTTAGCAATACGTTAATAATACGCTCTGTGAATTCCTTAATGTATTTATTACCGCGTATATTAATAATATCCTAATTTACTTATCTTCGCTTTTTAAGCATCGAAAACACGTCCAAATGGTCCTTAAACGTTTGCGAGATATGGGTTTATAATGTGATATTAAGAAATATAAGTTCTATATATCCGAAGTTATATACCTAGGCCTAATTATATCCTATAACGGAATTAAAATGGACCCTAAAAAGGTTGCTGTGATTATAAACTGGGGAAGCCCTAGTAACGTATAAGATATTTAAGGATTCCTAGGATTTGCAAATTTTTACTGCCAATTTATTAACCAGTTCTTAAAAATTGCCTAACTATTAGTAAACCTAACAAGAAAGAATATAAAATTTAAATAGACTGCCAGATATAAACAAGCTTTTAATAACTTAAAATAATGCTTTATAACCGCTCTAATTCTTGCCCACTTTGACTCTAACCTTAAATATGTTGTTAAAACAGACTCGTCTAATTATGCCCTAGGGGGAGTGTTATCGTAATACAATAAGGACGGTAAGCTATATCCAGTAGCCTTTCTCTCTTAAAAGCTCGCCCCTGCTAAATTGAACTATGAGATATACGATAAGGAACTACTTGCAATTATTAGATACTTTAAACAATGGCATCCAGAACTTAAAGGATTATTATTTCCAATATACGTGTTAACGGACTATAAAAACCTACAGTACTTTATAACTATAAAGCAGTTAACGCAGCGCTAAATTCATTAGGCCGAATACCTCTTATAATTCAACTTTAAGATTACGTACTAACTGGGCAAACTTAATTAGAAGCCTAATACATTAACATAATAATTATAAGATTTACCTATAAACGCCTCAGATAAACGGATTATAAATTAATTACAGATCTTATTGCCCCCCAAACGCTTTAAGAAACTATGTCCTATATTCCTAAATATAGAACTTAATAGAAACGAATTAGAAATTAATAAATGGGAAATAGAAATTAATAAGCTAATGGAATATAAATATAAGAACGATGTATAGATAGCAGATATAATAAAAGCAATTTAAACAGGAAAATAATAGCATAAAGATATCACACTCGCCAAATGCGAAATTTGTAATAATCGACTATACTATTAATAGAAGATGGTAGTTCCGAATTCTAAACCCTTACGATTTAAGATACTTGAATTCGTATATAATTCCCCTATAGTAGGACATCTTAGCCGTGCGAAGACTTATGAGATTATTTAACGAGCATACTACTAGCCTATAATGCATGACTATATACGAAAATACGTTCAAGCCTGCAGAATGTATATGCGTGGGAAGACCTCTTATGTAAAGAAGCAAGGAGTACTTTGACCATTGCCAATTCCAATACAAAGATGGCGAGATATCTTAATCGACTTCGTGTCACGGCTAGCTTTCCGTGGGAGCAATCCGATAGATCAAGCAACAATAAGGGGCTATATTATGAATAGACTAAGGTAAGGGCTCGAAGAAAGGGGCGCGGTAGACGACTATATACATATTCGGTCGTCGGGGCAACGTTAGGGCAACGTTAATCCGTAACCGACGACGCCTTAATGGTAGCTATATAGACGAACCGTCACATTACCCCCCTTTAAGCTAGGAGGATCGCCCTTAATCCTTATAGTCAGGCTCTCCTTATTTGTCTTACCCTTCTGTCCTTCTCTGCTTTATTGTTTTCCTCTAAGGGCTCTAGATCTACATCCTTGTGATACGCCTCTAGCCATTGTATTAGCCGTACGGGTGGTCCAGCATTATAGGGTCTCTCGTTGTGGAACGCCTTGATCTTATAGGGGGCGCCAATAAAGCCGTCTGCGTTATACCAGGTGTCGTCTAGGTCGTGGCCTACCCAGTTAACCTTATACTATAGCCTTCCGTGGTAGGTTCTACTAGTAAGGATCTTATTAATCTCGTACTCCGGCTCGCTATTAATTAGGATTGGCTCCTCTGGCTCCCTGTTCTGGCCTAGTAGGGGGTTATCTGGGTCCTTTCGCAGTTAATCGGCATGGAAGACGTTTGATATCTTTATATTTAGGGGTAGGTCAATAATGTATAAGTGTCCTTTTATGCCTAGAATCTTGTAGGACCCTACGAGCTGTCTGTCTAGCTTGGTACTTAGTTAGTTGGTAGCCCAGCCCTTCCTAGTAATGTATACTCGATCACCTATTCCGAAGTCTGGTTCGCGACGGTGCCTATTAGCTTGCCTTATCTGCCGCTCTTAGGCCTTAGCCAGATTATCTCTTGCCTATTTAACTGCGTCCCAGGTCCTATATGCAAAAACTTGAGCTTCTTGTCGTGTCAGCTTCTTATAAGGCGTTAAGGCTGCTCGTATACATTTCTCCCAGTTAAAGTAGAGCCTTGGCTTGAATCCTAGCTCTAGCTCATATAGTGCAAAGCCGGTAGATTCATGCGGTAAGATTGCTTGTACAAAGTCTATATAGGGGAGGAGCTCTGACCAATTATCCTAATAGTGGTTAATAAAGGGCCTTAAGCGTTGGTTAATGTACTGGTTTAGTACTTCCGTATTACCATTAGTTTGCGGGTGACCAGATGTAGAGAGCTTTTACTTAACACCAGTTAGTTTACATAGCTTATCTATAAAGGCTAAGATAAATTGGGGTCCTTAATCTAATATAACTATCTCTAGAAGGCCGTACACGCGCTAGATATATTAGTAGTACAGGTTTGCTGCGTTAGCTACGGTAGCAGTTTTATAGTAGGGTAGTAAGAAGGCTCTCTTGCCTAGTTAATTAACGACCACAAAGACGTTATCAAAGCCCTTTTTATCTGTTAGGAAGGACTTAAAATCAAAAGAGACATACTACCAGCAGCGTTCACCAATTGGTAGAGGGTGCAGCAGGCCTAGGGTTTTATTATAGGGTATATAGGTCCTCCTACAGGTCCTGCAGTTTCTTACATAGGTATCACAGTCTGAGGGTAGCCCTAGCCAATAGTATTGGTTTGCTATAAGTTTCCTAGTCTTTGTCTTGCCTGGGTAAGCAGTTACCTAGCGGGAGTATACCTCTGCAATAAGGTAGGTACGGAGGTAGTTAGTATTAGGGACCATTAGCTTGCTAAAGCGGGTTAGTAGTCCTCCTTGGAGTTTCTAGCCCTTCTGGTCTTGCTTGGCTAGCTGACGTAGCCCTACTAGCGACTCGCTAGTTCGATTGGCCTGGAGGATCTAGTTAACCAGCTTATACAGTTCCCATTTATGATTTACTGCAGTTAGGGGGTCCTTAGAGGTTGACTCTAGTGTAGCAATCGTAAGGGCGGGGTTAATTAGGTATATAGTACGTGCGGCTACGTCCTTCTCTTTCTGCGTCTTTAGGTCCTCTTGCTTTCGTAATAGGGTATCAGCCACTATATTTGCCGTGCCTGGCCTATATATGATCTGCATGTGGAAATTAGCTAGTAGGTCTGCCTAGTGGGCTTGCCATAGACTTAGCAGCCTCTTGGTTATAAAGTACTCAAGGGCTTAATAATCTGTAATTACCATAAAGGGTGTATATTAGAGGCCGATAAGGTGACCTCGCTATTCCTATAGACCTCTTATTACCGCTAGCATCTCCTTATCGTGGATCTCGTACCGCATCTCTATAGGGGATATTGTCTTTAAAAAGAAGGCTACTGGCTTCCAGGTCCCATCGTCTTGCAGCTAGTTCAGCACCCTAGCTACTACTCCGTCACTCACGTCCATCTCCATGCGGGTGTCTTGGAACGGTAAGTAGTACTTAATTACGCTGCTAGATAGCATAAGGGCCTTAACTCGCTTAAAGGCTTTAAGCTCTTCCTCCCCTAGCGGGTGCCATGCTCCCTTCTTTATAAGCTTACTAAGCGGTTGTGCAACTTGGCCGTAATCCTTTAAGAAGGCCTAGTAGAAGTTATAGAATCCTAGGAAGGATTATACCCCTTTTATAGAGGTAGGGGGTTCCTAATCCTTAATCGTAGATAGCTTATTGGTGTCTATAGCGACCCTATTAGTACTAATAACGAAGCCTAGGAACTTCGTCTTAGTAACGTTAAACTCACTCTTCTTAATATCCGCTTATAAGCCTGCCTTTTAAAGCTTCTATAGGACCTTCTTAACATGGACCTTGTGCTCTAGTGGGTTGTCTAAGTAGATTAGGATGTCGTCCATATAAGCTATACAGAAATCGTCCAGGTAGTTAAAAAGGACGTTATTAATAAATCTCTAGAAGGACGTAGGGCCGTTACACAGTCCAAAGGGTATAATACGGTACTTATATGATCTGTACCTTGTATAGAAGGTGGTTAACTCCTTTACCTCTTCCTTTAGCCGTATACGGTAGAAGGCCTACCGAACATCTAGCTTAGTAAAGATCTTAGCTCTTAATAGCCTGGTCAACGTTTCCTTAATTAATGGTAGCGGGTAGCGGTTCTTCTTAGTAATTGCATTAAGCTTTTAAAAGTTAATGTAGAATCGCCACCCCCCTCCTAGCTTTTTAGCAAATAGGACTAGAGCTACAAAGGGTGTATTGCTTGGTACAATAAACCCCTTCTATAGGTGCTCCTATAGGTAGGCCTTAACTAGCTCTAGCTGTTCTAACGACATATTATATAGCGGGCTAGGGGCTAGTTCTCTGCTGCTGCTTTTAAAAACAATATTATAGTCCACCCCCTTATAATGCGGTAGTAGCATATTAGAGGTAGCTTTTAAGAAACCGTCAGCGTACTCTTAATAGGGCTATGGTAGCTTTTCGTAAATAAGCTGGCGGAGTTCTTCCTTATCGTCTAATAGCACATCCTATCCCTTTTTGTCCTCCATTAGTTGGTTTATCTTATAGAGGCTGGTATATCCAATTACTACGTCCTTACGCTTTGCTCCTTATAGGAAGTTCCTTGCCTTAAGTAGCGCAATGTCTACTGCTCTAAACTCCCTAGCAGATAAAGGCCTCCTTGCTCTCGGCTTTAACGGTGAAGCTGGCCTAGGGTAGAGCTAGTTTTCCATTTTCCTAATTATATCTTGGGTATTAATCTTCCAAGTATACCTATAGTCGTACGAGGTCTGCTTAGCTTGCTTTAGCTTAGCCTATCCCTCCAGCTTGATTTTAGTAGAGGACTTCTTCTCTTAAAGTTCACTAATCGCGACTATACGTTTAAGGATGCGTTAGGGGGTAGACTTGGACTCTTAATCTAGCAGTGCGTCTTTTTAATCTGCGTCTCTCTGGTAATCCTTATTAATCGGCGGGAGTAGGAGCTCCTTTCTTGGTATAATTACGTCCTGCCTACTATAGTAGTTCCTCTCGGTTCGCCATACCAAGGCCCAGCACTTACAATTAATAAGGGCCCTAGTCTTCTCAAACCACCTACGACCAATAAGAAGATCGTGGCGGCCTATATCACAGAATAGGAACTACGTGGGGACTCATTAGCTATCCATAACTAGGTTAGCCCTAAAGAGCTATCTAATTATATCTGTCTACTAATTGTTATGGCCAGATACGGCGACTCCTCGTCCCTTAATCCTGTAGAACTTTGGTTACAGTCGTTGCTCGATAATCAGCCGTAGCTTATAGTGTATAAAGGCTTCTCCGCCCGCGCTAGAGTTAAGTAGGCTTACTATATTAAGAGCTACGCCACCTAGCGCGATCCTATATAGTATTATAAGGGCTTCGCCTCCTAAGATCTCCTTTAGCTATACGGGCGCTGTGTTAATTGCTCCAATTTGCTCTAGGCAGGAGACTTCTCCTAGAGCTGCTCGTTTTCTAACTCCGCTAAGTTAGTGACTATCTTATATTCTTCGCTTCGGTTAATTGCTTTAGCTTCCATCTTCTTTGGCGCTATACAGTCATTGGAGTAGTGCCCTTGCTTGCCATAGTTAAAGCAGGTAACTAGCGCTTTTGCGGCTGGTACTAGAGTTAGAGGCTGCCGGGAAAAAGAGGGACCTTTAGTCTCTTCAGCGCCCCTAGTAGAAGCTCTCTTACTAGCCTAGGCTGCTCTACGGTCACTTCGTTCCTTGCCTATCTGCTTTAGACCTTAGGCGTACTATTAGGCAGTCTTGTAATAGGCCTAGAAGCTACAGTCTTCGTCTGCCACCTTAACTTCTATTTAGACGCGTAGGCTGTTATAAAGCTTATTATAAAGCTCCTCTTTCCACTAATCTTGTGGCATCCTTAAGATATTTGCTAGCCGTACAAAGTTAGATTGGAAATCGTTAAAGTCTCCTAGATATAGCATCTTAAGGCTTTTAAGCTCCTGCTAGGCCTTAATACGGCGATCTAGGTCCTTAAAGACGTTCTCTAGGAACTCAAGTACTTCTTTACTGGTAGGGTTGCGTTCCGCATCGCGCTCTACCTCTAGGTAGGGTGAGAGGTGGTTATAAGCTTTGCCTCCTACACATATCTTAATATACGCTACTTTTGCATCCTCTTCCTAATCTAGGTTGTCTTAATAGAACCAGTCTGCATTAGATCAAAGCTTGTTTTGTATATAGCTACTCCAGGCGCGATAGGTAGGCTCTTTCCTATCTATTAGCGTAGGTAGGTCTAGAAACTTTGCCATACATCCTAAACCCGTAACACTGCTCGTCTAAAAGAGTGGTATCCCTTCTTATATTGTCCGTAACGGTGTGCTTCCTTACTCGCTGTCTTCCTAATCTAGGGCTTGTATAGTGACCTTGCGGCCCATCCTTAATATCTTCCAATTGGCCTTATAGAGCTTGTCTGTCCTGTTATCTAGGTGCTCCTTAAGCTCCGCTATCTTTGCCTTAGCCTCCTCTTTTCTATCTAGGGCCTTATGCGCGTGGTTATTTGCGAGACGCCATAGTATAGCGACCTACTGTTTTAACGCCTTCCTTTGTATTCCCTGGAGCCTCAGCTCCTCTATAAGTTCAGTTATAGGTATCTCGGCCAGGCTCTAGGTAGTTGCGGCTGTGAACTCCCTCTTGGTCTCCATCTTAAAGTATATAGGGTTCTCGTCATCTTCTAACTGTGTTATAAGGCGGTCCTATTTACTCTTTATATTGTCTGAAAGCTCTATCTCGCCATAGTATGGTTAGAGCTCCGGCGGCTCAAGTGACACGTCTACAGGTTCCTCACATGCTGCCAGCGTTGGGTCGGTAGCTATCTCTAGCGCGCTAGGCCTTGACGCGCTCCTTTTTGCTATAGTGTTTCTTTTGCTTTCTTAGGCAACTCTTGCCACTAAGATTATAATTGGGGTGATCCTTTTAATCTAATTACTATAGTCTCTTCTTTCAGCTGCTTAATCTGCTGTTGCAATTACCTGCCTTAAGCAGGGCTTAGTGGGTTGGTTAGTCTATAGTCATAGTAGTAGAACTGGCTATGCGTTTAACCGTTGGACCTAGTATTATATCGCCTCTATAGGCTAATTAGGGTTGACCTTAGTCTAATATCACGGCTAGCTTTCCGTGGGAGCAATCCAATAGATCAAGCAACAATAAGGGGCTATATTATAAATAGACTAAGGTAAGGGCTCGAAGAAAGGGGCGCGGTAGACAACTATATACATGTTCGGTCGTCAGGGCAACGTTGGGGCAACGTTAATCCGTGACCGACGACGCCTCGATGGTAGCTATGTAGACAAACCGTCACACTTCGTAGTTAACTTGCCTAACAGTAACGGGTTTATAAATGTTATAGTAGTTGTTAACCATCTTATAAAAATGTAATATATAATTCCTATAGACTTAATTAATACAATATTAGTAGCCAAATATTTCGTTAAGTATATCTTTAAGCTACACGGACTTCCTAATTTGATAATATCCAACTATAGAAGCCAGTTCGTTTTAGACTTTTAGCAAGCTCTATATAAATAATTAAGCATTTAAACACGACTCTTAACTGCATTTTATCCGGAGATAGATAGTTAAACCGAAATTGCAAACGCGATTATGGAACAATACCTATAAATATACTACTCCTACCTGTAAGATAACTGGGAAAAATGGCTACCTTTAGCTAAGTTTACTGCGAACAATATAATAAACGTATTAATAGGCATAACGCCGTTCTACGCGACCTATAGATAAGACCCCTAACTTGGATTTAAACCATGACCTAAAATTAACATAACAGGACCCATAATTAAACGGATTTAGTTAATTAACGCGCATAACTTTGCTAATTAAATAAAGCAGTTAATAGAACTATTATAAAGTAAATTAACGTATGCTTAAATGGTATAGGAATGGCATGCGAATAAAGGACAAGCCCCCATATAGGACTTTAAGGAAGGTGATATGGTTTACCTAAATATACAAAACCTAAAGACTTAACAGCCCTTAAAGAAACTTAATTGGAAGTTTGCGGGCCTATACTAAATTAAGAAAAAATTAAGCCCGTATGCTTATAAGCTTAAACTACTAACTAAGATAAAAATATATCTAACGTTTTATATAAGCTTACTGCAACCCTTAAAAGATAAACCTATAACTTATAAAGTGCTGCCATTACCTTCTATAATTGTTAACAACGGTAACGGTTCTTATTTTATTAACTTAATTAATAATATGCGATAGAAAACATGATCTAAACGATTTAAACTTCTTATTAAGTAGAAAGGATATAAAACACGAACCTAGGAGCTCTATAAGCAAGTTAAGACTAATGCGCCTTCCCTGGTAAAAGAATTCTATAAGGACTATCTTTCGCGGCCTACTCTGGCTGGATGGATATGATATAAAGGTAAACAACTGCCACCTAACACAAATATACGAAATATGATAGCAGGAAACTCGAAATTAAAAAGAGCTTAAAGAATACTATAACGCTTATAACACGGTTATATAACGCGTAAAATATTAAGGAACTTTAACCAGCGGTTAAAGTTATCTAATTGATTAGATTTGCCTTGCCAAGACCTACTATAAAGATATTAGTTTGGCTTACCGCCTTTACTAAACTAATAGTGATTTTCTATCCTAGGGATGGAAAATCCTAATTAGTCTGTTTAATAATTAGAACCGGTAAAACTCTACACCGCCACCTAATATAAAATATGACATAATAAAATTGTATTATTTTGGACCTTTGGCCAAAGGGGGGGTACTATAACGGGACTAGCCTAGTTATAGTAGGAATGTCTTAATAAAACACTCAATAGATAGAACTTAAAGCTTTAACCGAATTCTGCCAAATTCTGCTAGCTTAATTGACTTCTGCCAAGTTCTGCCAGATCAATCGAATACTACTAAAGTCCGTCCGCGTGTATATGTGTGCACGCATCGACCAAGACCCCTAAACTGTTTAATTGCAAGATTCTCTTATTATTCCTTTCTCTTCTTTACGCAACGTCTTGTTCCTAGCAAGAGCTATATACCCTCAGATTTAGATAGAATTTATATTGTTCCTTTAAATCTTTCCCGAAGCCTCTTCGCGCCCTTACACCGAGAGGGAAGAAGAGCCAGCTAAAAAAACTAATAAAGAGCTAGTTAAACGCCTTCTTCCTATTATCTATATGGGATACAAGGATGCATTTTTAAAAGTGGTATTGGATAAGTTACCCCCTTACCAGATATATAATTATAAGATTTAATTAGAAGCTAATAACTTGCTAGGCTATAGCCCTCTCTACTAACAATTAATAGACAAGCTAAAAGCAACCAAGCAGTACTTAATTAATAACCTTAATAAAGGGTTTATTAAGCTAAGTTAAGCCCCTTTTACTTCCCCTATCCTATTTGTAAAAAAGCCTAATAGAGGCCTTTATTTCTGTATTAACTATTAAAAGCTAAACGCTATTACTTAAAAGGATTGGTATTCTATTTCTTTAATTAACGAGACCCTTGCACGTTTAAGCTAGGTAAGGATCTTTACTAAACTTAATATCCGCCAAGCGTTTTACTAAATTAGGATAGACTCTGCATCTAAAGATTTAATAACGTTCCGTACCTATTATAGGTCCTATAAATGTAAAGTTCTTCCTTTTAGACTAATAAACGGACCGGCTACGTACCAAAGGTATATAAATGATGTTCTTTTTAATTACCTTAACGAATTCTATACGGTATACCTAGATAACATTCTTATTTACTTAGACAATAAACTTGAGCACTAAGTTCATATTAAGAAGGTCCTAAAGAGATTACGGAACGCAGGCTTATAAGTCGATATTAAGAAATATAAGTTTGGGGTAAAACAAACAAAGTACCTTAGGTTTATTGTTAGTATAGAAGGAATTAAGGTTAACCCTAAGAAAGTCAAAGCAATCCGTAACTAGAAACCCTCTTGTACTATAAAGGGGATTTAGTCCTTCCTTAGCTTCTACAACTTCTATTACCATTTTATCTATAACTATAGAGTAGTAGCAAAGCCTCTTATGCAACTTACCTAAAAGAATACACCTTTTACCTTTGGTAACAACTGTATGGAAGCCTTTAAAGAGATAAAAGATCAGCTTATCTCTTCTTTAATTCTTTGTCACTATAACCTGGACCTTAAATTAATGCTAGAGACGGACGCTTCTAACGGAGTTATAGCGGGAATCCTATTACAGTTATATCTAGACGGTAAATAGTACCCTATTACCTTCTTCTTAAAAACAATAGACCTAGCTAAGTATAACTATAAGGTACATAATAAAGAAATGCTAGCTATTATCTAATCATTGTCCCAATAGCGCGCAGAGCTTAAAGGCACGAACTCCTAAATTAAGATATATACAGATTATAAAGCCCTAGAGTACTTTATAACTATAAAACAGCTTACTAGACAACAAGCCTACTAGGCTAAAGTACTCTCCAAATTCTTCTTTATAATTATATATTATTCTGGCAAGCAAAACACTAAAGCTAATATACTAACCCAAAGGGAATAAGATATAGGACCCTAGGATAAACTAAAGACCCAATACCGGATACGCGCCCTCCTCTATCCCAAATAGCTTAACCCGTAAATTCTTAAAGAACTAGACTCCAAACGGAATAAGCTAGCACCCTTAAAGGGAGCAGTCTTAAATAAACTAATAGGGCTAGTTAACTATATCCTAACTGCGAACCGCATAGCTAACTCCCTAAAAGCCCTCTATAACTAAGCCGCGAAGGAGGACCCTAATTTAGAAATAGAAAAAGGACTGCTTCTATACTAAGAACGGCTTATAGTTCCAGATATTAATAACCTACAAATAGAGTTAATCCGCGAAGCCTACTATTAAGTCTCTATAGCATACCCTGGTTGCAATAAGACCTACTAACTACTAGCGCCCTGTTACTACTGGCGAGGACTTCTATCTAATATAGATCGATTTATTAGAAACTGCCACGCCTATAGACGTATAAATGCCCCTAGGGATTAAACTCCTAGGTGGCTATAACCGCTACCAGTTCCAGAACGCCCTTAGTAATATATTACTATAGACTTTAAGTCATTTCCAAAGAATACCTACGGCCACAATGCAGCCTTTATAGTGGTTAACTAACTATGCAAATAATCCGTCTCCCTCCCTTATTTTAAGACCATAACTGCAAATAATATGGCCCGCCTCTATATTAATAACATCTATTAATTCTACAGCGCCCCCAAATTAATTATCTCTAACTATGGCCCTTAGTTTATATTGGATTTCTAGAATAAACTCTACTATATCCTTAGAATTAAGATTAAGCTCTCTACTATATTCTACCCTTAGACTAACGGCCAAACCAAGATTATAAACTAGTACCTTAACCAGCAACTACGGCCCTTTATAGACTACTATTAGGATAACTAGTCGGAATTACTGCCTATAATAAACTACGCGCAGCTTACACTCCCCTATAATAGTATAGGGATGTCCCCATTTAAACTGCTCTACGGGTATACACCACGAACATCCTTTAATTGGGATAGGCCTACTAAACCCACTACGGCCCGCGAACGCCTCAGCTATAAAGAGGCCCAGGCATTTGCTGAAAGAATGTATAGAGCCTAAGAGACTACTTAAACAATTATAAAAAAGGCATAAGAAAAAAAGGAGTCTAATATAAACTAATATTATCACAAGGAAGACTTCCAAGTAGGAGATAAGGTATAGGTGTTAATAAAAAACTAGAAAACCTAGAGGCTAAGCCACAAGTTAAACCACCAAATGGCTAGCCCATATAAGACTCTTTAAAAGGTAGGACACTCTTTTAAGGTTAAGCTACTAGAGTTAATAAGGATCTACCCTATCTTCTCTCTAAACCGGCTACAAAAGGCTGCGGATAATCTACTACCTAAATAGTATAATAACCCCCTGCCGCCAATCCAGATTGCTGAGGACGAAGAATAGGAAGTTAAAGAAATCCTAGCAGTAAAAAAGGTCTATAATGTCTTAAAATACCGTGCAAGCTAGGTAGGCCATAATGATAACCTAGAATAGTACCCCGTATCTAATTTTAAGTACTCCCCCTATAAGTTATAGGACTTCCACCTAGCCCACCCTAACCTCCCTAAACCACCACGTAAATTAGACAACTAGATTAAATGCTAGAAAGAAAGGTTAGATAATTATAACAATTTAAACGACAATAGGGAGCTTAGACAACGCCTAAGGGCAGGCTTTTTTAGGAGGGGGGGGTAATATAACGGTGCTAGAGCACGACCTGCTAAATTCTGCTATGCTATTGCCATATTCTGCCAACCTACAATTGGCTCGCTTACTGCTAGCGCCTTGGCGGCTGCCCCTTTATATATATTTACTATGGTCCTTACGACCCCCTTCTTTTCTTCTCCTTAGCTTAGTATCTTTATTAGATAGCAATCCACAAGCTTTGGTTCAGAGGCATTTGTGCGAGCCGTCACAGCTGTCGCGCTAAGGCAGGAAGGTCCCTCCAACAGTAAGAGATTGCAACAATATAAACCTCTAGGTAAGACGGCTAAACAAGCCCTAACACCTAGATGCACCAAGAGCTTAAAGACTCTCGCACACCTACAGTTACTGGCAACGCTAAGGAAAACATAGATACCCTCTATAACGGTTATAACACTGCTAGAAAGCAGCCGGAACCCCTCTAGCCCTACTTAGGCCAATTGGAAGATTAAGCGCTAGACATAACCCTAAAATCTTCTCCTAAACCAGAAATGCTAGAGGAATACACTAATACGCCTAATTAGGGACCTAACCAGAACCCTCCCGGAAGACCACCGGCCTATAATTGGCATAGTAGCGACGCACAGACTGCTTATAAGCTAAGCGGGCCTACCCCTTTAGGCAATCCAACCTAACTATTAACTTAAGACTTAAGCCTTATAGGGAAACCTATATCAGCTACTAGTACCAATACTACCTCTATAGCTAGAGCTTCCCTAGGCCTAAGGTTGGAAAGTTAAGAGCCCTATACCAATTTTCTTTAAGGAGGATATTGGGAAGCTGCCGCAAGGCTCTTAGAAGCCATATAGGAAGGAGCTACTAATAAATATATTAAAAACCTCTAGGGGTAGGTCTAGATCTAATAAAGCTTAATCTAAGCTAGATAAAATCTTTTATAACCTAGCTAAGGCTAAAGGCCTCCTAGGGGATACCCAGTACCTACCTAAGGAGGTATGGAAGACTTAGAGAGGTATCTACGCAGTGAATAGAAAAAGGACATAGACCAACTGGCTAAGGCCTTTAGCAGTCTAGAACTCCGCCAGAGACCTAACGCCTAACAGTTAGATAATTGGGTTTGTAAAATAGATAACTTCTTTAAGATACTAATAATATAAGATAATACCAAAGAGCATACCTATTAGATTATTAGTAAGATTAAAAATCGATCCCTAAACTAGATTGCACTAAATCAGCTTAATAAAGAGCAAATTATTATATAGCCGCAGCTGCAAACCTTCCTAAAGAAGTGGACTTAAGATCTGTATGTCGTATAATATAATCACGCAGAACTATTCTGGAATAGGATATAGCTTAACTACTATAATTTCCGCTAGTTTATAAACTTTATAGAAACTCGTGCTTAACTAATAGATCCAGAGCCCTTTAAAAACGAGGACGGTAGTATCTATAAGAAGGAGAAAATTGGATTTATCTAGGCTAGAATTAAGCTAGTAATTTATAATAAAATAAAGCGCGTAGGAGCCCTATTACGGATTACTATATATGCGGATTTTAAACGAGCGGTTCTAAACGCTAAGGATATGGTAAGGAACCAGACCTCTTCCAGCAAGAAGCTAGGGGGTAACCAGAAATATAAGCACTCTAGTAGTAACATAGGGCAGACCTAAACTTTAAAGAAGCCGTTCTTAAAGAGAAATCTAAAAGGGTTAAAGTTAGGGACCTTAAGCAATGGGAAAGACTCCTAAGGCTAACCCAATACCTATCCGGCACCCTTATGGGAACACTCTAAAAATTTAAGAGAAAACTTCTCCGGAGGTAAACCTAATTGGAAAAATAAGTAGGGTGATAACCGCACTAATAATCCAAAAAAAGAAAAGCCCTAGTTATGGACCTCTCCCAGCTGCAACTAAGGTAAGATATAGAAGGAGAGACTCTCTATATTGCTATTAAGCTGGAAATAGTACTCCCTATAGGCGAGGTACGTCAGTTCCAAGCACTATATAATAGCGGCGCCAAAATCAATCTTATATAATATAATTTGGTAAAAGAGTATAAGCTTATCCTATTGCTAAAGTAATAGAAACCTATCACAGGGTTCCTGGATAAGTATTAGATTAAACTATATAGTGCCTATAAGCTTATAGTGTTAGTGGCTAATATATATAACCGCACTAAGGTAGTTGGCCCGCAACCCTTCTAGGCGGCTAACTTTATAGGCTACAACCTTATTCTTAGATATCCTTGGCTTGCGGAAGTAGATCTTAAGATACGCTTTAAGACAGGAGCCTTTAAATAGTGGAACAATAAAGAATTAAAAGGGCGTATTTTATTAATAAGCTTAAAAGACATCCTAGAAGATATAGCTCTAGGAGAAACAGTATACACTCTATACCCAAAGGAGTATTGGATCCAACCCCTATTCCATAGCAAGATAGGTATAGAGCCTAGTATAGGCGATAACCCTTCTGTAACGGATACCCTATGGGGAACTGCTAGATAGGTTGCGGAGATATTACAGGGAGGCGGCGATCTTAAAAATCCCATAAAATACTTCCACCACCATAGGTTACTCTGGCTTAAGCAATATATAGAGAGTATGCTATAACATCTTAAACGCTGTGTTAAAGAGTTCCCTACCCTCCACTAGCTACCGCATAAAACTATCCAATATATAGTGGCAACTATGTACAAACAGCCACTATAGCGCGCGACGCTGCCCGCGAGTGTTCTAAGGGACCTCTGGGATCTACCTAACAATAACGCGGAGGACAAACGCGACCCTAATTTATTGAATATCCTAGTAGGCCTAAGGGACTTACCAAGGGTATTTTTGGGCAGGTGAGTAAAAGTCCTTTAGCGGAACTTGGAATACGATTATATAATTAATCTAAAAGAAGGTAAATAACCGCTAAACCTTTCTATCTATAACCTCTCTCGCAAAGAGCTTAAGATCCTATAGGAGTACCTTAATGGCTTACTAGAAAAGGGATAGATACGGCCCAGTAAGTTGCTAGTAGGTGTGCCGATCCTCTTTGTCCCAAAACTAGATGGGACCATAAGGCTATATATAAACTATTATAGTCTTAATAAGATTATAATTAAGAACTATTACCTACTACTACTAGTTAGTAAAATGCTGGACCAACTATTTAGGGCAAAGATCTTTATAAAGCTGGACCTATAAGACGCCTATCATAGGCTCTATATTAAAGAAGGGGATAAGTAGAAGACCGCTTTTAAAACCCAATACGGCCACTTTAAGTATATAGTAATACCTTTTGGGCTGGCCAATGCGCCTGCAACATTTCAATTATATATTTATAGAGCCTTAGAGGGACTAGTTAACCGTATATATATTATCTACCTAGATAACATTCTGATCTACTTAAAAGATAAGGATTAGTATAAGCAACACGTCCATAAAGTACTAGAATGCTTAGATAATTAGGGCCTCTATGCTAAGGTGTTAAAGTATATCTTTAACACTAAGCAGGTTAAGTTCCTGGGTTATATTATAACGCCTATAGGTATAGTCATGGACCTAGTACAAGTATAGACGATCCAAAAGTGGCCAGAGCTAGAGAGCTACTGGGATATTTAAGTGTTCCTAGGCTTTGCCAATTTCTATAGGCGCTTTATCTATAACTACTTAGATATTGCCTAACACCTATCTAATTATATTATTAAAGCTTCCTAAGACCCGGCCTAAGGAGCAAAAAGCTTAAAGGCAGAAAGGGAGAAAACCAAGAAGGGACCAACTAAATAGTATAAACTATAGACATGGCCCAGAAAGGTCCAGGAAGCCTTTTAGGAACTATATATAAAGTTTATAGAAGCTCTACTATTGCGGCATTTTAACCTAGATTAGCCACTAATAATGGTTACTAATATATTGAATTTTGCCCTTACTAGTATCCTACTGCAACCTAATAGGCATCCGGACGCTACCTAGCTCTACTAGAGACCGGTAGTATTCTATAGCAGAAAATTCCAGGGACCTAAAGTTAGGTATTATACCTATAATAAGGAACTGCTTGCCATAGTTAACTGCTTTAAATAATAGCGATACTACTTTAAGCATGCGAGCTATACCACTTATATACTCTTAGATTATTATAATCTACGCTACTTTATAACTATAAAGGAGCTTATACCTTAACAAGCTAGATGGGCAGAGGAGCTTACGCGATTTAACTTTAAGATTAAATATAAGCTAGGGGAAAATAACCCTGCTAATAGACTATTACGACAGCCAGACTATGCCAAAGGCTTTAAAACAGGAGAAGGAAAACAGATAATAGATATCTTACTCCCTATATTATAGAACAAGCTCCGGGTGTAGGATGCTTAAGCACCTATAGCTTCACGTACTAAGTCTTAGGTGGTGCAAACCCTATTGGTCTCCACTAACGTTCCGGCTAGTACCCAGTCCGTTGCCGATAAGGGTCTAAAAATACCTAAATAGGATATCCCTGACACAAGTTCAGAACCTAGTAATACACCACCCTTAATTACTAAGCTATCCCCTTAAACTAAAAGCAAAGCTATAGAGCAATTGGAACTTAGAGCCCTATAATAACTAAAGGACTTTAACCTTATAGCGGCCTTCCTAACGTACGCGTACCAAAAAGTTATAAGATCCATAGTACTGTAACGGAACCTTATAGCAGGAACTATGGTGGGTCCTATTATTAGGCTAGGTATGTAGGTAAGAATAAATTAACAACGTAATAATAACTGGTGGAGTGGTTGCCTAACAGATTAACTCTAATTGTATTCTAAGATTTACTACAAGGAGAGAACTATCTATGGTAGGAACTAAGGTCCTTTAAATACACAACTATACTCCTAAGAAATCCTCTCTTGTACGTAAGGTACGTGTTATACATATTATATATAGACGTACACTGCATATACTTCGTATACTGCGTATAACATTATATAACTCGCTTACCATTTCTTATTACATGGTTTCACTAGATCTATTCTAGACCATACCTATATTAACCAACTAGCTTCCTGCAACTCTTCCCTAAGTAGTTATAACATTATACTTAAAGCGTCTATAATACTATCTCCCTTCTCTTTATCTTTATCCTTAAAGATTTCTAACATCTCCAAGTTGTCTACTAGAGGTATAATGTCCGTTTAATTAGTCTAGTTAATATCCCTGCTTATTATACCTAAAGCTTCTTCTTCTTTATAAGCGCAATATTGTGCTCACACTGTGGCTACCATACTATTACTTAGTGAGATAATGTTATCTCCATATTCTTATTATGCAAAAGTGGGGTTAGTATATATTATAATAGCAAGTCCCTTGTCTTAACAACCCTCGTCTTGCTCGGAGTGCACTAAAGTAAACATTTAATCGTCCTATAACATTCGCTTTATCTTTAACGCTAAGTATACGCGTCCTATAACTCTTAACAGTCTTTAAGTTCCCTAAGTAACTTATTATAGGGTCTTATGTTTAATCTACTACTACGAAGCTTAAGTTCAAGTTGGCCACTACACGCGCCAAACTCTACCGTTCTGCTAAAGAAACCGCTTAGGCCCTTAAGGCTCAACGTCACTCCTTTAAGTCTTAGTAGGTTGCGTTTGCTCGGTTAACCCATCTTAAAAAGGTTTATAAGAAGGTTTATTCTAAGAAGTAGAAACTGGTTTAATAGGGTCTTAATAAATTAGGTAACAAAAGAACTAGCTTTCCTCCTACAAGGGAAACAACTCCAAGTAGCTCAGCAATTGCTCCTCTTAGGTCCCCCTTAGGTAACTCATTCTTTAGCGATCCTTTTTTAACACTCCCTAACCTGCTTTCTTCTAATACTTCTTTACCTTTCCCATAGTATTCTCTAGGTTGCTTAGTAGCTCCTAGGTAATCTTACTATAGTCTATCTACTTTACTTTATACTACGTTTTATTATCTACGTCCTTATAACTAATAATCTTTAAAACTTGCCATTTGTCTTTTTCTTACCCTTTATACATGTCTGCCTTATAAACTGGTGGCTTAATACCTCTATATGCTAGTTCTAGCATCGTAATATATTATATAGGGTAAATCTTTATTTTAGCTAGTAGGTTTAACTTATACGTAACTAATAAAATTCTTTACTTAACTTTAAAAGGTCCTAGTCTAATATAGTCTAACTTCTTGCTTAGTCGTTAACTCTTAAAATTTTTGTATAGTAGCTATACTTTATCTCCCTCCTTAAGATCTGGTCCCTTAGATCTCTTAGCATTATAGTACTTTTTTATCCTTTACTATACTAGCTTGGCTGTTTCTGTGAGGTCTGCATAAAGATTTATTAATATCTCCATTCTTTGTTTAGCTATGCTACTCGTCTTTTTTACTTAATATGGCAATAACGATGTTCTTAGTTTATATCTGTAATTTGCCTTAAATAGTAATATCCCCATTCCTTCTTATAGTGTTATATTGTATATAAACTGTATAACTGGTAACAACAATACCCAATTATTCTATGCATAATTAATATAATGCCTTAGATACTATTCTAGTGTCTAGTTTAATCTTTCCGTTTATCCGTCCATCTGCGGATAATATGCTATAGAGGTTGCTACATAAACTCCTTATTCTGCTAGAAACACTTCCTAAAATACTACTATAAATCTTAGATCTCTGTCTAATATAATCTTGTCTAGTACTCCGTGCCTTATAAATACTTCCTTTATATAAATTCTAGCGACATCTTCTGCTGATATCTCTTTAGTGTATACTATAAAGTATCCCCACTTTATTAGCTTATCCACTATTACTAAAATCGCATTATAATCTTGTCCTATAATAGGATCTCTTAACTTTAGTAACTTAATAATAAAGTCCTATAATATAACTTCCTATGGTCTTCCTGGTACTTTAATAGGTTATAGCCCTCTATATGGCTTGTACCTTATCGGTTTATTCTTTTAGCAATTTAAATATTTCTTTATAACTTGTCTTGCTAGCCCCCAGATTTCTTAAATAATATACTCCTCTTAAAGCCTTAATACTAGTTCTATAGACCTGTTATATCCTTATATTATTCCCTTATAGAATTCCTTAACAAATTCTTCTGCAATAGACTTAGGCATATACGTTGCTTCTCTATTTTTATATTGCTCTAAGTCTAGATCCTCTACCTATGCTTTTTAGATCTTCTATATTTAATTACTCTCTAGTAACTCATGGATTTAGCTTTCTTTAGTTGCTATAATCTTTAAATAGTTATACCTAATTAATCTATCTTAATCCCTTTATAACAAAGCTCCTAATAGCTTTTTATTATTTTATAGTTCAGCCTTTCTGCTTAGAGTGTCTGCTTATGCATTGTCTGTACCCTTGGTATGCTAAATTTCGAAATGGTATTCTATAAGCATTTCCACCCATCTAACCTGTCTTTGGTTAAGTTCCTTTGTTATTAGGAATCCTATAAGGTTTTTATAGTCCGTCTTAACCATAAATAGTTTCTCTATGCCTTATAAGAATGCTCTCTATTTTTTAAGTACTATAACTATACCTAACAACTCCTTGTTATAGATGTTATAGTTTAACTCTAGTAGTATTATTTTCCAACTATAGTATATTACTGGGTACTATACGTCCTAGTGCTTTTATAGCAAGCATACTCCTAGTGCAAAGTCTAATGCGTTTGTCTTAATAACTGTTTCTAACTTTAGTTAATAGATCTTAAGGACTGGCTCTTAGGTAAACAACTCTTTAAGTTCCTAAAATAGCTTCTTCTATTTACTACCCTAAACCCACAGTTCCTCTTTCTTTGTTAGCCTTATAAATGGCTTAATACTTTTTAACCACTGTGCTATAAACCTCCTATAGTAGTTACAAAACCCTAAAAACGACCTTAACTATATAACGTTCTCTGGTTCTTACCAACTTACTATAGCTTCAACTTTCTTTAGGTCCATACTAATCTTTCCTAGTTTAATAATAAATTTTATAAAATTGGTTTTTCTTATAAAGAACTTGCATTTTTTAATTGCTACTAGCATCTATTCTTTCTATAGTCTCTTTAAGACCTATTTAACGTATTCTCTATATTCTTCCTCGTTCTCTAAGTAGATGATAATGTTATTAAGATATGCTATAATAAACTTATTAAGGTATTCTCCTAACACACTATTAATTCGTTTCTGGAACGTTGCTAGTACATTTATAAGTCCAAATTGTATAACTAATGGTTTATATAGTCCTTTCTTTAACCTAAAGGCTGCCTTCTATTTGTCGCCTTCCTTAATCCTAATCTAGTGGTATACCCATCTCAGATCTATCTTCGTAAAGATCTTTACGTTGCCTATTCTGTCTTAGATCTCGCTAATTAAGGGTAAAGGATACCTATCCTTCCTAGTAATACTGTTTAACTGTCTATAGTCTATACACATCCTAAGTTTTCCGTTTTTCTTTGGGATAAATAGTACTGGATATCCTACTAATAACTATAACGGTCTAATGTATCCCTTGCGTAAGTTCTTCTAGATAAACTCCTTAAGCGCTACTAACTCCGTTTCAGTAAGCTTATAGATTAGAAAGAACTTTAGACTCATTCCCTCTTCTAATTCTATTTTATAGTCCCATACTGTATACTTTAACAGCTTTTCACTTTCTAGTAACCATAACTTTTTACCATACTTATGGTATTTCTTTAGTATATAACTTAAGCCTTACTTAGTCTCTTTATACGTCGCTCCAACTTGGTATTATACCAACTTGGTTTACTGTCATACTTTGTATTATTAAGTATCCTTAATATTAACCTAACCTATAACCCAATCAATTTTTGGATTGTACTTCTGTAACTAAGGCATTCCTAGTATCGCCTTGTCCTGTCCTAATAATAGGATATTAAAAGACATTCTAACTAGTCTTCCTTTAATAGTTAACTAAATAGGTCCTATTTTAAGGTTAATAATACCTCCTTTATAGGCTATCTAATCTCCTAAAATCGTTATAAGTGGATATAGGTGTTTCTTTTATCTATATAGTAACCCCATCCTTTTTACTACTTTTAGTAATATATAGTTCCTAGTTACTCCACTATCTACTAATACTTTAAACTGCTAATCTTGCCATTTAACTTATAAGTTTAGGTATTGTCCTTAAATTCCTTTAAGGGTCTAAGGCTCTAACACTAGTTCCCTTTAATCTTATACGCCTCCCCTTTTCCTAACTATTGGCTGCTAGATCCTACCTATACTTAGTCTACCTTAGGCCAATACTTAGTTTATTTCTTTTCCTCTACATACTATAGACAAGTGTTCTCTAGGCACTTCTACCACTATTATCCATCTAGGTATTCTTCTATAAGGAATTTTCCTGGTTAAAGTGTTAAGTCCCCTTAACCTTATACTTCTACTGGGTGCTATCTATATATATACTTAGCATTTCTAAACCGCTTTTCCTCTAGTGCCCAATACATCCTTACTAGGTACTTTCGGTTCTTATCTTTTAATACTCTATGCATATTATATGTATCATCCACACAAGCTATCCACGATAGTGTATAATGCGCTATATATTTTAGGTTAACTCTTAGTTTATCTTCGTCCTTAAGTTTAAATCTATACCTAGTTAACCTGACTACTAGTATCTCTGCTATAGGTACTAAGATTTGTTGCTCACTTTTCTAGTCCCTAAATCCCTCTTCTAGGTTCCTTAATATTATAATTAATGCTCCTTTAATATAACTTATGCGTTTTTCTATAATAGGTTAGTTTTAGACCACTTTTTTATCCATCTATATATAGAAATCTGCCTATTTGTCGTTATGTCATTGCCTATACCACTTTCCGTATAACTGGTTTAGTGTACATAGTCTATCTGTTAGAAAGTACCTTATTATTACTGCATTATAACATCCTTTAGTATGCCTTTCTTTAAACCTAGTTAGAATATTAAGATCTTCTTCCTATTCTAGTTTATCTAACCATTTTACCCAAGGTGTCCCTGCACTTGGCCTATTAATAACTCTTTATACAGGTGCTCTGTCCCTTATATAACCTGGCATAGCTAACCTCTTATCTAGCTTTTGCTCTTGCTATACGATAATTCTTATCCTAAACTTATCTATAGTTTCTTATTTTCTGCGTCTTACAGCTAGATCTTTATAGTTACTTTACTTTTTAATCCTAGTATCAACTGTTTAATCTTTAGGCTGAATACTACGTTTACCTAGGATTGCTAACGTTCTTATTTATTCCCCAAACTCGTAGTTCTTAAACTTGCGTCCTATACTTATTCATTTGTCTATAAACTAAGTAGCTGCCCTTTCCCATCGGTTTTCGTCTATTGTAGGTTCTTAGGTATGTCTTATCTTATTTTAAGAATCTTAAGCTTCTCCTATCTCTTCTTAAGAATCTTAAGCTTCTCTTATCTCTTCTTAAGAATCTTAAGCCTGTGGCCTTTTACCTTTATTGAGTAATAAGCTAGCACTAGCAGTTATCTACTTACTTAATTTCTTTTAAACACTACTCCTATCATCTTATAAAGCGATAGAAATTGTATTTAATAGTATTATAGCATCCGTTACTAAACCTTGTTCTATAATGGTTTTAGTTTCTACTTCTGTTTCAACTTCTCTAAGGTCTGCACGCTCTTAGTAAGCTGCCTTTATTGCCTTATTATCGGTAAATGCTTCGCCTGTGTTAAATTTATCGTCTTTAATATCTAATCTATAAGCTAGTTCATTAGTTCCTCTAAACTTAGATAATAATAGCTCCTACAGCTAATAGCTTACGCCGTACTTAGCGTCCTTATAAATTCGGTATACGTTGTTATAATAATACGCAAAACTGTTAATTGAACATTCTTTTGTTCCTTATAGTGCACCATTATTCCTCTATATATACGTGCCGTCTGCTGGCCTTATTCCTCTTACTATATAGTTACTCTAACCACCTCTATAGTCTCTGGCAAAATGACCTTGTTTTCCGCAATTTATATAAGCCCTATCTTTAAACCACTTTTCTTGCTGTGGAGTCTGCCTAAACATCTTCTGCTACTAAGATCCCTGGTTTAGCCTCTACTCCTAGGTCCTTTAATTACTAGATCCTCAACCTTTAGGTTTCTATAGTTTCTTTTCCTACCTTTAGGTTTCTTTAGTACCGCTTAGGTCTATTAGCTCTGCGCTATTCTATAGTTTTTAACTCTGTGTCTGTCGTTGCGTACTCTGCGCCTTATACAACTATAGAACTCTGTCTTGCCCTCTCTTAGCTTGTTCCCTTTAATAGATCCTATTATTAATCTTTATTAACTGGTCTATTAACTCTCTTAGAGTATCCATATCTTCTATTAGGATAATTACGTCCTGGACTTTAGCCTTAAGTCCTTACTTATACTATGCTATAAGCGCCCTATCATTCCACTTAACCTACGTGGCTAGTATTTAAAACTGTATTGTATACTTAATTGCTAAAGTACGTTGTACTAAGTTCTAAAGCTTTCGTTCTGCTGTGGTTGTTACCTCTAGGTCTCTAAACATCTGTATTAGTTATTCTGCGAACCTATTCTAACTGGTAAATATATACCATACGTCCTGGTTAGTAGTTATTATGCCATTAGCCTGTATTTCTGTAAGGTATAGTTTAAACCACTTAAGTGCCCTCCCTATCAGGAACAATCCTGCATAGGCTACTTAATCCAACGATATTGCTAACTTTGCTCCTTTCTGTATTACCTTAAAGTGCATCTGCGTAAGAAATCCCTTAAGCTTTAACTTTTCTCCTAAAAACCGTTCGATTGAAGGTAGTTTAATTTTCGCTGCTCTAATTCCATTAATGCGTTCTTTAAGTATCCTACTATTATCTTATAAGTGATTAACTATTTTCTGTAACTAACCTTGCGTAACTACTTAAAAATCCATATCTGCTATATTGGTGTCTCCTGGTCCTAAGGTTGTGGCTGCCGTTGACGTTATTATAACTGGTGCTTTAGGTGGCATGTTGTTTAATCTTATTCAATACCGTAACCTTAGTAGTGAATGTATAACAGAACCTTATAGTAGGAACTATAGTGGGTTCTATTATTGGGCTAGGTATGTAGGTAAGAATAAATTAATAACGTAATAATAACTAGTGGAGTAGTTACCCAACAGATTAACTCTAATTATATTCTAAGATTTACTATAAGGAGAGAACTATCTACAGTAGGGACTAAGGTCCTTTAAATACACAACCGTACTCCTAAGAAATCCTCTCTTGTATGTAAGGTACGTGTTATACGTGTTATACGTAGACGTACACTGCGTATACTTCGTATACTGCGTATAACATTATGTGACTCGCTTACCATTCCTCGTCATATAGTTCTACCAGATCCATCCTAGACCGTGCCTGTATTAACCAACTAGCTTCCTGCGACTCTTCCCCAAGTAGTCGTAACATTGTACTTAAAGCGTCCGTAACAAGTACCATCTAGTCTTGTACTTAAAGCAGTATAAGGCGAAATAGCTTTTACCTAAAAACCATCCAAAAGGTTAACAGATCTTATCCGTAAGGTACAACAGAGGGACGCCTTCTATGCCATCTTTAATGCGGAAGTAGACCGGAAATGTAATAGAAAGGAAGCTAAAAGGCGCTAAAATTAGGAACTGGACCTAATGGGCCTACTGCGTAGAAATGGCAAGGTTTGGGTGCCATAAGAAGCAAATCTACGACAGAAGATCTTTATAAGAAATTACAATAATCCTCTAGGCGGCCACTATGGTTAAGTTAAAATAGTGGAATTACTTTAACGCAAATACTACTGGCTAAAGCTCAAGCAGGAAGCAAAGAAGTATATTAGCCACTATAAGAAGTATTAAGTATATAAAATCTAAAGGCACAAGCTATGGGGTTTACTTAAATTAGTTCCCCCCACCAGTAAGCTATAGCAATATTATGCTATAGACTTTATTACGGATCTCCCGCCCTTAAAAGATAGGTAAGAATAAACATACAATTCGGTCCTAGTACTTATTAATAGGTTTTTAAAGTACATCTAATACCTTTTTGTTAACAAGATAATTAACACATAAGCACTTATAAACCTAATTAAGGAGAAATGCTTTCTTAAAGTAGATTAACTACACTCTATTATTACTAATAGGGGCAGCGTCTTTATAAGCCAGTACTGGTTAGATCTATGCTTTCATTTAAAAATAGACTACTGTTATAGTACGGCTTTCCACCCGTAGACAGATGGGTAAATGGAACGCTAGAACTAGGAACTAGAGTTATATCTGTGAATGTATTTAAACTACTAGCAAGACAATTAGTACGAGCTACTTCCGTACATAGAGTACGCTTATAACTTAAAACAATATATATTATATCAGTTTGCACCAATCTAGATTACCTATAGTGTCTAACTATTAGGATTTAATGGTATACCTAATAATTACTGGCTAAGGCCGCATAATCAATTATAGGATCCTACTAGGAAGTCCAAAAACATCTATAGGAGAGTATAAGGATACCTTAAGGAATAAGAGGAGTAATAGAAGCATATAAAGCAGAGCCTACAAGATGCGCAAAAGCAGTAGAGACTTTAGTACAACTACAAACACCAGAATAAGTATTTCGGCGTAGGCAATAAGGTTCTATTATGTTTAACAAATATTAAGACCCGTTGACTATTAAAGAAGCTTAATATAAGATACCTAGGTCCCTTCCAAATTAAGGAACGAATTAGTAAGCTAGCCTACTATCTCTAGCTACCCCTATCTATGGCCTGTATATATCTAGTATTTTACGTAAATCTACTAGAGCCATGGCATAGACTACTACTAGAAAAGAACTTCCATCTAGGCCCAATTAAACACCCTAAAGTGGTGGGCGAGCAGTATGAGGTTAAAGCTATACTATACTATAAGTCTGTCAAGAATAAGCTTTAATATAAAGTTAAATAGCTAGGCTAGCCCGCTAAGGACTCTATATAGGAACCAGAGGATCACCTTAATTATTATAAAAATATTCTAAAAGAATATTAGGACCAAGGTCTACAATCTATAAATTATAAAAAGCGCTCTAATACTACAGTATCATCGCAACCTATAAAGAAAGCTTGTGGTAGGCCAAGAGAGGCCCCAAAGAGTAAATAGGTTAAATTGGATATAGAATGGACAAGCTCTAGAAACTATAAAGATTAATTAAGGCTACGGCCTAAGGCAAGATAGGTCCTCAGCCTTTTTACATATATAGCATAGAATTGATAGGGTATTTTGCTAGAATTGCATTCCTATTTATTAGTCTATATTAAAAATAGTGTTTTTATGCCTTCCTAAATACTTTATAAGGCCTTCCTAATTGCTACTATATACAAGAATTAATCCCAAATGCCTAAATTAAAAGCCACTATGCCTTATCCCTAGGTGCAGGATTAGTATCTATTGGCCCACCAAGTAATAGCTAATGGGAATAAGATCCAGATCTAGATCCCTTAGTAAGAGTATAGGCAGGTATAAAAACAGGGGCAGGCTGATAAGGTATAGATAGAGCAAAGATCCTTAAACGCTTAACACTAATATTAGGCCTAAACCAGTACTAACAAAGTTCTTAAGGCGTAAGCTTATAGTTAATAAAGACACGCTTTATCGGCAAAATATGGTACCCTTTCAATGGCCTCAATGGTTGGTGGTTGACGCAATTGGCGCGCAGTTAAGGTCATTTAGCAACTCGACCGACTAGCCTATGTCGTGTTTTTTTGACACGCAGCCTGCGCGCAGCCTGCGCGCAACCTGTGCGCAACCTGCCAGTAATCTACGCATTTGGTAACCATAATTATATTTACCTCTTTTATACTAATAACATATTTTAAATAAATAAAAGCTACTTTAAAGCTATTTATAAGGCTAGTAAAATAAATAATATTATTTTAGATAATTTAATATAATATAGCGATGGTTCTCTTCTACCTATTTACCTATTAACTTATCTACCTGCCTATATCGCCTACCTGTCTGTATTGCCTACCTATTTATATCTACCTACCTGTCTATATCTACCTACCCGTTAGCATCTGCCTACCTATCTGCATCTACTTGCCTGTCTATATCTACTTACCTATCTGCATTACCTACCTATCTGCATTACCTACCTATCTATATTGCCTACCTGTCTGTATTGCCTACCTGTTTGCATCTACCTACCTGTCTATATCTACCTACCCATTAGCATCTGCCTACCTGTCTATATCTGCTTGCCTATCTATATTTGCTTACCTGTCTGCATTATCTACCTATCTGTATTGCCTACCTGTCTGCATCGCCTACCTGTTTACATCTACCTACCTGTCTATATCTGCCTACCTGTTAGTATCTACCTACCTATCTATATCTGCTTGCCTGTCTGCATCTGCTTACCTATCTGTATCTGCTTACCTGTCTGCATCTGCTTACCTATCTATATCTGCCTACCCGTTAGCATCTCCCTATTTATGCCTACCTGTCTGTGCTACCTTAATTCGATCAATTAATTAAATCGTTTATAGTGCTCGCTAGCTAGTCGTTATCGTCTAGCTTTAGCGACGGTTGTCTAGTTCTAGCGACGGTCGTCTAGCTCTAGTGATAGTCATCTAGTTCTAGCGACGGTTATCTAGTTCTGGTAACGGTTATCTAGTTCTGGCGACGGTCGTCTGGTTCTAGCGACGGTTATCTAGTTCTGGCGACGGTCGTCTGGCTCTGGCGACGGTCGTCTGGTTCTAGCGACGGTCGTCTAGCTCTGGCGACAGTTGTCTAGTTCTGGCGACGGTCGTCTGGCTCTGGCAACGGTTGTCTAGTTTTGGCGACAGTTGTCTGACTCTAGAGACAGTTGTCTGGTTCTAGCGACAGTCGTCTGGCTCTAGCGACGGTCGTCTGGTTCTAGCAATAGTTGTCTGGCTCTGGCGATAGTCGTCTAGCTCTGGCGATGGTCGTCTGGTTCTGGTAATGGTTGTCTGGTTCTAGCGATAGTTATCTAGTTCTAGTAATGGTCCTCTGCTGGCTGTTGTTCTAGTGCCTCCCTAGGTAGGGAGGATGTAAGGAAGAAAAGAAGGGTAAAAAATAAGGCGGCTACATAGGCAGAGACACGTGTAGACGCTATTAGGAATATAGCGGGGACCCAATGCAGAGCTTCGTGTAGAGCCTCCATACGCAGAGCTTCGCGCAGAGCCTTGTGTAGAGCCTCTGTATATAGAGCTTTGTATAGAGCTTCGTGTAGAGCTTCGTGTAGAGCTTCGTGCAGAGCTTTGTGCAGAGCCTCTGTACGCAGAGCTTCGTGTAGAGCTTCGTGCAGAGCCTCTGTACGCAGAGCTTTGTGTAGAGCTTCGTGCAGAGCCTCCGTACGCAGAGCCTCGCGCAGAGCCTCGTGCAGAGCCTCTGTACGTAGAGCTTCGTGCAGAGCTTCGTGTAGAGCTTCGTGCAGAGCTTCGTGCAGAGCCTCTGTACGCAGAGCTTCGTGTAGAGCTTCGTGCAGAGCCTCCGTACGCAGAGCCTCGCGCAGAGCCTCGTGCAGAGCCTCTGTATGTAGAGCTTCGTGCAGAGCTTCGTGCAGAGCTTCGTGCAGAGCTTCGTGCAGAGCTTCGTGCAGAGCCTCTATACGCAGAGCTTCGTGTAGAGCTTCGTGTAGAGCTTTATATAGAGCTTCGTATAGAGCTTCGTGTAGAGCTTCGTATAGAGCTTCGTGTAGAGCTTTATATAGAGCTTTGTATAGAGCCTCGCGTAGAGCCTTATGCAGAGCCTCTAAGTAATAAAACTATATAAGATTGTATAAGATTATATTAGATAATATATAATAGTTAAATATATAGCATATAACTT
>Ga0307507_10000342_pt1 | contig 94770 bp, 25 predicted proteins | sample 7_EM_MG_FD_207223 | JGI IMG/M metagenome (GOLD analysis project Ga0307507, IMG submission 207223) | Populus trichocarpa ectomycorrhiza microbial communities from riparian zone in the Pacific Northwest, United States - 7_EM | ecosystem: Host-associated > Plants > Roots > Unclassified | place...
AGAGCTTCGTGTAGAGCTTCGTGTAGAGCTTCGTGTAGAGCTTCGTGTAGAGCTTCGTGTAGAGCTTCGTGTAGAGCTTCGTGTAGAGCTTCGTGTAGAGCCTCGTGTAGAGCCTTGTGCAGAGCCTTGTGCAGAGCCTCTAAGTAATAAAACTATATAAGATTGTATAAGATTATATTAGATAATATATAATAGTTAAATATATAGCATATAACTTTACCTTAATTGCATGTCAAGAAATATATAGTTACCTTTTAAAGTTGCTAAGTAGGTTAACTGCGTGTCAAGGAACATACAGTTAGCTTTTAAAGTTGTTAAGTAGGTCAACTGCGTATTATTTAACTTTTAAAGTTATTAAGTTAGTTAATTGCATGTCAAGTTGGTTAAATTGCGTGTTAAGTTAGTCAATTGCATATCAAGTTGGTTAAATTGCGTGTTAAGTTAGTTAATTATATATTAAGTTAGTCGAATTATGTGTTAAGTTAGTTAATTGCATATTAAGTTAGTCGAATTGCGTGTTAAGTTAGTTAATTGCGTATTAAGTTGGTTAATTGCGTGTTAAGTTAGTTAAATTGCATGTTAATTACACGAAACGCGAAAATTAAAGTCTACTTAAATCTTATCCTACGAATATTTTCCCAATGTAAGTAGGATACAAAACTCTAATAGAGGTAAATACTCCAGTGCCAGAGTATTTAATAACAACTTTAAATAAAGCTGCTAGATTATATAACGTAGCATTAATCTTAAGAGACTTAGAAGAGTATAAAGAGGTAAGAAAAAGGTTTTAAAAAGCAATAGAGAGCCATAAGGGGACGCTTATAAAAGAGCATCTATATAAACTAGCAGATATAGAAAACCTTGTATTAATATACAAGAAAAACAAGCAATAAAAGGAGGCTAAAAAGATATTTTTATAAGTAATAGAGACAAGAAAGCAGGTGCATAGAATAGACTATTTAAATACCCTAAGATTATATTAACAATATACTAGGCCGAGGTAATTATTAACAGTAACTAATTACTTAGGGTTAAGCAAGTAGAGAACTTTTGGAGCTCTTGCTGCACCTGGCCTAAAAAGACTAAACCAACCAAAAGAACCCTGAAAAACACCCTGATAATCCCCTAAGATGCATGCATTATAGGGGAGGCACAGGTGGAACGACGGTGGTATATAGTTGCGTGTAACCGCCAGACCTATACCTAATAATAGCCCCCTATAACAATAATAAGGACGGGCGAATACTACACTAGAAAGTGGAAATACTCTAATTAAAAAGGCATCTAATAAAATATAAAGCCTATTAGACGCGTCTAGTATCTGGAACTATAGGGGAGTATCTGTTAGCTATTACGAACTAATATAGCTAGTAGAATGGCTCTAGTCTAGCGAACCTTAGGCGCCCCTCTAGTAAACCCTTAATTAAATCCTCCAACGGCTAAATAAAATTAAAGATAAATAAAACCCCCCCCTATAGGCGAACCGCACCTAGGCCGCCGTAGCTGTGTTTCTATAGCACAGGGAACCTACCCCCCTAAAGATAATAACTAGGTATATAATTACAATATAACTAAATATAGAAAAGGCAGAGGAATTTAGGGGATAATCAGAAACAGAAGTTCTTATAAAGATTTGCAAGGAGGTCCATAACGCCGTTACAGTCCAACACCTTAGGAGTGGAGATATTAGAGTCACCCTAAAGGACCAATAGGCAAAGGAATGGGCCATAAGGGCAGGGGACAGGCTAGGAGAGCATATTGGCATAAAAGTACTTTATAAAGATTACCTAGTTAAAGTCCTGTCGGTTCCCATAAGCCTTAGGGTAGAAAGGGAACGCTAGGCGGACAATACAGTAACTATATAGGAGATAGTAAAATAAACGGAACGCCTTATATTAGGACTTGTAATTACCCAGATCTAATAGCTTTAATAGGAAAATATAAACTAAGCATATAATAAGAATAATAAGAGGATATAAGGGGCGCCAGAGACTCGCTAGGGAAACAATAGATAAACACATAGCTCCCTTATTATTAGCGTATATATACTAGGAATGCAAAAACTTCTTATCTAAAAAGGAATAATTATAAATGGCCTTATATATAATATAAGGCTCTATAACCACAGACTATACCTGGAACGATATTATCGCTATATATAATAGGGACACACCCAATCCACATATACAGCACAGGTGTGCTGCGGCTACTGTGTAGGCCCCTATAATACAAGACAATGTATAAATTAAGACTAAATAAAATGCGCGAACTATTACTGAAGCACATATAAGGCGTGGGAGAGAGAAGACTGCATTGAATACAGGAGACGGAAGGAAAGGGCTTAACAGCTGCGGGAATAACTATACACTAGGTTATATAAATGGAAATAATAGGCGATAAGTTAGGGGGATATAGGTGTCTTCCTAGCGTTTCCTATCTTTAATACTAGGGGGCTAAGCCAGCTATCCCAAGCCTTAATGGGCCAAAAGCGATGCCGCGTGACATTACCAGACCGAATAGGGACATAAGGGATATATAGGACATAAGGGAGAGAACTCCCAGTAGGAAGACCCCTATAGACGGCTATAGCAAGTTCAAGGCCGGGATAATTAAGAATTAGATTTAACACGGTAAATATAACACATGTAGCTAGCTTATAAGGGGCATATAGCTAACTGGTAAGAATGGGGGAAGAACCGAAGGCAATAATAAACTTAGATTTAGAAAGGCTAGTAGGAATATAAAATATAGGAATGGAAAGCTCTATATAAAATAAGTAGTGGCCAGGGAGCAAATATAGGAGATAGAAGTTCTAAACATTTTAGAGAAAGTGGAAATGGAAAAAGCGAGGAGCGAAGGAGAGGCGAAGGACCCCTATTAGGGGTCCGCCACTTAACCATTATATAGTATAACTGCGGTAATACGAACCACCGTCTAGTAAGGCCCTTACTAGATAGTCTAGACCTAGAGAAATACTATATTCTTACTATATAAGAGCCGTATTATAATACCTATATATAATTAATATACTGCCCCTAAGGATTCCAGCTCCTGTATGAACTAAAAGCAGCTATACGCGTATGCTTTATAATTAGTAAAAATATCAGCCTTACCTTATAGTTATAGCAGGCAGTTAACCTAGATATTGCAGTTATAACCATCTAGATATATAGGGGATTAGTATAAATTATTAATGTCTATAACCCTAGGGTTAAAGGGGTAGTATAGACAGAGAATATTATATTTATAATAAGCTTGCTAGAAACTAAATATATAGAGTCTATTTTACTAGGAGATATAAACCTCTACTACCCATAGTAGGGGGGTATCTATGTTGCTGCTAATTGATAGGTAGAGTGCCTACTAAGAGCTATAGATAATGGGGGCCTTAAGCTAGCTACCCCCCCCAGGTGCAATTATATGGCAATAGGGTACCGCTAAAAGTACAATTAACCTTATAATTATGGACGAAAACCTATACCAGAGACTCGAAAGGTGCTCCCCTAAAGAAGAATAGGTATTTACCTTAGACTATATCCCTATCCAGATATAACTAGATCTGGACATTAAGGCGTAACTAAATGGCAAAAGATATGCAATAAGGAAGCTTAACATAGATAGCTTCCTTAATATAATTAAATAATAACTTTAAGACCTAGAAGAAATCCACCTAATACTAAACGAGTAAGGCTTATTGGCTACCCCTAAGAAAATTAATTAAAGACTAGAAAGGATCTAGGTAGTAATTAAAAGTAGGCTAAAAGAGTACTGCCCGATTTTAAAACCGGGCCCCTATACGCGACATGCATGGTCCGCACAGTACGCGGCCCTTATAGCCGGCCAATAATAAGCAAGGAGAAAATATACAAGCAGCCACGATTCTAAGGACGAGAGATAATATAAAGACATAAGAAACCAGCTAAAGAATACCCTAAGAAAAGAAGTAAGGAATAACTGGAGATAGTTTATAAATAAATACACTACTAATTTAAGTCTCCCTTATAATAAGGGCCTTTGGACTATAGCGAAATAGGTAAAGAAAAAGGTGGGACGCCTAGTAGAAGATCTATACCTACTACCCCTATAAAGAGCAGGCAAACTATAGGCCACAAGCAATAATAATGAGAAGGTAAAGATCCTTATAGAAAGATTTTTCCCTTAACCGGCTCTAGCAGACCTTAGCAACATTACTAGTAAAACACTAGTGACTTGCCTGAGGGTTAACAGCGACATAACAACTAAAGAAATGGCTAGAACTATTAGCCGCCTCTTAAATAACATAGTACTAGGACTAGATGGGATTCTAAACAAAGCCCTAAAGACCTATAGACCACTTATAGCACCTTAGCTTGTAGACGTAGCCAAAGCATGCTTTGCAATAGGCTACTACCCGCGACTTAGAAGATCTATAATAATAGTTATCTTATAAAAAGAAGGTAAAGTAAACTACTTAATTCTAGGAAGCTACCGCCCTATTGCCTTAGAAAACACCCTAAGCAAGATCTTAGAAAAGGTTATAGCGGACTATATAGTAGATATGGTAGAGGAACACGCCCTACTACCACAAAGCTAAATAGGGGCAAGAAAGAATCGCTTAACGCTATTAGCACTTATACTACTCGCTACTACTATTAAAACTGTATGGGCTATGCGAAAGGACTTTATAGTATTAATACTTAGCCTAAATATTAGCGGCGCCTATAATAATGTACCCTATAAGCGTCTCCTATATATCCTTAGGGCAAAGGGCTTCCTAGAATGGATTATTCAATTTATTTAAGAATTTATAGGCTAGAAAGAAATATTACTAGTTTTTAGCGGATACCAGAGCCCCCCTATTGCAGTTATAATAGAAATACTATAAGGATTACCTCTATCGCCTATACTCTTTCTCTTCTTTATAAGTAATCTGCTTAACACCTTTAAGGAAGGGGCGACCTAGGGAATAGGCTTTGTTAATAACACAAACCTAATTATATATAGGCCAACAGCCGTAGAGAACTGCAGGACACTAGAGAAAGCCTATAACACCTATATAGAATGGGCAAGACGATATAGAGTCCAATTCTTACTAGAGAAATACCAGCTAATCTATTTTATAAGAAAACGTAACTAATCTATAGATCTTTAGCATACAATCTATATCTAAGGCTTTGGGGGTTAACCGGTTTAAGGCCTAAGGGTATTAGGAGTGTGGGTAAACAGTAAGCTCTGGTAGAGCGCATATGCGGCGTAAGCGGCCCATAAGGGCTAAGCACAGTATATCGCTATATCCAGCATTGTTAATTCTATATAGGGTCCATGCTTCTAGAGGTTACGCCTACTATATATAGTAGTTGTCCGGCTAACCATAACGTATAGATCTAGCATTTGGGCCACTAGAGAAACCGAAAAAGGCCCCCCTAAATTACTCCTTAAACTACTCTAAAAGGTCTAAACAGCCTGCCTTAGGAGTATAACAGGCGGGTATAAGCGAACGGCCACAGCACTACTTAAGAAGGAAGCTAATATTCCCCCCCTATAACTATATATTAAAGCCGATGTAATATAAAGGGTGTAAAAGAAACGCAACTTTAACGTTATAAAGTATATTAAGACACGCCTAAATAAACTATAGAGGGACCCTAGGGTGCCCTATAGGAGAAGAAACCAATAACCCTAAAATAGGGAAGATATATTAGGAAAACAGGTGAAGAAAGTAAAAGAAGAATGGTGCGGCGCTAGGGCCTAGGCCTATATAGAGGAGAAAGGGAGACGCGTAAGAGGCCAGCAAAGACAATAGTAAGGGAGAGAAAGGAGCCAAAGTAGAGCATAAAAGAGTACTAGAAAACTATCTACCGCAATATAATACTAGTTGGACCGACGCTGGAGAGACGAATGGGAGTTAAAGGTATAGAGGTAGGCTTAGGTAAGGGGAACCTAAGCTGTAGCATAGGTAATACTATAGGGGGTAAATACCTAAGGGCTCCAAGAGGGCCTAACAAAGGCAGAAAATACAATGGCAACACTCTTAAGGACAGGAATAATAGGACTAAAAGATTAGCTTTACTGGGTAGGTGTCCTAGTAGGTAGCCTAAGGTGCGAATATAGCTAGCTAAGACAGACACTAAAACACGTAATACTATTATGCCCCTTACGCACTAGCCAAGAAGCAATGCTCTCAGCAGCTAGCACAGAAAACTATAATACACTGCTCTTAATATAGAAAGGCCTCAAGGCGGCTACCTAGTGGCTTATTAGCTAAAATATACTAGACCAGTTCTGGGTTGTAAAGGAAATAGTAATAGAAGGTAAAGGGGCAAGTAACAGGCGCCCCCTAATAACTCTATAGGAGTAGAGTATAGTGTGTGATACTAGCGCGTCCGTAGGTTTATTACAGCAGTAGTGGTTCCTAAGGAGGTTAAAAAGTAAGGTAGTAGAGCACCACTGGTAACTCGTAGGCGACTCGCAAGCGAGCCCTAAAAGGCGGGGAGACGGATCACGGGGTTTTCTTAAATAGAGTTTTCTCCCTATATATATATAAGGAGTAGTCCGCGTGGGCCTAACAGGGATCCGAATCGGACGTTAAGCAATAAATAATAATAAATACCCTAAGTAGCAAAGCTAACCTAGTGTTAACTTATATAGATTAAACGGACCTAAGTATAATAAAGCTAGGGATAAAAGATCTAGTATATTAAATAAGAGACAATGTCTAGATCTTAGAAGAAGAGGTAGTCCAAGTTACAAAGTTATTAGGTAAAGAAATATTAACACTTTTATTAGACTTAAGAAGGGACAACGTCCTAATTATAGAAAAAGTGGTTAAAGTAGCGGTAAGGAATAGAAAAAATGGCCAAGAAATAATAACACTTTTACTTAATTAAAGAGGGGGCGACGTCCTAATTACTAAAGGGGTAGTTAGGGTAGCGGCGGAAAATAATAGGAGTAGCTAAGAAATAATAACACTTCTATTTAATTAAAGAGGGGGCGATATCCCAATTATTAAAGGGGTAGTTAAGGTAGCGGTAAGGAATTAGATAAGTAGCTAAGAAATAATAATACTTCTACTTAATTAAAGAGGGGGCGATATCCTAATTATTAAAGGAGTAGTTAAAGCAGTAGTGGGGAATTAGATAAGTAGCTAAGGAATAATAACACTTCTACTTAATTAAAGAGGGGGCGACGTCCTAATTACTAAGGGAGTAGTTAAGGTAGCGGTAGGGAATTAGATAAGTGGCTAAGAAATAATAACACTTCTACTTAATTAAAGAGGGGGCGATATTCTAATTACTAAAGAAGTAGTTAAGGTAGCGGTAAGGAATATACTAAGTAGCTAAAAAATAATAACACTTCTACTTAATTAAAGAGGGGGCGACGTCCTAATTACTAAAGGGGTGGTTAAGGCAGTGGTAGGGAATATAAGTAGCTAAGAAATAATAACACTTCTACTTAATTAAAGAGGGGGCAACGTCTTAATCACTAAAGGGGTAGTTAAGGCAGCGGTAGGGAATAGAAGAAGTGGCTAAGGAATAATAACACTTCTACTTAATTAAAGAGGGGGCGATATCCTAATTACTAAAGAAGTAGTTAAGATAGCAGTAGGGAATAGGATAAATGGCTAAGGAATAATAACACTTCTACTTAATTAAAGAGGGGGCGATGTCCTAATTACTAAAGGGGTGGTTAAGGCAGCCGTAAGGAATAAGATAAGTGGCTAAGAAATAATAACACTTTTACTTAATTAAAGAGGGGGCGACGTCCCAATTACTAAAAAAGTAGTTAGGGTAGTAGTAGAGAATAGGAGTAGTAGCTAAGAAATAATAACACTTTTATTTAATTAAAGAGGAGGTGATGTCCTAATTACTAATAGGGCAATGGCCTAGATTGCAAGGAATTTTAGCTAAAAAATAATAACACTTCTACTTAATTAAAGAGGGGGCAACATCCTAATTACTAAGGGAGTAGTTAAGGCAGCGGTAGGGAATTAGACAAGTGGCTAAGAAATAATAACACTTCTACTTAATTAAAGAGGGGGCGATATCCTAATTACTAAAGAAGTAGTTAAGGCAGCGGCGAGGAATATACTAAGTAGCTAAAAAATAATAACACTTCTACTTAATTAAAGAGGGGGCGACGTCCTAATTACTAAAGGGGTGGTTAAGGCAGTAGTAGGGAATATAAGTAGCTAAGAAATAATAACACTTCTACTTAATTAAAGAGGGGGCAACGTCTTAATCATTAAAGGGGTAGTTAAGGCAGCGGTAGGGAATAGGAGAAGTGGCTAAGGAATAATAACACTTCTACTTAATTAAAGAGGGGGCGACGTCCCAATTACTAAAGAAGTAGTTAAGGTAGCGGTAGGGAATAAGATAGGTGGCTAAGAAATAATAACACTTCTACTTAATTAAAAAGGGGACGACGTCCTAATTACTAAAGGGGTAGTTAAGGCAGCGGTAAAGAATAGTGGAAATGGGGGGAGTGGCCAAGAAATAATAACACTTCTACTTAATTAAAGAGGGGGCGACGTCCCAATTACTAAAGGAGTGGTTAAGGCAGCGGTAGGGAATAGGATAAGTGGCTAAGGAATAATAACACTTTTACTTAATCGAAGAGGGGGCGATGTCCCGATCACTAAAGGGGTGGTTAAGGTAGCGGCAGGGAATTTGGGGAGTGGCTAAGAAATAATAACACTTCTACTTGATTGAAGAGGGGGCAATATCCCAATTACTAAAGGGGTGGTCGAGGCAGCGGCAGGGAATTGGATAAGTGGCCGAGAAATAATAACACTTCTCTTGTCCACTCAAGAACCATGCCAATACCTCGCTACTACAGAGGATAAGATCCAAGGGCAAAGAGTGCTTGTCAAACACTCTATTCTTCCTGAAGGTAAGAAACGCAAAAGATCAGAAACACCACCGGAAAGGATGGCTTCCGATGATAAAGCGAGGTATGTTGAGCAAGAGGAGAGGGCCGCGAAGCGTATAGCGGACGATAACCCCGATTATAAGGATATGTAAATCGAAAGCTATAGGGTCTTCCTGAAAGCCCTTAATAGCAGCAAACTCTTGCTCGAAGCCCTTACCCCAAGTCTCTTTAATTGGTGGTGGTGGTCATAGTAGCTTCTTAATAGCTGCCCGAGTAGCTATAACCTCTGCTGGTGGTAAAATTGGAGCTTAAGGCTCTCCATCTACTGTACTAACCTCCTGATCGTTAAATGTTCCTTTCTATGGAGGCCCATACGAGTGCCGAAGACACTTATATATCTATTCGCAATCGTAAGCGATAATCCTCTAGTAGAATTTAGCGGCTTACAAGGTCAGTGCCGGAACGGGTCGGCCGTCCTCCTTGCTAGCGTAGTCGAGGCGTTCGTCCACTTTTCTTCTAGGCTAACACCAAGAACAGAGCGCTAGCTCGCCACACCAGTATACAGAATTTGCACAATGAAGGCGAAATATAAACAAGATGCACAGACAGGTGCATATCCTATCAGTATATTAGGTTCAGTCACTTGCAAGCTCTCTCCGCCACAATTACCCCGCCTCCAATATATTTGCCTTACCGCGCCACATTCAAGGTCGTGCAGCCAGCCTAGGAGCCTATTTTGAAGATTGCCAACACAGCAACATCAGCTCTTAACCCCCTCAGCCTGTCTCGATGCCATACCTACCTCTTCGCGTAAGCTCACTGTACCTTTTCTCCTATTTTATCGTCAACTCCAACAGCTAGACCTGACATTCTCAGCAGGCGAGTGAGCTAGCGTGCTCCAGTTTCTTCGCTCAGCCTAGTCTCTTCGCTCAGCCCAATGCCCTCGAGCTACCTCGCAGCCCATATTACTCCCACCCACGCCTGTTGAAGCTCCGTAAGAAGCGATGCGTCTCTTAGAATGCACGGGTGATGGGTTTGCTTTAACCAAGGATTTCGTTGGCGACGACATCATCCCTCCTTATGCGATACTCTCACATACCTGGAAGGACGGCGAAGAGGTTACCTTTGACGAGTTAACGAATGGTGCTGGAAATGCAAAGCAGGGCTACAACAAGATCCAGTTCTGCGGGCAACAAGCCAAACGCGATGGCTTACAATACTTCTGGGTGGATACGTGCTGCATCAAGAAGGCAAATAAGCCCGAACTCTCGCACGCCATCAACTCCATGTTTCGCTGGTATCGTCACTTAGGCCTCCGCTTTTCGGTGTCCGGAATCGAATGGGTCATGCCAAGAATCTCAAGCAGTAGCTGCTTTATCACGTGATGGTCCTTGTGGTGCTCGATCGTTGCTCGTCGGAGATTGGTGAAATTTTTCTGGCTGGGCATTCTCTGCGAGGCGCGCGTTTCCTTCCCCAACCTCCGAACCTTGCATTCTTCACTAAAGTGCTTCTGCATTACCCTCTATGGACGTTTTCTTATACACTGGCCTTTTGCATCGGCCGCTTGTGCGCACTGTTTCTCGCGCCCTGCGAACATAGCAGACAGGTCTATATCGGAGGTAGTCGAGGCAAAGCCCATTAGAAAGGGTCTAAACGCCTTTCGCGACTCTTTCAGCTCGCTGTGCCAGGATTTAGGCGTGCCTGAGCGCTTAGAGTCGTTGGATCGGATAGGCAAAGAAGGTAAGTTGGCTGCTCTGTCGATGGGTTGTAGCTAACTGGTACAGGCCTCCAAAACCTCGCGCTTAACTTCGTCTCGGCGCTACAAACACTTCCAGCGTCTCGATTGCTACCTTCCACGAGCGGCGTCAAAAACTTGTTTGGCGATCTATTGCGAATCCTACGATCATCGGCTCCGACGAGTTCGACGTCAAGCGCATTACACCTCTTCTAAGGACTGACCTTGACAATAACGCCGATGAACAGGTGTGAAATAAGGTCTATGATATTGTTGCATAGTCGACACTCGAGGCTAGTGACGAACCATCGACGCCTCCACCATCGGGGCCTCCACGCACCGCCTCGTTTTAGCAGACGCCTTGGTCGTTCAACGCGGGCAGCTTCGCGGACACATCCGACCTTAGGAGGAACGTGGATCCTATACTTAAGGATGAAGTAGAGGATAATCTGAAGATCGACTACCCGGACGTTTTTGATACGTTCTTTGGGCGGATTCCGAGGCTTCGTGAGATGACGTCGGCAATATTGCAGAGCTGCAAAGAGGCAGAGCCGCCGCTCTTTTAAGAAGATGTCGGTTGGGTGGAGTGGCCAGATAGATGCAAGGAGACGGCGGTGCTGCAATTCCTGCGCCGTCATGTCGATCAATTTCAACGGTCTGCGGATGATCACGGCTTCCGTCATCTAAAGCGTCGTCGCTGCATCACCACTCTGAATAAGCCCATCCCTAGGTCGGTTAGTAAGCGAAAGCTGGACGTCAGGCTGGTATATAACTTAAACAACGAGGCAGAGCTATGACTGGTCCTATATTCTCGTCCTAGGCCAGCTGAAGAGCAATCTGCGAGAGGACAACCGCAGCAGTATATAGCTCGATCTCGTAAGATATGCTCGAGAGATATATTCAGCGCATAAGACACGTAGCGGTTCGTTCTGGGGTTTACTCTATGCGGATCGATCATGCGGCTATGGGAATTTGACCGGCTTGGGGTGGTTGGATTAACGCCATTTGATATCAACAAGGATGGCGAGACATTCGTCTTAGTGATTTTAGGATACTTGTGGATGTCGGAACAAGAGCTGGGGTATGATTCTACTATCGCAGGGGAAAGCAGAAGATACACAAGCATTCAGCGGGATGGCCGGATTGAGCGACTCTGTCTGGAAGACCTTATTAAGCGGCAACGTTCGGTCGCTGGCCGGGCAACTAGGTGCTGGAAAGCCTTTGTTGAGGATATGCCTGATTGGTGGCTCGTGGTCAAGGACTCGTGGGAGTATGAGGAACGGCCTGAGGAAGGCCTGCTCCTTAAAGAGGCGACAGAAGCCGGAGTCAAGAACATGGTGCGATACTATTACTACGAAACCGTACACGTCGGTGGCAAGGTGGACGATGCCCTTGACAATGTGCGCAAGGGACAAAGTGAGACCGCCGGCCGGAATCTATTACAACGACGAGTAGTACATACAGGATCCGTCACGAGCCTAACAACGTCGGGTGCTTTAGGCCGAAGAAGAGGGAGGAGCAGGAGCAGCAGTCGAACCATGACGCGAAAGAGATCCTCAAGTAGCATTTAGGCATCGATGCCGCCTCCGAAACGGTCGTGTTCAGACTCCCCGGTCAAGCAAGACACGCAGCGACGAAGAAATCGCGTTTACCGGCGGCTCATTATAAGGGATGTTGGGAGAAGCATTTATGATGCGAGTTCCCCGCGAGCCCTGTTGACTGCGCTGCTTAGGGGGATTAAAGGTGAGCGATGCAGGTAGAATTTCCGAAGCATGGCTAACTTCCCAGGTCACGAATCGCTCCTGGATGCGAAGATCCTCTACCGAGATATATCTATCGGAAACATTGTGTTAACGATAGGAGAGGACGATGGTTTCTTAATCGATCTCGACCTTGCCGTTAAAATCGACCGCGAGAAGGCGTGCGGAGCGCCCAGCAAGACTGGCACTAAAGTTTTCATGGCGATCGGGGCACTCTATGGTGACGACCACAACTTTATGCATGATTTGGAGTCGTTCTTCTGGGTGCTGTTCTGGGTTTGCGTTTATTAGAATGGGCCAGGTCGGTCAAGGAGCAAGACGCAGTATGATTCTTGGAACTACGAGCTAACGTAGAAACTTGCGGAAATTAAGAAGGGCAAAGTGGACGAGGAAGACAAGTTTACAGAGGAAGTGGAGAGAGAGTTCACAGCTCAATGCAGACCGCTGATCCCTTGCATACAGGAGCTACGAAAGGTGGTCTTCCCAGAGGAAAAGCGCTGGTTAAGAGTGGATCGCGACACCTTGTTGCTCGAGATGCGGTAATCGGCACCCAAAAATAGGCACGCTTCCAATTACGCCAGAGATCGCCCTGGCCCGTCCCATCAACGTAGAGGCAGATGTTTCCTTCGTGCCCGTCGCTGAATGTTAGTTCCGCCGTACTCTCGCCTCAAGAAGAATTATGTAGAGATGTGTGGGCATCTCCGCGGAGAATCGATGTGACAATCAAAAATTACGTTTTTTTCCAGACATTGACCATTTCCCCGGAGAAGAGGCTGTTCCCGCTCATTCTCCACCACCATCACGCTACTTTCGAAGTCGCAACGCTGCTAGATTTTAGAACCTTCATTGATGTGCATATGATCAGCCAAGGACACGTAGGAGAGGCTACTTTTCCCCCGTGGGGGAGGATCGGGATGCAAATAGAGGATCTATCATTGGCTCAGTCATTCGATGCCTCGGTAATCTTGGTATTTTTATCTTGTCTTACTTCCAAAGACTACTCTCGATTCCCCTAGGCTGTGTTTCTACTCTTCCCAACTCTATGCTTTCCTCCTAACATCATTGCCACTAGTGCTTGTCAGCAATTCCTAACCCTGGGAAAACGTAGACGAGATGGCTGGTGGCGACGAAGTACAATGCGAGCCTAGTAATAGGAAGAAGATTGTGGTTGTCGGGCTGGGAATGGTTGCAATTTCGTTCATGTAAGTTTATCCCCACACAGTGCTCCCAATTCTAACAGGAACGGGTAGTGAAAAGCTACTGAAATTAGATGCAAAGAGAAGGGAGTATGACATTATTGTCATCGGGGAGGAGCCCCATCTGGCCTATAACCGAGTCGGCCTTAGCAGCTACTTCCAGCACCGAGATGTGGGGCGATTGTACATGAATCCAGCGGAATGGGTAAGAGATTGCCGCGAAAATTGAAACCTTCTAATTACCATTTCCAGTACGCATCGATGCCAACAGGATCCCTCAGTTACCACCTGAATACAGCGGTTACGGGCATAGATTCAGAGAATAAACTGGTGACAACTGCTAAAGGCGACAAATTCAACTATGATGAGTTGGTGCTGGCTACCGGTTCTACGGCGATCCTTCCGCGCATGCCCGGCTACGATGCGACGGGTGTGTTCGTTTATCGAACAATTGAGGATCTTCAGAATCTCATTTCATTTTCCGCGGCCAAGAAGGGCACCGGCCAAAATGGAGTTGTGATCGGTGGAGGACTACTTGGTCTCGAGGCTGCAAAGGCAATGCTGGATTTGGAGGTGTACGACAAAATCACGGTCATCGAAGCGATGCCTTATGTGCTTGGCCGCCAGCTGGATAAAGATGCGGGAATGATGGTTGCTGAACAGGTGAAAGGTTTGGGTGTTGAAGTGGTCCTCGGTAAGATGGTCGGCAAGCTCACCACTGCCGAAGATGGCAGCGTGACTGGGGTCGAATTCAAGGATGGTAGCGTAGTTGAAGGCGCCTGCGTATGTTTTGCAGTAAGTCCATCCAAGCTTTGTCATGCACATGGAAGCAACCTAAAGCGCGACGCAGATTGGTGTCAGAGCTAGGGACGACCTAGCTAAGAATTCGGGCCTCCAGTGCCACGAACGAGGTGGAATCCTTGTTGGCGACGACTTACAGACCACGGCAAAGGATGTCTATGCAATTGGCGAATGCGCGAATTGGAAGAATATGTGCTACGGCTTGGTCGGTCCTGGGTATGAGATGGCTGACCTTCTCGCCTTCAACTTGACCGAGGGGAGGATTCATGGCCAACCACGATCCTTCACTGACCCTGATATGAGCACCAAGTTGAAGCTTTTGGGGGTTGACGTCGCCAGCTTTGGGGACCCCTTTGCTGATGCCTTTGGCCCCAAGTGGTTGCCAGATGGAACATCAGGACCAGACAGGAAGAACCAAGTCCAGGCATTGACGTACAAGGACCCGTTTGGTAATGTCTACAAGAAATATCTGTTCACCTTGGATGGCAAGTACTTGCTCGGTGGAATGATGATGGGTGACGCCGCCGACTACGTCAAACTCTTGGCAATTAGCAAACGGCACAAGCAGCTCGAAGTTGCTCCAGGGGAATTGATTGTTGGAAAGTCAGGAGGCGAAGAAGGGGCCGATGACCTGTATGAACCCCGCAAACAAGTGTCTAATACTTAAAGCTTGCTAACTAATTCTATAGAGACGATGACGCGCAGATTTGCTCTTGCAACAACGTCACGAAAGGCGACATTACCACGGCGATCAAGGAGAAGTCGTGCAAGAGCGTTGGTGATGTGAAATCGTGCACCAAAGCTGGAACAAGTTGTGGAGGCTGCTTACCGCTCGTGCAAAGTATCTTCACCAAAACCATGAAGGATAGTGGCGAAGAGGTTCAAAATCACTTGTGTCCTCATTTCCAGCACTCTCGGGCTGACATTTTCTACATTGCCATGGTCAAAAAGCTCGAGTCCTTCGATACCATCATGGCTGAATGCGGCACGCCGGGTTCGCTCGGATGTGAGGTCTGTAAACCGGCAATTGGTTCAATCTTGGCATCACTCTTCAACGGCCATATTCTCGACCCGGGCCGAAAGGGCCTCCAGGATACCAACGACAAATTCCTTGCGAACATTCAACGTAATGGAACCTTCTCCGTAGTCCCCCGCGTTCCTGGTGGTGAAATTACTCCTAAGAAACTTGCCGTTATTGCGAGTGTCGCCGAAAAGTATAACCTGTATTGTAAGATTACAGGGGGGCAAAGAATCGACATGTTCGGCGCAAAGAAGCAGGATCTTCTAGCTATTTGGACAGAATTGTCCGAAAAAGGTGGTATGGAGAGCGGACACGCTTACGCCAAGGCGTTGCGGACTGTCAAGAGCTGTGTAGGCACTACATGGTGCCGCTTTGGAGTCGGCGACTCCGTAGGCATGGCCATACGGATCGAGGAACGGTATAAGAGTATCCGCGCACCGCACAAAATCAAAGGCGCCGTTTCTGGGTGTGTAAGAGAATGCGCAGAGGCTCAAAACAAAGATTTTGGACTAATCGCAACAGAAAAGGGATATACGATCTTTGTGGGTGGGAACGGAGGGGCTACACCCCGACACTCAGACATTTTGGCAAAAGACGTCCCTGTTGACAACGTGTTGCCTATCCTGGATCGTTATCTGCTGTTTTACATTCGTACTGCGGACCGACTTCAGCGAACTGCGAGATGGATCGAAGGACTTCCAGGTGGGATTCAGTACCTACGAGAAGTAGTTCTAAAAGACAAGCTTGGAATATGCTCAGAATTGGAGAGACAGATGGAAGAACTCGTTTCATCCTTTTTCTGCGAGTGGACTGAGACAGTGAAAAATCCCGAACGGCGGAAACAGTTCCAACAGTTCGTCAATGTCAACGACACTGTCGACTGGATAGAGCCGATGACGGAGCGTGGACAACAGCGCCCATCAAACTGGCCTAAAGAACCCGCCAAAATCGACCCCATGACCTGGACCAGCCTGTCATGGCAGCCGCTCGTCGAAGCTTCGAAATTCAGCGACCTCGACACCGGCGACAGCCAGCAAGTCAAGCGCGGAGGAACACAACTCGCTGTCTTTAAAATCCGCGGCAAGTACTATTGCACGCAACAAATGTGTCCACACAAACGCGCTTTCGTGCTATCCGACGGCCTCATCGGAGAAGGCGATGACAAACTCTGGGTTTCGTGCCCGCTCCACAAACGTAATTTCGAGTTGACGGGGCAGAACGCTGGGAAGTGTGGAAATGATGATATAAGTATCTCTACATTTGAGGTTGAGGAAAGAGAGGATGGATGGGTATATGCACTGTTACCTTCGGTTGAGGAGCTTGATAATGCGCTTGGTACTGACAAATGGAAGGTCAGGAATGGAGAGACACCTAGTCAGTTCGAGGGACTAGATGAGAGGCTTACAAAGAGAGCGGGTAGGAAAGGTGTTGTGAAGGGGAATAACGGCCTTGATTGGTGAGTGCGTTGAGAGCAGGTGTCAACCCAAAAGTATTTCAAACCGTCTACTGCAGCTTGTTCTCCGCAGAACCGGATCTTCTCATAGCCAGGCTTATCCTTGCTAGTGCCATTTGTTAGGTTATCGAAGGTGACCTCCTCGGTATCCGCTCCCTACGTATGCGAAAGTATCGCATAGGGAGGGATGGCCTCGTCGCAAAACTGAGTAAGACTGCACTCGCTAGTATCGCTGCGTCGTAAAAGACGCATTGCTTCGCATAGAGCTGGACGGGGGCAAGCGGTAGGAATAGATCTCGGGCGGATTCAAACGCGTCAGCCTAACTGAAGAGACGAGCAGGGTAAATCGCTCGTCCGAAGAGGATATTACTCCTACCTATTAAGGTTAGCAAGCATACAGGAGTATAGGACGCTGAGCTATACCGAAAAATTGCATCTGAGAAAGAGAGACAGCGCAAAAGTGTTGTGAGCTAATTCCGGTACGACTTGCCATGTCTTTACTTTTGTGAGGGACGGGGTGAGGCTGAGTGCACAGCTCACAGTGTGGCGCGGCAAAGGTTATGCTGCAGCTGAAGGCGAATTCGCAAGCGACTAGATAAAATATGCTTATATCCTGAGAAGTGGACGAACACCTTGGTGACGCTAGCAGGGAGGACGGCCGACCCGCACCGGCCATGACCTTGTTTTCGTGGCGTTTCCCAGACATTAGCGCGGTTAAAGCTACGATCCACTTTGCGAAAGAGACGCATAAGCCAATCTTAATGAACGAATATACTTCCTAACTGATTACACTATAAGCCTCTACCTTACGTGCCTCCGCTAGTGCGTCGCGCTGAGCAATGGACACGCAGCTCTTATAGTTGGCCTCTGAACTGGAGCTAGTACTCTAGTGGTAGGATGTATTTAGCTAGCTCTTAGTAATGGCCCCTAGGGGTGCATGGCTATAATAGAATATATATATATACATACATACATTTTTATAGCGTGTATTTAGACATATTTAAAAAAGCAACAGCTTTAGTTATATGTATATTAGTGTAAATTATTTGCTAATGCCTGAATTTAGTGGCCGTATAAATCTAGTAGTCTGTATAAATTTAGTAGCCCGTATAAATCTAGTAGCCTATATAAATCTGATAGCCCGTATAAATCTAATAGCCCGTATTATCCACTACTAGCCTATAACTAGATTAGCGCAAGCGGCAACGTAAATACTTTAGCGTTTGCCGCTTATGCTAAATACTAGATTGTGATATAGTGTGTTTTTTCTAAGTATTATTAGATTGTAATTACCCCGTTCTTAACCTTACCTTAGATATAATTATTATTCTCTTAATAGTGCCGGAATTAAACTTATTAATATTTATAATGTTAGTTGCCGCCTTTTACCCATTAGTTAGTTCCTAGTTAGGGTTAATTCTACTAGATATTTAGTTGGCTTTTACCTAAAAGCCCCTATTATAGGTAACTGCAAGCACGGGAGATTAGGTGCATATAATTGCTTTATAGACTTTAAACTCTAGCCCCTAGTATATAAGTTTTAAGTTGCTATATTTCTTGCTATCTATAAGCTGCGCTAAGCCAAGTAGAATATTTTTAGATAATATGTTTCATTAGTTTTCTTTCTTAGTTCTAGTTCCAAGTAATATTTAAGGGCGTAATTTGGTATTAAAGAGGACGATTAAGAATAAGAACTCTACTTTATTAAATATGGCTCTAGAGCCTCTATATATATATTAAGAAGTTGTTATTAGCTTTGTCTAATCTATAACGGATTTGGCTAATTAGTTAGAGCTTTAAATATTAGTTGCTTGACTAAGGACTTATGTGACTTCTAAAGTTCTAGGAAGGGTAAGTGGTGGGGCGTATAGCCGCAGCGCCTAGAAGCAGTTAGTAGTTATATAATAGAGGCTTAGTTAGAGGATATATTTCTATAGCTTAGGTTAAGGCTCTATACTCCTCTAAGCCATATTAAGTAAAGTTAAATAGTATTATGTTCCTGCGTACTAGCCCGCTAATTATACTATTTTACTTTCCCCTAACTATATACTAATATATTCTATATACTGGCCTATCTTTTATATACACCCCTATACTGACCTAATAATATTATAAGTGCCTGCTCTAACAGCTGTATATAGGTTGCACCGCTAATTGCTTATCTAATTATCCCTAGAACTTATTACTGTTACCTAGTTTACATAATTTCCTAACCTGTATAATTACCTAGCTCGCAAGATTAGCTATACTTATACAGTTCACAAAATTAAGTATTGGGGTTTAAAAGACTAGTTCTATATAGCCTTTCTATCTTTGTTACAAAAGAAGTATATTTATACTAGGTATTTTAGCATAGCTAGGAGAAGAAAGCGGTAGAGAGGGGGTTTAATTTTAGTAGGGGTTGTAACTATAGGTAAATATAAAGGCATAAGGCGGGAAGGGCTTTAGGCTTAGTTATAGAATAATAGCAAATTGCTAGGCCATTATATAAGCCGCATAAAATCTTATATTAAGCAATTTAAGCAGCGTGGTTCCTCTATATAAACTTAAATTATTTTCTATATAGAAGTACTATAGCTACTGTAAGCATTGGCAGAGCCTAGGACACTAATTTAACTATAAGGGAGGGCCTAGTAGCCTAGTTAGCTTTATTAAGTTCCTAAACCTCTTTATCTAATTACTCTAAAGCTTCCTTTCTACCTTCTATAAACTGTATATTGCCGGAAAGGCAATTAGACATTATCGCTTCTCTATTATAATTAAGTGCTGTTATAGCTAATATGCTACTATAGTAGCCTGGTACGGCTGAAGATATTTTAATAATTATATTACGTATGGGAACCGTAGCCTAGTGAATATTAGGTGGAATATATAGAACGCTAATAATTTTATAAATCTTTAAGATTTTAGGGACCTGCTTACTTATAATATAGGCAATTACTTACCTTTACTTTATGTAAATTGCCTTCTTTCTATCTAATAAAAGTAATATCTTGTTTTTTATCCTTTTTAAAAATCTTTTCCCCTAACTTTAGAACCTAATAGGCTGACCCTTAGCCTATATTAAATATATCTATCACGATAATAGGTACCTAAAAGTAGCAATTAGATTACTAAAGATATAAAAGGGGCAGGTTATGTACTGCTTGCCTTAATAGGTAAGTTATTGCTAGTCTTTAGAGGTCTTTAGAGGTCTTGGAGGTCTATTTATATAAAACCCTAGCAAAGGTAGTGCATATGTGTTAGCAAAGTTAAACTTTATAAGAGTTTTTATTGGAATAATAAGGAAGCGTATGGATTTAAGTTAGGCTATAAACAACATAGAATACGCGAAGGTAGGCCTGAATCTGACTTACTAAACGGCATAAACACAAAAAGACGCTAGTTCTAGCCTTATTATAGGTAGTAAAAGATCGGTAAAGGGTGAGACTGAGTGTGCTTATAGAATATAGGAGGCTAACCTATTATAAGTAGAGAAGCCTAGCTCGGCCAGCTATAAGTATAATTATGTAGCATAGGGGGAGGTGTGAATTGGTACGCTACAATTATGTGTAGAAATGCAAAAACGTTATATAATAGCCTTCGCTATACTATTTGCGGAAGGAATAGTTGCTAGTAGAGAGAGATATTCTTCTTTAAATTAATCCCTAAAGCCTTAATCCTGGCGACTATATCCTCCCTATATACGTCCTTATACGCATCCCTATTTTTATCCTGGTCCTCTTCTATACTATACCTTATATTGCAATTTCTATTATCCTATATCTTACGCTCTATCTATTATAGGATTTCTTTTCCACTATTTATCTTCTTAACTGCACCCAAAAATATAAGAACTTTATAATAATTCCCTTAGTAAGTAAATTCCCTAAAGAAAGTTTTTTAACTGTGGTATTGGTAATGAGCTAAAGTATAGCGGACAGCTAGCAGCACTAATAAGGTGGGAGTATAGTAGACTTTAATTCTAAAAATATAGGGAGTAAGAAGAAAGTGAAATAGGAGAAATTAATGCTATTTAAAATAAGAATTAATAATCTAGTAGCTAAATAGTAGGTTTTCCCAGATATATAATATATACTATAGATATTCTATACGGTTAAACCCTATCTTAAAGCCTAGAGTATACAAACCCTTCTCTATATTACTCTTTTTTAAGTCGCTAGGAGACCCCTCTAGCAACTTTAACTATTTAACCTTTAATTTTACCATGTTTATATCTTCCACAATTTTCTCCCCGCCTTATATTAGCCCTACTGCTTCTAACAGAGCATATAATTGATTTTCAATGCTACTAATGTAAAAATTTATTAGGACTTAAGCGTACTTAGGTTTAGTAGGTAGATTATAGCGGAAACCAATCCATTTTAAAACCTATAAAGCTTAAGATCTATTGGAAATTACCCATATTTATAACCTACTTTAATAAATTCAAACTGTTCTTTTCCCTAAGCGTTAGGAAAGACTCCAGCCATTTTATTATAGCTAGTTTTAGACGTTTTAAAGAGTATATAATACTCTTCTATTCTAGGCATATTTAACAAGAATAGGTATTTTCTTGGTAGCAGTGTAATATAAGAGGCCTGGGTTAGTTAGTAAACGTTTTAGTGGGTAGTAGGTTAAGGTGTACTTTATCCTTACTCCTAAGGGCTTAAATAGTTTAACTTAGAAAGAAAAAAGCGTTAAATATAGTACTTATTAGTTCCAAAAGTATAGCTATATAATTATAGATAGGAGTGGGGGCAGCGATTAATAAAGATTATTAAGAGGTTATAGTGCGTGCCGTATACCATTGGTAGGCCGCTAGATATATTAAAGGGCAGAAAGGGCACTGTAAATACATCTATATGGGATAAGATGCCGAGCGTTTAATGCATATAGCGGCCCACACAGTGGCTATTATGCATATTAATCTTGTTTTAGCGGTGTGTTTAAGGCATTAAAAACATTACCACTAAATCCTCGCTAATAAAAATGGTAAAGCCTAAGCGTTAATAGTGACGCTCACTTAAGCGTTAGGGTAAAGCATTTTAATATCTATACGCGTTGGCGAATTAGTATACCCTAGCGCGTGAAATGCAAATAAGCCAACAAAGCCTACCCCTCTAAACTGCCCTACTACTTAGACAATTTTACTCGCAGCAAGCTTGTAAAATTGGACATAGCAATGTAAAAAATAAGTAAGCACAAAACTCTAATAAAAGATTACCGGAATAGGATATATATAATATCCGTAATTAACAAGTCGTATATAGACCTTGCATAATCTAGCCTAGAGGAGATAATTTAGAAGATCTAGAAGACTATATTAACTAAGACTACGCCTACGCCTACTATCGCCTTAATGGATATTACGGAAAGTAATAAAGCGCGTAAGCTTGCGAAAATAGTATATTTAACGTAGTTTACTTTGGTATAGTAACTCTAGCGGCTAACGCAAACAAGGAATTCAAGTTAAAGATACCAGAAATACTACTAAAGTTAGAAGTTAGAGCAGTTAATATAAACTCTTTGCGTATAGGCCTAACAGTCTATTTTATAGGACGACGCATTTTAATGCAATATCCAAACGATTTAGTAGTATATATGTTAGCTTTTGGCCCTTATAGGGACTCCCAGGTCCCACTTAGTTATACTATCCCACATTTAGAGAGTGGGTAGGGCTATTACTAGGCTAGTTTATAATGGGTAGAATGGAACGGGAGTGGAAATGGTATTAGTATATTAATTATAGTGCCGATTATTAACTAAGCTTAAACTGCTAGTTCTGCTTAATAAGGGATATTATTAAACCATTATTATACTATGTTGAAAATCTAAAACCGGGGTATATAACAATATAAGAGTTTTAAAAGAAATTTACTAATACTTATAAGCAGAACTTATAGCAACCGCATTATTAAGGGATTTATTATATACCTATTGCGCGGCGCTATAGCTTATCTATTTGCTATTGCTAATCGCTAGTAGCGTATTACTACTAATTTGGTCTCTATACATCTATTGCGCCTTATTATAGCTTATCTATTCGCTGTTGCTAATTTCTAGTAGCGTATTACCGCCGATTTGGTCTCTATATATCTATTACGCCTTATTATAGCTTATCTGTTCGCTGTTTCTAATTGCCGGTAGTGTATTACCGTCGATTTGGTCTTTATATACCCGTTACGCCTTGTTATAGCTTATCTATTTACTGTTATCACTAATGTCTATAGAACTAGAGCCGCTAGGGGTTCCATTTAAACACGCTGTGCTATTTATATTTAGGTATCTTTACGCAAGGTTGCCGCGGGTATTAAAAGTAGTAGGGAAATCTTATAATAAGCGTTCTTGACTAAGGCGTGGCATAAGGGATTTGCCCGCCAGCTTAGAGACTTAAGGATATTATTTAATAAATTATAAAGAAGATGTTCTATAACCTGTAATAAATTAGAGATTCTGCTATTTAGAAGTATAACTTTACTCTTATATATCTACAAGCTATTTATTAAGGCCGTTATTAGTAGCTAAGGAGGGTACGATATTGTTAGATCTGCGCATCGGTGATTATACGCTAATATGGAATCCCTAGGTTTAGCAACTTCTATATAGGGGCGTTTATAAGGGGAGGAAATTCGCTTTTTGGGCTTAGCTAGAGCGGGTTAGTAGTGCTAAGATATATTAGTCTAAGAGAAAGCATCTAACTAAAATAAAGCTCTTAACACTATTCCATCTAAGCTAAATATCTTTACGCAATTTTAAATATTATAAAATAAGACAGGTGCCGTAAAGCTATAAGAAAGTTGTTAATGTTAAGTAAATTTAATCTCTGGTAGGCGTTGTAGGTAAAGGCTAAGAGAACTAATAGCCCTACCTCTCTAAGTCTTTGTATAATATAAAGCTTAATTCTATGTCTAATAGCTAAAGCCGCTTTAGTAATATTATAATATCCTATACTTCTTATAAATAATATAATATAGCTAACTCCCTTTACGGAAGCGGCTTGACTTTTAACTAAACTTTTAATCCTTAATATACCCGTAAACTCTAATTACTATTTCTTAAAAGAATCTATAAGCGTCTATTAGCTAAAAAGCTTTTAAAAAATAGCGTTATTTAATAAATTGCCGTTAGTAGTAATAAGATCCTTAATAAGGGGATATTTATTTAACTACTTTAGTTTACTAATAATAACCTTTAGATCTTTCCCTACGGATATATTGACGAATATCTTGATCTTAAGGAGGTTTATTAATAATACGTTAAGTAGGTTTATACATCCAGATAAAAAAGGAGGTAGAGAAGTAACTTTATTTCTTAAAGAAGGCTAGACACTTTCTAGAGAAGGCTAGACATCCTTACTCTTTAGAGAAGGCTAGATAACATTCTTATTCCTAAAAGAAGGTTAGACACTCCTTAAAGAAGGCTAGACAATATCATTTTTATTCCCTAAAAAAGGCTGGGCATCCTTACTCTTTAGAGAAGGCTAGGCATCCTTACTCTTTAGAGAAGGCTAGGCATCCTTACTCTCTAGAGAAGGCTGGGCATCCTTACTCCCTAAAGGAGTGTAAGGCAAATTATAGTGGCCGCGTTTATTCTCTAAGAGAGGCGGATAATATTAATAGGTATTAATAGGAAGCTTCTAGAGCCTTTAAATAGTATATATAATATTAGGGAGATAAGGTTAAAGCTGCTTATTAGAGGCATTATAGATAAGATCTAAGGCTACTGCAATACTAAAGTTTATTATGGTAGGTTGTAAGTTATATAATTTATATTAAGATAAAAGAGTGGTTAAGTATATAGTTCCCCTCCGCTCTTAATTCCCTAGTAGATCACTAGCGCGCCTCTAGCCCCTGAAACTTAGAAGAGCCTTGCGCTAATTATATTACTTAAATTAAGTATGTAATATTAGATTTTAGTAATATAATTGGCGTAAGGCCCTTATAGAGCTGCGCTAATATAGTAGTGATTATTAACCTCCAAACCGCATTGCTTTTGCTTATAATGTGTAGTTAAAAACTGGACCTCTCTTCTAGCTAATATAGGAGGCGATATAAGTCGCAAACTTAATCGGGCGTGTGACGCGAAATATTTAGTAATATAGCTTATTTTGTTATAGAATGCCCTAAGCCTTATTGCTATTAGAGGATTACTTTCCTATAATTTATAATGATTTCTTCCTTAAGGAGCCAAAGAGTAAGACGCCTTAATATATCTAAGGATACTATTTAAAGGAAAGGGCACGGAAAAACCTAATATATAGAGCTGATTTCCGCCCTATTACGCTAGGGATGCATAATTGCCTTTATTACCCGCTCTACCGGTTACCTTAACGCGTCTTCTATATATTCTATTTATTACTACCCTACTTTACTATTTTTACTGCTCCTTTTAAACCATTTCCTAGTTTGTCCTATTTCCGCTAACCATTTACGGCTGCTCTTTACGCTTTAATATAGATGCTTATTTAACTATTAGCCTACTTATTAAAGCCGCAACTTGCTAAATTATATAGATTATTAGCACTTTAAGAGCTGCTTATGGTTGGGATTAAAATTCTAAATACAGTGCATTAATTACTAAGCTTTATTAATGAGCGAATACCCTATAATCTGTTAAGGTAGATCTAGAAAAGGTGTTTTCTATTACTAGAATTAGTCCTGTAGAGAGCTTGCAAAGCCAGAAAACAATACCTTCTAAGTTAGACAATTCTAAGCGTCCTGGCACTGGTTTATTGTTTTATTAAATCACTATGGGCCTAAATGGCCAGCAAAGGGGTCTGGTAGATTCTATACGCATACACCGACAGGTCCCCTAAACACTTGATAAGATAATATTAAGTGAAATTCTCAGTACTTGCCTAAATAAGAGGATTGCAAAGTTACTCTCTTATAGCATAATTTAATCGTTCCCTAAGTCTCTATAGGATTTCCTTAGTCTTCTTTATAGAAGAACTAAAGGGTAAAAAGTATAGGATATTATTTATATATCTGCTTTCTCTAAGGTAATATATAATCGCTCTAATGTATTACTGGTCCAAGTATGTTTAATATCTCCTATATAGTATTTATTCTAATTAAATTGTAGACTATAATCCAGGCGAATCTCTAAAACTTATAGGACTATATTAAAGAGAAAGGCGTGCAGAATACTCTCTTATGGAAGCTATATCAACCTATTAATATTATAGGCCTTTAATAGTAGTTATTTATATCTAGCTTAGAGTTAAGATTTCGGTATATAATTAAAATTGATCCTTTAGTCTTTAAATAAATCTGCTTGCACTATAATGTAAATTTATATATATGCGTCTAAAATTGAAATTGTAGCGCTTGTGTATTAAGGGAGAGTCGTGCTAGTAGTGTTATTGCATTTATCGGCCGCCTAGTGCTCCATAAAATTACAACCCCTATAATATTTGCCACTATAATCCAAAAACCAAGACTGTAGAAGTACGGTAAATAGAAGCTAAGAGTTATTCTATTTAACTTCACCCTTATATCCTTTTAACTCCAAATACTACTAATTGCTAGGAGTATATCCTTTATTAAAATAATCAAGGATATGCCTAGCACGCTCGTGCTAAGCCTTATTACGCACTGTCTCTAATTTCTATAGTTGCGCGCAGAAGCTATACTAATATTGGAATTGGCCGTTCCGGCCTATATAAGATAACTTAATATCCTTAGAAGGAACGGTACCCTTATATATTTAAAGGTACTGCTTAAAGCATTGCGTATTATAGCTTAGGTCTAGACATTATTAACTAGTTACCGTTTTTTATAGGCATACCTATATTTCTATCTAGAAGTGTAAAGAATTGTTATAACGGAACCAATCGTTCCTAGATTTGCTTTTATTTAAATACCTTAGATATACGCACGCGTATTCTTAGGTCTGTTTTATAAAATAGTTAGTATTTTATCTTTGCTTAGGAGTGGAGTATAAATAAACAATTGGTTAATTAGAAGGTTCCTCTATAATCTTTACGCCTAAATTTCAAACTATAGTTGTAGACACTACGTCTAGCTTCTCTATTAAGATAAGGTGGACTAGGTGAATAGCAATGTTAATTAATTTAGATTTAGGATAAGATGCGACTATAGGTAATGTAGTGGGAGACTACTTTATCTAAAGCTCTGAATTAGGTAAGAAGTTGGTATAGATATATCTATAGCGGGTTTCCAATAATCCTAGGTATACGTGTTGTCCTTACTAAGGATAACCGCTTATATATCCTAGCATGGTCTAGAAGGATTAGTAATTAACGCGTTAAAGACTATAGCCTATATACGTGCTAAAGGGATGCCTTATATAATAAAAGGCGTTATTAGTATGGTGTAGGGGGTTTTTATTAAAGAAAATAAGATTTTTAGGGGACTAATAGGCTTAAGAAGTGGCTTAGGAAATAAAAATACCTAATAGTTAAGATCGCCAAGTAGATTTGCCGGTTTCTATAGTATTGGTCTTCAAAGCTTAGAGACCCTTCGACTTTTAGAGCTCTTGCTGCACCCGGCCCAAAAAGACCAAACCAACTAAAAGAACCCTAAAAAACACCCTAATAATTCCCTAAGATGCATGCATTACAGGGAAGGCATAGGTGGAACGACGGTGGTATGTAGTTGCGTATAACCGCCAGACCTATACCCAATAATGGCCCCCTATAACAACAACAAGGACGGGCAAATACTACACTAGAAAGTGGAAATACCCTAATTAAGAAGGTATCTAATAAAATATAAAGCCTATTAGACGCGTCTAATATCTAGAACTGTAGGGGAGTATCTATTAGCTATTATAAACTAATATAGCTAGTAGAATGGCTCTAGTCTAGTAAACTTTAGGCGCCCCTCTAGTAAACCCTTAATTAAATTCTCTAACGGCTAAATAAAATTAAAGATAAATAAAATCCCCCCTAATAGGTGAACTGTACCTGGGCCGCCATAGCTGCACTTCTATAGTATAGGGAACCTACCCCCCTAAAGACAATAACTGGGTATATAATTACAATATAACCAAATATAGAAAAGGCAGAGGAACTTAGGGGATAATTAGAAACAGAAGTTCTTATAAAGATTTATAAGGAGGTCCACAACGCCATTATAGTTTAACACCTTAGGAGTAGAGACATTAGAGTCACCCTAAAGGACTAACAGGCAAAGAAACGGGCCATAAGGGTAGGGGATAGGCTAGGAGAGCGTATTGGTATAAAAGTGCTTTGTGAAGATTACCTAGTTAAAGTCCTATTGGTTCCTATAAGCCTTAGGGTAGAAAGGGGACGCTAGGCAGACAATATAGTAACTATATAGGAGATAGTAAAATAAATAGAACGCCTTATACTAGGACTTATAATTACCCAGATCCAATAGCTTTAATAAAAAAATATAAACTAAGTATATAATAAGAATAATAAGAGGATATAAGGGGCGCTAGAGACTTGCTAGGGAAACAATAGATAAACGTATAGCTCCCATATTATTAGCGTATATACACTAGGAATGCAAAAACTCCTTATCTAAAAAGGAATAATTATAAATGGCCTTATATATAATATAAGGCTCTATAACTACAGACTACGCCTAGAATAATATTATCGCTATATATAATAGGGACACACCTAATCCACATACGCAGCACAGGTGTGCTGCGGCTACTATATAGGCCCCTATAATACAAGACAATATACAAATTAAGACTAAATAAAATGTGCAAACTATTACTAAAGCATATATAAGGCATAGGAGAGAGAAGACTGCATTAAATATAGAAGATAGAAGGAAAGGGCTTAATAGCTATAGGAATAACTGCACGCTAGGTTATATAAATGGAAACAACAGGTAATAAGCTAGGGGGATGTAGGTATCTTCCTAGCGTTTTCTACCTTTAATACTAGGGGGCTAAGCTAGCCATCCCAAGCCTTAATAGGCTAAAAGCAATACCGCGTAATATTACCAGACTAAATAGGGATATAAGGGATATATAGGACACAAGGGAGAGAACGCCTAGTAGGAAGACCCCTATAGACGGCTATAGCAAGTTTAAGGCCAGGATAATTAAGAATTAGATTTAATGCGGTAAATATAATATATATAGCTGGCTTATAAGGGGCATATAGCCAACTAGCGAAAATAGGGGAAGAACTAGAGGCAATAATAGACTTAGATTTAGAAAGGCTAGTAGGAACATAAGATATAGAAATGGAAAGCTCCATATAAAATAAGTAGTGGCTAGGGAGTAAACACAGGAGATAGAAGTTCTGAATATTTTAAAGAAAGTGGAAACAGAAGAAGTAAGAAGTAAAAGAGAGGCAAAGGACCCCTACTAGGGGTCCGCCACTTAACTATTATATAGTATAACTATAGCAATATAAACCACCGTCTAGTAAGGCCCCTACTAGATAGTCTAGACCTAGAGAAACACCATATTCTTACTATATAAGAGCCATATTATAATACCTATATATAATTAATATACTGCCCCCAAGGATTTTAGCTCCTATATAAACCAAAAGCAGCTATATATATATACTTTATAATTAGCAAAAATATCAGCCTTACCTTATAGTTATAGCAGGCAGTTAACCTAGATATTATAGTTATAACCATTTAGATATATAGGGGACTAGTATAAATTATTAATGTCTATAACCTTAAGGTTAAAGGGGTAGTATAGACAGAGAATATTATATCTATAATAAGCTTGCTAAAAACTAAATACGTAGAGTTTATCCTACTAGGAGATATAAACCTCTACCACCTATAGTAGGGGGGCATCTATGTTGCTGCTAATTAATAGGCAGAGTGCCTATTAAGAGCTATAGATAATAGGGGCCTTAAGCTAGCTACCCCCCTAGGTATAATTATATGGCAATAGGGTACTACTAAAAGTATAATTAACCTTATAATTATGGACAAAAACCTATACCAGAGACTTAAAAGGTGCTCCCTTAAAGAAGAATAGGCACTTACCTTAAACTATATCCCTATCCAGATATAACTAGATCTGGACATTAAGGCGCAACTAAATAGTAAAAGATACGCAATAAGGAAGCTTAACATAGATAGCTTCCTTAATATAATTAAATAACAACTTTAAGACCTAGAAAAAATCCACCTAATACCAAATAAGTAAGGCTTATTAGCTACCCCTAAGGAAATTAATTAAAGACTAGAAAGAATCCAAGCAGTAATTAAAAGTAGGCTAAAAGAGCACTGCCCAGTTTTAAAACCAGGCCCCTACGCGCAATATATATAGTCCGCATAGTACGCGGCCCTTATAGCCGGCTAATAACGAGTAAGGAGGAAATATATAAGCAGCCATAATTCTAAGGACGAGAGATAATATAAAGACACAAGAAACCAGCTAAAGAATACCCTAAGAAAAGAAGTAAGGAATAACTGGAGACGGTTTATAAATAAACACACTATTAACCTAAGTCTCCCCTATAATAAGGGCCTTTGGACCATAGCAAAATAGGTAAAGAAAAAGGTGGGATGCCTAGTAGAAGATCTATACCTACTACCCCTATAAAGAGCAGGCAAACTACAGGCCATAAGCAATAATAATAAGAAGGTAAAGATCCTTATAGAAAGATTTTTCCCTTAACTAGCTCTAGTAGACCTTAGTGACATTACTAGTAAAACACTGGTAACTTACTTAAGGGTTAATAGTGATATAACAACTAAAGAAATAGCCAGAACCATTAGCCGCCTCTTAAATAATATAGTACTAGGACTAGATGGGATCCTAAATAAAGCCCTAAAGACCTATAGACCACTTATAGCACCTTAGCTTACAGACATAGCCAGAGCATGCTTTATAATAGGCTACTACCCGCAACTTAGAAGATCTATAACAACAGTTATCTTATAAAAAGAAGGTAAAGCAGACTACTTAATCCTAGGAAACTACTGCCCTATTGCCTTAGAAAATACCCTAAGCAAGATCTTAGAAAAGGTTATAGCAAACTATATAGTAGATATAGTAGAGGAATATACCCTACTACCATAAAGCTAAATAGGGGCAAGAAAGAATCGCTTAACGCTATTAGCACTTATACTACTTACTACTACCATTAAAACTGCATAGGCTATGCGAAAGGACTTTATAGTATTAATACTTAGCTTAGATATTAGCGGCGCCTATAATAATATACCCTATAAGCGTCTCCTATACATCCTTAGGGTAAAGGGCTTCCTAGAATAGATTATTTAATTTATTTAAGGATTTATAGGCCAGAAAGAAATATTACTAGTCTTTAGCAGATACTAGAGTCCCCCTATTACAGTTGTAATAAGAATACTATAAGGATTACCTCTATTACCTATACTTTTCCTCTTCTTTATAAGTAACCTGCTTAATACCTTTAAGGAAGGGGCGACCTAGGGGATAGGCTTTATTAATAATATAAACCTAATTATATATAGGCCAATAGCCGCAGAGAACTGTAGGACACTAAAGAAAGCCTATAATACCTATATAAAATAGGCAAGACAACATAGAGTTTAATTTTTACTAGAGAAATACCAGCTAATCTATTTTATAAGAAAATGTAACCAATCTGCAGATCTTTAGTATATAATCCACATTTAAGGCTTTAAGGGTTAACCGGTTTAAGGCCTAAGGGTATTAGAAATATAGGTAGACAGCAAGCTCTAGTAGAGCGTATATATAGCGCAAGCGGCCTATAAGGGCCAAGTATAGTATATTACTATATTTAGGATTGTTAATTCTATATAGGGTCTATGCTTCTAGAGGTCACGCCTACTATATATAGCAGTTATCCAGCTAACCATAACGTATAGATCTAGCATTTGGGCCACTAGAGAAACCGAGAAAGGCCCCCTTAAATTACTCCTTAAACTACTCCAAAAGGTCCAAATAGCCTACCTTAGGAGTATAACAGGCAGGTATAAGCGAACGGCTATAGCACTGCTTGAGAAGGAAGCTAATATTCCCTCCCTATAACTATATATTAAAGCCAATACAATGCAAAGGGTGTAAAAGGAACGCAACTTTAATGTTATAAAGTATATTAAGACACACCTAAACAAACTATAGAGGGACCCTAGGGTGCCCTATAGGAGAAGAAACCAATAACCCCAAAGTAGGGAAGATATATTAGGAAAATAGGTAGAGAAAGTAGAAGAAGAATAGTGCGGCACTAGGGCCTAGGCCTATATAGAGGAGGAAGGGAGACGTATAAGAGGCCAGTAAAGATAATAGCAAGGGAGAGAAAGGAGCCAAAGTAGAGTATAAAAGAGTACTGGAAAACCATCTACTATAACATAATACTGGTTGGACTAACGCTAGAGAGACAAATAGGAGTTAAAGGCATAGAGGTAGACTTAGGCAAGGGGAACCTAAGCTGTAGTATAGGTAATGCTATAGGGGGTAAATACCTAAGGGCTCTAAGAGGGCCTAATAAAGGCGGAAAATACAATAGCAATACTCTTAAGGACAGGAATAATAGGACTAAAAGATTGGCTTTACTAGGTAGGTGTTTTAGTAGGTAGCCTAAGGTGCGAATATAGCTGGCTAAGACAGACACTAAAACATATAATACTGTTATGCCCCTTATACACCGGCTAAGAAGCAATACTCTCAGCAGCTGGTATAGAAAACTATAATACACTACTCTTAATATAGAAAGGCCTTAAGGCGGCTACCCGGTGGCTTATTGGCCAAAATATGCTAAACCAGTTCTAAGTTATAAAGGAAATAGTAATAAAAGGCAAAGGGGTAAGTAATAGGCGCCACCTAATAACTCTACAGGAGTAGAGTATAGTGTGTAATACTAGCGCGTCCATAGGTTTATTACGGCAGCAGTGGTTCCCAAGGAGGTTAAAAAGTAAGGTAGTAGAGCACTACTGGTGACTTATAGGCGACTTATAAGCAAGCCCTAAAAGGCGGGGAGACGGATCACGGGGTTTTCTCAAATAGAGTTTTCTCCCTATATGTATATAAGGAGTAGTCCGCGTAGGCCCAACAGGGATCCGAATCAGACGTTAAGCAATAAATAATAATAGTATTGGTCTTAACACTAGGTATAGACTAATACTAATATAAACGTTTTCTATCTGGCTCCTTACCTCCCTGTTAACCCTTTAGAAGCCTAATATCTTTAATAAAGTATAGTATAAATAAGCCTCCTTAAGTAAGAAGACCTAGAAGTAGGGGGGCTGCTAGCGTTAATATATAAACCACTTAGAAAACTAAAACAGCTTTTCTAAGCAATATCCCTCTATTAGTCCCACTCTTATGCTTTATAGGGTCTATAATATATAGGTTACTCGTCCTATATCTCTTATAGGGTTATATAGCTTAGTTAATACCTAGGGTTAATTAGTTAATTTACTTGCTTTCTCCCTAGATACTGCATTTAATAAAGCTAAATATAAATTAGTATAAGTGTCCTAGCTGTAATATAATAAAACTAATAATGGGCTTTTCTAACGGCTTATGCTATACGCCAATTAAGGGCTTTAGTGGCTACCTTAGGTATATTCTCGGCCGCTAGTAGGTTGTTTAAACGCTCTAGAAGCTCCTTCTATTTATTTATAGAAATCTTAAACCAAGTAGAGCGTGTTAGATATAATAAGCGAAGTTATTTAGCTTCCTCCTATATAAGTGTCTGCCAATCTTTATTATTAAAAGTTAAGGCTGTGCTTATATCCCTACTTACCAGAAACCACTTCTATTAAGTTTTAGAATATCTGGCAATAGCCTATATATCACTAGCTTTAGACCTAGCAGTAAGACTTATTATGCATAGTGGCGTTAAAATAAGAAGTTTAGAGTGCCGCCTGCCAAGGTGGGGCTATTAACCCTATTAACTCCGTTAACCCTATTAACTGTATTAACTACATCAACCTAATTAACCGCTAGTGATATAAAACCGGCTAATGCTATTAGTCTCCGTTTCCGCCTTCTATATAACAATACTATATTAGTGCCTCTTTAAGTACCCTAACCCTATATTTGCCTCCAGTTGGTTTACTAGTTCTCTTTATATTTTAAGGGGCTTATTCTAGCTTTGTATCTTGCTCTTTGTTATAAGCCTATAATAATTACCCTACTTTATTATAAGACTTACTGTGTTCCGTTAAATTTAGTTAGCCACGTTAACTCGTTAATGTTATGGACCTTTAATAGTAGTCATTTGTATCTAGCTTAAAGTTAAGATTTTGGTATATAATCAAAATTGGTCCTCTAGTCTCTAAATAAATCTACTTATACTATAGTGTGAATTTACGTGCATGCGCCTAAAATTCTTGAAATTGCAGCGCTTATATATTAAGGGGGAGCCGTGCCGGTGGCGTTATTGCATTTATTAGCCGCCTAGTGCTCTATTAAATAGATGCGTTCCGCTAAATATCCTCCTAATTGCTACCAACGCTCCTACTATACCTCTTACAGCTTTAATACAAGATGCACTTTAATTAATTGCTCTGGCAATATAATTTATTACTATTATATTCAATGTTAATAAAACCTACTAATTTAGATAACAAAGCTCACTTTACGGATATTCCTAATAAGTTAAGGAGAGCGACTAGTCTAGCGTCTAGTAAGGGTCTTACTAATAATAGTTAATCTAGAGCTACCAGCATCGATTACCCGTTTAATATTAATTAACTTAGCTCTCTAAAGACCATACAGACTGTTAGTTTATATTGTTAGTCTTTCCCTAGTAAGGCTCCACTAACGCTTTATAAAGTGTAACTTAACTAGCCCTTATATAAACAACGAGCCCTTAGCATCCATATATAAGCCTTAGTTAATTAAGTAATAATTTAAGTTAATAAACACGACCTTTAAGGATGGTGATGGTTGGGATAGTATTTCGTCTAAGTTTAACAGACTAATATTAGGTTATAAGCAGAAATATTATAGCCTTTTTCTTAATGCTAGAGCAAGTAGTAAATAGATAAAGGAAGATAAAGCCATTATATACTATTTAAGGCAGGAGCGGTTTCTATTTATAAATATTGCTAGATGGGTGCCGCATTCGCCAGCTTAAATTTTAGAGATATACCTAACTATATATATTTTATGCCTTATCCTACTAAGGCTATATATTACTTATATTTACTAGGTTAAGTAACATATGGGATTGCTTACAACACTATAACCTAGATATAGAGTTTTGGCGTATATTGCCAGTTAGTTTCTTTTCTTAGATGCAACTTCTAATAGCTTTACTAACATTTTTTAAAAATTGTTGTTGCAAATAAAGCCTTATAGGAGCCAAAGTCTAAAACCGGCGTATAGATAGCCGACAAAGATATAACCCTTATAGAGCTAGGTTACTAGGTATCACTTATAGTTTTATTATAGAATAATATTATAAAAGCCCTACTAGGGAGAACATGGGGTGCATATTAGCGCTATTATAACGTTATTTTTCGCGCCAAAGAGCCGGTATAGATAGTTAAGGAAGAGAATCTCCTTGTGGAATTGCGTAATAAGAAATTTATATTATAGAGAGAGATTAGGAAACATTTTCCAAACAGATACTATTAATTAATTAAGGAATTCTATAAAAATAGCAAGCTAGGTAGTTGGGCATAGCGCCCTCTAAATATATAGCTAGGGTTTTAACGGATTTAATAGCTGTGGCTTTAGTCCTATAAGCTAGGAGGTTATAAGAGCTAGGGGATCCTATAAGCTAGGTAATTATATAAGTAGGGTAGTCTAACCTAGCGCCCTCTAATTAACACCTAGCGTATAAATAGGGTATTAATAGGTTTAATAACTTTAGCTTTAATTATGCGAGCTAGATACTTATAGGAGCTAGCCAATCCTATAAGTTAGGTAATTATGCGAGTTAAGTAACTGTGCAAGTATAGTACTTGTGGGAGCTAGGCAATCCTACAAACTAGGTAATTGTGCGAGCTAGGCGATTATGCGAATTAGGTAATTATGCGAGCTAGATAATCATACAAGCTGGATAATTGTGTGAACTGGGTAATCGTGCGAGCTAGATAATCGTGCAAGCTGGATGATTATGTGAGCTGGATAATCGTGCGAACTAGGTAATCATGCGAGCTGGATAATTGTGTAAGCTGGATAATCGTGCGAACTGGGTAATCGTGCGAGCTAGATAATTATGCGAGCTGGATAATCGTGCGAGCTAGATAATCGTGCGAACTGGGTAATTATGCGAGCTGGATAATTATGCGAGCTGGATAATTATACAAACTAGGTAATAGTACGAGCTAGGCAATTATGCGAGTAGAGTAATCGTGTAAGTAGAGTAATTATATAAGCAGGGTAATCTAACCTAGCGCCCTCTATTAATGCCTAGCATATAAATAGGAAGTAAATATTAGGAAAATACCAGAACTATAAAAAAAAGAAATATATAAGTCCTAGATCTAGAAATATTAAAGAAGTTCCTATATAAAGACCCTTTATATACACTTAGAGAAGTTCCTATGTAAACAGCCCTATAAGCGTAGCTATAAGTCCAAGCCCCCTTGTATAACCTAACTACCTCTCCCTACCACACCGGAATAGATAAATAACCGCTATATACTATAAGCAGAGAAATAATTTAAATAAAAAGAAAACACTATAAAAAAACATGTTTATATCCTTAAGATATAAATCTATAAGTACTATAGTCTTAAACACAACTAATAGTTGCTAACGTGGCATGCGTCTTAGGTCTATAAGAAATTTAAAAAATCCTAGGTTGTTAGCATAGATTTGCCTTCTATTATCGCTTTTAAGGTAGAAAATAAATTTATCTAAGTAAAAGTATAGATTATCGCGAATACTTTATAGCTTGCTATAAGTTAAGCGGGTAGAGACTCTAGTGGGAATAGTAAAATATTGTTTTATTCTATAATAGGCTAAATAAAAAGAGGCTAAAGTTTTAACTCTTTTACTAGCTTTTATTAAAACTCTTCTTTATATTTTTATCCTTTATTTATAGATTTAAGACTATAAAGTTAAGGCCACTATATTTAACCGTTGCCTATATAGCCTCGTTACTTAATACCTCTCTATTACTGTCTGCCCCTATTTCTTAATCTTTAGTACTAAAACTATTTTCTCTGTTATATAATGTCTCTGCGTCCTATTCTTAATCCTTATTACTAAAGTTACTTTCCAAACCAGCTAACGCCTCTATGTTGCCGTTATCTCTGAAGTCAGTTTCTCTATTTATAAACGTCTACTCACTAGCTGATAATTTAGGGACGCTGCGCTTGTAGGTACTTAGGGTTATAGATACCACTTAAGGAGAAATTGTAGTTAATGTTGTTGGGATATGGAACAAGCCTATAGACCTCTAAGTACTAGCTACTTAGTGCTTTAAATAAAAGATCTCCCCTAATGTAAGGCAGATTAATAGGAGTTAATTACCGCCTATATAAGGCGGAGTGCTTATAAAGGGCTTAGCTAGAATACTAATTAAACTACCCTAGAGGTACTAATAGCTCCTTTGCCACAGATAGGGGGCTAATATATGAGATTAACTGGCTAGGATAAGTCTACTACTTAGGCAGTGTCTTGCCCCAGGAAGGATAGGCGTTAGAAGTAGATTATATAATGCTATTTCTGCTAAGAGAGGCGTTATTAGGGGTTATTATTAACTTCTAGTTCTAGTTTATAACTTTATGCAAACGCCTCTGAACCCTACTAAGGTATGCAGCGTCTGTTAGGAATTGTCAGCCGTTTAAATTTAGCAACAGCTTAGCTAATAACTACCCCTAACAATGCCTCACTTAATGCTTTACTTATAGATCACTTTAGGCGCCTATAGTCTTAGGCGCAGACAATATATAAGCTAAGAGTAATTATAGCCACTAAATATTATATCACAAACACTATATAAAGTGGAAAAGTGCGGCTAGTATACTCTGCCTTTTCCTTCTACCTTCTGTTCTAACTCCGCCTTGGGAGAGAAATGGAATATAAACGTCATACTCCTAGTTTTTATATACCATTAATTTAACTCACCTTTAAATTTAACCTCTTAACTATACATCCCTTACTATCCTTATAAGAATACCAGATATTATATATATTACCTTAACTAAGCTTAGATATGTTACTAATATAACCTATAGGTCCTTAATTGGTACTTATAAAAATATTACAATATGCTATTGCCCCAAAAATAATATACCTATTCGTTAACTTGCTGGAAACCTTAAATTATCCTAGAATTGCATTAACAACAAAGACATAGTATCTGCCAGTAGGGAAAAGAAATAATTATAGCTTTCCGACCCTATATAGAAACAGATGCCTTATACGCCTACTTAAACACCTAATAGGGTTAACTCTTATAAAATTAACAACAATACGGAGGGTGATATATAAGAAGATACGGAAATATATGCCAATTACCTTAAGAGCCTAGAAGGCCGCAGTGAAACCAAGACAGTCTTACCTAAGTTAATAGAGAGCTATAGTAAGGCTAAAACAGACTTACCTTAACCAAAAGAGGTTTATATTAAAGGTTTGCTAGTGCCTCTAGGTATGTTTATAAAACACCTATATTTATTTAGCAATACTAATAAGTAAGTAGGGAATAGCTTAGCTAATCTTATAATGTTTCTTAGAGTTATATCTCCCCTATCTAAAATATTAACGATTTCCGATACTATAATTTCGCGTAGATAACTAAAGTATCTTATCTTATAGTTGCCTTCTTATTTTATAATAAAGGACTTAAGACGTCTCCGAAGCCCTAGTTATAAATTATTTGTATCTATATTTGGCCCTATTATAGTAATATGCTGGTATTCTACCTAGGTTTTAGCCGTGGATATACCACCAAATAGACTTGTATTATACTATGCTAAGAATCCCTGTCTCTTTTGCTGTTATACTAAGATATACAAACTACTTGAAGATGTTATAATAGAGATAGCTAAGAGGAGCAAACCGTATAAGCAAGGAGATTAACTAGGAAAGGCATTAGAGGATTTATTAAAAGAGATATTAAGAAGAAGGGTATATAAGAGAAAGGTAAATCCTACTATAAATAGAGATCCTAAGAGGTCTAAGGTATAAGAAATTTCTTATAAGGAAGATTTTTTGCAATTATATTCTTGTCTTTTGGCATTAAGAATTAAGGCGTTAATTAGGATTTCCTTAGCTTGGTATTTTATTTCTATCTAGTTGCTTCTATATCAAGAATATCTCGTTATCGTTTACGTGTATAGACAAGTTTTTGCATATTAGATTAAAGTTAAGAGACTCGCTTATAGTAAGCTTATAAGTTCTCCACCTTTATATACTTAGTAGTAATAAGTTAGCCAGCCTATAACTCGTTTAGTCCTCTATAAAGAAAAGACTTGTTATAAAATGTAGAGTTATTCCAATTAGATTAGATTAGCTTAGTAAGCCTATAGCCCTTCTTAGCACCCTATGGCGTAAGAATAAAACACCTCTACTAATCTCTCTACTGGCTACGGTCCTTATTGCCTCTTCTCCACAACCTCCTTTTTACTATATTCGCCGCCTGCTTAGCCTTATACAACTATACTACTAAGGCCAATTGTAGGACAATACTTAGAAGCGTATTTGTATATCGCTAAACAAATACCAAGCGCTATAGGATACGTTGGAGAAGGATACACGCCTTAAAGCCTGGGTTGTAGACAAGCTTCGATATAATTATAATTTAGTTATACCCAAGAATTTCCGCTCTTTGGCCCTAGCGTCACAAGAATATAAAGAGCGGTATTTATACTCCTACTGCCCTTTAAGATTTAGCATATTTTATCCATATATCCTCTTATAAAGAAAATGGCTTTAAAGCCCTCCTAAGACACTAATATTACTAGCATCCTTTAGGAACCCAGTAACCAAAACATAGTACCGCCCTTATTTAAAGTGGTAAAGCAATATAAACCGTGAGGTAAATAGATATTATATTAGCTTGCTTTATCTACCAGTTTTATATGCCGTTAATATAATAAGTAGAAGACGGCAAAGCTTGTAGCTATACGCCATAATTAATAGGATAACCTTTACTGCAATGCTTGTTACGGTTAGCTTCTCTTAAAGAAGCAATAAGGTCTATAATACCCTAGAGCTAATAAGATATATTAAAACCTAACCGACTTAGGAGGGAATTGCTATTAATTTAGTCTAATTTTAAGGGGTATATCGCAGGGGATTTTTATATCTGGTGCAAATAAATAGAGATAAACGCTTATTACCCATATAAAGTAGACACTGGCGAGGGTTACATTCTAAAGGGAATAAATAAGGCATTGCCAAGGAGATAGTAATAATAATATGTTTCCCTTGCAATATATACTAGTAGAGGGGGAGTCTGTATATACTAGATCTAGTTCTAGGAACTAGAACCTGTTTTTAGGAAATAGGCTAATTAACCACTATAAAAAGAGGTTAACTGTATCCATATTTAGCATGTTAGATTTAGCTTATTTTAGGATTAGTAATTATTTGTTAGCGTTTTTAGGCGCCCCTTTAGCCTCACTATATAAGAGCTCCGCTATATTAGAGCCTTACGCGTTATGGAATAAACTAAAACTAATAAGTATAACCAGTTATAGACCAGAAAACACTACCTACCTATTATAGCTTAGTATTTAACTAAGCCCTATAAAGCCTCAGTCTAAGCCGCGTTGGGTTAGCTTAACTTTTTTGCGCCTAATCTTTAATCCTTGCGTTTGCTCGCACCTTGCTTTCTTCCTTACACTTTTCTCCCTAGTTATTTCCTTATTGCAAGATACTACTAACGTATTCTTGACCTCCCTACACTTATCTGCTATTATACCGTCCTTATATACTAGTATCTTTAATTTACCCTTTCTGCCTGCCTACCTGCCTGCCACGTTGGCCCTCCTAATATAGCTTTTGGCGCGTTTGCCCGTAATAGCAAATCTCTCTAAATTAGGGATAATTAAAACAAAACCTATTAGAGAAGGACTAAATGACTTTTATGATTTATTTAACTTGGCTTATTAGGATTTAGATATCTCTAGCTCTTTAGACTTATTGCACTAGATAGGTAACGAAGGTAATTACTAATATACCTATTATAAGTTTCTATCTAATGCTTATAGAACTAAAGAATATTTTGCTTAATCTAATACTAGCTCTATAGGGCCTTTACGCTTCTTGTTTATTGCTATCTAACGGCGGCAATAAAAGCCTTTTTATTAATCTATTAAGACTTAATTTAGCGGTTGGTTCTAATGACTTTAATATTAAGCAGTTCCTGCCTCTTCTAAATGCAATCCTCCGCATTGAATCTAACAAGGTCATTTAGAAAAAGGTATACGCTACTATTATAAAGTCCACCCCCCCGCCCTAACTGCTATTACTTTATGTTTAAACCCCATATCTATGTAATATAAGTAGCTTTACTAACTTATCTAAATATAGGGAATACGTGGATTATGTTCTAAAGGAGGAGCTAGGCCCTCTTTATATAGGGATTCCTAGCTTATATAAAGCATTCTTTAGGGAAGTGGAAGGTCTTAAAGAGGCAAGTACTGCCATTTTTAAGAAATGCAAGAAAGGGGACAATCCACTATATACTAAGGGCGGCTGGCGTAACTAGCCTAAAAGTGTAAAGTAAGATAATTTCCTGGTATGGTTTAATAACCTAATTAAATCATTTTTAGGCTTTGTAGAGGAGTATAGGTCCGCCCCAAAGACATGACAAACACATGTTGTATACACTAAGCAGCCCTTATAAGGGTCTACAGCAAAGCAAAAGCTAGATATCGGTTTTATAGATAGTCCAATAGCTAGCAAAAGCTCTTAATGCCATTGGTTATATATACTTGTGCTAAAAGAGCTAAAAAGTAATCTAAACACTAATATAGCCTCGCAGGCATGGTTTGATTTGGGAAAATATATAAGAGAAGTCTTCGCCGCTTAGGACACTCGTTGCTTTATCTTAGGCTTTACCCTCTATAGATCTATTATATGGCTATAGGAGTATAACTAGGTAGAAGGCATTGTATTATCACTATTTAATATTAATAAAGACGGACTATAATTTACCTTGGTAATGTTAGGGTTTCTCTTAATAAATAAAGAGCAGCTTAGGTTCAACCCTACTATTTTAACATTAGACGGCAAACGATATATTAAGGTTGTGCGCAACAATTAGACTAAGCGTCTTATCCTTAACAAACTTATAAAGCGGGCACCCTATATTACTGGTCAGGCGACAACTTGCTAGAAAGCGCACTATAAGGGTAACACCTCTAAGATACCTCTTGTTATTAAAGACTTGTAGCAGTACCTAGAGCGTAAGGAAGAAGGCAAACTACTATATAAGGCAGTGAAGAAAGGAGTAATTAATATAGCCAGGTACTATTACTATAGGACTATTTATATAGGTGGACAAAATAATAACATCTTTAATATCTGTAAGGGGTTAGATATTACTAAAGCAATAAACCACAAGCCTAAAAGCCTAATAGTGCCTTTAAGCGTAGCTAGAGTGCAAGGCAGTATAAGGAAAGGCTAAAGCACTAGCAGAAAGAGGTCGTCTAGCTATACTAACGCCCCGTTACCGCCTAATAAGCGCCTATATTTAAGCTCTCTAATTAAGCGCCCTATTATGCAGAATTGGGTGTATTAACGCGTTATCACCTATAACTATAGAAAGGCTCTTTATAAGGCAAGCTCTCCAGCTACAATACTTGCTGCGCTAAAGGGTGGCATTAAAGGATATAAGTCTTTATATATGTAGGCTAGCATCCTCTAATGTAACATTTTAATAGGCAACCTCTTAATAAATAAGGAAGATGACAATCTCTCCTAGAAGTCATTCTTAATTAATCTTAATCTCGCGATTAAAGAGAAGTAAGAAGGACCTTTGGGAGCATAGGGTAAGACCAGTATAAGAGCGTTTATAGCTATAGGAGTGCTTCTAGGCAAGAAATACTCCTTTAGGCATAATTTGGAGTTATTCTTTGAGGTGCTTTTCTGGATATGCATTTATTATAAGGGTCTAAATAAGAAGCGCAAGCCTATCCTAAGGTTTAAGAAGTGGAATTATATAGACACTAAAGAGCTAGCTAAGTTAAAAAAAGGAGAGGTAGCTTATAAAGGTAATTTCATTAAAACAGCGGAGGAGTACTTTACGCTATACTATTAGTTATTAGTTCCTTGGGTTAATAGGCTCCGGAAAATAGTATTTCTAAATAGTAGGAGGTAGGAAAAGGATAATCTAGAGCTATATTCTAGGATAAAGAAGATACTCTAGTAAGCATAAAAGGATCTAAAGGTGTTGGCAAAGTAAATAGAATAATATTTTATTGTCCTATACTCTTTTACAGCACGACTAAAGATTTGGGCGGCTAAGGCCAGGTAGCAGCCTTAGTTAAAACGCATATAAAATAGCGTAGGGCGAGTTACTGGGGCTAAATAAACCCGAGAAAGCGGATAACCCAATCTTCTGCTAGATTATTAGGTCCCCATACCCTACCATCCTATATAGGCTTTATATTTCCATAAAATATATAATCCACTCCCTAGCCTATTAGAAGCCACCTTATGCCGCCTAAATAGAGGCTATAAGAGAATTAATCCCTTTCTCTAACTAATCCCCTACTTAAATAAGTCCCCTACTTAAACAAATTCCCTATGGGAGCCAATGCCCACATATTTTGCCGCCCTATAGGAACCAATCCCCTACTCCTAATAATCCCCTATAGGATCTGATCCCCTACTTTAACAAATCCCCTATGGGATCCACTCCCCTATAGGATCTACTCCCCTACAGTAACAAATCCCCTGCGGCAATAAATCCCCTACGCCAACAAATCCCCTACGGGTGCCAATGCCTACGTATTCTACTACCCTATAGGAACCAATCCCCTACAGCTTGTATTCCTATACAGCTTTTGCTCCCCTATGGGAGCCTATAGCTATGTTTTCCTCTCCCCTACGGGAACCAATGCCCTACGGCTTCCGTTCTCCTATTTTTAGATCCACTACGGAACAAATCCCCTATAAATTCCATTTCTGTATATAGTAACCATATCTTCTACTGCCCTATAAGAACTATACCCTATAGCTCCTACTCCCATACGGCTTTTACTACTATATAGGAACTAATAGCGATTTCTTCCACTCCCCTATAGAAACTAATCTTATATAGCTTGCGGTTCTCTATGGGGATTATTACCCGCTTTCTTTGTTGCCTTATAGCTTTTAATTCCTTATAGGAACTAATGCTTATATATTCTACTCCCCTATAGGAACTAATACCCTATAGCTTCCATTCTCCTATTCCTAGATCCACAAGCAATTCGCCTACGCTATAGCCTACTATATAGGCCTTATTATTACAGGAGTAAGCAAGTAATTTTAAGAAAGTAATAAGTAATAATACCACTAGCTATAAGATCTACAAGACATTTAATGCTATATATATATAAGCGAATCTATATATATAAGTTTATATTCTTAACTAATCCAGTACCTTTAAAGTCACTTTTAAAATCTTTATTTAATGTAAGAGCCTTGTCCAAATGCTTATATATAAGTTTCTCCCCTTTACTTTTAGCCAAGCCGTAGCCAATCTATATAGTGTTCTTAATCTAATATAGTATATTAGCACCAGGCTTAAAACTTTTACTTAAATATTGCCTTACCTATCTTCTATTTAATTAATGGTCTAAAAGCTGCTCTATATCCCTTCCAGAGATATTGGCAGCAGCATTAGCTTACTTTAGAAAGTTTTTCTACACCTACTCTCTTACTAGTTTTTTTAGCTTGTTATATTTAAGTATAAGATGTATTCTGCTCTATATAGCTACATTAAATACGGTAATCCTATTTGTTATAAGAAATATAATGCCTTAGAAATACTCTATCTATCGCAGAAAGATAGATACTAGGCTATTACGTTAAATATTATTTAAAGTTCTTTCTGCAAGAAAGATATCAGCCTTATCTAGAAGAAGGACAGCGCTCCAGTAGTAAACGTTTTTAACTATTAGAGCCAGGTTTTGTTCCAAACGGGCTAGATCTATATTAAGGTCTCCTATATAAGCCTTCTTATAGTTAAACTGGTATATAAATACACTTATAAGGGGGAATAAACCATATAGAGGGGTCTCCTCTAAGATTCGGTAAGTGCTTTAGCTGTTAACGTCTTTCCCACCCTAGGTAGGCCACTAAAACGGTCAGCCTTTAAAACAGCCAATGCCTTGCCAGAAAACTTACTATAGTAAGAAAACTAGGCCTTTCCCCTTCCCTTCAATTATATTATTAAACTTTAATTTCCTGGACCCAGACTAGTAGCTCTTTATAAGTCCTTAAAGCACCATTTTCTTATCCTCGTTAATTGCAAGTGACTTAAATACTAAGGCATTCCAATTAATGTCCTTAATATTAGCGACGGCAAATTCACCTATTAGTGCTTGTATTAGTACATCACTAGCTCTAGAAAAAGAGTATAGAAAGCCTAACCCCATTTTTTATCTACTAAACTAAAGGCTAGGGCTATTAGTGGATAGATTAGGTACTTATTATCTCCTATCTCCTTAGAAACTAACCCCTAATTCTTTATATCACCTTACCAATTAGTCCCTTAATTATACACGCCAATTCCATACATATCTGTAGCGATTGGTTGCTTGCCATAGTTAGGATTCTAACGATAAAATGCTATCGCGTCCACCATAATGCGGCCGCTTATAGAAAATCTTAACGGGCTATCTTTAGTCCAGAAAAACGCGATCCCTTTATATTTACAGTGGTTAATGCCTCTTAAAGACATAAACTTCCGGCCATTGCTAATAAAATCCTACTTTATCTTGGCTTGCCTCTTATAATACTCCAGCAGAAATACCTTAAGAGATATAATTTTTATAGTTAAATAGAATTCCGGAATAGAGAGGGTGGTTTTTACCTTGCTAAACGCCTTCCTATTGTAGCCAAAATAGTGACAGTTAAGTTTAAAGCTCTTTTTGCCAAAAAGTGAGGTTTTAAAGTTGCCTAAATTATATATAAGGCATCTTGGTTAATCCGAGCCTTCGCAAATTATAAGGACGTGCGTATTTGGTTTAAATAAGGCCTAAAGGAGATTGAAATTAATTTCGCTATAGTCCAGAAGCGGCAGGAGACTATTAGTTATAGGCGCAAAATGGTCTTTAAGGAATCTTAGTAACCCCTAAAGGTACTTAACGCCGATTAAGTCGGGAGAAAGACTCTCCTAGTATGTTTTCAACTAGGGTAGGAAATTAAATATAAGGTTTATAGGAATCTAGAAGTTAAATTAGAATTAGCTATATCTATATAAAGGTCTACTTACTATAGGCTTGTCTTCCCAAAGGGAGATAGCTTATACGCCGTTTAGCACCACCTATAAGGTGTCTCTTACTTCTCCTAAATTTATGCTTAGGTATATACTATAGTCTTTCTTGTCCTTTTCTAGCTTAAAGTCAGCATCTAAATTGATATATTTAAAGGCACCTAAGAGACAGACTAAATTTCTTCCTAAGGACACAAATATACTAATTATGCATATTACGCTCACTTAACGTATCCGGCGAAGTCTCTATAGTCTTATACTGGCAGCTTTATTTATCCCAGCTATAGCAGATGCTGCATTAGCGTATTTCCAAGTATGTTTTAGGGATTTTGTAAGTATACATCTTATTTAATACCTTAACTTTAACCTTAGAACCTCTTACTTTGGGTATCTCTTTAACCCCTAAACTTATAGGGGGAGGTAGAGGAGGTAGAAGAGGTGGAGGAGGTTAGACCGCCTAGAGTATCTTTAATATAGTTATAAGCGTTTAAGAGAGAAGAAGCTGCGCTAGTTACTTATAATATAGATGCGTTTAGCTTAGGCTACTAAAGGGGATATTTATACTATTACAAGGTAGTAAAGGCGCTAGCGTAATGGGCTTAAATATAACTAGCATTGCTACTCTATAAAGCTTTAGTAACGTAATACTAATCTAAAAAAGGAGCTAAGTAGAAAGAGGAGCTAGATAGTATTATTTTTTAGGCCGGATCCACCCTTTTCTTATATAATATAAGTTGTGCTATAGGTATATCTACACCCCTTTTCTAGTAATAGACTACCCTCCCTAATTAATCCTAGCGGACTTTAGTTAAGACACGTTAATATTATCTCCGTTATAGTAAATAAAGCCATAGTATACGTGCTTGCTATACCTATAGAAATAGTCCCCTGGCTTATATATGGGATTTCAACTTCAGTACTAGAGCGAGCTTAAAAAAAGACATTGCCTAAAGTATAGAAGTGCTCTAATTAACATATAGGAGATAGGCAATGTCTTAGGTCGAATTAAAAATATAAGTGCAGAATTGGTGCTAGTAATACTGGCCGGATTGTAGCAAGCGATCTAGCTATGCATTGTTTAGCTAGGGGAAGTGGCATATAATTGGGTTAACCGGTCTTGTCTTGTCTCGTCTCGTCTTGTCTCTTCTCGTCTCTTCTCTTCTCTTCTTTTCTCTTCTCTTTCTTCCCGTCTCTTCTTGTCTCGCTCTTTCTCGTCCCGGCTCTCTTTATCCTTCTTTTTATTCTTAGTTAAACTTCCAATGGCGTTAAATGACTGGTTTTACAAGCTTCTTAAGGAAAAAAGAAAGACATTTAATGCTAATACGCATCCATTACCCTCCTATCAGAACGACGCGTTTAAATCATGCCTTAAGGTGCTGCAAGAAAACGCGATATCCTTAGGGAAACGTTTAAAGGCGCAACAAAGTATGAGGCTATATACACGCACTCTATTAACAGACGTTTTTATTAGCTTAGGTCCTAAAGTATTCCTCCTATACACTTTAGCAGCGCCTATCTTAAGGCTGGCAACGGTATTGGTAAAAAACCTCCTCTAAGAGCTTTAAGAATAGTAGGAGAATCGCCCCCACCCCTATAGTCTTATAGTTGCTGCCAATATACTTTATAAGGCCAATTTAATTAGCATGTTAATTTCTTTACCTCTAAAACATCTATCTTTAGAGGTAGATCCCTCTACTGGTATAAAAGAGCCTTATATTTTAAGTAAATTATTAATAAATATTATTAGAGGAACCCCTAATATTAGCCTAAAACTCTTAGTTATTAGAGAGGAATTCTAAAGCTCCAATCCCTTAGGACGCTGATTAAACGCTTAGTATATAAGTCTTAGGTATTTATTAATTAGTTACTTATATATTCTAGAGTAAGATTTATTATAAAAGAAAAGTATAATCTTGTCTAATAATCCTAAAACTAATGGTTAGATACCTTATTCCCTAAATTTAATATATAAATGCTTATCTAAGATAGACGCCTCTTCTAAGAGTCCTCTAAGCGCCATTATACTAGTATATTATTAAGTTACAGATAAACCATTATTAAAGCGTCCTTGGTTAGAATTACAGTAAACTCTAGGTCTATAAAATAACCTTTAATAAAATATCGCATCTGTAGTTAACATTAAATAGGAAATCCAATATTGCTAGGAAAGGGCCAGTACTTTTCTTTCTTATTTATAAGGCACTATATAATTAAAAATCTCCCTAAGCCATTTTGTACCGGGATACAGATAAGCAATTTATAGAGAAAGGAAAAGAAGAGAGGAGGACTAGCGGTTACGAATTGCCTATCTATATATATACCAAAAAAGGATAATAAGGACGCTCTTATTGTACTTAGGATTGGTTACGGTTATAGATAAAATATCTTTAATTTATTTGGTTTAGGGGACCTAGATACTCTAGAGCTTTTGGAAAATGCTATAAAAAAAGCTAGAGATTAACTCTTATCCATAAATAAATGGTATATATTGCTTTGGGTTACCACTTATTACTACCTCTTCTCTAACTTAATCCGTGCCCTTATTATATAACATTTATACCTAGTAAGAACCTCTCTTGTTACTTATCTATCTTCTATACCTAAAGCTTTAACTAGCTTCCCTTCGCTGTCTTTAATATTACATAATCCGCCTTTAAATGTCATAGTTATGTCCTCCGTTATCTTAAATATATAACCTCCAATCGTCTCCTATTCCCCACTAAGCGCCTTATCCCTAGCCTTAGCGGATATAATCTATGTAGCTAAAAGTGCAACTACGTAAGTTAGCGGAACTGGTGGCTATAAAGGAGAGGTGTTCTATAGACGTAAAATATTAAGTAAATATTGTCTTTTGCAAAGCGTTTTTAATTACAGATAGCTGTCTAAGAAGAAATAGCGGCTAATTTAGGAATTTGTTTTAGAATAAAAGGCTATAAAGTATATGCGCATTAAAGCACAACTATTATAAAAGATGTAAGTAATTAGGCATATGCTGCGCGGAATAGCTAAGCTAATATTTACCTTAATAGCAAGAATAGAATTGCTGGATAACTGCGAGAGGTAGAATATAAGAAACGTAAAAAGAGGTAGATTGTAGGCTTAAATAAAGAGCAGCTTTGCGGAACTACGCTACAAATAATTAGTAAAGTAGGATTAAATGAAATTTATAAGGGAAAATAGAGGTGTTACTGCAGTTAATAGGTTTATAACTACTTAGTTATTGGTGCCTAATAGGAAGGCTTATATAAAAGAATTGCTAAGCGGCTACCTCTTGGGCTAAGCTATGGCCGGATTTGCTTTACCCTACCATTAAAGCCTTCTAGCGCAGAATATTACGTATATAATTAGGCCACCAGCCGAATAATGGGTAAGGCGTCCACTATAATGCGCATTTTAGCTATGCATTAGAGTTACCAGATATATAGCCCCTCCGCTAACTAAAATATCTTATAAGAATTGGATTCTTATAGCTTGTTCTTATTTATAAGGCAAATTAACTGCAGCCAGTTTATGCGCCTTTACGTCGTATATATAAGTTAATCAATTATTAATGCCCGACTTTATATTATTCGGACTGCCGTTTAGTTTCAGCTGTGTTACATAATTTAAATTGGCTGGCTAGGTTGTGAATATAGTTTCAGCCTTATATTCTCTATAGCTAGCCTGTAACTAGATTAGCGTAAATAACAAATGCTAGAGAAAATGTATTGCTGTTTACACTAACTGGATCCGGATAATATAGGGTTAGTATATCTACTATAAATACTAATCCTATTTAAGAATAGCGTCTAAAATCTAGGGTAAATAATAGATTAGTTAGCTAGATACTGGGATTTTGCCGCCCCTTTAAAGCCCTTACTATTTTAACACTATGGACCTTATTATAGTGCCACCCCCTAGCTGCAGCTGTGAGAATCTTATTGGCTAGGGAATTTCGGGCACTATATATCGCGACGAACTTTAAAATGAGGTTATTAAAGCTCTAAATAACGCGAATTCTTGACGCTTTATTAAAGTTAAAAAGGAGATCTATAAGAGACTCAGTTAATATAATGGACTCTTATAATATTATGGCAGCGAACTTTTCTAGAAGGATAACCGTACGGTGATATATCTAGAATACGCTCCAAACGGCCAGCTCTATAGGTTTCTTTAGGATAAAAGTAATAACATTAATTAAACTTTACAAATGCGTTGGATTTTATAGCTTGCAGACGTTTTTAAATATGTTTACTTTAGAGGTGTTATACACGGTAATATTTCGTGCTATAATATTCTCTTAGATAAACATTTAAACGCAAAGCTAATCGACTTCGCTAGTTTATTGATTGATAGATCTCCTCTTTTTGCTTTATACTTAGTTTAAGCCTAACCTCCATATCTAAGCACGCCTTAAAAGGACGAAATTTTTGCCTTTAGATCGGCTTGTTATTATATCTTAATATATTATATTACCTTTTACAAACTTTCTGACAATGATGTAGAGGATTGTTATAAATAAGGAATATTTCCCGAATTAAAGTCCCTAGGGGCGTTTAGAGTTATTATTAGAGGCTATTAAAACGGCAAATATAACTACATAGATGGTATTATTAAAGAAATAGGTAAGTAAGGTATATTTATAAAACTAGAAGTTTTAACTATCTAAACTTATTTGTAGGTTTAAGGAATTTATCCCTAGTAATAGCGCCACAGCATTTCCTCCACACTCTTAAGGCTTTCCTTTTAACGTTTACAAAATCTCGTCTTTAGCTTAAAAATCTAAAGGCTTCTCTGTCCAGATTTATACTTTACCCATTTCTTAGGCATTATTGGCGTTAACGTAATAAAGGTAAGTTTATGCTTTATAAGTCTATCAGTCTTACTATCCTTATATATAGTATAATATACTAACCATCCTTTATTTAGGACATGCTGGATAATCTCCGGTTATTAGCAAGCTCCCAAACTGCGCTATACTTTATATTATAGGTATTAGGTTAAGACATGCTTGCCTACCTTATGTAATAGCGCTAGGGTAGGGGACAATACAATTTATCTTTAAGGAATGTCTTAGTCTCTTCTAGCACTTTTTATATTAGACGGTAATCTCAGTAGATTGGCATATCTTAAGTATAGAGAAGTTTATAATTCGACGAAATATTTTAAGTATGTTAATGGTAAAAGAGGATTCATAATATAAATAAATAGGTGCTATAATACCTAGTAATACAATAAGTCTTACAACTTATAAGGCTCCGTTTTGATTAGATATATATAACACAGATAAGTTAGCAGCAAAATTTAGATAAAAATGGCTGCATACAGCAACACCGCCTTAAGAAAATGCACTTAAATAATCGGACCACTAAATATAAACCCTAGCTTTCTATTTCCATAGGACCAACCAAAACATAAGAATATACCTATACTACTAGCCCTATCTCTTCTACACAGCAACCCTACCCTTCACTTTCGCAACTTTAGAAAAAGAGTATACCTATAATAATCTAGCTTTGGCTTGCCAAACGCGTCTTTAGTAAGACTTAAGGGCATCTTTAAAATTTAAAAGCCCGCTCTTATAAACCTAGGTAGGCTTCCAAGCCACCTTATATTTACGCCCTAACTTAGTTATTCTTTCCCCTAGAATATTATTAATCTCCTATTTATTATCCAAGCTTATTTTATTAATTTTATCTTTTTTAGTCCGGGTATAACGCTTTATAGTAGGCTCTGGGTTTAAAACGTCGCTTTAGTTATTAGTAACGCCACTACTATTACCGTCCTCGTCCTTGTTATAAGTACAATTACTAGCCTTATTATAAGACGGTTTAATGCTATAGAGAAGGGTAGGCTCCTAAAGCAAAGGGCTGGCCAGCTATAGAGTAGATACCGCTTACTAGTCAACTTACGGGTATTAAGAGTTAAGGTTAAGGATAGGAGGGATAGGGGGGCTAGAAGACAAGTCTTTATAATAGGTGGGTAGCCTTTATTGCTTCTAGGGACGTAAACTATCACTACCCTTGCCGCCCTTACCACACCCGCTACTCTCTTTAGTAGGGTTATTAGAATTATAACTATTATTAGCCCTATCTTCTAGTAGTCTAATATCGCGAGGAGATATATAGTGCCGGGGGGAGGAGCTAGTAGGCCGCGCAGTAGAGACCGCTCGCTCCTTAATACTATTACCGTTATTAAGGCTAAGGGTAGGAAAGCTGGAAGGCGTAGTCCTCTAGAAAGCAGGTGACCTTTATTGCTTCCTAGGTTATACACTCTCGCCACTCTTACCAATAGAGGTATTAGAAATATAATTAATGTTATCTGGTTAATTAAGCTGATTAGACCTCTACTTCTTTAACTTCTTAGCTCTTAAAGACTTTTAACCGGCAGCTACTAATATCCTAAGCTCCTACCTAAACTGCGGAGCAGTTCTAATGTGACGCCCCTTAGCTAAATTATCCGTTTAATTGCCGTCTAGCGTTGAGGGTATAGTATAGTTATATATAGGTACGTATACCTCCTCTTCTAGCACTTCTAACAAAGGCAGCTCCTTATTATCTTCATCGTCCTTATTACTGCTATTATTTCCGTTATCTACTAATTGTTAAATAAGGCTATTATAAATTAAAAAGGGAAGCGCATACCTAATCCATGAGGTGTCGGTCAATTATCGGCTTTATTAGCTTCGTTATTAGCATTACTAGCTTTATTACCCTTAGCTTCCAAGTCCAGATCGGCTATATTATCTTTAATAACTATTAGATTTTCTGCTAGTCGTTAGATATATATATTTACAACTACTAAGGAAATAGGGAAAGTATGGTAGGGTAATTATAGGGGATAATTACCTTAACTTCCTCTAGAGACTTAACTGTCATTTCTATCCCTATAGGAATCTCCCTCGTCATTCTTATCATCCTCGTTATCCTTATAATACTTCTTATAAGCTTTCTCGTAATAATATATAGGGTCTATAGGCGCTTTATTAGACGGAATCTCTAAAATTAAGGCCTTAGGTAGAATAACATGCCATTAAGTGCCTAAGCTTTTAATGCTTCTTGGCTTTTTAGGGGGAAAAGAGGTACTCCCCTATTTCTCCTTTCAGGTTTACTGCTCGTGCTTTTCTTAAAGGCTGTAATTACATAATGCTAAAAAGCCCTTAGTTTTTTAAAAGGTGCAGTGTAGAAATTAATATTATTAAGTAAAATTTCTAAATAAAAGCAAAGGGGTTAAGAAGATGCTACTATTGCTGCCGCCATTATTATTAGAGTTGTTATTGCTTTATGTCTTTCTAATAGCCCTAAAGGACGGGTCACGCTAGGCTTTTAAGTCTATACTAGCCTCCTCTTTACCACTGGCTTATATCCGCAGTATCTATACTAAAATAACCCTACTAGCTTAATAGCGAATCAAAATATATAATCTACGCTCTGTTAGCAATTACCGTTTATAACGCATAAAGGTTTATATAGGCTTAAACTGTTATAAGATCAACGCCTATTAGGAAACTATAATTAAGACCTAACTAACTAAGCTAGCACATTCTGCCTCTAACAGGGGTATTACACTAAGCCTCCCTATTAAGGAGGTTGGTGGCAAAGTACCTCCTCTACCCTTATTTCTTAGAGTTAGGGCTAGCGCTAATGTGTCCGTTTTCTACCCTAATATGCCAGCGAGCTAGATTCTCCGCGCTAGATCCTTTACGAGACCATAATTCCTAGTATTAGACAGGTAAAGGGCGTGCCGTAATTCTACTATAAGCATTAAAAGACACTCCAAGTAATAAGGGTATCCTTAAATCTCTCCCCTAGATCTGAGGAACTTCCTTAGTTATACTCTACGGAGCTTACAGCCGCTACTTAACCTCCTAAATATGCGCAAAAGCCTCACTTTTACCCTTACCCACAGCCGGATGTCATAAATAATATAAGGGGGCAGATAGCGCAAGTAGATTAGGCGATTATACCCATATCCATCTTAGCCCTTTTAGCTGATGCAGCCACTATATAAAGTCTATCTCCGTTAAGAGATGAAATACGCGAATTTTTCTCCAGTATTTATTAGCCAAGAGCAGGGTTATAACACTAGCTCTACTGGAAGCCAGGCTATGCTACCAGATGGGCCATTTACCCCTAGATTCCGCCTTGCAAGTCTTAGGTCCATATAAAGGATATTTCCGTATAACCCATGCCTCCTTAGCTGAATAGGGGGCTGGATTAGACTAAAGCCCAGTAGCTTCTCCGATTGCAATATAATCCTCTAATTATTAGGGAAAAGTAAGGTCTAGGTCTAGGTTAAGAAGGCGCTAAAGAGGGCGAAGGCTTCCAGCTTCTAGCAGCGCAGCTTTAACCAAGCTAAGTAACTAGCATCAGCCTATAGTTTCGCTAAAGATCCACTTTAGCGTCCAGCTTCGCCTTTATTATAACGCTGCAATGCGACACTACCTAACGCGTCCTGCAGCTCGCAGCAGCTATAACCTATATAATCCATTGCTAGGCGGTTCTCAGCATAGCCTTATAGCCATTTATAGCTGTTCCAACAGGAATTAAGTTGTATATTATAGTCACGCCTAAGACACTGCTAGAGGTGGAGGTAAAGAAGAGGATAAATAGAAATATCATTCCGGTGCACTAATTGGTAGGGGATATAGGCAGGAGGAGAGGAGAGAGGAGAGAAGAAAGGAGGAATACAGTAGGACCGAAGCATGCGTTAACACTAGGAGAGAGTATAAATGTGTCCCATAAAAAGGGCTACAGAGTTACAGCGCTAGGTAATTGTTAGTATAAAATATATAGAGATTAGGGAAGGCGGGCAGAGCACCTACATAGACGCTAAGGGGATGGAAAATGCCTTATGGCTAATAGCTAGAGTCTGAGGTAACACGGTAGCGGGAAAGAAAAGAGGAGATGGAGCATAAGGGCAAAAGCAGCGAGGGAGAAGGCCTTTTATGGTTAAGGTTAAGGTTGGGTCTTGGCCAAACTGGGGTAAGAAAGCAAGCGCGCCTTGCCTATAAAGGAATCTCCATTTCCTAATGCGTGGTCTCCATTTTATTTTTTACTTTATAATAGTTCTGTTAATTACTTTATTTAATTAGTAAAGTTATAAGCATTAATTAACTGGATCCGTTTAATCGTGGGTCTTATTATATTAATTTTAGGTTATAGTTTAAATCTAAGTTAAGGGTCTTATCTTTAGGTCGCGTAGAACGGCATTATGCCTATTAATATATTTATTGTATTATTTGCAGTAAACTCAGCTAAAGGTAGCTATTTTTCCTAGTTGTCTTATAGGTAGGAGCAGTATATTTATAGGTATTGTTCTATAATTACGTTCGCAATTTTAGTTTAACCATTTATCTTTAGATAGAATGCGGTTAAGAGTTATATTTAAATACTTAATTATTTATATAGAGCTTACCAGAAGTCTAAAATAAACTGGCTTTTATAGTTAGATATTATTAAGTTAGGAAGTCTGTGTAGCTTAAAGACGTGCTTAATAAAATATTTAGTTACTAATATCGCATTAATTAAGTCCATGGGAATTATATATTATATTTTTATAAGACAGTTAATAACTACTATAATATTTATAAATCTATTACTGCTAGGCAAGTTAACTATAAAGTTAATTAAGATACCGCGCCATCTTTGCATTAGAATTAGTAGTAATTAAAGTACTCCTTACTTCTTTATATAAGAGGTCTTCCTATATACGCACATTCTATATACTTAAATATATTTCTATACGTAGTTATATATTATAGGCCAGTAGTATACTTATTAAACAATTTTATAAGTCTTTATACGGCTAGGATGCCCTACTATAGAGGAGTTATATATAAATTTAAGTATCTTAAATTGTAAAGGTTTGGAATTTAGGACTACTATTTTCTGTTAATAGTATAATTAGTTATTTTAAATTTCGCATTTAGTAAGTGTAATATCCTTATACTATCGTTTTCCTATTTAAATTGCTTTTATTATATCTATTATCTATATATTGTTCTTATCCATATTGCTGCCAATTGACAGGCAGAGTGCCTACTAAGAGCTATAGACAACGGGGGCCTTAAGCTAGCTACCCCCCCAGGTGCAATTACATGGCAATGGGGCACCGCCAAAAGTACAATTGACCTCACGATTATAGACAAAAACCTATACCAGAGACTCGAAAGGTGCTCCCCTAAAAAAGAATAGGCACTTACCTTAGACCATATCCCTATCTAGATACAACTAGATCTGGACATTAAGGCGCAACCAAATAGCAAAAGATACGCAATAAGGAAGCTTAATATAAATAGCTTTCTTAATACAATTAAATAACAACTCTAAGACCTAGAAGAAATCCACCTAATACTAAATAAGTAAGGCTTATTAGCTACCCCTGAGGAAATTAATTAAAGACTAGAAATGATCTAGGCAGCAATTAAAAGCGGGCTAAAAGAGCACTGCCCGGTTTTAAAACCAGGCCCCTATACGTAACACACATAGTCCGTATAATGCGCGGCCCTTATAGCCGGCCAATGATGAGCAAGGAGGAAATATACAAGCAGCCACGATTCTAAGGACAAGAGATAATATAAAGACACAAGAAACTAGCTAAAGAATACCCTAAGAAAAGAAGCAAGGAATAACTGGAGACGGTTTATAAATAAATACACTACTAACCTAAGTCTCCCCTATAATAAGGGCCTTTAGACCATAGCAAAATGGGTAAAGAAAAAGGCAGGACGCCTAGTAGAAGATCTACACCTACTACCCCTATAAAGAGCAGGCAAATTATAGGCTATAAGCAACAATAATAAGAAGGCAAAGATCCTTATAGAAAGATTTTTCCTTTAACTGGCTCTAGTAGACCTTAGCGATATTACTAGTAAAACACTGGTGACTCGCCTAAGGGTCAACAGCAACATAATAACTAAAGAAATAGCTAGAACTATTAGCCGCCTCTTAAACAACATAGTACTAGGACTAGATGGGATCCTAAACAAAGCCCTAAAGACCTATAGACCACTTATAGCACCTTAGCTTGCAGACGTAGCCAGAGTATGCTTTATAATAGGCTACTACCTGCGACTTAGAAGATCTATGACGACGGTTATCTTATAAAAAGAAGGTAAAGCAGATTACTTAATCCCAGGAAGCTACCGCCCTATTGCCTTAGAAAACACCCTAAGCAAGATCTTAGAAAAGGTTATAGTAGACTATATAGCAGACATAGTAGAGGAACACGCCCTACTACCACAAAGCTAAATAGGGGCAAGAAAGAATCGCTTAACGCTATTAGCACTTATACTACTTGCTGCTACCATTAAAACTATATAGGCTATGTAAAAGGACTTTATAGTATTAATACTTAGCCTAGATATTAGCGGCGCCTATAACAATATACCCCATAAGCGTCTCCTATATATCCTTAGGGCAAAGGGCTTCCTAGAATGGGTTATTTAATTTGTTTAAGGATTTATAGGCCAGAAAGAAATATTACTAGTCTTTAGCGGATACCAGAGCCCCCCTATTGCAGTTGTAATAGGAATACTATAAGGATTACCTCTGTTGCCTATACTCTTTCTCTTCTTTGTAAGCAACCTACTTAACACCTTTAAGGAAGGGGCGACCTAGGGGATAGGCTTTATTAATGATATAAACCTAATTATATATGGGCTAATAGCCGTAGAGAACTGCAGGATACTAGAGAAAGCCCATAACACCTATATAGAATGGGCAAGATAATATAGAGTCCAATTCTTACTAGAGAAATACCAGCTAATCTATTTTATAAGAAAACGTAACTAATCTGTAGATCTTTAGCATATAATCTATATTTAAGGCTTTAGGGGTTAACTAGTTTAAGGCCTAAGGGTACTGGGAGTGTGGGTAGATAGTAAGCTCCAGTAGAGCGTATATGCGGCATAAGCGGCCTGTAAGGGCTAAGCACAGTATATTGCTATGTCCAGGATCGTTAATTCTATATAGGGTCTATGCTTCTAGAGGTCACGCCTACTATATATAGCAGTTGTCTGGCTAACCATAACATATAGATCTAGTATTTGGGCCACTAGAGAAACCAAGAAAGGCCCCCCTAAATTACTCCTTAAATTACTCCAAAAGGTCTAAATAGCCTACCTTAGGAGTATAACAGGTGGGTATAAGCAAATGGCCACAGTACTGCTTAAGAAGGAAGCTAATATCCCCCCCCCTATAACTATATATTGAAGCCGATGCAATACAAAGGGTGCAAAAGGAACGTAACTTTAACGTTATAAAGTATATTAAGACACACCTAAATAAACTATGGAGGGACCCTAGGGTGCCCTATAGGAGAAGGAACTAATAACCCCAAAGTAAGGAAGATATATTAGGAAAACAGGTAGAGAAAGTAGAAGAAGAATAGTGCGGCACTAGGGCCCAGGCCTATATAGAGAAGGAAGGGAGACGCGTAAGAGGCCAGTAAAGATAATAGTAAGGGAAAGAAAGGAGCTAAAGTAGAGCATAAAAGAGTATTGGAAAACCATCTACTATAATATAATACTGGTTAGACCGATGCTAGAGAGACAAATAGGAGTTAAAGGTATAGAGGTAGACTTAGGCAAGGGGAACCCAAGCCGTAGCATAGGTAATGCTATAGGGGGTAAATACCTAAGGGCTCCAAGAGGGCCTAACAAAGGCGGAAAATATAATAGCAACACTCTTAAGGACAGGAATAATAGGACTAAAAGATTGGCTTTACTAGGTGGGTGTTCTAGTAGGTAGCCTAAGGTGCAAATATAGCTAGCTAAGATAGACACTAAAATACGTAATACTGTTATGCCCCTTATATACTGGCCAAGAAGCAATATTCTTAGTAGCTAGTATAGAAAACTATAATATACTACTCTCAATATAGAAAGGCCTCAAGGCGGCTACCCAGTAGCTTATTGGCTAAAATATGCTAGACTAGTTCTGGGTTGCAAAGGAAATAGCAATAAAAGGCAAAGGGGTAAGTAATAGGCGCCCCCTAATAACTCTATAGGAGTAGAGTATAGTATATAATACTAGCGCGTCTATAGGTTTGTTACGGTAGTAGTAGTTCCCAAGGAGGTTAAAAAGTAAGGTAGTAGAGCACCACTGGTAACTTATAGGCGACTTGTAAGCGAGCCCCAAAAGGCAGGGAGACGGATCACAGGGTTTTCTTAAGTAGAGTTTTCTCCCTATATGTATATAAGGAGTAGTCCGCATGGGCCCAACAGGGATCCGAATCGGATGTTAAGCAATAAATAATAATATATATTGTTCTTATATTTATATTCCATTAGCTTATTAATTTCCATTTTCTATTTATTAATTTCTAATTTATTTCTATTAAGTTCTATATCTAAAAATATAGGATATAGTTTTTTAAAACGTTTAGGGAGCAATAAAATTTGTAAATAATTTATAATTTATTTATCTAAAGAGTTTGTAGGTAGGTCCTATAATTATTATATTAATATATTAGGCTTTTAATTAAGTTTACCCAGTTAGTATATGATCTTAAAGTTAAATTATAAGAGGTATTCGGCCCAACAAATTTAGTGCTATATTAATTGTTTTATAGTTATAAAGTACTGCAGATTCTTATGGTCTGTTAATACGCATATTAAAAATAATAATCCTTTAAGCTTGGGACGCTATTATTTAAAGCATCTAATGATTATAAGCAGTTTCTTATTATATATCTTATAGTTTAATTTAATAGGGACGAGTTTCTGGGAGAGAAAGGCTACTAGATATAGTTCGCTATTCTTATTATATTACAATAACACTTCCCTTAGCGCATAATTAGACAAGTCTATTTTAATAATATATTTAAGGTTAGGGTTAAAATAGGCAAGAATTAGAGTAGTTATAAAATAATACTTTAGGTTATTAAAAGCTTATTTATATTTAGTAGTCTATTTAAATTTTAAATTTTTTCTTATTAGGTTTACTAATAGCTAAACAGTTTCTAAGAAGTAGTTAATAAATTGTTAATAGAAATTTATAAATTTTAGAAATCCTTAAATGTTTTATATGTTGCTAGGGCTTTCCTAGTTTATAATTATAGCAACTTTCTTAGGGTTTATTTTAATCCTGTTATAGGATATAATTAAGCCTAAGTATATAACCTTAAACATATGGAACTTATATTTCTTAATATTGCATTATAAGCCCGCATCTTATAAGCGTTTAAGGACTATTCTAATATATTTCCAATATTTAGAAAGCGAGGATAAGTAAATTAAGATATTATTAATATATGTGGCAATAAATATATTAAGGAATTTACAAAGTATATTATTAATATATTGCTAAAATATACTGGGACCGTTCTTTATACTAAATAGCATTACTAGGTATTTAAAGAGTCCCTATTATATACAAAAAGCCATATACTTCTTATCTCCTTTATATATACGGATTTTATTAAAGGCAGCGACTATATTAAGCTTTATAAAGTACCGTGCCTTTACTAAATAGTTAAGCGTCTCTTAAATTAGGGGAATTAGATATTGGTTTTAAATTATAATTGCGTTTAGAGCTTAATAATTAATATAGAATCTTAAGCCTCCTCCTAGCTTTTTAATAAATAGTACAGGTAAGGTAAATAGGGATTAACTAGGGCAAATAAATCCTTTTTTTAGATATTTATTAAGGTATTATTGCATTATAAGTAGTTCTTCTTATAATATACCATATAGCGGACTAAACTTTAGTATTATACTAGGCTTAAGTTCTATTTTAAAATTGTGCTTATTTTAGTACGGAGCTAATTAGTCTACAAATCGTTTCTTAAACTTATTATTTAGGTTATAGTACTCTTTAGGCATAAAAGGTTAAGGATTAGGATATTATTTTAGTTTTAGTACTCTTTTAATATCTTCTATAGTTATAGTAAAGATTTTATAATCTTATCTTTTTACTAATAAGATAAAAGGCGCGGCCTATATTATATAAATTTTAAAAGGTTTTAATATAATATCTTTACATTTTTTATTATAATTAGCAGTTATAGTTTTATTATATTGGTTTAAGGTTTATAGCAAGGGCAATTTATATTATATTAATTTTAAATAGTTGTGTATATATTTATAGAGCAAATAGCTTTTTAAGTAATAACTTTAGTGTTTCTTTAATCCAACTAATTAAGGGATTATGTTGTTTTAGCTATTTATGTCTAAGTATAACTTTATATTACTTTAAGGGTGTTATAAACAGGGAGATATATTTAAGGTATTTGCCTATCTGCATTTTTACTAGGGCGTAGTACATTATTTCGCTATATATTAAGGGTTTGCCATTAAAGCCTTATAGGCCTTAAGGCTTATTAAGTTTTTGTATAGTTTATATTAATAAAGCCTATGCTAGTAGCTCCGCTATTTATTAGGATTTATACCTTCTTCTATTTTTTAAGTATTTAAATTTCGCTAAGTACATTAGGGGAGTTATACTATATATTAGCACTAGAAGAGCCTAGATACTTATACTCTTCCACTTTTTATCCTAAGGCGCAACTTAGCCTTAGGATAATTTATTTTTCAAGTTAACTAAAGGTAAGATACTTTATAGCGACTAAACATAATTTATAGAGCGGGTATAATTTAAGGAATAGAAGGAACTACGCTGGACTTTTTCAAAGGGGTAAGTTTGGTAATACTTTTAAATATATCCTTTTTTACCGCATCTAAAGTATTCTCTATTTATGGCTTAAGTTCTTTATTTATTAGTTCCTAGGGGTGCATAGGATTAAGCGGCATTAAGGTCTATAGGGTTGTATATAGGGCTTTTAGGTTTTAGAGACGGATCGCGCTTTAGGATATATACTGGTTTTATAGAGTTTTAAATATAAGGTATAGTTAGCTTTAGAGAATAAGTCTATTTATTATATTAAAGGTCCTTATTAATATATTAATATATTATAGCAAATTCAGATAAGTTTTTTAGTAGTTCTCTACCTTTTAACTAGGCTCTAATCTTATCTAAAATAGCTTATTAAAGGGCCGCGACTTTAGCGGCTTTATTCCAATCTAGCTCGCTAATAAGGCCTAAAAATTCTAAAAAGAAGCTGGTAAAGTCTTAGTTCCGTTATTATAGGTTTTTAAGTTTAGTAATAGCTATATATTTATAGCTAGTATTATTATACATTTGTTCTAGCAGAGAGATAAAGATTTTAAAATTAATAAAGGTGCTATTATAAAAGAATAGATCTATGGTTTATACAGTATCCTTACTTAATTAAGACATTCTATAGCTAGCCTTACTAGCCTTAGCAGGGTATTAATTATAGTTTATTAAAAGTTTAAGACGGAGCTTGGTTATAAAGGGATATAGGTTATTTTAGTTTCTATTAAACATTAGAGAATTAGGGGGCTTTTTAGATTTTATAGTAGGTATAGGATTTATTATAGGTATAGGTTAAGCTACTATTACTGGTTTAGTGTTTATATTTAATGGGCTAGGTTTAGGTTCTATTATTTTAATCTTATTTATAAGTGTTGCTATTAGGGTCTATAATATAAGTACCTTAATATTGCGGAGTTCTTTATGGAGTGCTTCTATTAATTACTAATATTAGGTTTTTAGTACAGCCCGCTACTAAGCTAAGGCGTCTATAAAGGACTATTGCATTATAGTTAACTATTCCCTAACTAGGGATATAATACTTATAATTATTAAAGAGGATTCGGATTTGTTTACCATTTTAATAGTAGTTGTTTTAATATAACGTAATATATAGGCGCGAAGAGGCTTTAGAGAAGGTTTAAAGGAGCAATATAAATTCTATCTAATCTAGGGGTATATAGCTCTTGCTAAGTACGAAACGTTATATAAAGAAGAGAAAGGAATATAAGAAACTTATAACTAAATATTTAGGGTCTTAGCAGCAGACGTATAGGCATAAGCCTACGCGGATTTTAATAGGTTTTAACTAAATTCCATTATATTAGTGGAATTTAGTGGAATTTAATTAAGAGTGGAACTTGGTGGAACTTAATTAAGTCAGCAGAATTTAGCAGAATTTAATTAACTTAGTAGAATTTAGTAGAATTTGATTAAAGCGTTGGAATTTATCTATCAAGTATTTTACTAAGACATTCCTACTATAACTGGGCTAGTCCCGTTACAAAATTCCACTAAAGTCTATTAAGGACTATATGTGTATATACACACGTATTAACTACTAAGACCCCTAACTATTTAATTATATAATTCTCTTATTATTTCCTTTCTCTTCTTTATATAACGTCCTATACTTAGCAAGAGCTATATACCTTTAGATTTAGATAGAATTTATATTATTCCTTTAAATCTTCCCTAAAGTCTCTTTGCGCCCCCATATTATATTATATTAAAACAATTACTATTAAAATGGCAAACAAACCTAAATCCCCTTTAATAACTATAAGTATTATATTCCTAGTTAAGGAATAGTTAACTATAATATAATAGTCCTTTATGGACGCCTTAGCTTAGCAGTAGGTTATACTAGAAGCCTAGTATTAGCAATTAATAGAAGCACTCTATAAAGAACTTTATAATATTAAGGTATTTACGTTATAGACCTTAATAGTAACACCTATAGACAAGGTTAGAATAACAGTATCTAAACCTAGCTTATTAAATGCAAATACTAAACTAGTAATAGTAGCTTAACCTATATATATAATAAACCTAGTACCTATTATAAAATCTAAAAAGCCCACTAATCCTTTAATATTTAATAGAAACTAAAATAACCTATATCCCTTTATAACTAAGCTCTGTCTTAAACTCTTAATAAACTAAAATTAATACCCTACTAAAGCTAGCAAGGTTAGCCATAAAATATCTTATTTAAGTAAGGACGCTATATAAACTATAGATCTATTCTTCTATAATAGCACTTTTATTAATTTTAAAATCTTTATCTCTCTATTAGAACGAATATATAATAACGCCAGCTATAAATATATAGCTATTACTAAACTTAAAAACCTATAATAATAGAATTAAGACTTTATTAGCTTCTTTTTAGAATTTTTAAGTTTTATTAGCAAGCTAGATTAGAATAAAGCCGCTAAAGTTGCTACTCTTTAATAAGCTATTTTAGATAAGATTAGAGCCTAGTTAGTAGGTAGGGAACTGCTAAAAGACCTATTTAAATTTGCTATAATATATTAACAAATTAATAAGGACCTTTAATATAATAAATAAACTTGTTCTTTAAAGCTAACTATATCTCGCGTTTAAAACTCTATAATACTAGTATATACCTTAAAGCGCGATCCGTTTTTAAAACCTAAAAGCCCTATATATAACCCTATAGACCTTAATGCCGCCTAATTCTATATACCTTTAAAAACTAATAAATAAAGAACATAAGCCGTAAATAGAGAATGCTTTAGATATGGTAAAAAAGGATATATTTAAAGAAATTGCCAAGCTTACCCTTTTAAAAAGGTCCACTATAGTTCCTCCTAATTCTTAAATTATACCTATTCCTTAAATTTCACCTATTTTATAAATTATACTTAGACGTTATAAAGTATCTTGCTCTTAGTTAACTTGGAAAACAAATTATTTTAAGGCTAAGTCGCGCCTTAAGATAAAAGGTAGAAGAGTATAAGTGTTTAGGCTTTTCTAGCGCTAATATATAATATAATTTCCTTAATATACTTAGCAAAATTTAAATACTTAAAAAATAGAAGGAGGTATAAATCCTAATAGATAGCGGAGCTACTAGTATAGGCTTTATTAATATAAACTATATAAAAACTTAATGCTTAAACTTAAAGAAACTTAATAAGCCCTAAGGCCTATAAGGCTTTAATAGTAAACCCTTAATATATAGTGAATTAACGTACTACGCTCTAGTAAAAATATAGATAGGTAAATACCTTAAATATATTTCCCTATTTATAATACCCTTAAAGTAATATAAAGTTATATTTAAATATAGATAGCTAAAGCAATACAACCTCTTAATTAGTTAGGTTAAAGAAATACTAAAGTTATTACTTAAAATACTATTTGCCCTATAAACATATATATAACTATTTAAATTTAATATAATATAAATTGCCCTTATAATAAACCTTAAACTAATATAATAAAACCATAACTACTAATTGTAGTAAAGAATATAAAGATATTATATTAAAACCTCTTAAAGTTTATATAATATAGGCTGTGTCATAGTGCTATAATGCTAATAGGCTGAATAACTACATTGTGATATAAAGAGGAGAAGGAGGTAAAAGGGGGTATCGTATATAAATAGTAGGGGCAGCCGTCAAGGCGCTAGTGGTGGGCTAGCTAATATTAGGAAGCAGTACAAGACAGTATAAGACAGTATGCGTTAGGACAGTGCCGTGACAGTACTCCCCTCCCTAGAAGGTTTGGTCCCTAAACCAAACAAGTAACCTATTTTCGCTGCAAAGATGTTACTTCCACTTACCGCCCTTAACCGAGCTAATAGCGATTTTCCATGCCGGGTATAGAAAATCTTAATTGGTTAACTTAACAAATAAAATTAGCAGAACTCCATACCGTCACCGCGTGGCGCTTCTTGGCAAAAAACTAACCAATTAGATAACTTTAACTGGCGGTTAAAGTTCTATAAGATCTTAAACACCATAAATTACCTTTATGGTTGGCTATGGCCTTGGCATAGCTCTTCCTTATCTTATGCCTAGTCTGGGGGTCCTGGCTTCTTAGGGTATTATTTATAGAACTTTAGTAGTGCGCGCTTGTACCCTTTTAGGGATTTCTTAGGTTCCCAGGTTTTCTTATTATAATATTTCTATTTAATATAATATGTTAAGCCATGCTCGTCTATTTGTTTATTATATACATTAAGAATCTTTTTAAATTCCTACTTGTTTGTAATATTACCGTTATTATCCCTTTTGGCTATCCTGCCTATAACATTATAACGTTCCTCTTTATTAATGCGTACTTAACTAGAGATTTCTTTAGGGAACCAGAGGCGGACTTTTAAAGTATAGAAAGACTTATTAACACAGATGTGGTCTAGGAGGTTAGCTATAACTGCTCCTCTATAGGCAGCTAGGACGGGCCAGGGTCCGTCCTAGTTATTATCCCACTTTCTCTTAGGCTAGTTAGTCTTTATATTTTTAAGGCTAACTATAACTATATTATCCTTTTTAAATATTATACCTTTATCTTGTTTTATATTAGCGTTATCTTTATATTATTACTAGGAGATACGAGCTAGGGCTTTAAGCTGGGTTAAGATACACTTAAAGCAGTTAGCAATAGTATTAGCTTATAGGTACTCCTTTTTTGCATATATAGACAGGGCTAATAGCTAGGGGCCTGCTAGTTCAACGCCTAGACGTAGGTTATAGCTATAGTTGGCAAAGAACGGTAAGATTCCCGTAGTCTTATTAACCTAGTTATTTATGGCAAACTTGGCAAGGGGGAGCCAGTCTACCTAGTTATCTTAGGTAAAGCTTATAAAGGCACGTAGGTACTTATTTATTGCTGTATTAACAATCTTAGTTTAACCATTCGTTTTAGGGTGCTATGTGGAGCTGGGGCTTAGGTTACCTTTAGGCGCTAGTTTAGGCAACGCCAGAAGTTAGAAACGAATAAAGAGCCTCTATTAGAAACAATAGTATTTAGAGTGCTGTGTAACTTATAGACAGTATAGGTAAATACTTTAACAAGCTCCTCTATATCTAGGCTAGTAATAGAAATAAAGTGTCTTATCTTTATTAGGCGGTTAACAACAATAAAAATATATTTATATGTTTTGCCGTTATAAAGGCACTTAGGCAAGTTAATAACGTGGTTAATAAAGATATTAGTCTATAGGCGGACTGGTAGTTCTAGTAGTTTTAGGAAACCGGGCGGTACTAAGCATAGGGTCTTTATACGGAAGTAGAGAGCGCAGTCTTTTATAAAGGTATCTATAAACTATAAAATACCTAGCCACTAATATATTTAATTAAGGAGGTCTAGTGTCTTAACGCGGCCTAGGTAACCCACAGGGCCTAAACTATACGTGTGGTATATAACTTCTAGTTAGAGTTTAGGTAAATTAGGGACAAATACTTAATTCCTATAGTAGATTAGGCCGTTAATAATTAAATATTTAGATTTATTATAGCGGAGCAGCTTCCTAATCTACTTAGGCCAATAGCGTGCTTTACAGTCTTCCTATTTATATAGCGCAGCTAACATATTCCTAGCGAGTTTGTTCTCTTTATAGGCATTCTTAATAAGCTCCTTAAGGGTTTTTTTCTTAGGCTCTAGGTCTATTACTACAATAAAGTCTTTAATGCTCTAGTCTTAGGATTTGCTCAGTAGTTCTTCTAGGATAGTAGGGTTAACTTTCTTTAGTAGTAAGACAACGCGGTCTCGGTGTTATAGACATTTATTATTAGTATTAGCAGGTACAATACCTAGGAGGTGGCTAAGAGTGTCTAGGATTATAGCTTTAGTGCTAGGCCTATAGATAATAATAAAGTTAAATTAGGAAAGGAACTTAGCCTAGCAGACTTGGCACTAGTTTAGTTGTTTTGTTATTATAAAGGTCTAGAGGTTCTTATAGTCCGTAATAATTTTAAACAGCTGCTTAGTTCCTTATAGTTTAGGACGCTATTCTTTTAGTGCCTTAACAATTGCCAGGAGCTCCTTATTATATATTTTATAGTTATATTTAGGGGCTGAGTGCTTAGCAGAGAAGAATATAACTAGCTTAAGCTTATTACTTTTATTGGCTTAATAGAGCACTCTACCTAAAGCCTAGTTTAAGGCGTCTGTCTCTACCATAGTCTTCTTTATATAGTTGTAATACGCTAGGACCGGTACTATAGTAAACGCTGTTTTTAGGATCTAAAATGCCTGTGCTTAATTAGGGCCCTATAACCAACTAATGCTCTTTTTTAGTAGCCTAGTTATAGGCTTAACTATCTTAGAATAGCCTTAAATAAATTATTAGTAGAAGTTTGCGAAGCTAAGAAATTGCTATAGTTCCTTAACTAATATTGGGTCCTTCTATTTCTGTAAGGCCTGCACCTTCTTAGGGTCCATAGTTATACCATTAGTCAAGATAATTAAGCTAAGGTATTTTGTTTTGGTAGCATAAAACTTAGACTTATTAATATTAATCTAGAGTCCAGCATTACCAAGTCTCTAGATAATTTTATTTACATATTTTATATACTTGGCGTATGTTTTTAAGAAGATAAGGATATTATTAAGATACGCAGTGCAGTAGTTGTTAAGGGCGTTATATAAAATATAGTTAATATAGTTTTAGAATATAGCGGGCGCGTTATAGAGACTAAATAGTATAATTAGTATCTTATAGAGTCCAAACCAGGTAATAAATGCTATAAGCTACTTATGGCCTTCCGCAATCTGGATCCAGTTAAACATAGTAATTATATTAAGCTTAGTAAATTACTTAGCACTATAGAGTACGTTAAGTGTCTCGCGGACTAGTAGCAGTAGGTATTGGTTCTTAATAGTAACTATATTTAGGCCTTAGTAGTTATAGCAGATTTATATACTACTGCCAGGTTTCGCTGCAAGGAGGAGTAATATAGTGGCTGGTAAGGTTAATTTGCGGATAAAACCCTTATCTAGTATCTCGTTAATCCACTTCTTTATATAGCTAAGTTTAGCGGGTAAGAGTGGTCTGTTTTTATAATATAGGGCCTGCTTTCCTGGTATAATCTTAATTTTATAGTCCCATGGTCGGTAAGGGGGCAGCTTATCTATATTCTTAGGGAGGAAGTATTTAATATATTCGTAAAACTCTTTTAGTAAGCGTTATAAAATATCCTTGCGGGTTAATCCTAGTTTGCCTTTTAGGAATTTCTTAGTATTAGTATTAACTATCTTCTGGCGTAAAAACTTAGACTTGGTTTTTAGGTTTATTTTAAGGAAGTTATAGAAATAAGGGGGTAGCGCTTTATAGGCTTCCTCTATTATATAGTCGCCTTCTATTAGCCAGCGGAAAGACCTTTCTAATAGGTTTGGTACTTCTATTAGGCCTATAGGTAGCTCCTTAAGCAGCTATTAGTGTTCTTCTTATTTAACTAGTTCTACTAGCTCCGCTATATAGATCCTTATTACCTTTACGCCTTTTTATTTACAGAACTAGGTAAAATTAACGGCATAAGTATATTTAATATTGTCTAGGTTAGGGCGTGTCTGGTTCTCTGGTGCTATAGCTAGGCTAGCATAGCTTAGTTAGCCTAAGGGGGCAGAAACAAGGCGGCGGCCTTACACGGTACACGCGGGAGATGGGTATAAGGTTAGGCGTTACAGGGGGAAGGTCTTAATTGCTCTAGTTTTAGTCTTAGCTGTAACGCCCTTAGCTATTATATATATGGTTATATATACATATAGTAAATAACTTAAAGTTGGGTGTCTTATTAGCTGACCTAGGTTAAGTAGGTATATATAAGGGACTTATAGTTCTAGCAGTATTTGTTTTTTTAGGAATAGGGCGGTAGTCCAGTCTTCTAAAATCTCTGTTTTATTTACTATATATATTAGCTTACTAGTATTAGGTACCTCTTTTACTATTAGCTAATAGTATCTAAGCGTTGGCCGTATAATGCGTCCATATGGTGCTACTCGGTTATAGTTAGGAATATACCATAGGAGATAGTTGTGGGTATAGTAATTGGAGTTAAACTTAAGCTCTAAAGTGGAGAAGTCTAGTCTTAGGTTATGCTTTTTAAGCTAGGGCATTCTAAGAATTACTAGTATTAAGGGTAATAACTTTATAATATAGAAGAGTATAGATTCTATATAGTGGCTAATTGTTATTCTTGCTGTAAAGTAGTGGGTAATAAAGCTAGATAGGAGTCTATTAATAAGGCGGAGTGGTTTTAGGACTAGGAGTCTTTTTGTTGTAATATTATGCTTTTTTATAAGTAAGTTTTTATCTATAAACGCTAGTGCTATACTACCACTGTTAACAAGGCTTACTATTTTAATAAAAACTTGTAGGAGTAGGTTGCGTAGTAAGGAGAGGTAGATCTAAATAAGGATGGTATTCCTATTATTATTTACTATTCTAAGGTTAAGTAATAGCTGGCTTAGAATAAGGTCTAATTAATCTAGTAGCATAAATCTAATCCTTTTATCCTCCTCCCTATATAGTTCTAACCCTTAGAGGCAACTTAGTCTAAGGGTTAGTCTTTTAATAACTAGATTATAGGGCTTAGCTAGTAACTGTGGTCTTAGCTAGTATATCCTAACGTATTAGTCTCTAATAGTGTATATATACTAGGGGGTACTTTGCTAAGGACATGGCCAGTCTTATAGTTAGTAGTGGCATAGAGTACTTGTCCGTAGTTTATATACGGGACTATTGGCTAGGGCTGTATTAGGAAAGGGAATTATGGGAGTAGGTCTCTATGTCTAAACCTATATCCCTATCTATGGTTATTGCTTTAGTTACTAATCCCTCTGCTAAAGAATTTGCTATAGCTAGGAAGGGGTTAGCGTGGTAGCATTAGAAGAGGATTTAGGTTTGTTTTGGGGTTATAAGTATTTTTTTAGTGGCTAGGTTAACCATATACTAGGCAGAGTCTGTTATCTATGCAATGTCTTTAAATATTATTAGGGAGGCTACTACTACCACTACCGAATTTAACGGCGTTAAGGTCCATTAGGTTATTCTATAGTGCTAGTGCTAAGGTATTATTGTTAGGTAATATAGGTTAATAGCCGCCAGCGGTACTTAGCTTAGCGGTATTTAGCTTAGTATAGTAGGCATAGTTCTGTAGGTTATAAGCAAATACGTCCATTTACTTACTCTAGCCCTTATAGTCAGCATTATCGATTTTGCGACTAAGGGTAAGGGCTAAGTCCTTTATCTTAGATAAAATATTCTTCCTAAGCAGATCCACCTTTTGTTCCTTAGTCTTATTTGCTTTAATTATTAACTTATTAAGCTCTGCTTTCTAGGACTAGTAATTACACTTGCCTTAACTTAAGGTATCTAATTTATTCTTAGCCGCTTAGGTTATATCTATGGTCTTATAGTGCTTCTTTATATACACAAACATAGACTCTTAGTTAGAGAAGGCCCATTTGCTTAGGTTATTTAGGTATATACGTAGCATATTAAGGCCATACTTAATATAGTTATAAGCCTTATCTATTAGCATGTCTAACATATAAAGGACTTTATCCATTAGGGTTTTAAAGCACTTTGCATCTCTATAGAAAACGCCTTAGATCTTTATTTCCTATATTTTAAATTTTTCTTACTTTTTAGTTGGCGATCCCTTGCTATTAAATGGGGTTAGGTCTTTTGCTTTACGCTTTTTTCTATAGGGCTTAGCTAGGGGAGGAGAGCTAGTAGCGGTGTTCTTATTGGTAATGGTTTAGGTAAGTATAGTAATCTAAGAGCTTAGACTTTATATAGTCTCAGTATATACCAAAGCTCGCTGTTTATATTGCTTTATATATAGTTTAAGTGTCTTAAGGGAGTTAATTCTATGCTAAGCTTTTTTAAGTTAGGACTTTACAGTCCGGCTTTTATTATAGACTGTTTAGAGACCGCTCTTAACGCTAGTTAAAAAGGTTATATATATAGAGAGGTTCTGAAATATTCCTACTATATTAAGGTCCTTAGGGTACTCCGGACCACTCCTAATTCCCTAGGTAATGTTAGTGTAGGAGGTATTAAAGAGGCGGGTAAGTGCTTCGCGTGTGTTCGCCAATGGGGTATTCTAGTTACCTATTTTAGGGGATCTAGGTAGGGTAATTAAAATCTATAAGGCTAGCTATAATGCTAAGATTGTTTAGGACAATACTAAGATTGTCTAGGACTGTGGTATAGTGTTGTTGGTCGCGCCAGGTCGCGATTATACTGGGAAAACGGAAATAGTGGACTGGGGGGAATAAAGATCACGATAGGGCGCAAGAGGAGATACTACAAACTGTCACAGTGCTATAATGCTAATAGGCTAAATAACTATTATTATTATTCATTGCTTAACGTCCAATTCGGATCCCTGTTGGGCCCACGCGGACTACTCCTTATATATATATAGGGAGAAAACTCTATTTAAGAAAACCCTATAATCCGTCTCTCCGCCTTTTAGGGCTCGCTTGCAAGTTGCCTATAAGTCACTAGTGGTGCTCTACTACCTTACTTTTTGACCTCCTTAGGAACCACTGCTGCCGTAACAAACCTACGGACGCGCTAGTATTACACACTGTACTCTACTTCTATAGAGTTATTAGGGGGCGCCTATTACTCACCCCTTTACCTTCTATTACTATTTCCTTTGTAACCCGGAACTGGTCTAGCATATTTTAGCCAATAAGCCACTAGGTAGCCGCCTTAAGGCCTTTCTATATTAAGAGCAGTGTATTATAGTTTTCTATGCTAGCTGCTAAGAGCATTGCTTCTCAGCTGGTGCGTAAGGGGCATAACAGTATTACGTGTTTTAGTGTCTGTCTTAGCTAGCTATATTTGCACCTTAGGCTACCTACTAGGACACCCACCTAGTAAAGCTAATCTTTTAGTCCTATTATTCCTATCCTTAAAAGTATTGCTATTGTATTTTCTGCCTTTATTAGGCCCTTTTAGAGCCCTTAGGTATTTACCCCCTATAGCATTACCTATGCTATGGCTTAGGTTCCCCTTGCCTAAGTCTACCTCTGTACCTTTAACTCCTATTTATCTCTCCAGCGTTGGTCCAACTAGTATTGTATTACAGTAGATAGTTTTCCAGTACTCTTTTATGCTCTACTTTGGCTCCTTTCTCTCCCTTACTATTGTCTTTACTAGCCTTTTACGCGTCTTTCTTCCTCCTCTATATAGGCCTGGGCCCTAGCGCCGCACTATTCTTCTTCTGCTTTCTCTAGCTGTTTTCCTAATATATCTTCCCTATTTTAGGGTTGTTGGTTCCTTCTCCTATAAGGCACCTTAGGGTCCCTCTATAGTTTATTTAGGCGTGTCTTGATATACTTTATAACATTAGAGTTACATTCCTTTTATACCCTTTATATTGCATCGGCTTTAATATATAGTTATAGGGGGGGAATATTAGCTTTCTTCTTAAGTAGTACTATAGCCGTTTACTTATACCCGCCTGTTATACTCCTAAGGTAGGCTATTTGGACCTTTTAGAGTAGTTTAAGGAGTAATTTAGGGGGGCCTTTTTTAGTTTCTCTAGTGGCCTAAATACTAGATTTATACGTTATGGTTAGCTGGACAACTGCTATATATAGTAGGCATAACCTTTAGAAGCATGGACCCTATGTAGAATTAACAATCCTAGACATAGCAATATACTATACTTAGCCCTTATAGGCCGCTTGCGCTATATATACGCTCTACCAGAGCTTGCTATCTACCCACACTCCTAATACCCTTAAAGCCTTAGATATAGATTATATGCTAAAGATCTGCAGACTAGTTACGTTTTCTTATAAAATAGATTAGCTAGTATTTCTCTAGTAAGAATTGGACTCTATATTATCTTGCCCATTCTATATAGGTGTTATAAGCTTTCTCTAGTGTCCTATAGTTCTCTGCGGCTGTTGGCCCATATATAATTAGGTTTGTGTTATTAATAAAGCCTATCCCCTAGGTCGCCCCTTTCTTAAAGATATTAAGTAGGTTGCTTATAAAGAAGAGGAAGAGTATAGGCGACAGAGGTAATCCTTATAGTATTTCTATTATAACTGTAATAGGGGGGCTCTGGTATTTGCTAAAGACCAGTAATATTTCTTTCTGGCCTATAAATTTTTAAACAAATTAAATAATCCATTCTAGGAAGCCCTTTGCCCTAAGGATATATAGAAAACGCTTATAGGGTATATTATTATAGGCGCCGCTGATATCTAGGCTAAGCATTAATACTATAAAGTCCTTTTGCATAGCCCATACAGTTTTAATGGTAGTAGTAAGTAGTGTAAGTGCTAATAGCGTTAAGCGATTCTTTCTTACCCCTATTTAGCTTTGTGGTAGTAGGGTGTATTTCTCTGCTATATCTACTATATGGTCCACTATAACCTTTTCTAAGATCTTGCTAAGGGTGTTTTCTAAGGCAATAGGGCGGTAGCTTCCTAGGATTAAGTAGTCTGCTTTACCTTCTTTTTATAAGATAACTATTATTATAGATCTTCTAAGTTGTGGGTAATAGCCTATTATAAAGCATGCTCTGGCTATATCTATAAGCTAAGGTGCTATAAGTGGTCCATAGGTCTTTAGGGCTTTGTTTAGGATCCTATTTAGTCCTAGTATTATATTATTTAAGAGGCGGCTAATAGTTCTAGCCATTTCTTTAGTTATTATGTTGCTGTTAACCCTTAGGCGAGTCACTGGTGTTTTACTAGTAATATTGCTAAGGTCTGCTAGAGCTGGTTAAGGGAAAAATCTTTCTATAAGGATCTTTGCCTTCTTATTATTGTTGCTTGTGGCCTATAATTCGCCTGCTCTTTATAGGGGTGGTAGGTGTGGATCTTTTACTAGGTGTCCTGCCTTTTTCTTTACCTATTTTGCTATGGTCCAAAGGCCCTTATTATAGGGGAGACTTGGGTTAATAGTGTATTTATTTATAAACCATCTCCAGTTATTCCTTGCTTCTTTTCTTAGGGTATTCTTTAGCTGGTTTCTTGTGTCTTTATATTATCTTTTGTCCTTAGAATTGTGGCTGCTTGTGTATTTCCTCCTTGCTTGTCGTTGGCCGGCTATAAGGGCCGCGCACTGTGCGGACCATGCGTGTCGCGTGTAGGGGCCTGGTTTTGAAACTGGGTAGTGCTCTTCCAGCCTAGGCTAAATAACTACATTGTGGTATAAAGAGGAGAAGGAGGTAAAAGGAGGTATTGTATATAAATAGTAGGGGCAGCCGCCAAGGCGCTAGTGGTGGGCCAGCTAATAGTAGGAAGCAGTATAAGACAGTATGAGATAGTATACATTAGGACAGTGCCGTGACAGGCTATACCTTTTATCTTATTAGTAAAAAGACGAAATTATAAAGTCTTTACTATAACTATAGAAGATATTAAGAAAGCATTAAAACCAAAATAATATACTAACCCTTAACCTTTTATATCTAAAAAGTGCTATAATCTAATTAACAAGTTTAAAAAATAATTTATAGACTAACTAGCTTTGTACTAAGATAAGTATAATTTTAAGATAGAACTTAAGCCTAGTATAACACTAAAGTTTAGTCCGCTATATAGTATATTATAAGAAGAACTACTTATAATGTAATAATACCTTAATAAGCATCCCAAAAAGGATTAATTTACCTTACCTATATTAATTATTAAGCTCTAAACGCAGTTATAATTTAAAACTAATATCTAATTTCCCTGATTTAAGAGATGCTTAGCTATTTAGTAAAGATATAATACTTTATAAAGCTTAATATAGTTACTACCTTAAATAAAATCTATATATATAAAGGAGATATAAAGTATATAGCTTTTTATATATAATGGGGACTCTTTAAATACCTAGTAATGCTATTTAGTATAAATAATAGTCCTAACATATTTTAATAATATATTAATAATACGCCTTATAAATTTCTTAATATATTTATTACCGTGTATATTAATAATATTTTAATCTACTTATTCTTGTTTTTTAAACATTAGAAATATATTAGAAGAGTCCTTAAACGCTTAGAAGATATAGGCCTATAATACAATATTAAGAAATATAAGTTCTACGCATCTAAGGTTATATACTTAGGCTTAATTATATCTTATAACAGAATTAAATAAATCTTAAGAAAGTTGCTGTAATTATAAACTAGGAAAGCCCTAGTAATATATAAAATATTTAAGGATTTTTAGGATTTATAAACCTCTATTATTAATTTATTAATTACTTCTTTAAAATTACCTAGCTATTAATAAACTTAATAAAAAAAACTTAAAATTTAAATAGACTGCTAGATGCGAATAAGCCTTTAATAACTTAAAATATTGCCTTATAACTGCTCTAATTCTTACCTACTTTAACCCTAACCTTAAATATATTATTAAAATAGACTTGTCTAATTATGCGCTAAGGGAAGTGTTATTGTAATATAATAAGAATAGCGAACTATATCTAGTAGCCTTTCTCTCCTAGAAACTTACCCCTATTAAATTAAACTATAAAATATATAATAAAGAGCTGCTTATAATTATTAGATGCTTTAAATAATAGCGTCCCAAGCTTAAAGGATTACTATTTTTAATATGCGTATTAACGGATTATAAAAACCTGCAGTACTTTATAACTATAAAGTAATTAATATAGCGCTAAATTCGTTGGGCCAAATACCTCTTATAATTTAACTTTAAAATTATATACTAACTAGGTAAACTTAACCAGAAACCTAATATATTAATATAATAATTATAAGATCTACCTATAAACGCTTTAGATAAACGGATTATAAATTAATTATAAATCTTATTGCTCTCTAAATGTTTTAAAAAACTATATCCTATATTTCTAGATACAGAACTTAATAGAAATAAATTAAAAGTTAATAAATAGGAAATAGCAATTAATAAGTTAATGGAATATAAATATAAGAATAATATATAGATAGTAGATATAATAAAAGCAATTTAAATAGGAACACAACAGTATAAGGATATTACACTTACTAAATGCAAAATTTAAAACAATTAATTATAAGAGTTCCTTACTAACGAAATAATATAGGCTTAATCTGTCTATAAAGCCGCAGCAAATAAGAACCAAACCCTAGCACTAGCCTACTAAATTGGTGACTTTGTCTGGCTAGATATAAGAAATCTAAACACAAAACAACCTACTAAGAAACTAAATTGGAAGAACGCCGGCCCTTATAAGGTTTAAAAAGTTGTCTCTTATTATACCTATTAATTGAAGCTCTCTAATATAGTTAAAATCCACCCTATATTCCATACGTCAGTCCTCTACCCTACTGCCCTTATATTAGACGCCCTGCCTAAATAAATTTAAGACCCTCCCCTACTAGTTAAAGTGGATAGTAAGGATAAGTACCTCGTTAAAAGAGTTAATGATATTAAGTATAACAAACGGAAAGGCAAATATATACCTTATAAAATGGAGAGGCTTTATTAAGTCCTTATGGGAACCTATTAACTCTATAGGACTTATATAAGCCGCAGAAGACTTATATAAACTCCACCTAGAACTACTATAGCCCTATCTTGCAGAAGCTCAAGTTTAAAAGGGGGGGTACTGTTATGGGATACCTCCGTAACACCTTATACATATTTACCTATTTCTACTAATGTAGCAAAAAGAGACTAACCGCGAAACAGCAATCTAATAGTAATCTGCCGCATTCTACTATATTCTACTTGGTCTACTAAATTCTCCCAAGTTCTACCAGGACTACTCCTTAAATCCTCTTCTACTCCGTGCATATATTAACCAAGCAACTAAACTAATAATATATATCCTTTCTTCCCGTTCCCTTACCTTCTCTTCTTATATAACGTCTTAACTTTATTACCCAGTTTATATATATAGCTTAATAATATCTACCTCGTTATATATTATCACCGCTTATGCTTACTCTATAACAGCCGCTAAGGAGGAGGCAGAAGGTTGGCGTGTATATTACTAAAGTTAGCTTAGTAGATTGCCTTAGTTAAGATCTTATAAGTTACTATATTTAACATAGGAGCCGCTAGTATTAATACTACAATATTAAGCTACGCCCTTTTAGGAAGTTGCTCGTGCTCCTTAGGCTCATACTCTTTAGGCTTATGCTCCTCCAATTACTCGCTTAATGTTAGCCTCTTACTTACCCCTAAGGGCTCGCTTATGCTTACTTAGTAAGTATAAGGATGAGCTAATTCTGCCGCCGCCTTGCCTATATTTTAAGAGTAAGATTGGTAATATAGAGAGGAGAAACGGCAGCGTGTTTATTACTTACAATTGTAATATAGTAATTTAATACCTAAAGGATTTGCCTTTTACTAAGACTCTTATTGGTATAAGCCTTTAGCTTTATAATTTTTAGCAACTCTAAGTCTTTCCTATTTATAAGAGAGAACTATATTATTAAGAGCAAGGTATTTATATTAAGCTCTAGCTAATTAAGGCTAAAGTTAACACTTAGTACGCAGGCGTTTGTAACGTTAAATTTAACATTATAGAAGTTAAGGTTGCAGCTTAGTGGCAGAAGATTAATACCTAGCTTGTATTATGGGCGAAGCATACTAATAGAAGTGGCGCTATTAAGGCTCTTACCGTTAACCTCTTAATTATATATGCCCCAGCTATAAATTAACTAGCGGCTTCTTGCTCTAGAGTTAGCTCTTATCCATTAATGCTTAATTAACTCTATAGTAAAGTTTTAACGCCCCTATAGATTTTGGAGCGGAGCTTAACGCCTTATATGTCTCCTACTAGTGACGCTATAGGATTATAGGTTAAGTTTACTAAATATTGGCGTTGTAAGAAGCGCTACCTAAATATTAATTAGTGCTACGTTCTTGGCTAGGTAGACGTTAAATTAATAGATAAGGACTTAAGAGAATGGGTAACTGGTATTTAGCAAGGTATTGTAAACATTTAGAATCTACCTTATAGGCTTGCTACGCGGCTTGCTAAGAGAGTAGTAAAAGGAGGAAATAACAGTAGAAGAGTATACCAGTTAGCCTCCGGTAAGAGCTCTACTACTAATACTCTAGGCGTTATTAACCACTTTTACATTGGTTCTATAAGCCTAGTACTAAATTAGTAAACTCCTATACTAGCAAGCCGACTAACGTTATTATCCTTACCTATATTACTAATACGCCGCCTATATAGTATTAACCGCGCAAAGGATTTGGGGGAGTTCTTTATATATTAGAAGCAGAGTATATCTAGTAATCTTAACCAGGAGGCTGGCTTTAAAGCAGTATACAAAATTATCCGTAATCTAAGATAGGACTTAAAGCTCTTATATAATAAATCTAATGGCGCTAATTCTATTAAGGAGCTTGTAAAGGCTAGTGTTAAATTAGGTATTATAAGGCAGCTATAGAAGGATTTAAAGAAGTAAGTAAATAAGTGTTGTATATAGCTTAAAGGAAGTTTCTAAGATATAGATAATTAGTAGAATATTATAAGGGCGCGGAGAGGCTTTAAGGAAGATTCGAAGGAACAATATAAATTCTATCTAAATCTGAGGGTATATAGCTCTTGCAGAGAATAAGACGTTGCGTAAAGAAGAGAAAGGAATATAGGAAGCTTGTAACTAAATATTCGGGAGTCTTGGCAGCAGACGCGTGGGTATATACGCACGCGGGTTTCGACAGGTTTCGACTAAATTCCATCACATTAGTGGAATTTGGTGGAATTTGATTGAGTTAGCGGAATTTAGCAAAATTTAATTAACTTAGTAGAATTTGGCAGAATTTAATTAAAGCGTTGGAATTTATCTATCAAGTATTTCACCAAGACATTCCTACTATAACTGAGCTAGTCCCGTTATAGTACCCCCCCCCTTTAGCCGAAGGTCTAAAATAATTTAATTTAGTTAAGAACTTATAACTTATCGCGTTATAAGCGTCGTAATATATTTTAAGTTCTTTTTAATTTCAAGTTTCCTACTATTATGTTTTATATATTTATATTAGGTGGTAATTGTTTACCTTTATATTATATTTATCCAGCTAGAGTAGGCTGTAAAGGATGGTCTTTATGGAATTCTTTTACTAAGATAGGCGCGTTGGCCTTAATTTAGTTATAGGTTTCCTAGGTTTATGTTTTATATCCTTTCCACTTAACAAGAAGTTTAAATTGTTTAAATTATGGTTTTTATTGTATATTATTAATTAAGTTAATAAAGTAAAAACCGTTACCGTTGTTAATAATTACAGAAGGCGGCGGCGGCACTTTGTGAGTTATAGGATTATCTTTTAAAGGTTGCAATAAGCTTATATAAAACGTTGGGTATATTTTTATTTTAGTTAGCAGTTTAAGCTTATAGGCGTACAGGCTTAGTTTCTTCTTAATTTAGTATAGGCCCGCAAACTTCTAATCAAGTTTCTTTAAGGGCCGTTAAGTCTTTAGGTTTTATATATTTAGGTAGGCCATATTACCTTCCTTAAAGTCCTATGCGGGAGCTCGTCCTTTATTCGCATACTATTCCTATAACGTTTAAGCGTACGTTAATTTACTTTATAATAGTTCCGTTAACTACTTTATTTAATTAGCGAAGTTATATGCGTTAATTAACTAAATCCGTTTAATTATAGGTTCTATTATGTTAATTTTAGGTTATAGTTTAAATCTAAGTTAAGGGTCTTGTCCGTAGATTACATAGAATGGCGTTACGCCTATTAATACGTTTATTGTATTATTCGCGGTAAACTTAGCTAAAGGCAGCCATTTTTCCCAGTCATCTTGTAGGTAGGAGCAGTATATTTATAAATATTGTTCTATAATCGCGTTTGCAATTTCGGTTTGGCTATCTATCTCTAGATAAAATATAGTTAAAAGTCATATTCAAATACTTAATTATTTATATAAAGCTTACTAGAAGTCTAAAATAAACTAGCTTCCACAGTTAGATATTATTATGTTAGGAAGTTTATATAGCTTAAAGACGTGCTTAATAAAACATTCGGCTACTAATATTACATTAATTAAGTCTATAGGAATTATATGTCGCATTTTTATAAGACGGTTAACTACTACCATAATATTTATAAACCTGTTACTGCTAGGCAAGTCAACTATAAAGTTAATTAAGATGTTACGCCATCTTTATATCGGAACTGGTAGCGGTTAAAGTACTCCTTGCTTCTTTACATAAGAGGTCTTTTTACGTACGCACATTTTGCATACTCAAATATATTTTTATACATAGTTGTGCATTATAGGCTAGTAATATACTCATTAAACGATTTTATAAGTCTTTATACAGCTAGAATATCCTGCCACAGGGGAGTCGTATATAAATTTAGGTATCTTAAATTATAAAGGTTCAGAATTCGGAACTACCATCTTCTATTAATAGTATAATCAATTATTTCAGATTTCGCATTCGGCGAGTGTAATATCCTTATGCTATCGTTTTCCTGTTTAAATCGCTTTTATTATATTAATTATCTATATATCATTCTTATATTCGTATTCTATTAGCTTATTAATTTCCATTTCCTATTTATTAATTTCCAATTTATTTCTTTTAAGTTCTATATCTAGGAATATAGGGCGTAGTTTTTTAAAGCGTTTAGGGGGCAGTAAGATCTGTAATTAATTTATAATCCGTTCGTCCGAAGCGTTTGCAGGTAGGTCTTATAATTGTTATATTAATGCATTAGGCTTCTAATTAAGTTTGCCTAGTTAGTATATAATCTTAAAATTAAATTATAAAAGGTATTCGGCCTAACAAATCTAGCGCTGCGTTAATTGCTTTATAGTTATAAAGTACTATAGGTTCTTATAGTCCGTTAACACGCGTATTAGGAACAACAATCCTTTAAGCTTAGGGCGCCACTATTTAAAACATCTAACGATCGCAAGCAGTTCTTTGTTATATATTTTATAGTTTAATTTAGTAGGGGTGAGCTTTTGGGAGAGAAAGGCTACTAGGCGCAGCTCACCGTTCTTATTATATTACAATAATACTCCCCCTAGGGCATAATTAGACAAGTCTGTTTTAATAATATATTTAAGGTTAAGGTTAAAGTGGGTAAGAATTAGAGCGGCTATAAAACATTATTTTATGTTATTAAAAGCTTATTTATATCTAGCAGTCCATTTAAATTTTATATTCTTCCTTATTAGGTTTACTAACGGCTAGGCAATTTTTAAGAACTAATTAATAAATTAATAATAGAAATTTGTAAATCCTAGAAATCCTTAAATGTCTTATACGTTACTAGGGCTTTCCTAGTTTATAATTGCAGCGACCTTCTTAGGGTCCATTTTAATTCTATTGTGGGATATAATTAGGCCTAAGTACATAACTTTAGATACGTGGAACTTGCATTTCTTAATATTGTATTATAAACCCGCGTCTCGTAGGCATTTAAGGACCATTTAAATATACTTCCGGTGTTTAGAAAGCGAAGATGAGTAGATTAAGATATTATTGATATACCCGGTAATAAATATATTAAGGAATTCTTAAAGCGTATTGTTAACGTATTGCTGAAACGTATTAGGACTATTCTTTATACCAAATGGTATTACTAGGTATTTAAAGAGTCCCTATCGTGTATAAAAAGCTATATACTTTTCATCTCCTTTACGGACATGGATTCGGTTAAAGGTAGCAACTATATTAAGCTTTGTAAAGTACCGTGCCTTTAATAAGCGGTCAAGCGTTTCTTAAATTAAGGGAATAGGATATTGGTTTCAAATCATAATTGCGTTTAGAGCTTAATAATTAACATAGAATCTTAAGCCTCCTTTTAGCTTTTTAATAAATAGTACAGGTAAGGCAAATGGAGATTAACTAGGGCGAATAAATTCTTTTTTTAGATGCTTATTAAGGTACTATTATATTATAAGCAGTTCTTCTTATGATATACTGTATAGCGGACCGAACTTTAGTGTTATACTAGGTTTAAGTTCTATCTTAAAATCGTGTGCATCCTAATGTGGGGGTAGTTGGTCTGTAAATCTTTTCTTAAACTCGTTAATTAGATTATAGTACTCTTTAGGTATAAGAGGTTAAGGGTTAATATATTGCTTTAGTTCTAGTGCTTTCTTAATATCTTCTATAGTTATAGTAAAGATTTTATGGTCTTATTTTCGTGCTAATAAAATAAAAGGTGCGGCTTATATTATACGAATTTTAAAAGATTTCGGCATAACATCTTCGCATTCTTTACTATAATTAGTAGTTATAGCCTTATCATTTTGGCTTAGGGTCCGTAGTAGGGGTAGTTTATATTGTGTTGAATTTAAATAATCTTATATATATTTGTAGAGCAGGTAGTATTTTAAGTAATGACTTTAGCAGTAGGTTGTGCGGAACTTTAGTATTTCTTTAACCTAGCTAATTAAAGGGTTATATTGTTTTAGCTATCTGTGTCTAAGTATTACCTTATAATGCTTTAGGGGTGTTACAAATAAGGAAATGTATTTAAGGTATTTGCCTATCCGCATCTTTATAAGAGCGTAGTGCGTTAGTTCGCTATATATTAAGGGCTTGCTATTAAAGCCTTATAAGCCTTAGGGCTTATTAAGTTTCTTTAAATTTAGGCGTTAAGTTTTTGCGTAGTTCGTGTTAATAAAGCCTATGCTAGTAGCTCTGTTATCTATTAGTATTTATACCTTCTTCCATTTTCTAAGTATTTGAATTTTGCTAAGTATATTAAGGGAGTTGTGTTGTGTATTAGCGCTAGAAAAGCCTAGATACTTATACTCTTCTACTTCTTATCCTAAGGCGCGACTTAGCCCTAGGATGATTCGTTTTCTAAGTTAACCAAAGGTAAGATGCTTTATAATAACTAGGTATAATTTATAGAATGAGTATAAGTTAAGGAATAAGTACGGCTTAAAGAATGAGTGCGATTTGATGTCTAGGAGGAACTACGGCAGACCTTTTTAAAAAGGTAAGTTCGGCAATTTCTTTAAATATATCCTTTTTTACCATATCCGAAGTATTCTCCGTTTGTGGCTTAAGTTCTTTGTTTATTAGTTCCTAAGGGTATATAAGATCGAGTGGTATTAAGGTCCATAGGGTTATATATAGGACTTTTCGGGTTTAGAGAGGGATCGCGTTTTAGGGTATATGTTGGTTTTGTAAAGTTTTAAATATGAGGCGTGGTTAGCTTTAGAGAACAAGTCTATTTATTATATTAAAGGTCCTTGTTAATTCGTTAACATATTATAGCGAATATAGGTAGGTCTTTTGGCAGTTCCCTATCTATTAACTAGGCTCTAATTTTATCTAAAATAGCTTATTAAAGAGTAGTGACTTTAGCGGCTTTATTCTAATCCAGTTCGCTAATAAGGCCTAAAAATTCTGAAAAGAAGCTAGTAAATTCTTGGTTCCGTTATTATAGGTTTTTAAGTTTAGTAACAGCTATATGTTCCCAGCTGGCGTTATTATATATTCGTTCTAGTAGGGAGACAAAGATTTTAAAATTAATGAAGGTGCTGTTACAGAAGAATGGATCTATAGTTTGTGTAATGTCCTTACTTAAATAAGATATTCTATAGCTAATTTTGCTAGCTTTGGTGGGGTATTAGTTATTATTTATTAAGAGTTTAAGACGGAGCTTGGTTACAAAGGGATGTAGGTTATTTTAATTTCTATTAAACATTAGAGGATTAGAGAGCTTTTTAGATTTTATAATAAGTATTAAATTCGTTATAGATATGGGTTAAGTTACTATTACTAGTTTAAAGTTCGCGTTTAAGGGGCCAGGCTCGGATATAGTTACTTTAATTTTGTTTATAGGCGGTGTTATAGTCTCTAATGTAAGTGTTTTGATATTACAGAGTTCTTTACGAAGTGTTTTTATTAATCGCTAATACTGGGCTTCTAGTGCAGCTCGCTGCTAAGCTAAAGCATCTATAAAGGCTTCTTGCATTGCAGTTAACTGTTCTCTAACTAGGGTTATAATGCTCATGGTTAACGCGTGGGATTTAAGGTCGTTTGCTATTTTAATAATAGTTGTTTTTAACGCAACGTAATATAAGGGCGCGAAGAGGCTTTAAGGAAGATTTAAAGGAATAATATAAATTCTATCTAAATCTAAGGGTATATAGCTCTTATAGAGAATAAGACATTGTATAAAGAAGAGAAAGGAATATAGGAAGCTTGTAACTAAATATTTGGGAGTCTTGGCAGTAGACGCGTGGGCATATACGCATGTGGGTTTCGATAGGTTTCAACTAAATTCCATTACGTTAGTGGAATTTGGTGGAATTTAATTAAGTCAGCGGAATTTAATAGAATTTAATTAACTTGGTAGAATTTGGCAGAATTTAATTAAAGTGTTGGAATTTATCTATTAAGTGTTTCACTAAGATATTCCTACTGTAACGGAACCTTGTAGCTTAGACTACGGTAGGTTCTGTTATTGGGCTAGGTATATAGGTAAGAACAAAACAACAACGTAATAATAACTAGTGGAGTAGTTGCCTAACAGATTAACTCCAATTGTATTCTAAGATTTACTACAAGGAGAGAACTATCTACGGTAGGGACTAAGGTCCTTTAAATACACAACCATACTCCTAAGAAATCCTCTCTTATACATAAGGTACGTGTTATCTATATTAAATATAACGTCCCTTCCATTTAATATAGTTAATATGTTTAATATTATATAACCTTAGTTACTATTCCTTGTTATATAGTTCCACTAAATCTATCCTAGACCGTACCTATATTAACTAACTAGCTTCCACCAACTCTTCTCTAAGTAGTTATAATATTATACTTAAAGCGTCCGTAATACTATCTCCCTCCTCTTTATCTTTATCCTTAAAGATTCCTAATATCTCCAAGTCGTCTATTAGAGGTATAATGTCTGTTTAATTAGTCTAGTTAATATTCTTACTTATTATACCTAAAGCTTCTTCTTCTTTATAAGCGTAATATTATATTCGTACCGTGGCTGCCATACTATCGCTTAGTAAGATAATGTCATCTCTATATTCTCGTTGTGCGAAAGCGGGGTTAGTATATATTATGATAGTAAGTCCTTCGTCTTAATAACCCTTGTCTTACTTAGAGTATACTAAAGCAAATATTTAATCATCCTATAATGTTCGCTCTGTCTCTAATGCTAAGTGTGCGCGTCCTATAACTCTTAATAGTCTTTAAGTTCCCTAAGTAACTTGTTATAGGGTCTTATATTTAATCTACTACTATAAAACTTAAGTCTAAGTTAGCTACCGCGCGCGCCAAACTCTACCATTCTGCTAAAGAAACCGCTTAGGCCCTTAAGGCTTAACGTTGCTCCTTTAAGTCTTAGTAGGTTGCGTTCGCTCAGTTAACCCATCTTAAAAAGGTTTGTAAGAAGGTTCGTTCTAAGAAGTAGAAACTAGTTTAATAGGGTTTGTCTAAGCTAGGTAATAAAAGGACTAGCTCTCCTCCTATAAAAGAAACAACTCTAAGTAGCTTAGTAATTGCTCCTCTTAAGTCCCCCTTAGGCAATTCGTTTTTTAGCGATTTCTCTTTATTAATATTGCCTGACCTACTCTCTTTTAATACTCCTATACCTTTCCTATAGCTTTCTCTAGGTTACTTAGTGGTTTCTAGGTAGTCTTACTATAGCCTATCTACTTTACTTTATACTATGTTTCGTCGTCTACATCCTTATGATTAATAATCTTTAAAATTTACTATTTGTCTTCCTCCTATCCTCTATATATATCTGCCTTATAGACTGGTGGCTTAATACTTCCGTATACTGGCTCTAGCATTGCGATATATTATATAGGGTAGATTTTTATTTTAGCTAGTAGGTTTAACTTATACATAACTAATAAAATTCTTTACTTAACTTTAAAAGGTCCTAGTCTAACATAGTCCAATTTCTTACTTAGTTATTAACTCTTAAAATTTTTATATAGTAGCCACACTTTATCCCCCTCTTTAAGATCTGGTCCCTTAGATCTTTTAGCATTATAGTACCTTTTTATTCGTTTTTGTACTAGTTTAGCTGTTTCTTTAAGGTCTATATAAAGATTTATTAACATCTCTATTCTTTACTTAGCTATGCTACTCGTCTTTTTTGCTTAATGTGGTAATAACAATATTCTTAGCTTGTATCCGTAATTTGCCTTAAATAGTAATATCCCCATTCCTTTTTATAGTATTGCATTGTATACAAACTATGTAACTGGTAATAACAATACCTAATTATTCTATATATAATTAATATAATGCCTTAAATACTGCTCTAGTGTCTAGTTTAGTCTTTCTATTTATCCGTCCGTCTGCGGATAATATACTATAGATATTACTACGCGAACTCCCTATTCTACTAAAAACACTTCCTAAAATACTACTATAAATCTTAGATCTCTGTCTAATATAATCTTGTCTAGTGCTCTATATCTTATAAATACTTCTTTTATATAGATTCTAGCAACATCTTCTACTAATATCTCTTTAGTGTATGCTATAAAGTATCCCTACTTTGTTAGCTTATCCACTATTACTAAGATTGCGTTATAATCTTGCCCTGTAATAAAATCTCTTAACTTTAGTAACTTAACAATAAAGTCCTATAATATAACCTCCCATGGTCTTCCTGGTGTCTTAATAGGTTATAGCCCTCTATACGGCTTATACCTTATTAGTTTGTTTCTTTAGCAATCTAGATATTCCTTTATAACTTATCTTACTAGTCCCCAGATTCCTTAAATAATGTACTCCTCTTAAAGTCTTAACACTAAGCCTATAGCTCTATTATATCCTTGTATTATTCCCTTGTGGAATTCCTTAACAAATTCTTCTGTAATAGACTTAGGTATATACGTTGCTTCTTTGTTTTTATATTGCTTTAAGTCTAGATCCTCTACCTATATTTCTTAGATCTTCTATGTCTAATTACTCTCTAGTAATTTATAGATCTGACTTTCCTTAGTTGCTGCAATCTTTAGATAATTATACCTAATTAATCCGTCTTAATTCTTTCGCAATAAAGCTCCTAATAGCTTTTTATTACTTTATAGTTTAGCTTTTCTGCTTAGAGCATCTGCTTATGTATTATCTATACCCTTAGTGTACTAAATTTCAAAATAGTATTCTATAAGCATTTCCGCCCATCTAACCTATCTTTAGTTGAGTTCCTTTGTTATTAGAAATCTTATAAGGTTCTTATAGTCCATCTTAACTATAAATGGTTTCTCTATACCTTATAAGAATGCTCTCTATTCCTTAAGTGCTGTAACTATACCTAATAACTCCTTATTATAGATGTTATAGTTTAACTCTAGTGGTGTTATCTTCCGACTATAGTATACTACTGGGTGCCATCCATTTTAATGTTTCTATAGGAAGTATACCCCTAGTGCAAAGTTTAATATATCTGTTTTTATAACCATCTCTAGACCTAGTTAATAGATCTTAAGAACTAGCTCCTAGGTAAATAACTCTTTAATTCTCTTAAATAGTTCTTATTACTCCTTTCCCTATGCCTATAGTTCTTCTTTCTTCGTTAACTGTGTAAATGGCTTAATGTTCTATAACTATTGCGCTATAAACCTTCTACAGTAATTGTAAAACCCTAGGAACGATTTTAACTACATAACGTTCTCTAGTTTCTACCAATTTACTATAGCCTTAATCTTCTTTGGATCTATACTAAGTTAGCCTAGTTTAATAATAAATCCAACAAAATTAGTCTTCCTAGTAAAGAACTTGTATTTCTTAATTGCTACTAGCATCTATTCTTCTTATAGTCTCTTTAAGACCTATTTAACGTGTTCTTTATGCTCTTCCTTACTCTCTAAGTAGACGATAATGTTATTAAGGTATGCCATAATAAATTTATCTAAGTGTTCTCCTAATACACTATTAATTCGCTTTTAGAACGTTACTAGTACGTTTATAAGCCTAAATTATATAACTAATAGCTTATATAGTTCTTCCTTTAACCTAAAGGCTGCCTTCTATTTATTACCTTCCTTAATCCTAATCTAATGGTATGCCTATCTTAGATCTATCTTCGTAAAGATCTTTACGTTGCCTATTCTATCTTGGATTTTGCTAATTAAGGGTAAAGGATACCTATCCTTCCTAGTAATACTATTTAACTATTTATAGTTTATATACATCCTAAGTTTTCCGTTCTTCTTTAGGATAAATAATACTAGATATCCTGCTAATAACTGTAATAGTCTAATATATCCCTTACATAAGTTCTCCTGGATAAACTCCTTAAGCGCTACTAACTCTGTTTTAGTAAGCTTATAGATTAGAAAGAACTTTAGACTTATTCCCTCTTCTAATTCTATCTTATAGTCCTAAGCTGTATACTTTAACAGCTTTTCACTTTCTAGTAACCATAACTTTTTACCATACTTGTGGTATCTCTTTGGTATATAACTTAAGCCTTACTTAGTCTCTTTATATATCGCTCTAACTTAGTACTATACTAACTTGGTTTACTGTCGCACTTTGCGCTGTTATATATCCTTAATATTAACCTGACCTATAACCTAATTAATCTTTAGATTATACTTCTATAACTAAGGCATTCCTAGTATCGCCTTATCCTATCCTAATAGTAGGATATTAAAAGACATTCTAACTAGTCTCCCTTTAATAGTTATCTAAATAGGTCCTGTTTTAAGATTAATAATGCCTCCTTTATAGGCTATCTAATCTCCTAAAATTGTTATAAGTGGATATAGGTGTTCCTTCTATCTATATAGTAACCCTATCTTTTTTACTACCTTTAGTAATATATAGTTCCTAATTACTCTACTATCTACTAATACTTCAAACTGCTAATCTTACCACTTAGCTCTTAAATTTAGGTGTTAACTTTAAATTTCTTTAAGGGTCTAAGGCTCTAATACTAATTCCCTCTAGTCTTATACGCCTCCCCTTTTCCTAACTGTTAGCTGCTAGATCCTACCTATACTTAGTCTAACTTTAGCTAATACTTAGTTTGTTTTTTTTCCTCTATATACTATAGATAAGTGTTCTCTAGGTACTCCCACCACTATTATCTATCTAGGCATTCTTCTGTAAAGAATCTTCCTAGTTAAAGTATTAAGTCTCCTTAACCTTGTACTTCTACTAGGTGCTAACTATATATATACTTAGCATTCCTAAACCGCTTTTTCTTTAGTGCCTAATATATTCTTACTAGGTACTTCCAGTTCTTATTTTTTAGTGCTCTATATATGTTATATATATTATCCACACAAGCTATCCACAATAGTGTATAATGCGCTATATGTTTTAGGTTAACTCTTAGTTTATCTTTATCTTTAAGTTTAAACCTATACCTAGTTAACCTAACTACTGGTATTTCTGCTATAGGTATTAAGATTTATTACTTACTTCTCTAGTCCCTAGATCCTTCTTCTAGGTTCCTTAATATTATAATTAATGCTCCTTTAATATAACTTATACGTTTCTCCATAATAGGTTGGTTTTAGATAACTTTTTTATCTAGCTATATATAAAAGTCTTCCCATTTATTATTATGTTGTTGCCTATACCACTTTCCATACAGCTAGTTTAGTATATATGGTTTGTCTATTAGAAAGTACCTTATTATTACTACATTATAACATCCTTTGGTATGTCTTTCTTTGAACCTAGTTAGAATATCTAGATCCTCTTCTTATTCTAGTTTATCTAACTACTTTACCCTAGGTGTCCCTGTATTCGGCCTATTAGTAACTCTTTATATAGGTGCTCTATCCCTTATATAACCTAATATAGCTAATCTCTTATCTAGCTTTTGCTCTTGCTATGTAATAATTCTTTATTTAAACTTATCCATAGTTTCTTATTTTCTGCATCTTGTAGCTAGATTTTTATAGTTGTCTTGCTTTTTAATCTTAGTATTAACTGTTTAATCTTTAGGCTAAACACTATATTTACCTAGGATTACTAATATTTTTACTTGTTCTCTAAACTTATAGTTCTTAAACTTACGTCCTATACTTATTTGTTTGTTATTAAACTAAGTTACTACCCTTTCCTATTAGTTTTTATCCGTTATGGGTCCTTAGGTGTGTTTTATCTTATCTTAAGAATCTTAAGCTTCTTTTATCTCTTCTTAAGAATCTTAAGCCTATGGCCTTTTGCCTTTATTAAGTAATGAGCTAGCACTAGCAGTTATCTACTTACTTAGTTTTTTCTAAACGTTACTCCTATTGTTTTATAAAGCAATGGAAATTATATCTAATAGTGTTATAATACCCATTACTAAACCTTATTTGGTAATGGTCTTAGTCTCTACTTCTGTTGCGTTATTAAGGTTTAAGTGCTCCTAGTTAGCCTCCTTTTCGTCCTTATCGCTATTAATTAATAAGTACTCTAACTCTATTGTCATTACTACTAATCTTTGTCCGTATATTGCTATAATATCTTAATCTAGCTTATAGAGTTAATCTTGTTCTTTATCTAACTCTCTAGTTCTTTAGAGTCCTTTTAACTCTAGCTCTTATGGCCAATAGCTTATACCGTACTTAGCGTCCTTATAAATTCGGTATGTGTTGTTATAACAATACGCAAAACTGTTAATTAAACATTCTTTTGTTCCTTGTAGTGCACTGTCGTCCCTCTATACGTATATGCTGTCTGCTAGTCTGGTTCCCTTTACTATATAGTTACTTTAACTACCTCTACAGTCTCTAGCGAAATGACCTTATTTTCTATAATTTATGCAAGCCCTATCTTTAAACTATTTTTTTTGCTATAGAGTCCGCCTAAATATCTTCTGCTACTAAGATCCCTAGTTTAGCCTCTACTCCTAGATCCTTTAATTACTTAATCCTTAACCTCTAGGTTTCCATAGTTTCTTTTCCCATCTTTAGGTTTCTTTAGTACCACTTAGGTCTATTAGCTTTGCGCTATTCTATAGTTTTTAACTCTATGTCTATTGTTGTGTACTCTGCGCCTTATATAACTATAGAACTCTATCTTGCCCTTTCTTAGCTTGTTCCCTTTAATAGATTCTATTATTAATCTTTATTAACTAATCTATTAACTCTTTTAGAGTATCCGTATCTTCTATTAGGATAATTATATCCTAGACTTTAGCCTTAAGTCCCTATTTATACTATGCTATAAGCACCTTATCATTCCACTTAACCTATATGGCTAGTGTTTGAAACTATATTGTATACTTAATTACTAAAGTGCGTTGTACTAAGTTCTAAAGCTTTCGTTCTGCTGTGGTTATAGCTTTTAGGTCTTTAAATATCTGCGTTAGTCGCTCTATAAACCTATTCCAACTAGTAAATATATACTGTACGTCTTAGTTAGTAGTTGTTATGCCATTAGCCTATATTTCTATAAGATACGGCTTAAACCACTTAAGTGCCCTCCCCGTTAGGAATAATCCTATATAGGCTACTTAATCTAATAATATTACTAACTTTGCTCCTTCCTATACTACCTTAAAGTACATCTATATAAGAAATCCCTTAAGCTTTAACTTCTCTCCTAAGAATTATTTAATTAAAGGTAACTTAATCTTTACTACTCTAATTCCATTAATGCGTTCTTTAAGTATCCTATTATTATCTTATAAGTAATTAACTATTTCCTATAACTAACCTTGCGTAACTACTTAAGAATCCCCCTCGTTTATACTGGTATCACTTAGCCCTAAGGTTGTAGCTATTGCTAACGCCGTTATAACTAGTGCTGCTCTTAGTGGTATATTATTCAACTTTATTTAAATACCATAACCTTAGTAGTGAATGTGTAACGGAATCTTATAGCTTAGACTACGGTGGGTTCTGTTATTAGGCTAGGTATATAGGTAAGAACAAAACAACAACATAATAATAACTGGTGGAGTGGTTGCCCAATAAATTAACTCCAATTGTATTCTAAGATTTACTATAAGGAGAGAACTATCTACGGTAAGGACTAAGGTCCTTTAAATACACAACTATACTCCTAAGAAATCCTCTCTTGTACATAAGGTACGTGTTATCTATATTAAACGTAACGTTCCTTTTATTTAATACAGTTAATACGTTCAATACTACGTAACCTTGGTTACCATTCCTCATTATATAGTTCCACCGGATCTATCCTGGACTGTGCCTATATCAACCAACTAGCTTCCGCCGACTCTTCTCCAAGTAGTTATAACATCATACTTAAAGCGTCTGTAACACCTACTGTAACTAGGCTAGTCCCGTTATAAATATAAGGTGTCTCTGTTACTGCTAGCGCCTTTATAGTAACAAAGATACCCTATATAAGAGATTAAAGCCTTTAGTGTATTTATAAGTGTTATATATAATTAAAAAAACGCTACTAAAAATTAATCTTCTCTACACTAAAAACCTTAATAATTGTACTTACTATGTTGGAAATGTCCTCTTGCGCTCTCGCTCTTGCTATTAACCTTATCTATATACTAAAAAAGAAAGGCTTTAAAGCTATAGTTAAAGCTTTTAGGGTGCTCTGCCTAAGAGAACCACTCCTACTAAATAAAAGCTTTTAGCTTTCTAAAAAACTCTCTAATTAGATTTAAATTAGGTAAGTACGCAGGTAAATATACAAGCTTAACGCTAAAGGCGTTAAAGAGAGCCTATATCCTCTTTAAGTAATGGAAGCTGGCGTTATCTATAATAACTACTAATTACTTAGCAGGAAAGCGATTACACTATAGTAGAAGAGTATTTGCCACCTAGAACTTAAAGCCCTCGCTATTTATTAAGCCTTTATATACTAAAGCTACTAGTACGCCGTTAATTGTATACGCAGGCAGTATATTAAGCCTTATCTTACCCTAATTATATGGCGTATAAAAAACTGGTGCAATACTATAAGGAGCCCAGCCGGTCTTCTATATGCCCATCTTTAAATCTATATCTAACTTATCTATAAATACCAGTTAATTGGCGGTATACTATAATATAATGGCGAAATATATGTCGTGATTGTAAGTGCTGCGCTTAAGGGCCACCTGGCGATACTACTTTGCGTAAGCTACTCTTTAAGCTCCATAACTAGAGGATCTAATTAGCTTACCCGCTTTCTTATCTAGCTAGCCAAATAGAGCTCTTAAAATATTATATAGCGGCTTACTACGACGTTAAATATGTCGTAGATTAACCACTCCATCTTATTACTAAAGAGAGTTGGCTTTTCCTCCAGCGTTATTAGTACCACAATTATCCGATTGCTTATTACAAACTGGCCACCTTTACCGTTTAAAGGCGCCCGAGTTAATCCAAATATCCGCAAGTTTCTTCTAATCAACGTAATTAAGTGAACTGTATAACTAGCGACAAAGGCATACTCTGCTTGGGTTGCTTTAAGTCAAAGAAGATCCTTAATTAGGGCGTGCTGATATAGGCCCACTTGCGGAGCTATATTGCGAATATAGTACAGGTGGAAACCTCACGCTATTTAACAAAGATTACAACACTGGAGAAAAGCTGATTGTGAATAGCTTTAAGTCCTTTAAAAGCAAGGTTCTTATAGCCAAGCATAGGCGCCCGCTACAGTTACTATGTACAGTTGGTGGCAACCAAGCGAGATTGGATGCGCGTAGCGAATTTGAAATCTCGACCAGCACCAACTGTACATAGTAATTGTAGCGAACGGCTATGGCTATACGCAAGGACCTTTTTGGTTGCCCTGGGGAATCGCCCAGGTTAGCCAGGGGAATTAAAATTTAAGCAACTTAGAACTTGCCTAATGTACGCTTCCTTAATATACGCTTCCTCTTTTGCCTATACCTCCGCCAAAACACGAATACAACGCTGTCTCTGCAATTGCTGATGAAATTTGGCAGTATCGTACGGGTGGAAACCTTATGATATTTAACAAAGATCACGACATTATAGAGGAAGGCCGATCGCGAATAGCTGAAGTTCTTGCAGCCAAGCATACGGCTTCGCTATAATTACTATGTACAGTTGGTGGCAATCAGGCGAGATTGGATGCGCGAAGCGAATTTGAAATCTCGCCAAAGGGGGGTGGAAGCTAGTCGTGCACAGAGCTGTACAGCTACAGCCTGTTACACGACCAGCTTCCCCCCCCTTGAAAAAAAAGTATATTTCGCTTCGGTACGCAGGCTCGCCAAATCGCCGTAGCGAAGTCATATGCTTGGCTGCAAGAACTTTGCTTCTGGCG
>Ga0307507_10000343_pt1 | contig 94628 bp, 29 predicted proteins | sample 7_EM_MG_FD_207223 | JGI IMG/M metagenome (GOLD analysis project Ga0307507, IMG submission 207223) | Populus trichocarpa ectomycorrhiza microbial communities from riparian zone in the Pacific Northwest, United States - 7_EM | ecosystem: Host-associated > Plants > Roots > Unclassified | place...
AAAAAGGAAAAATAAAAAATAGAAAATAAAATAGGAGTAGAAAATAGTAATAGAAGTAATAGTAAAAGTAAGAATTAAAATAATAGGAGTAGAAATAGTAATAATAATAATAATAGAAGTAGTAGTTATTAGTTATATAGGGTAACTTACTAATAACAACTACTTAAGTAAGGTTATAGTGATATTAGTTAATATACTTTTTATTAATTAGGGGAGAGTAAGGAGCTTAAAGCTCCTTACTACGCTAGTGCCGCGGTAATATATAATAATATATAATAACCACTTGTCTTATTCCTAATAGTAGTAAAGTAATAAAAATAAGAGTAGTAGTAAGAGATATTTTAAGAGTAATAGTAAAAAGAAAAGGTATAAAAGTAGAAATTATAGTAGTAGTAGATTAAAGGATAATAGTAAAAATAGTAGTAGTATAGTAATAAAAAGAAGAATAATAGAAGTAGTAATAGAAGTAGTAATAGAAGTAGTAATAGAAGTAATAGGAATAATAGTAGTAAATTAAATAATAAAAGAAGTAGAAGTAGGAGTAAAGTAAAAATAAAAGTAGTAGTAGAAGTAATAGTAAAAGTAGGAGTAGTAGGGGTAATAGGGGTAGTAGGGAGAATAGAAATAATAAAGATAGTAATAAATTAAGTAGAGATAGTAATAGTAGTAGTAGATTTTAATAAAGAAATAGATTAAGTAAAAATAGTAGGAAAGAAAAAATAGAAATAGTAGAGGTAAATTAAAAAGTAGTAGTAGAAGTAAAGATAGATTAGGGAGTAAAAGTAATATAGGTAATATTAGTAGTAATTTTAGTAGTTATAATAATAAAAGATTAGATAATTTTAATAGATTAAGTAATAGTTATAGTAGTAAAGGTAATAGAAAAAAAAAGGAATAGTAAAGGTAATATAAGAAATAAAATTAATAAGAAATAAAATAGAAAAATAAAAATTAATAAATTAAGTAATAAAAATAGAAATAAAAATAATTTAGGTAAATTAAGTAGTTATAAAAAAAAGGAATAGTAGTTAAAAGTAAAAGAAGTAATAGATTTAAAATTAGTAGTAATTTAAATAATAGTAGTAGTAAAAAGAATAGAAGATTAAGTAATAGTAGTTTATAGTAATAAGTTAGGTAAAAGATAGTAATTAATAGTTTTAGTAATAATATTAATAAAAATAAAAATAGAAAATAAAGAAGGAATAAATAGAAGTAATAATAATAAATAAAAGTAAAAGTAATAGATTAAGTAATAGTAGAATTAATAATAGTATTAACAAAGGTAGTAAAGAGAATAAAAAAGGTAAAAAAAGGAATAAAAAAAAAGAAATAAAAAAAAAAGAATAATAAAAAAAAGGAATAGTAATAGATTAGGTAATAGAGGTAATTTAAAAAATTTTTTTTTACAATTATGGAACAATGGAATTAGGCTGATTTGTTTAAAATAGCTATATAAGGGAATGCTAAGAGATTAAGCGAATGACCTAATTCCTTTAAAAGATAGGGGCTGATTCGTTTAAGGTTTCCATACTTAAAATTTTCTAAAACTTATATAAATAATAAAAGAGAGAAATTGCTAACGCTTAGTATATTCAGATTAATAAAAACCCTATTAAATAGGTTATAAAATACAAAGTTAAGGTTAGTTGGGGTAATGTTAATATTCGCGCTAGTGCCCGTACTATAGTGAGCACTAACCATATATCTGCTTACCTAGCATTACGACAAGATAAAGTTACCGGTCACCTCCCTTAGGCAAAAAAAATTGCAGTACTAGCTTTAAAAGGGCCTAAATTACAGCCGCTATAAATTAACGTATACATGATTTTTAGAAAGGCTTTTATATATTTCTATAACTTAATACTATTATAAGGAAGCAATAAACCGGAATCAATCCCGCTAACTTAAAGAAATAGGTAGAGAAGAAATATCCTTAATTGCTAGTATAGGATAACGCTTAAACAGCTAGAGTATATTAGAGAGATACATTTCCTGCAGTTAATTATCGCTTATATCTTTAATAGGAAGATAAGTATTTAGCGGCTGGCGGCTAGCCAATATATTTTATATAAAGTTCTCTATCAGCTAACTAAACTTAATAGTATCTGGGTGAAAGCGGTTAATAAGGTCAAGAAATACGTTAAATACACGTAATAAGAGGCGCTCTATAAAAGAATAAGGTATTTTAGATGTAGGAATAAGAGCAAAAATACCAGAACCAAGTGTCTCCTGTATATAATACCATCAGTAGCCCTTTATAAGAGACTTTATAAAATAGCGCTATTACTTAGTAGATAGAGTAGAGGAGTTAGCTAGTAATAATAAAGGTGTATCCACAGATAGGTAGAGTGCTGTAAAGAGCTGCTGCTTAACTAAAGTGGCGTTACTAATACCTCTACCCCATGTACTTAATTGTATAGGATCCAGAAGTGCCTCCGCATTTTAATAACAATTATAGAGGTATATAAGGTGATAGTAATAAAGAATATCTTAAAGTATTCTGGTTACTTTAATGGTGGCAAGGTTAAAGAAAGCCTTTTAAAATCCCAATAGCGCTGCGTTTATATTCTGGCTACTAAAGGTAAAAGTAAGCAAGGACTGCGATAATAATTAGGAAGAAGTCTGCTGATTTAGGTCCACAGTACCGTTTTTTCACCAGTGGGCGAGTATAGCCTTTATATTCTTAATGGCTTCCCTATTACCAATAGCGGCTGCCCTATAGACTAACGCTAACGCCTCCTATCTACCTATTCCCTTACAGTTAGGCTGTTTGGCTAGCTAGCTAAGTTTCCTTCCGTTCTCCTATATATATACATCCTATATATTATCCTCTTCCTTAGTTACAAATACTTTGGAGAGCTTATTTTCTAACCTTCTACACCTATCCCTTTCTTTGCGCCTGTTTATATTACCAACGGTTGTAATATACCCTGGCTTTAGTATAGCTATATAGTTCTAAGTACGCTTGGCAGGCGGTAGAGATAGAGAAGTATTAGATATAGGCCTTTTATCCCTATAACGGGCACTCTTAGCAGTGGACTAAAACTCCACTAGGCTACCATAGTTGCTATTATCCTTACTCTACGGTTAAGAGTTTGGAATGGTGTCGTTTATATTAATAGGTTTAAGTTATGGAAGTACTTTAGGCCTATAGGACTGGCAGATCCACTACAATACATCTTTAGGTGACTTTATAACAAAGAATAATAGGCTAGGGTTGACGCTGTCACGCACCTATACTATAGGGGTGTTAGTGCTGATAAACAATATAGAAAGTAAGTATAGAAGGAAGGTTCGTGTCTTTTAAGGGGTTACGCTAGAGGCTAGGATTAATGCAGCTATAGGCATTTAATAATATGGAAATAGGAAATAGTGTTAAGGTAAGATATTAGAGGTTAGGGGCTTTATATTCCCCTTAAGCATAGAAATTAAAAATACCATTCCCCCTCTTAAATTCTTATATGGGAAATAAGATTGAATAAATATATTAAGAACTATAGCGAGCTATTACACCAGCTATACTAAGATATATTAGTGCGGCAAGCTAGGTCTAGTAGGGGCGGAAGAGAACTAGGCCACCTAAGTGGCCTAATATAATATATCACAGTAAAAGACCAATTAGATTATAAACGTAGTAAGGATACTGGCCTTAAGATAATCCTTACTAGGGAGAAATAGTATAAAAAGGGAATTAACTCTAGACTAATAATAAGTTACTACTAGTAGCGCTGTTGATACGTTTATTTTAGGAGATAAACCGTCCGTGCTTTATTAATGGACAGCCACTTTATACGCAACAGCCAACTAGGTAAAGGCAGAAGGGCAAAATAAGGCGGTTTGGTTAATATAGTTAAAGTTTTAAGTAGAACTAGGGAAATAAAAGAGATTATAGGTTAACATATAAGGGCTTAAATAATTTAAGGCGAGTGCTAGATTATTACACAAAGATAATTAGCGCGTATTGCTGCCATAGCCGCGGAATAGTTTAACCGATTTTTTAAGTATATGCCTAAATATTAAATTATCCTTTATAAATGTTGCCTATACGCCGTTACCCCTAATTAAATTGGGGGGCATTTGTCTAACTAATATAAGGGAAAAATATCTAAAAAGATAAGGGAAGCTATTATAGGGTTTATTAGGGGGTTAAATAACGTTACTTAGACAAAGGATAAAGTTATTTACCTATAAAAGCTCGTTGAGGTTATCCTAGGGCTTCCAGTATTCTATAACGGATTTTTATATAAATGGGAAGGTGAAGATGGCATAGTATATCTAGATAGATATATTTGCTAAATAATTAGAGGCATCCAGGAACATTACAAGGAAGAGTATAAATAGGTTAATTGCTAGAAGCGAGGGGGAAATAGTTAGGTAAAATGTTATAAGACGGTAAATAAGATATAGGTGGCGGATTAAAACTACTAGCAATTTTTCGTTTAGGGAGAATAGCAGAGATATTTTTAAATTGTTTAGTAACGGGAGGGAATAGGGCAAGAATTTAATCTAGTTATTAAGTATACTAAGGCAGAGCTAGATTAGCAAGTAAAAGAGATTAAAAAAGCAAGAGAGAAGAGAGAAATAAAAAGGAATATTAATTAATTTATTGCAAACCTATAGCTGGAATTCACGGGTTAGAAGGAGTATATATAGAAGTGTGTTTAATAGGAATTGATTAATTTAACATAGCCCGCTATTAGGGAAGAGTTAGAAGAGCAGTAGGGGTAGTAGGGGAGGCAGCAGCAGCGGTATTATTCTCTAGACTAATTAGTGGAGAGAGAAGGGGATAAAGGGTTAGTAGACGTATATAAAGCGACAAGACAATTAATTAGGCAAGCGTTCTAGATATATTAGTTAAATATAATAGGCAGATCTATATTAGAATACATTAATAGATAAGAGGTTAGGGAACATTTAAACAAGTAACTATTTTACGTAAAGTATAAGGTACAAATAATCCGCAAGTATAGTAACCACTAGGCTAAGATTCTCTAATATTTATAGAGAACGTATATAAAGGCCTAAAGGCCGAAGTATATACTAACTCCGCGTTAGGAGGGATACTTATTTTCTATATAGTCACTTACCAGAGAAAATAAGGAGGAGGGAGGATTAAACATCTACGCTAGAAGGTAGAAGATTAAAGACACTTATTTAGCGTTTTAGATAGCTATATTTAACCACAAGCTAAAGGCAAATAAGTATAAAAGCGGCATTATTAATAGACTAGTGGTGATTGGTTTAGACGCGAATAAGGGCGGATAGGTTAAGGCGAAGAACTTTACACTAGTTTTATTAGCGATTATAACAGTAACACGCACATTAGTTGCCTATTAGGCGCATACAGTTTGGCAAAGAGAAATATATAGATTATAGAGATAGGGCTTAAAAGCGTATAAGAGTAATATAAAGGCGCCGTCCACCTTTAAGCTAGTAAAAAAGATAGTGTACTAATTTATAACACTAATAATGTATAGAGGAGTGCCTACTCTTATAGATTGGGTTTTGTATATAAGGATATATAGGTTTAGCATCTAATACGGCATAATAGGAGAAGGGAGGGTAGTATAGGACGGTAATAAGATTTTAATTAAGAAGCAGACCTTTACGCTAGTAGATTTATAGTTAATAGTTAAGGGACTATATAAATTAGTCTAATTACAGCTGCTATAGGAATTGGTCCTGTTAGACGTTAATAAGCGAGGCGCCGTTTAAGAGGGGACTATATAACTGCTAGATTTAAAGTTGGAGGATCTGCGCGATAACTATACTAAGATAATAGAAGGCTAGAACTTCCTAAAAGACCCCTATAACCTATTTAAAGAGGATAATAAGAGATGGTTATTTAGACGGGTATTAATAGAGGAGAAGCTAAAGAAGAAATTTATACACAAAGAATGGAGAGATATAGAGGGCAGCTAAGGCATTCCGTAGAAAGATTAAGGCGTGTTTAACTATATATAGGCTATATAGAGATTTAAGGAGAGACTATTTATTTTGGTCTATATAACTAGGGGTATACCCATATAAGGGATAGAGATTATAAGCATCTAGTATAAGAACGGCGTGAATGGTAGAGGTACTAGAGGTATTTATATTAATAAAGGGCTAGTTTCGTTTATAACGTCATACCATAAAGGATATAGCACAAGTAAGAAGGTTAAGATTATCCATTAGTATATACCGAGAGAGGTAAGCAAGATGGTTATATATTATCTATAGCTTGTCTAGCTATTTATAGAGATTTTGCAGATACTATATAGAGGGCAGAATAAAAGTAAGGCCTTTCTATAGGAGCCAGAGCTAGAAGAACAGTAAAGTAATAGTAAGAATAAAGAGGATAGAGATAACTAGGAGAAGATAAACATAACAGAATAGAGTAATAATAAGGGTAGAGGCAAGGGCAATAGTAATAAAGAAAGACTATAGGACTTATCTAAATTGGAGAAGGCAAGACCTAGTAATCTAGATAGGTTTTAAGGCACTAATTACGTGCGTAGAGTAATATAGCGAGAGACGTTAGATAGAATAAACGCGCGAATTTCTATAAGCATTTGGTAATATATCTACCTAGCTATATAAAAAGAGATAGCAAGAGACAAGGACATAATATAGAAATTAGATTTAGTATATAAGAATAAAGAAAGCGGCAATAAGACTAACAATGTATAGAAAAGGCAATTTGGGTATTATAGGCGGATAGAGGAGATAATATACGGAAGACTATTAATGGAATTGCTGTTCCATACTATATTGGAGAGATAGGAGTTCCGCAAGGTTAGTATAGATTAGCACCATATACTAGGATTTTAGTCAGCGTAGGAGGAAGAACATATTAATCTAGATATATAGTAATGGATATAGGCAAAGTAGGAATAGGAGGAGTTCCAGCAATAAAGTGCTCTATATAAAACGGATCTAGAAAGGCAGCTTAAACAGCTAGTAGAACTATAGGCGGAGTTTTAAGGGCTACAGAGACCCAGATTAGAGGCCATTATATAACGATAGTTATGGGTACTAATTATTATACATATAGGAGGTAGGAAGAGTCTCTTCTTTATACTACTAGCGGTGAGTATAAGAATAGGGGTGATAATTATAATTATAGTACTAAATTCGCTATAAGAGGACCTAAAAGATAAATATAATAAGGTAGGAATTAGCTATACAGAGTAGAATAGGTAGAGGCCGCCCTATTAGGCTAGTATTATGTTAGCTACTCTAGAAGTGGCAGTATTAATAGTATTTAGTAGATTTATTAACGAAAAGAGAGCAATAAAGTAGCTAAATTAGATTATACTTAATAAGTGCCACGTGGTATTAGATTTAGATAATAAATAGCAGCCGGGCATATTAAAACTAGTTAAAATAACGGAAAAGCAGACATAACTAGTGTATTTAATAGCGACGCTACTACCTAGGAATGAAATCTAATTCTATAAAGCAATAGGATTAGATAAAAGAGATATAGTTAAGTTTTAGGACAAGACAATAAGAATAAACATAGAGTATTAGGTGTGCTTATATAAAAGGGTATAGAAGGATAACAAAGTGCGGAGGCTGGTTAAGGAGAAGAAAAAGCAGTATCCTATATTAAGGTAGATTATGGTATACTATAAGAAGATTACGCAGGCTAGAAGGGTGGTAAAGGTAGTAGGTTATAGCGTGTATTACTATAACATGGTAATAGATGCGAAGAAGCAGATTTTGCAGCAGCTAACTAATAGGTAAGAGTAAGTATTCACGGCAATAAACGCGCTAGGGTTGGGTATTAACGCACTAATAATATAAGTAGTAATACATATAGAAATACCAAAGAAGATGCGCGACTATATATAGGAGAGTGGAAGAGTAAAATAAGACGGATTAAAGAGCAAGGTAATTATTATATAGGGGTTATAAATAGGGAGAGATAGAAGAAAAATAGAGAAGAAGGGATAGAAGGTAAATAATGCGATAAAGGAGTTTATATTAAATAAGACTTATAGACAGATTACTTTAAATAAGGAGATAGATAGACAGAAGGATTAGCTAGGTTATAAGATAGGGGAGAAGAGGTATAATATATACTTAGGCAAGCTAAGGGGGACAAAAAGAGGAAAAGTGGTAGTAGGAAATTAAGGAGCGACTCTAAGCAAGCGGCTAGATATAGGTCTTATGGATAGGGCTAAATAGTTAACCATAATAAGTAAGTCTAAGGAAGAAGATAAGCATTTAGTAAAAGAAATAGATAAAGATAGAGGCGGGTTAGATATAGAGGGGACAGAATTAGGCGGTAAAGAAAATAATAAATTAAAAGGAAACGGAGGAGCGACAGATATATAGGATAAATTTATAACGGAGAAACGGCGTTAGGATATTATATAATAAAGGAGAATTAAATAGTGTATAAGTAAGAGATTACGGATAGAGGATTTACCTCAGCAGTTTAAGGACTAGAAGAACGATTGTGTTATATATAAGGTACGACATAGGGAGGAGATAAAGCATAGATAGGAAAGCTGCACAGACACGGAAGATATAAAGAGTATAGAGCGGTAGGTAAAAATTATAGAAAGGGTCGAATTCTAGTAATATTTATAATATAATATATACTAGGCGCCGCAACACATTTACCATTTATGGGAGGAAAACTTAGAAAGGGGATAGGGTTTTTAATAAAGAGAAAGAGGTTGCTGTTAGTATCTAGGGGTATTAAAGGAAGTAGTAGCGGCAATATTAGGGTTTACGGACGGAGAGATTTAGAAGTAGGTCTAGTTAGAATTATAGAAGAAAGGAATAGTATTAGGAGACAAAGAGCAAAACCTATTAAAATGGTTAGGTAAGAAGGATAAGATTATAGGGAAAGAGATAACAAATATATACCAGTTATTCCATATTTAGGGCTAGATATAAAATTTAACAGTAAGTAAATATTAATAGTATTAAGTAGAGGGGCAAATCCTTTTAAATCTAGCTTAATACTATCTATAGCAGGTAAAACTAAAATAGGTAGTAGGAAAAATATATAAAGCTAGATTTTAGGTAATGCTTTGCATTCCCTATAGGAACGTAAATAAGGTAGATAATAGGTAGAGATACATAATTACCTAATATTATATTACTTTGCTTGCTAACTAAAATCACCTAACCTATAGTAACCCAACCCTCTTTTTATGGACGCTCTGCCTTATAGAAGACCCTTATACCCTTAAGATAAATATTAACTGAGCTATTTTATCCCCTATAATATATACTTAGTTACTTATATCTCCTATAATAGTTAACCAGTAACGCTTATAGCTTATTTAGCCGCGCAAGTTAATAAGGCTGATTAATAAGGAGAAGTGTTTAATAAATTTAAAGTATTAAGTAAATATTGTCTTTTATAAAGCATTTTTAATCACAGATAGTTATTTAGAAAAGAATAACGGCGAATTTAGGAATTTGTTTAGTATAAAGCGCATATATATAAAGTACTATATAAAGGTTATTATATTTAATAAACTTTTATAAATTAGAAAGCCGCCTACTAGTTATTTAGAAAACAAATATTACTAGCAGAATAAAAAAGACTGCTAAGTACCTGTTAAAAAAGTAAGCAACTAGGAAACAGGTAACATAAGCAGTAGAAGAAGAGCTACTAAACTCTACTCTTAGGACTTGAAATCACCAATATCTTGCTTAAGGATGATATTAGTATTGGTTTTAATAATGCCATATACCTAGTGTGGCGATAACGACGTTCTTGGCTTATACCCGTAATTCGCCTGAAATAATAATGTCCCCATTTCTTCTTGTGGTGTTGCATTATATATAAACTATATAACTGGTAATAATAATACCTAATTGTTTTATGCGTAATTAATATAATGCCTTAGATACTATTCTAGTGTCTAGTTTAGTCTTTCCATTTGTCCGTCCGTCTGTGGATAATATACTATAGAAGTTGCTGCGCAAACCCCCTATTTTGCTAAAAATACTTCCTAAAATACTGCTACAAATCTTAGATCTCTATCCGATATAACTTTGTTTAGTGCTCTGTGTCTTACAAATACTTCCTTTATATAGATTCTAGCGACGTCTTCTACTAATATCTCTTTAGTGCATGCTATAAAGTATCCCTACTTTGTTAGCTTGTCCACTATTACTAAAATCACATTATAATCTTATTCTATAATAGGATCCTTTAACTTTGGTAACTTAATAATAAAGTTCTATAATATAACCTCCCATAGTCTTTCTGGTGTCTCAATAGGTTATAGCCCTCTATACGGCTTATACCTCGTTGGTTTGTTTCTTTAGTAATTTAGATATTCTTTTATAACTTATTTTACTAATCCCTAAATTCCTTAAATAATATACTCCTCTTAAAGTCTTAACACTAGTCCTATAGACCCGTTATATCCTTGTGTTATTCCCTTATAGAATTCCTTAATAAATTCTTCTATAACAGACTTAGGTATATACGTTGCTTCTCTATTCTTATATTGCTCTAAGTCTGGATCCTCCTTTTATACTTCTTAAATATTCTGTGTTTAATTACTTTCTAGTGTTTTATGGACCTAACTTTCTTTGGTTGCTGTAATCTTTGGATAATTATACCTAATTAATCCGTCTTAATCCCTTTGCAATAAAGCTCCTAACGGCTTTTTGTTATTTTATAGTTTAGCCTTTCTACTTAGAGCGTCTACTCGTGCATTATCTATACCCTTGGTATACTGAATTTCAAAATGGTATTCTATAAGCATTTCCGCCCATCTAACCTGTCTTTGGTTGAGTTCCTTTGTTATTAAGAATCCTGTAAGGTTCTTATAGTCCGTTTTAACTATAAATAGTTTTTCTGTGCCTTGCAAGAATGCTTTCTATTCCTTAAGTGCTGTAACTATACCTAATAACTCCTTGTTGTAGATGTTGTAGTTTAACTCTAGTGGTGTCATTTTCTAACTATAGTATGCTACTGGATGCTATGCGTTCTAGTGCTTTTATAGCAAGCATACTTCTAGTGTAAAGTCTAATATATCTATCTTAACAACCGTTTCTAACTTTAGTTAATAGATCTTGAAGACTGGTTCTTAGGTAAATAACTCTTTAAGTTCCTAGAACAGCTTCTTCTACTTACTACCCTAAACCTACGGTTCCTCCTTCTTTGTTAGCCTTATAAACGGCTCGATGCTTTTTAACTATTATGCTATAAACCCCCTATAGTAGTTACAAAACCCTAGAAATAACCTTAACTGTATAATGTTCTTTAGTTCTTGCCAACTTACTATAGCTTTAACTTTCTTTGGGTCCATATTAATCTTTTCTAGTTTAATAATAAATCCTATAAAATTAGTTTTTCTTATAAAGAACTCACATTTCTTAATTGCTACTGGTATCTGTTCTTTCTATAGTCTCTTTAAGACCTATTTAATGTGTTCTCTATGTTCTCCCTTATTCTCTAAGTAAATGATAATGTTATTAAGATATGCTATAATAAACTTATCTAGGTGTTCTCCTAATACACTATTAATTTGCTTCTGGAACGTTGCTAGTGTATTTATAAGCCTAAATTGTATAACTAATGGCTTGTATAGTCCTTTCTTTGACCTAAAGGCTGCCTTTTACTTGTTGCCTTTCTTAATCCTAATCTGATGGTACGCCTACTTTAGATCTATCTTTGTAAAGATCTTTGCGTTACCTATTCTGTCTTGGATTTTGCTAATTAAGGGTAAAGAATACCTATCCTTTCTAGTAATGCTGTTTAACTATCTGTAGTTTATACACATTCTAAGTTTTCTATTTTTCTTTGGGATAAATAATACTGGATATCCTGCTAATAACTATAATGGTCTAATATATCCCTTCCGTAAGTTCTCCTGGATAAACTCCTTAAGTGCCACTAACTCGGTTTTAGTAAGCTTATAAATTGGAAAGAACTTTAGACTTATTCCCTCTTCTAATTCTATCTTATAGTCCTATGCTGTATATTTTAACAGCTTCTTACTTTTTAGTAACCATAGTTTTTTACTATACTTGTGGTATCTTTTTAGTATATAACTTAAGCCTCGCTTAGTCTCCTTGTACATTGCTCCAACTTAGTATTATACCAACTTGGTTTGCTATTGTATTTTATATTATTAAGTATTTCTAATATTAACCTAACCTGTAACCTAATTAATCTTTAAATTATACTCCTGTAACTAAGGCATTCCTAATATCGCCTTATCCTATCCTAATAGTAGGATATTGAAAGACATTCTGACTGGTTTTCCTTTAATAGTTAACTAAATAGGTCCTGTTTTAAGATTAATAATGCCTCCTCTATAGGCTATCTAATCTCCTAAAATTGTTATAAGTGGATATAGGTGTTTTTTCTATCTGTATAGTAACCCTATTCTTTCTACTACTTTTGGTGACATGTGGTTTCTTATTACTCCACTATTTATTAACGCTTCGAACTGCTGATCTTGCCATTTAGCTTATAAATTTGGGTGTTATTCTTAAATTCCTTTAAGGGTTTAAGGCTCTAATACTAGTTTCCTCTAGTCCTATACGCCTCCCCTTTTCCTAACTGTTGGCTGCTAGATCCTGTTTGTACTTAGTTTAACTTAGGCTAATACTTAGTTTATTTCTTTTTCTCTATATACTATAGATAAGTGTTTTCTAGGCACTCCTACTACTATTATCCGTCTAGGCATTCTTCTATAAAGAATCTTCCTAGTTAAAGTATTAAGTCTCCTTAACCTTGTACTTCTACTGGGTGCTATCTATATATATACTTAGCGTCCCTAAACCGCTTCTCCTCTGGTGCCTAATATATCCTTACTAGGTACTTTCAGTTCTTGTCTTTTGGTGCTCTATATATATTACAGGTGTTATCCACATAAGCTATTTATAATAGTGTATAATGCGCTAGGTAACTTGGGTTAACTCTTAATTTATCTTTATCCTTAAGTTTAAACCTATACCTGGTTAACCTAACCACTGGTATCTCTATTGTAGGTACTAAGATTTATTATTTACTTCTCTAGTCCCTAGATCCTTCTTCTAGGTTCCTTAATATTATAATTAATGCTCCTTTAATGTGGTTCATGTGTTTCTCCGTAATAGGTTAGTCTTAGACAACTTTTTTATTTAGCTACATATAAAAGTCTTCCTATTTATTGTTATGTCGTTGCCTATACCACTTTCCGTATAACTGGTTTAGTGTGTATGGTCTATCTGTTAGAAAGTACCTTGTTATTGCTGCATTGTGATATCCTTTGGTATGTCTTTTTTTAAATCTAGTTGGAATCCCTAGATCCTCTTTTTGTTCTAGTTTATTTAACTATTTTGCCCTAGGTGTCCCTGCACTTGGCCTATTAGTAACTCTTTATACGGGTGCTCTGTCCCTTATATAACCTAGTATAGCTAACCTCTTGTCTAGCTTTTGCTCTTGCTATACAATAATTCTTGTTTTAAACTTATCTATAGTTTCTTGTTTTTTGTGTTTTGCAGCTAGATCCTTGAAGTCGTCTTGCTTCTTAATTACTATATTGACTTTTCAATCTTTAGGCTAAACACTAGGTTTACCTAGAACTGCTATAGCCCTTATTTGTTTTTTAAAATCTTGGTTGCCTAACAACGTTCTTATTTATTCCCTAAACTCTTGGTTCTTAAACTTGCGTCCTATACTTATTCGTTTGTTACTAAACTAAGTCGCTGCTCTTTCCTATTAGTTTTTGTCCGTTATGGGTTCTAGAGCTGTTCTTGTCACACCTTACAAGTCTAGAGCCTTCCTTATCTTGTCCTAAGAGTCTTAGACCTGTGGCCCTTTGCCTTTATTAAGTAATAAGCTAGCACTAGTAGTTGTCTACTTACTTAGTTTCTTTTAAATATTACTCCTTTTGTCTTATAAAGCGATGGAAATTGTATCTAATAGTATTATAATACCTATTACTAAACCTTGTTCTATAATGGTCTTAGTCTCTACTTCTATTTTAACTTCTCTAAGGTTTGCATGCTCCTAGTAAGCTGCCTTTATTGCCTTATTATTGGTAAATGCTTTACCTGTATTAAACTTATCGTCTTTAATGTCTGATTTATAAGCTAGTTTGTTAGTTTCTTTAAACTTAGATAATAATGGCTCCTATAGCTAATAGCTTGCGCCGTACTTAGTGTCCTTATAAATTTAGTATACGTTGTTATAACAAAACGTAAAACTATTAATTGAACATTCTTTTGTTCCTTATAGTGCACTATTGTCCCTCTATACGTACATATCCCCTGCTGGTTGGGTTCCCTTTACCGCGTAGTTACTCTAACCACCTCTATAGTCTCTGGCGAAATAACCCTATTTTCCATAATTTATGTAAGCCCTATCTTTAAACTATTTTTCTTGTTATGGAGTCCGCCTAAACGTCTTCTACTGCTGAGATTCCTGGTTTGGCCTCTACTTTTAGGTCCTTTAATTACTAGATTCTTAACCTTTAGGTTTTTATAGTTTCTTTTCCTACCTTTAGGTTTCTTTGGTACCGCTTAGGTCCATTAGCTCTGCGCTATTCTATAGTTTTTAACTCTATATCTGTTGTTGCATACTCTGCGCCTTATACAACTGTGGAACTCTATCTTGCCCTTTCTTAGCTTGTTCCCTTTAATAGATTCTATTATTAATCTTTATTAACTGGTTTATTAACTCTCTTAGAGTATCCACATCTTCTATTAGGATAATTACGTCCTAGACTTTAGCCTTAAGTCCCTGTTTGTATTATACTATAAGCGCCCTATTATTTTACTTAACCTACGTGGCTAGTGTTTAAAACTGCGTTATATACTTAATTGCTAAAGTGTGTTGTACTAAGTTCTGAAGTTTTTGTTCCGCTGTTGTGGTTACTTTGGGGTTTCTAAATATTTGCGTTAACTATTCTACAAATCCGTTCCAACTTGTAAATACATACTGTACGTCTAAGTTAGTAGTCGTCACACCGTTTACTTGTATCTCTGTGAGGTAAGACTTAAACTACTTTAGAGCTCTTCCTATTAAGAATAGTCCTGCGTATGCTACCTAATCCATAGGTGTTGCTAACTTTGCTCCTTCTTGCATAACCTTAAAATGCATCTGTATAAGAAACCTTTTGAGCTTTAACTTCTCTCCTAAGAACTATTTAATTAAAGGTAACTTAACCTTTGCTGCTCTAATTCTATTAATGCGTTCTTTAAGTAGCCTACTATTATCCTATAAGCGATTAACTATTTCCTATAACTGACCTCGCGTAACTACTTAAGAATCTATATCTGCTATACTGGTGTCTCCTAACCCTAAGGTCATGGCTGCCGTCGACGTTGTTATAACTAGTGCTTTGGGTGGCATGTTATTTGACCTTGTTTAATACCGTAATCTTAGTAGTAAATGTATAACGGAACCTTGTAGTAGGAACTACGGTGGGTCCTATTATTGGGCTAGGTATATAGGTAAGAACAGTGTTAACAACATAATAATAACTAGTGGAGTGGTTGCCCAACAGATTAACTCCAATTATATTCTAAGATTTACTACAAAGAGAGAACTATCTAGGTAGGGACTGTGGTCCATTAAATATATAACCATACGCCTAAGAAATCCCTTCACTCTATAAGGTACGTGTGCTCTATCTGCTCTGTTATAGATTATATAGATTACACAAATTATATAGATCATATTATGTAACCTTGGCTACTATTCCTCGTTACATGGTTCCACCAAATCTATCCTGGACTGTGCCTATATTAACCAACTAGCTTCCTCCGACTCTTCTCCAAGTAGTCGTAACATTGTACTTAAGCTGTCCGTAACACTAAAACCTATAATTTTTGGTTATGAGTTCCTCTACTTATTTAGGAGAAGGTTTAAACTCGTATAGTGGACAAGCTATAGGAAGCGAAAATATCCCTAATACATAATGAGGTTTTTCGGTGGCGTATAGTATAGGCTGTTAAGAGCAATTTCCCCAGGATATAATCCTAGGGCATGATTCCATCTAATTAGTTTAGGTTATAAATAGTTAATGCAAATACTTATTTATATAAGTTTTAGTGTAATAAGAGGTAAGCTAATTAAGTAGTTAACCTAAGACACTAGATAAGCTCCAGAATCCTAAAAACCAATTAAGTATTAAACCCGAAACACCGCGTAAGCTGCCTTAGAATTCCGTAAAGAGCGGAAATAAGTAATAAATAGCTGGGACAAGGATATATAAGGCGGGCGAAGAGCTAATATAAAGCGGGTATTTAGTAGAAGGAGAAGTCTGTCCCAAAGCGTTAGATCAATACTACTTAATACTAGTTTGCTATATAGCCCTCCTCTATCCGCCCTCCTTTAATGTATATAGAATTTACCATGCACGCCCATGTCCTATTAGATACTAACTAAGAGTTACTACTATCCTAGTCCCTATTTGTTGGATAATTTCGCTCTATATACGTTCTTGTCCTACATCTAGGCCCCAATCTAATATTAGGTTTTAGTAATAATTCTGCCTTATTTTTAGTTCTTTAAATATTTAAGGGAGACTAGGTGCAAAAGGTCTGGTAGGCTATCTTACTTAAAAAATTATAGTAGTAAATATATCTATTCCATAGAACCACAAATTATGTAGCTATTTAAGACAGTTAACTATATTTATTCTGTCCTTCTAATTGTTTCTTTTCTTTCCTATACTGTACAATCTATAAGATTGCAGTTGTTATTAGTTATATATAGGAAGCGGCTAACTTATATATCGTAGATGGTGGCAGGAATTGTGGCTAGTTATATAAGTGTCCAAATTCTGTAACTATAGGTATATCTAATAATAGTTAGGGTATAGAAGGTATTCTCTAGGCCTTATACTAGCAAATTACTCTATACGTATATATATAACGTCTCCATATGGAATTATAGTTCTATACTAACTAGACGTTTAGGTCTTTATAGAAAGTTCAATACTTATATAGAGTACTATTTAGGTCTTTTTTTAACTCAAATTAATTCACCTAAGGTATTCTTATTTTGGCTCTTGCCTAATTACCTATACCCTTAAAGTCGCCCATTTTATTATCCTCGCCATTAGCCAATCAATTAACGTCTATTAAGTTGTGCGCCTTACAATACTAATTCTAAGGATATTTCTATTAGTTGGGCTCTCTATCCTATATAAAACATCTTACCTAGCGAGCGAAGTAGAACCGCTACCTAAGCAGCCTTAAGCTAGTAACATTAAAAGCTAGCGGGATTGTATGGAGGATCTCTTAGTAGTTATACCGTACCTGTGGCCAAAGGACTTAAAAACATAGTCGTTGCTTTGCTTGGTGAGTATCCTATAAGTCTTAGCTAGGCTACTAGCAATATTGCTATTAATATAAACGGGTGCACTTATAGATACTACTATAGATAGATCTGGTCTATATTCTTGTCCTTTTTAAGTAGCATTAACTAACCGCTAAAGGTTCTATTTCTATTCGAGAATTTATCTTGTGGGTAATAGTGCTATTTACCTTCGTTCTAAACCGGTTTAACTTGTGCATAAAGGGGCACGTTATAAAATGTTTAATGCGTAACTTAAAAGAGCACGCCTTAAGACACGTTATAATACTCTCACTAGACTTCTATAGCAATAACAGCTCTAGGGAAGTCTTAGAGGTTATAGTCTTAAAAAAAATGGTATATCTATTTTGCAAAGAGTCTAATCCTCAATTTAATACCTTCTATAATTAATATTATCACCTTCGTGGTTTATTTCTCGCACTTTATTAATATATATATTAGACTTATCATAATAGACGTAATCGTTATTTATATCTAGACTAAGCTTATAAAAAATCCTAAGCTTTTTTAAATGTATTAAGACTATAGTATGAATAGGTATAAGGAAGGCCAGATAAAATACGACATAGTTATATACTGGGATCTAGTAAAACAGCCAATTGTTAAGATTAGGAGTAGCGCGGATATTTCTCTATATTAATAGATAGTAACAAACTGGGATTATAGATAAAGTGTTTATAACTTTTTACTAGTCTGTTAGGGGAGGGATTAAAAGCAATCAGCCTAGCAATTTTAGTACTGGTCTTGCTTCTTCGCCTTACACAGGATACCGTAAGTGTAGGCGGTTTATTTATTTTAATCGGTTCCTAGCTAAACATATTTGCATTTATAGGCTATCTTGTACAAACGTATAATATGTTAATGGGCTGCCTTAGTATAGGAGAACGCTTTTCTAAACTTCTTTAAACTCAGCTATCTATTATTGACAAAGAAGGAGTAATATACCTTAAGGTTACCACTGGCCGCGTTAAATTTGACAACGTCTTATTTTCTTACGCCGGCGGCAAGCTAGCGGTAAAGAAGATTAGTTTTACAGTTAAGGGCGGAAAGATTATTGCGCTTGTTAGACTAACTAGGAGTGGCAAGTCTATACTTCTTAATCTCCTAAAGCGGTTTATCGACCCTAGTAAAGGGAGCATTAAAATTGATGGCCAAAATATCAGCGATGTTATACTAAGAAGTCTGCGAGAAGATATTGCAGTTATACCCTAAAAACTTGAAATACTAAACAAGTTAATTAGGGAAATTGTATCGTACGGGCTCCGTGCTAATAATGTTAAAATTATAAAAGGCTGTAAAGCTGCTTCTATATATAAACGGATTATACTTTATAATGCTGGATATAATACAGTGGTTAGGGAAGGAGGTATTAAACTCTTAGGCAGTAAGCGTTAACGTATTACCATCGCGAGGACCTTTCTTAAAAATTTAAAGATTTTGCTTCTTGATAAAGCCATATCTACTATAGATAATATAACGGAGAAATTAATTCGCGAATCGCTTAAAAGTTGGGGGAAAGGTTAAACAATTTTAACTGTTATATATCGTTTTAGTACAATTAAGGGTGCTAATAAAATTATTTTCTTAGAAGAAGGAGAGATAAAAGAAAGGGGAAGTTATACTAAGTTGCTTAACCGACGTGGATTATACTACGAAATGTAAATAGTGACGGATGATATGGACGGAACGGAGGGGGTTAGAAGCTAGTATATACGCCTTATAGATAGCATGCACGCCCTATAGATAGCATATACGCCTTACAAATAGCATAGTACGCCTTGTAGATCTCTGCGTCGGTGGCTATAAAATAATATACGGCCCGCTGAATAAGAGCTTATGTAATATGCTAAGACTTCTACCTTTTAGGCTGCCCTGTATATCCACCTATAAATTCCAGACTTTTAGCCTTTTTATTTCCAATCCTAGTAAAGAATATCCAGTATATAAAATCACACGTAACTGTCAGAGCAACTCGAAAAGTTTAATCTTGGTACCGTATCTAACTAGGAAGAAAACACGCTTGTTAAATCTAAGAGGTATAAACCACACATTATGAGTTTTGCTATTAAATAATTCTATAGGCCCCATAATAACAATTTCAGTCGCCGCAGCAACGTTGGATTTGCGTATGTATCCTTCTATAATAATATTAAATGATTTAATAGAAGGTATAGCATAGTTGTGACAGAATTGGACTTGGAGAAAGGTGTCCTGTTTGTAAGCATTTAATATACATAAAGTGTAGACCTATATAGGCCTTAACCACTGTCGCTGTTTTGGTGGTGCTGATATAGGCTATATAGGTTTTCCGTAATGGAAATTGTAGAGGCTAGCTACTCCTAGCCTCCTATATCTAGCCATCTGGTCTAGTATTATATAAGTCTGGCCATTTTAGTTATTAAGCTTATTATAACCGCTGCTAGTGTTACTGTGGAGATGGTCCGCTAAAATATAGAATAATAAGTGTGTGTAAACACGAAGCCTATAAGGAATGTCCGGTGGAAATAGAAAAAGAGCTAAATATAGAGTTAGATATAAAAACTTGGTGCCTTATAGGCATACCGTATAAAGAGTCAGATATATCGGATATAAAAACTTGGTACTGTATAAGCATACCTGCTTATATTTATATAGCACTGCTAATAGTAAGAGAGTGTTAATGTCGAGCCAGATACGGACCTGTTAAAGGACCTGTTAAAGTTTACAAATATACGCACCTTTATTATTCTAAGTGCGAATATAAGTCTCGTTAGGGAAGGTAGCTATAATACTAATACTAGGAGCTGTAAATAAGAGGGGTAGTAGCAATAAGGATCTGGTTATAGTTTATCTTTAGTCTTAGAGTTAAAAAGTACTATATATTTGGCGCAGTTTATTAAATTAAAATTAAATAGTGCTAGCTGTTAGAGGATAAATTTTAACTCGAAGTTTAAACTGTTAAGAGAATAAAGATGTTTAATTGCTTTCTAATATCCTTAACGGCAGCTTAGAAGCAGCCCGCCCGATAGGGATAAAAAACAAAAACCACATTTTAATAAATTGTTGGCTCTTGGATGCATGTTTACTCTATCCCTTAACCCGCTGAAATTCGTATACGCGTTATTAATAAGAATCAGCCAATTAGATCAACGCAATTAACTTTTCACATAGTTTAAATTCGGCGTTCTGTACGGACTACTTACTCCATGCACGCCAGCGGGTTAAGGGATATCGGTTCCATTATTCTGCCAGACAATCACACTACGATTATATATTAAAAGATGGAAAACCCAGTACTTAAGGATGTATAGGTATAAAATCGACCATTGTGTCATATTAGGATATAGCAATCTGCGTCATAGTCTCGCTTTAATCTATTAGCCTAAGTTTTAACTAAAATAAGATCTTGTTCTAAGAACTAGATCTGATTTTATGTTAGTGCTAATTCCTCCTAACATCCTATTATCATCCATAATTGACGTCCGCTCTACCCTAGCGTAGGCGTAACAGAAATGCAAAATAGGAGACATTTTAGGACCTAATTAATCAATCATATTAGGGTCGTAGTGTATTTATACCATCTATGGCAGAGATTAAGTGGTAGTATTACTTAAATTATTGTTTCTGGAAAAGAATTTACATCTATATAAAGGTGGCATAAATAATTTCATTTTATATAGTATTACTTTAGAAAGAATCCTGTTCCCGTTTTATATCTTCTATGATATTAATTTAACAGCTCTTAATAATGTTATTTTACTTTATACCACTAAGCTATATTACTACCACACCGCTTTTAGTTACCCATTTTATATCTAATAGGCTAGTCTCTCTTGAAGAACAGCTTGTAGGTACAGTTTTACAAAGATTCGCCTCTAAGAACCCATCCTCTATATCTTGGCCGAAATTTATAGGAGTCTTTATAACTAGTAGAGGGTAGAATTTATCCTTTAGAAGTAGTTAGCTTTTAGTAGATTTACAATTAAAAGGAACTTTTACGAGCTGTTCTTGGACAGGAGGCCAGGAAGGCTAGTTAGTAGACATATAGTTATAGAACTAGCCGTTATGGTAAAGTAGGATATAGATATCTACTCTGCAATACCGCCTTAGTTTATTGCCTTTCTTTATAATAGTGTGCTTTTGTTTAAGAAACATCTTATTAATGGCTAACCCCAATTTTGGTAATAGAACTCGCTTTAGTAATGGAGTTCGCTTTGGTAACAGAGTTGGCTTTAATGACATAATATTATAGCTAATATCCAGTCTGGTGGCGGAAGGAAGAATAAATGTTAGATAATTTCTATTAGGTTTTAAAGTATTAAAAGGGGCAATTTTAACGCTGTGTAACAAGATTGCAGGCAGATGCTATACTTATTATACTGCGATGTGGAATTACGCTTTCGTAATCCGGATTTTATTTCTGTGGTCTAGAATTCCATTTTCGTAGTTAGGGTTACGTTTTCGCGATCTAAGGTTCCGTTTCCACTATTAAAATCACTTTTTATAATAGGGAATTTATATTACAGCTATAAAACTATATTGGAAATTCACTGTAACTCCCGTTATTAATAATATATTTTATATAGTTAGAAAATACGCTTGCCTTACGTAATATCTAGGAGTGTTTTTTTAACGGAGTAGTAATAAATAACGGATAGGGCTAGAGGTTCAAGCTTAGTTAAGCAAATCTTGGCTTACAGAAGATACTACCGCCTATACTATAAGTATTGGCATAGTCTAGTATATAAATCTAACTATAAATAGAGGCGCAGTAGCCTAGGTGGCTTTATTAAGCTCCTATATATATTTCTCCAATTGCTTTAAAGCTTTCTTTCTATATTTACTTCTTACTAAAGCGACGCCTATAAGCTCTTAGACTCTTAGTAGAGAATTTATTGGTAATAAGGAGCAGTATACCTATATATACGCGTAGTATACGTACTAACAGTCTATTGGGGGTCTAATTTATAAGATAACATTAGTACCGTAACGTTTCTAATAAATGGGCTGTATTATGTAGGCCCTACTTAACTAGTAGCGCTAATAAGTGTCTTATTACCCTACTGCTAAGACATAAATATTATAGGTTTATTAGGTTGTTTAACCTAATAAAAGAAGGTAGTAGGGTGTAAGAGTGAGAAGCAGGAAATAGTACAGGGGATTTACAATCCTTAAGGATCGTAAACCCCCTACAATATTAGCTTAGCGTGCATTGGACTGCTGCTATAAAGTCTAGAAGACCCTATTAATTTACTTTTCTAACAATATAAGCTACAACAATGCGTCCCGCAATAATTCAAGGCTAGAAAGCCTTAATAAACTTAAAAATACTAGATCTTAAGAGCGAGGGCTAGAGATAAGTAATATATAGAGCTGATTTCGCCCCATTATGCTAGGATGCATAATTACCTTTATTACATCTACTCTACTAGTTGCCTTAACGCTTTCTTCTATAGCTCTCATTCGTTACTGCCCTAACTTTACTATTTTTACCACTTCTTTTAAACTATTCCCTGGCCTGCCCTGTTTCTACTAGCTATTTACGGCCGCTCTACCCTTTAATATAGATTCTACTTACTTAACAATTGGCTCGCTTATTAAAGCCGTTATTTGCTAGCTCCTACTAATTATCGATTAGATCGCTAGCACTTGTGATTAGAATTAAGATTCTAGATATAGTGCATTAACTACCAACCTTTACCTAGCAGTAAGCGCCTTACTATCTACTAATATAGATCTGGAAATGGCATCATCTTTTAGGGGATCCAATAATATGAGGCCGTTGTGGGTTAATAACAAGTTTAATTTAATCTTAGGCTAACGCTATTCTAGAAGAATTTCTATTACAGAGACCATTAACGTAACTATTAAAAAAATACTAAATAAGATCTCTTTTTTATCTAAGGGGACGCTTAAGGCCCTAGGATACAATTCCCTAAGTAGCCATTCTTAGTACTATTTATATACTAACCCGTTTCCCACCTAACCAACCGAAAATTTTAACCGTTATCTTTATATAACTATGCACTAAGGGCATTGTTGGTGATAGTAAATGCCACACCTACTCCCTTCCCAATTTATTACTTTTTCCCACCTATAAGAATAATAGTAGGCATAAAAGTGTACCCTAGTTTTGTTTGGGACATAATTCTCTTTAGGTTTCCTTTTTATATGCTTTAGAAGAGTTTCTATATCCGCTTTTAAGGCGGTCTTTAGGGTATTTATAGTAGTATCTTAGGCGGACTTTGTAGTAAATTTTAGAAAGATGTCCCTAACCCTACTAGTGATATTTATAGCGGCGTCAGAGGTGGCTTTTATGTCTATAATAATAAGGGCGTCCGCGGTAGTTATGGGCTAGGTAGTAGTCTCCGATCTCTTCTTTCGAGATTCCTTAGCCTCTCTAATTATCTCTACTAAAGGTCGTTTACGAAGATTTAGAGTATAAGGATTTAGATAAAGCAAATCTGCCATAGCTCTTGTGTCTTTATAGCTAGAACCAAACTTATTAGCCTTCTTATTATAATAGGATATTGTTTTCCTTACCTATATATATATAAAGCAGAACTGGAATGCAAGATAGTAGGATACTTTATACTTTAAATACAGAGACCTAGGGTTATACGCTAGGGATACTTATATTATTACATTAATTGCCAATAAGGCGGATCATTCCGTATATAATATTAGTGTTAGCGCTATATCAATATATAGAAGCTTTATATCCCGCCTCCTTTTCTTAATAGTCTGTATATTTATTCTATATATTTCTGCATTTTAACCTTCTTTAACATTGTATATATACTTAGCCGTCCACTTTTAACTACTAACTACCGCGATAGAATGGAAATAGGTATATTAGGAAAATATTCGCAGGATAAAATTCAAGTAGACTTTAATTTTCGCGTTTCGTATAATTGACATACAATTTGACCAACTCGACACGCAATTGACCAACTTAACACGCAATTGACCAACTTGACACGCAATTCGACCAACTTGACATGCAATTAACTAACTTGACACATAATTCAACTAACTTAATATGCAATTAACTAACTTAACACGCAATTCAACTAACTTAATATGCAATTAACTAACTTAACACGTAATTTAACTAACTTGATATGCAATTAACCAACTTAATACGCAATTTAACTAACTTAACATGCAATTAACTAACTTAACAACTTTAAAAGTTAAATAATACGCAGTTAACCTACTTAACAACTTTAAAAGCTAACTATATGTTCTTTAACACGCAGTTAACCTACTTAGCAACTTTAAAAGGTAACTATATATTTCTTAACATGTAATTAAGATAAAGTTATATGCTATATATTTAACTATTATATATTATCTAATATAATCTTATACAATCTTATATAGTTTTATTACTTAGAGGCTCTGCATAAGGCTCTATACAAGGCTCTATATAAAGCTCTACACAAAGCTCTACATAAAGCTCTATATAAAGCTCTGCGTACAGAGGCTCTGCATGAAGCTTTGCGTATAAAGGCTCTACACAACGCTCTATACAAAGCTCTGTATGAAGCTCTACACGAAGCTCTACACAACGCTCTGTATAAAGCTCTGCACGAAGCTCTGCACAAAGCTCTACACAACGCTCTACACAAAGCTCTACACAAAGCTCTGTATAAAGCTCTGCACAAAGCTCTGCACAAAGCTCTATATATAAAGGCTCTGTATAAGGCTCTATACAAAGCTCTATATACGGAGGCTCTATATAAAGCTCTATATTAGGTCCCTGTTATATTCCCAATAGTATCTACATATGTCTCTGCCTATGTAGCCGCCTTATTTTTTTACCCTTCTTTCCTTCCTTACATCCTCCCTACCTAGGGAGGCACTAGAACGGCAGCTAGTAGAGGACCGTTGCTAGAACTAGATAACTATCACTAGAACTAGATAACTGTCACTAAAACCAGACAACTATTACCAAAACTAGACAACCGTCGCCGTTGCTAGACAACTATCGCCAGAGCTAGACAACTATCGCTAGAACTAGACGACCGTCGCTAAAACCAGATAACCGTCGCTAGAGCTAGACGACCGTCGCTAGAACCAAACAACCGTCTCTAGAGTTAGACAACTATCGCCAAAACCAGACAACTGTCGCTAGAGCTAGACAACCGTCTCTAGAGTTAGACAACTGTCGCCAAAACTAGATAACTATCGCTAGAGCTAAATAACCGTCGCCAGAACTAGACAACCGTTGCTAGAACTAGACAACCATCGCCAGAACTAGACAACCGTTACTAGAACTAAATAACCATCACTAGAACTAGATAACTATCGCCAAAGCTAGACAACCATCGCTAGAACCAGACAACCGTTGTCAAAGCTAGACAATAACGACTAGCTAGCAAGCACTATAAACGATTTAATTAATTAATTAAATCAAGGTAGCACAGACAGGTAGGCACAAATAGAGAGATGCTAATAGGTAGGTAGATACAGACAGGTAAGCAGATACAGACAGACAAGCAGATATAGATAGGTAGGCAGATGCTAACAGGTAGGCAGATATAGATAGGTAGGCAAATACAAATAGGTAGGCAATGCAGACAGGTAGGCAATATAGATAGGTAAGCAGATACAGACAGGCAAGCAGATATAAATAGGTAGGCAGATACTAACAGGTAGGCAGATACTAACAGGTAGGCAGATACTAACAGGTAGGCAGATATAGACAGGTAGGCAGATATAAACAGGTAGGCGATACAGACAGGTAGGCAATACAGATAGGTAGGCGATGTAGGCAGGTAGGTAAGTCAATAGGTAGATAGGTAGAAAAGAACCATTGCTATATTATATTAAATTATCTAAAATAATATTATTTATTTTGCTAGCCTTATAAATAGCTTTAAAGTAGCTTTTATTTATTTAAAATATGTTATTAGTATAAAAGAGGTAAATATAATTATAGTTACCAAGTGCGCAGATTACTAGCAGGTTGCGCGTAGGTTGCGCGCAGGTTGCGCGCAGGCTGCGCATAGGCTGCGTATCAAAAAAACACAACATAGACTAGTCAGTCAAGTTGCCAAATAACCTCAACTGCGCGCCAATTGCGTTAACCACCAACCATTGAGGCCATTGAAAGGGTACTATATTTTGCCGATATAAGCAAAAGGACATTCCGCCCTATAGTTACTAGAGTTAAAAGTTTACCTATAGGGGGGCGGCTACTATCTAGGAAAGATTATATATATAGCTATAATAATTATATAAAGAGTTACTCGTAACCAGAGCATTTAACACAACACTAACTATCCTATAGGTCACTACTCTATTTAACTATAGCGTATATTCCTAATTCTTATAAATACTAAGCCAGCCTACCGTTACGATAAATGCCCTAGAGTTTTCTTTTAAAATGACTTCCTTAAGCGACATAAGCAGCGTTATAAAATAAAGGCTGTTACCGGCCATAGTCGAGCCTTACGAAAATTAATATTAGTTATAAGGCGGAAATTGCCACCAAATAAAAATCTATGCCTTTAATGCTCCTCTATAAAAGCTAGGTATTATAGCAATAGCGACAAACCTTACCTAAGATGTTTACGGGCGGATTTATAATACATTTATAAATTATAAGTAAAAAGAAAGGAGTATAACCCAGAAATTTCCCTAAAAATATTAAAGGAGGCTAAAAAACTGGTAGCAGAAGAGATAGATAGGAGAATAATGGAAAATAAGGGGGATAAACCAATACTAAAAGTTTAGTTCTACTCCCCGTCCTTAGATTTACCTACCCTCCTACCTTCCTTAAAATTCTCTATGACCTTACCCTAATACCTATATTACCTAGAACCAAATTTTCTCTCCAAGCGCATCTTCTAGTACTGCATTTACTTATATCCAAAGTTCTCTAAAAAAGACTATAACATCACCGTGTAGATGCGGCCACCTAAGTAACAAGCACTTTAGCAATATAGAGCATAGTCAAGATCCTTTGGGTTTTATGCCTCTACTATAGATATATAACAATGCTATATTGCGAACCTCTTCCGTTACTTCTTAGTATTATTCTTTAGCGCCCTTAGCTAATTTTGGTATATACAAGCCCTCTCTAATAGGCATAAAATATTAAATAAATATTAAACGTACTAGGGGAGTTCCCTCCACTAATAATAGAGGAAGGTAAAACATTCCCTAAAAGGCACTTTGTTAATACTAATAGTGGAGTTATATAATACTAAGATATCTTAAATATGTTAAAGTATTGTATAATTACCCTTTACTAGATGCTATTAATTTAGGAAATATATTTTATATATTTCATCTCTAGGGCTTTACATAGTGGTATTCGCAAGGTTGATTTTTTACTGTTTGCTTACTTAGTTAGCGAATTATTAGCTAAGAGTATAGTATCTCTATACTGACCGAGATTAGTTAGTATGCCCTTACTAAAGCCAATTCTTTATCTATTAAACATATTATATACAATTTACAGCTAGAGATTATAAAACACTAAGAGCTAAATAGAATTTATATTAGAAATAGAATAGGCCTAAAACAAATCTCTAAGATTAAAAAAGAGTACTAAGATCTTAGTATAGGTATGCTTTAAAGCACCTACTAGTGATTATAGTTATTATTAAATATCGAATCTTTAGATGCTTTTAAAATAATTTACTCTTACCTATATTAGGCTGGCCCGCCTTAACCCGCGTCTTCCTTATACTTATAGCTGTAGATAGCAAAGCTTAGCTATCTAAGTTTAGTTAGGAGACTGGCCAGACTTTGCTAAGATGTTACGTATACAGGAGGTTAGTATAGGTGCTTAAAAAAGTGCTTAAAATAGGACCTTAACTAGTAAAAGAACCACAAGAATACGCCTAAGCTACTAGCCTCATCCGTTCTACACAGCAACTCTACCCTTCACTTTCGCAACTTTAGAAAAAGAGTGCACCTGTAACAATCTAGCTTTGGCTTGCCGAACGCGTCTTTAGTAAGACTTAAGGGCATCTTTAGAATTTAAAAGCCCGCTTTTATAAACCTAGGTAGGCTTCCAAGCCACCTTATATTCGCGCCCTGACTTAGTTATTCTTTCCCCTAGAATATCGTCAATTTTCCATTTATTATCCAAGCTCATTTTATTAATTTTGTCTTTTTTAGTCTGGGTACAACGCTTTACAGCAGGCTCTAGGTTTAAAATGTTGCTCTAGTTGTCAGTAACGCCACCACTATTACCGTCCTCGTCCTTATTATAAGTACAATTACTAACCTCGTTATGCGGCGGTTTAATACTATAGAGAAGGGTATACTTCTAAAGCGAAGGGCTAGCGGGCCGCGGAGTAAATACCGCTTGCTAGTTAACTTGCAGGTATTAAGAGTTAAGATTAAGGATAGGAGGGATAGGGGGGCTAGAAGATAAGTCTTTGCGATAGGTAGGTGGCCTTTATTGCTTCTAGGGACGTAGACTATTATAACCCTTACCGCCCTCGCCACCCCCGCTACTCTCTTTGGCAGGGTTGTTAGAATTATAATTAGTAATATCATCCCACTTAAGCTTCCGCTTCCTTAGTATAAAGGATAATTTACCTCCTATATTCCCTTTCTTATAATTACCATCCTCCATAATAAGCGGATTGTCTATATGTTATAGTTATTAGGTTACGGTAACAATATTTTTAATATCTATAACTTACTAATATTATCTATATTATTGGCTATTAAGGAGTCTTAGTTAGTTACTACATAGGTCTCTAACTTCTATATAGCCTAGGGGACAGTTATAACATTAATTCCCTTAGCTAGGCTATCTATTTCATTAACATCTTCTACTATAAGTTTAAGATGGTTATATATAGATGCGCCAAAGAGATCTTCTAGCTCCTCTAAAGAAGATAACTCCTTATACTTATCGTCCTTATCGCTACGGTCATTTCTACTACCTAATAATTATTAAGCAAGGCCATTATATAGGGGGGAAGTGTATACCTAACCCATAAGGTGCTAGTTAATCGCTAACTTTATCAGCTTTATTACCAGTATTGCCAGCTCCATTGCCTTTAGCTTTAGGTTCCAAGTCTATATTAGCTATATTATCTTCAATAAATATTGGATTCGCTGCTAACCGTTAGATATATTTATAGTTATTAAAAAAAAAAAGAGGGGATAATTGCTAAATTACCTTAATTACTTCCTCTAGCGTCTTGGCTGTTACTTATATTCTTATAAATATCTTTATACTTGTTAAAAGCCTTAAAATCTGCGGGTGCCTTATTAGGTAGAATATTTAAAAAAGGCAATATAGAATAACTTGCCTAAGCGCAACCAGGCTAAATATTTCACAGGATTATCTCTTAGAGGGAAGCAAGGTACTCTCCCCTTTTTCATCTTTTTAGGTATGTTATTTACATTTGCCTTAGAAGCCGTAATCGCATAATACTAAGAAGCCTTCGGTTTTTCAGGGGGTGCAGTGTAGAAATTAATATTATTAAGTGAAATTCCTAAATAAAAACGAAGGGGTTAAGAAGATGCCACTATTACTGCCGCCATTATTAGAATTGTCATTGCCTTGTGCCTTTCTAATAGCCCTAAAGGACGGGTTAGGCTAGGCTTTTAAGTCCATGCTAGTCTCCTCTTCGCTACTAGCTTATATCCGCAGCATCTACACTAAAATAACCCAACTAGCTTAATAGCGAATTAAAACGTGTAATCTACGCTCTATTAGCAATTACCGTTTACAACGCATAAAGGTTTATACAGGCTTAAACTTTTACAAGATTAACGCCTATTAGGAAACTGCGATTAAGACCTAACTAACTAAGCTGGCATATTTAGCCTCTAATAGGGGTATTGCACTAAGCCTCCTTATTAAGGAGGTTAGTAGTAAAGTGCCTCCTCTACCCTTATTCCTTAGAGTTAGGGCTAGCGCTAATATATCCGTTTTCTAACCCAATTATACTAGTAAACTGGATCTTTCGTACTAGATCCTTTGCGAGACTATAGTTTCTAGGGTTAGATAGGTAGGGGGCGTGCTGTAATTCTATTATAAGTATTAAAAGATACTCCAAGTAATAAGGGTATCCTTAAATCTCTCCCCTGGATCTAAGGAACTTCCTTAGTTACACTTTACGGAGCTTATAGCCGCTACTTAACCTCCCAAATATACGCAAAAGCCTCGCTTTTACCCTTACCTACAGCCAGATGTTATAAATAACATAAGGGGGTAGATAGTGCGAGTAGATTAGGCGGTTACGCCTATATCCATCTTACTACGCCCTTTTAGCTAATGCAGCTACCGTATAAAGTCCATCTCCGTTAGGAGATTAAATGCGTGAATTTTTCTCTAGTATTTATTAGCTAAGAGTAAGATTATAATATTAGCTCTACTAAAAGCCAGGCTATGCTACCGGATAAGCTATTTACCCTTAAATTCCGCCTTGTAAGTCTTAGGCCTATATAAAGGATATTTCCATATAACCTATGCCTCCTCAGCTAAATAGGGGGCTAGCTTAGACTAAAGCCTAGTAGCTTCTCCAATTATAATATAATCCTCTAATTATTAGAGAAGAGTAAGGTCTAGGTCTAGGTTAAGAAGGCGCTAAGGAGGGCAAGGGCTTCTAGCTTCCAGCGGCGCAGCTTTAACTAAGCTAAATAACTAGTATTAGCCTATAGTTTTGCTAAGGACCTACTTCGGCGTCTAGCTTCGCCTTTATTATAACGCTATAATATAACACTACCTAACACGTCCCGTAGCTTGCAGCAGCTATAACCTATACAATCTATTATTAGGCGGTTCTTAGCATAGCCTTATAGCTATTTATAGCTGTTCTAATAGGGATTAAGTCGTATATAATAGTTACGCCTAAGACACTGCTAGAGGTGGAGGTAAAGAAGAGGATAAACGGAAATGCTATTCCAGTGCACTAATTAGTAGGGGACGTAGGCAGGAGGAGAGGAGAGAGAAGAGAAGAGAGGAGGAATATAGTAGGACTAAAGCATACATTAACACCAGGAGAGAGTATAAATATATCCCATAGAAAGGGCCAAAGAGTTATAGTACTGGGTAATTATTAGTATAAAATATGCAAAGATTAGGGAAGGCGGGTAGAGTACCTATATAGACGCTAAGGGGATAGAAAATGTCTTATAGCTACCAGCTAGAGTCTAAGGTAGCATAGTAGCGGGAAAGAAAAGAGGAGATGGAGTATAAGGGCAAAAGCAGCGAGGGAGAAAGCCTTTTATAGTGGAGGTTAAAGTTAGGTCTTGGCCAAACTAGGGTAGGGAAGTAAGCGCGCCTTGCCTAGAAAGGAACCTCTATTTCCTAATACATAGTCTCCATATTATTTTTTACCTAAATAATTTTATAATATTAAAGAACAACATTATAAACGTTTGTGATAACCGTATAATAGCTAGAGGCGCTATTATAAAGTGTCCCTCCTATTTTCTAGGTAATAGAGCTACGCCAAAATATAGTATAGAACCACTAGATTTAAAAGTATATATACTAAATCTTAAGAGATAAGTCTCTTTAGCTAACTAATTAATACCTTAACCGTATCTAATAGCCTAAGGGTAAATACGGAAGTAATATATTAGTAATGTAGGGGATTATAAGAAAGGATTATAGACTATATTTTAATAGTTTAAGATAACGGTAAGCTAAGGCTCTATATATTAAATCCTATACTTGTTGGGAATAAAAAAAAAAAAAGAATTAATAGAATAATTATTATACTATCTACGAACCGTAGCTATGTGATATTACCTTGTGTTACCAACACTGATTAGTGGTTAACTTCACTGTTATACTATAGAACAGCTAGGTATCACTAAGAAGAGACAAGCCACTATACTAGTGCTACTTATACTAGAGGAAGCTGTCTTTTAAGGTTAGAACTGGTCCTGAACTTTAAATAGAACTCTTCCACGAATCTAAGGATTTAAAGGCCAGAATTGGTCCTAAGCCTTTCTAAGATTATAGATTCTTGCGTCCATTACGTAGAACAACACGCTTTACGAGTCTTCGCGATTTAAGGCCAGAACTGGTCCTGAGCCCCATAACTGTAAATATATGTCACGAACGCGTACTAAACGACAATCCCTACACCAATAACACTTCCCTTCTTCTGAAAGTATGGCTACGGCTATTCTAAACAACTGGAGAGACTCCTTACCACCAGGGGTAGCTATATACGCGAAACTTATTAATAAAGATTGGGACGAATTTACCCTTAATATAATAACTTGTACTGTAAAATAAGTTAATAGCTTTCTCCTATATTATATTGTATTCTACCGAAATAGACACTGGGCCGATTTATAGCTGTGGGAGTATTTTAGGGAAGATTTTGTGGGATGGACTGCTGATACCTAGGCACTTGGCAATGTTAATATTGTTTAGGATTTTTGAGACTTCCTTTATAGGAACGGAGTATATATTGTTAAGAATGGTAACCCAATTGCTAGTAATATTTAGGCTGTTATTATTAGTACAGAAGAACCAGTATGGACGGAAGCTAAGATTATACGTTAACTACGGAAACCAAGAACCAACCGATATTCTTTAGAAGGCAACTTTAATTCGTATCAAAACCCCCAGAACGCTAATCTCCCACTTGGTCCTCCTCCTGCCCAGCAACGTCCGCAGCAATGTCCGTAGCAGCCTCCGTAGTAACCATAATCTCTGTAGCAATCTTCGCAAAAACCTCTGCTAACTCCACTAGCTATTCTAACTGCTACACCACAAGTTGTCCCGATCGCTATACCGCCAGCTACTTTAATCGCTACCCCCGCTACCCCACAGTAGCCGCAGCAACTGCAGCAGCTATACGTCTATACACCACCTGCACTGCTAATATAACAATCTCCGTAAGAACCACCGCAAGAACCTCTGTAAGAACCTCCGCAAGAACCTCCGTAAGAACCTCCGCAGCAACCTCCGCAAGAACCTCCGTAGCAACCACTATAGATAACTTTAGGCTATCAAACACCTCAAGTGCCTCAAGCTGCTGTATTTTAACCCGTGCCTTAAGCTCCGTCCTACTAGCAATCTCCGCAGTAATCTCTGTAATAAGCCTCTACTTCTCCACAAACATTTAACAAGCTTTAGAAGATTTAGTATGGAGGGGAATTCTAAGACTCCTGTAGTTCCCAAGGTAGCTATAGAGGTGGCTACTAGTGTAATCTAGACAGGAAGTTCTTGTGGAAGGTACCGTGAAGAGAGAGTGATATAGGGGGGGGAGCGGTTGGAACGGCATAGTTACGCAGGCAATCCATAAAAGAAAGAACTGCTAGTATCTACGGCAGCTACGAACCCGATAACTGTTGCAACTGATATACCCTGCGACCTGAATAGACAAGACACCGTGCTAATACGCCTGCGGAATAAACCCAATAACGACTGTGCTGTTACGCCTACAGCCTAAGCAACTGATTGTGCCTATACACCTACGATCTACTGACTAAATGATCGTGCCGATATGCCTGCGATCCCGATTACCGTCGTGCTGATAAGAACGACCCAAACAGGACTAGGTAGAGCTTTGCTCCCTAGAACACGACCCTATTGCCGGCATTATACTGCCGCCCGAACGACCCGTCGCTGGCACCGTACTGCTACCCGAATTGATAAGCTCCGCACTGATATGCCTGTGGAACTATGACCTATTGACAAGACCTCGCGCTAATATGCCTGCGAGCCTAAACCTGTCGCTGGCACCGTACTACTATTATAATAGACCCTTGCTGCCCTACCTGCAGTTGACCAACCCTTACTGCTTTATTAGCAGCTAACCAACCCTTACTGCTCTGCCTGCAGCTAACTGACTTCTACCGCTTCTACCTATAGCTAAACTAACACCTTACTGCCTTTCTACAGCGCCACAAGCACAAAAGAAGAACTGCCAGAAGATAACTGTTAAGGCTATTAACGATTCCGCTAGCCTAGATAGGCTTGCACCTATATTGCTCGTTTTTTTTTGTTTAAGATTTACTACTTAGTCAACCACCATTTCTTTAGCAAATTTTGGGATAGCGAGACTTATATTGCAACAGCAATAGTAAGTAAGGAGGATTGATATCCGTTACGCTAGTCAAGCGGTATTTATATATAGATGGCAACCACAAAAGAAGAGTTGCCAGTGTTGGGAATAAAAAAAAAAAAAAAAAAAAAAGAATTAATAGAACAATTATCATACTATCTACGAACCGTAGCTACGTAATATCACCTTGTGTTACTAACAATACTAAATGGTTCTAAGGAACTATACTGGAACACTAAATTGCCTATAATATTTGTAATTAATTATAGATTAGCATAAAGGCTTAGAAATAGAGTTGTATAAAAATCCCTATATTAGCCTAGGTAGCTACTAGTATGCTTTTAATAGGCTTCTAAATAGGTCTCTTAGCAATCCTTACGTCTTTTCTTTAGTTATGTTTTTTCTTTATTAAGGTTTTTAGGAGTTTAAAGCAGGGGTTAGATAGATAGATAATATATAATAGTATACTAATATCTCTCTAATATCTCTCTAAACCCCTTCTGGGATAAGCCCTTATAATCTCCCTACCGCAAGGCAATGGCAATTAGGGGCCGACTATAAGAAGGGGGAGGGGAGGTAATATAAGGGATATTATTGCGGTCACTTTGGGCTGCCCTTAGGACAACCTTTAGACGCCCCTAGGATAGTTACTAGTTATACACTAGAGGCACGTACCTGTAGTATATAGTCTCCACAATTCTAGAGGCCTTACCTTCTTAAGGATTTATCTCTCTTACCAATCCATTTTATTTCTATAATTGTGCCTTATAGCCCCCTGTCTATAAAGTCCCTTTATAATAAGGTACTAGACGCCTATAAAGACTAATAAGATATATATACTTAGCGTTAGAAATGGATTAAACATCGCAAGATAATTATATATTTAATTTGGTGCACTTAATATAGAAAGAAGGTTAGTAATTAGAGGGAGCTGTAATTATAATATATACTAACTTCTTCTCTATATAACGGGAGCAAGACGGCCTAATTTTACTAAGTAAAAGAATTGTTAAAACTATATAGCTATAACGCTTAGACGCAGAGGATCTAATAGAAAGTATTATAAATTAAGAAGATCACTATAAAGGCTTAGTCAAAAGAACAGAATCTATTAGTAGCCAGTAAGCGAGAATTCCAAGACAAGGACTAGAAGAAGGTTGAGGAAAGGACATATCTATATATATAGGGCCAAGGCTTAGCTCGGCCGAGCCCCTAACTAGGGTCTGTAATAGTGCCGTAACATTATCCCTCCCTTTAGTAAAGCCTGCCCTTAGGCTTTGTAGTTGTCCTCCCCGTTAAGAAAGCTACGTTGTCCTTTTTAGCATCAAATCCGTTCTAAATTGTCACTACAGGCGGAGCAGTAAGAGTTGATTTAATAGCTACAGGCAGAGCAGTAAGGTGTTAATTAGGTTAGCTGCAGGCAGAGCAGCAAGTGGTTAGTAAAAAAAAATTTAGGCCGTACGGCGCCAGTCCTAACGTTAGGAGGTTAATATATATATACAGTCCTACAGTTCTGCTGCTATATAGCCCAGCCTAGACTAGTACTACGTATTGCTAGAAGCCTTTTGTTCTTTGTCGTTCCTTCTAGAACTCCATTATCTCCTAGCTCTCTACCCTGCCTTTTAAAAAGGTTTTGCCCTAAGCCATTAGTTAAATCCTCCCCGCGGGGGCTCCCTGGGGTCGGTGGGGTCGGTAGGGTTATACGAACGAAGGCCAGGAAAAAATTTTTTTTGGGGTAGGTATTGTCTTGTTAGGTGGTCCGTAGGTCGTTATAACAGCAGGCATATTGGCGCTATTGTTGTTGGTTTGTAGTAGTATGGTACCAGCGTCTTGTTCTTGTCCTTAGTAGTACAGTGCTAGCGTCTGGTTCTTGTCAGTTCTTAGCAGTATAGTGCCAGCGTCTGTTCTTCCGTAGGCTATCGGCACGGTCGTTGTCGAGTTAGTCCTTCTGTAGGCGCGTTGGTAGGTCGGGTAGTACGTAGATAATTAAGCAAGATCGGACATAATGTGCTGCACTACTCGCTCTATAGCAAGGGATAGGTCTAGGTCTAGTTCTCGCACTCCTCTAAGTGGCCGGCTAACTCCATTCTAGGCTCTTACTGAAACACTACGCGATGGATTGTAATGTGCTTTCTCCCTTACTATCTTAAGCTGTAGGCGTATCTTTCCATATCTTTATTTTGATCGTCTAGGAATAGCTCCGGTCGGTCAGTCGGTCTATCGGTTGGGTTGGGTCAGTGGATTGCAGGCGTATCGGCACGATCGTCGTCAGGTCCTTAGCAGTACGATATAAGCGTCTTGTCCTTAGCAGTACGGTGCCAGCGTTGGGGTCGGTCGGTCAGGGTCGGTCGGCCGGGTCGGTTCTTCCAGGCTGCAACGAACGTATTGCCAATTGACTTGCCCCAGCAAGCCTCGGCGCGCTCGTCGCAAGGTAGAATTTTTTGGACGGTCTTGGAATAATGTGAAGGCTCAGTCAAAAGAACAGAATCTATTGGTAGCCAGTGAACGAGAATTCCAAGACGAGGACTAGAAGAAGGTCGAGGAAAGGACACGTCTATATACATAGGGCCAAGGCTCAGCTCGGCCGAGCCCCTGACTAGGGTCTGTAACAGTGCCGTAACAATCACCAAATTAAAGACGGGAATATTATATCTCTGATAGATAACTTAGAGATATAAGATATCTTTAAGGATAAAGATAAAGAGGAGGGGGGTAGTATTACGGACCTTATATTAGCAGTAGTACGACTACTAAAAGAGAATATAAATGGATTAGTAGTAGAAGCGTGGGAGACGCTAGAATTAGTTAAATTATAGAATATGGGATAACCAAGTTATATAATAAATTATTAAACTTACGCACTTTATATATAAAGGGATTTCTTAAGAGTTTAGATATATATTTAAAGGATTACAGGATAGTTCTCTCTTTGTAATAAATCTTAGAATATAATTAGAGTTAATTTATTAGGCGACCACTTTACTGGTTGCGTTAACTTGTTCTATTTACTTATATATCTAGCCTATTAACGAATATCCTTAAGGCTTTACCCTTACGTATTTATTACACTTTTTAAAAAAATTGCTAAGCTTTTTTTAGTCTTTAAATTTTACTTCCCTATTATATACTGTTTTACCTTCAATTAATATAAAAATTAAATTATTTTAAAATTAAATTACTCTTTAAAGTAAAAAGTATAAAGTATAAATACTTAAGCTTTTTTAGTGCTAATATATAATATAATTTTCTTAATATATTTAGTAAAAATAAAAAATAAATAAAAAGGAAATATAAATTTTAATAAATAGCAAAGACATTAATATAGGCTTTATTAATATAAATAGTATAAAAACCTAATATTTAAAAATTAAAAAACTTAATTAACTATAAGGCCTTTAAAGCTTTAATAGTAAACTAATATATTATACTTTTATAAAACTATAATACTTTAAATACTTTAAATATATTCCTTTATTCATAACCCTCTGAAAATAGTATAAAATAATATTTAAATATAAATGGCTAAAGTAATACGACCCCTTAATTGGTTAGGTTAAAAAAATCCATATATTTTACTACTAAAGCTATTACTTAACATATTACTTGCTTTATAAATATATATAATTACTTATATTTAATATAATAAAAATTGCTTTTGTTATAAATACTAAACCAATATAACAAATCTATAAATATTGATTGTAGTAAGAAATACAATAATACTACATTAAAACTTTTAAAAATTTATATAATATAAGCTGCTCCTTTTTATTAATTAATTAAAAAAATAAAACTATAAAATTTTACTTATATAATAGCAGACAATTAGCCTATTAATAATACTATTCCCTTAAATTAGAAGCCTTTTATAATATATATGGATTTTTATAATCCTATAATTTTTTATAATTATATAAACTTATAACTTGTGACGGCGCTAGGGCGTGTCACCTAGTTAGGGGTTCGCTTAGGACTTGTATATATATATGGACGTGGCCTCACCACCTTCTCTTGCTCCTTAGCTTAATATCTTCGTAATATAGCATTTGTTTGCTTTACCTTGGAAGCATTTGTTTAAGTCTTTATTAAGATATTTGTTCAATGGTTCGAGCCGTTATATTATATTAAGCTCCCCAGTTATAGGCTGTGGTATCTTAGGTCTTAGGTTTCTGTATAGGATCGTGCATGCGTGCGAGCGACACCCTATAGCTTCTCTTAGGTTCTTAGTTCTTAGGTTACCCAGGCTCGTATTTCTTTTTTTATCTTTTTCTATCGATATGGATCTGATGCAGCAGGCTATTGCAGACTTATAGGCCTAGGTCGCGCAGCTGTCATCGGAAAACCAATTTTTACGTTTTCTTTTAACCACCCCCTCCCGTCTAAAATGCATCCTTCCTGATCCCGTGAAGTTCGACGGATAATCCTATAAATTTGATACCTGGTCGCTAGCGATTAAGGCAAAGCTACGAGTTAACAACGCGGCTATTGGCGATTCGATTGCACAGCTTTACTACGTATACTTAAATCTTGATAGTAGCGTATAGGCAATGGTTCTCCCCTAGCTTGGATAGGCAGAAAAGTCGAATGCATGGAACTATAATACAATTCTAGATCAGCTGGTACGGGTATACGATAATCTAAATAAGGTTTAAGAGGCAGAAGATAGGCTGCTGTCTCTACGTTAAGGTAACGATTTAGTACCGACCTATATATTAAAATTTGAACGCATTCTGTATAAGGCATATAGGTAGGATTGGCCAGATATTAATAGGATATTAATATTTAGGAACAGGCTGAGCTCTACCATCCGCAGTAGGCTTAATTAACAGCTTAATCCGCCGAAAAAATATTCTGATTTTGTTTAAATTGTCTAACAACTAGCTGGCCGATTGTCTTCTTCTTCTACAGTACAACCTTCTAGCAACGGCAACTACCGTAGATTAGAGCCTATGGATATCGGCGCTATTGGAATTAACGCAATCGACGTCCCTAGTCCTTAATCTACCCCACGATTTACTAGTCCTTGATCTACCCTACGATCTACTAGCTCCCCTATGGGGCCCCGCGCTTAATTAATGTCACTAGCTTACCAAGAACAGTGCAGATTGGAGGGACGTTGCATATAATGTGGTGCATGTAACCACTGGGTTGTAGACTGCTTATTGCAGCCATATAAGAAATAGATTGATATAGAGACTCTCCGCCAGCAGAGATTGGAATCAGAATTAGGTATAGATGAGGAGATTCGTCGGTTTTAAAGGGGTAAAATTTAATCTACTTTTTTCTGTATATAAGGAAGATAGCACCTAGAGAATAAAGCCTGAGGGCAGGCTTTTTCGAAGGGGGGGGGGTGATGTGACGGCGCTGGGGCGTGTCACCTAGTCAGGGGTTCGCTTAGGACTTGGCATGTGTATATGGACGTGGCCTCACCACCTTCTCTTGCTCCTCAGCTTAATATCTTCGTAATACAGCATTCGTTCGCTTCACCTTGGAAGCATTTGTTCAAGTCTTCATTAAGACATTTGTTCAATGGTTCGAGCCGTCACATAACTAGTAGAGCTGTTTTAACCGCTAAGTGGCTATAGTTTAAATATAAAAGAGCAGGTTCTTTATAAAAGCTTAAGTTGAAACGTTTATACAAGTCCGAACTTAACCATAGGCCTATTTATACGCAATTCAGCCTAAGCAAAGAGGCCCAGCAAGACGGCCACCTTATCCTCATCCAGTACACCTTCATCAATACTCACATCCTATTCCACTGGTGCCACAAAACCGGCCACGCATCCCAAAGGATCTCTCAGGTAGGAAAAACAAAAAGGGCACATGGTTACGTCTAATCAAGCTGCACAGCTGTCAAGAACTGCTAAAGAGGAAGCTCATAAACCCTCCCTCCCAAATTTATTTTTTACTGCCAAGCCTTCTGGACACCGTAACACCGATACTCTATCCTTTCACCTCCTCGACACCAGCCGCAGCCCTCCCTCACTCACGACCAATTCCTGCGCCGTGATGAACTGTCCAAAACCTGCCCCTTTTGCCTCACCGAACCACTTCAGCACGGGCATGGTCGGCAGGGCCTCAAACTCTGCGGCGCCCTCCATCTTGCTGGCATGCAGCGCGAGGTCCCCAGTGGTGGCGCGCAGCTTTCCGGCGTGGCGGACGACAGTGATCTTGCTCGGACCACGGCCGCCCTCGTCGTTTGCTCCGCAGACGTCGGCGACGACGCGGCCCGCCACGTCGTCCGCGGGCGCTATGTCCACCGTGCCCTCGACGCGGCCAAAGTCGGGGCGCGTGCCCATCGTCTTCGCAAAGCTAATCAGCTCCTGCGCCACGGCCCCGACGCTGACGCTGACGCTTCCGCTGGACGAGCCGACCTTGGTCGCCTCGGGCCGATGCACCGTCACGTTCAGCTCCAGCTCCTGGGCCGCCTTGCTCAGGTACCGCTCGGCGGCCCACTTGCTCGCCACGTAGCCGTCGGAGCCGTCCGTCGACGGCTGCGTGTCTTTACTGCCTTCTCCGTACACCTCAACGGCGCCGGAGGAGAGGACGTGCAGCTTCGAGCTGTTCAGCAGCGCCAGGCGTGCCAGCGTCTTGGCACTGTCCACGTTGACGGGGCGCAGGACCTCGTAGCCGTCCCAGAAGTTGCGGTTGGCCGCGCAGTGGAGGACGATGTCGGTGTTTTGGGCAAGGCTGGTGAAGTCGGTCTCGGAAAGGCCGATATTGGGCAGTGAGAGATCGCCCTCTACGACGGAAATCTTGGGACTGCTGGAGAACAGGCCCTTGTTGGGCTGGGACCCGCTGCGGACAATGCAGACCACCTGGCCGACGCGATCGTCCTGGACCAGACGCGGCAGTATGTAGCGGCCAAGGTTGCCCGTCGCTCCCGTCATGAGGATGCGGAGCTTGTTGCTACGACGCGGTGAAGACGTGCCGACGGCCTGCGCTGTCTTGAGAAGAGAGCCTTCCAGGGCCACCTCGGCGTCCCAGTTGATCGATCCCGCGTTGGCGCCGCCGCCGACCAGCGAAGCCATGGCCTCCAACGTGCTGCTGTTCATGAGATCGATGAGGCGCGGGGCCGTGCCAAACGCACGCTTGATCACGGTCTGGAGTTTCACTAGCAAGAGGGAATTGCCACCCACGTGGAAGAAGTCGCTCCCGGGCGTCAGACCGCTGGGCCGGTGTGGGATGACGTTCATCCACAGCCCGGCAAGTGCCTCCTCAGTCTGTGTGAGCTCACGCTGCGCATCCGTCGGGACTTGCACAGCATATGGCAGGGGCATGGCTTGGATTGCCCTCCTGTCAATCTTGAGGTGGCTCGTGAGAGGCATCTCTTCCAGCGTAACGAAGAGCGAGGGGCACATATACGGCGGGAGCGGCAGGCGGGACCGCAGCTTGTCAAGCACCGCTTCTCGGCTGGCCTCCGGCGTCTCGGGATCAAACACGACGTGCGCGACCAAGAACCCGTCACGCAACGTCACCACGGCATGAACGAGAGCCCTGGCAGCCTCCTTGATGATGACGTTTTCGATCTCGCCAAGCTCGATTCGGAAGCCTCGCAGCTTGACCTGCGTGTCGCCGTCAATACGACCGTCACAGTAGACGGCACCGTCCTCGCGAAGCCGGCCGCGGTCGCCGCTGCGATACATGCGATCCCACTTATTGGCCACATAATGCCGGTGCTTCTTCGCAAACGGGTCTGGCAGGAACTTCTGCTTGGTCAGGTCGGCCTGGCCCAGGTAGCCCATGGCGACACCGACGCCGCCCAGGACGATCTCACCAGGCACGCCCACTGGGACTGGCTCGAGCTTCTCGTTGACAATGTAGGCACAGTAGTTGGGAAGCATCAAACCTCCCGGCAGCGGGAACTGCAGATTCTCATCCTGGTAGAACACCTCGGCCTTGGTCGACGAGACCGTCATTTCGGCTGGGCCGTATCCGGAGAAGGTGCGAAGAGCAGGCAAGCCGAGGCTACGGAAGCCACTAATTACGCTTTGGCTCGTAGGCTCGCCACCAAACCAGGCCGCCTTCCATGCCGTGCTGCGGCGCAGATCGTCCATCGCAAAGCGGAACCACATATCATACTCGGATGGCGTCGCGGCGGTATAGGTGACCCCCCGCTCGATTATGACCTTCGCCAGCTCATACGGATCGCCTCGGATCTCGGCAGGGGCAACGTAGAGGCAGCCACCACCGGCAAGGGCAGCGAAGATCTGATTGAGTGAGTAGTCAAAACTGTAGGTGCTTTGCTGCAAGACAACCTGTGCCATGGAGGCAATGTCGAACGCACGGTGGAGGCCCTCAAAGTGAGCGCAAAGGCTAGCGTGAGACATGACGATGCCCTTGGGCTCACCAGTTGAGCCGCTCGTGAACAGAATGATGGCGGGAGAATCGGATTTTGCGGCATTGGGTTCGACGCTAGTAGCGGAGGCCCCAAGTTGAGACGCGTTGACGGAAGGGACGTCCTGGGTTGCAATCTCCCGGATCTGTGGTGTCATCTCGTTGTCGGTGAGGATGACGGCCGGGTGGGCTGCAGTCACGATGTTCTTCAGGCGCGGAATCGAGTTGAGGTGATCTAGAGGCATGTAGACCGCACCCACGCGGAGGATGGCGAGCAGAGAGCAGATCCAGTCTGCAGAGGGCGCCTGGAACACACCGACCGTCGCCCCTTCTGGTACCTTGGCGGCACGAAGTGCGCGAGCTATGTTTTCAACCCGCTCTCCCATTTCCTGATAGCTGAGAACGCGGCCGTATCCGTCCTTGAGAGCGGCATTGGCGGCGTGCTCTTGGATCATCTGGTCGACCCGATGAGAGATGGTAGCGGGCCATCTGAGGTTCATGTCAGTACCTGTTGTGTAGTTAGTATACAACACCCAAAAAAATGCCGTTCAAGATCCCAACTCACCTCTACCGACGACAAGAGCTTTCTCGATGTCGGCTTTGGACCACATTGGCAGGGAGTCCACAGCAAGATCCACTCCCTTGGCGACCTCCTCCAGCAGGTTGAAAAAACTGCGGAGGAAAAGCTCGGTGCTCTTCCGGGAGTACAGCACGTCCTGCATTCGCAGGGTCAGGTTTGATTCGCCGGTCGGATTCTCCGTTATCTCAAGTCCCATGTCGTAGCCGATCCGTGCGGTGTGCCACCGCTCGTCGCTCAACATGCAGCCGGCGTACGTCGTGCGCTCCCGCACCACCAGCCGGTAGTCGACGAGGATTTGGAAGATCGGCGCGGCCGAGCTGGAGCGGGGGATATTGAGATCGTTCAGGAGGACGTCAAAAGGCACGCTCGAGTGTTCGAGTGCGGTATAGGCCTTGGTGCGGGCCGCCTGGACAGTGTCGCCGAACTTGGTGCTGGGTTGGGCCCTGTCGAAGCGTAGGGGAAGCAGGTTGAAGAGCATGCCAATGCTGCCCATGAAATCCTTATCGAGCCTGTTAGCGTCGGCAATGCCTATGAAAAACTCGTTGGTTTCGGGGAGCATGCGGAAGACGAGCGCCTGAAGGGCGGCCAAATAGAGATGGAACGAGGTGGAACGATGCCTGCGGGCGAGCTGCTTCAATTTGGAGACAAGAGCCGGCTGGATCTGGAAACGGGCCTCGTGCGTGCTGTAGCGATCCAGTGCGGGGCGGACCTGAGATTTGGCAAAGGGGAACAGGCTTATGGGCTTCAGGTCCTGGGGTATGATGCCGCGGTAGTAGTCTAAGGCCTTGGCCATCTTGCCGCTCTCGTACAGCTTCCTCTGCTGCGTTGCAAAGGCCCTGTATTGCGACGCGTCAGGCAGAGCGGGCAGAGGGCGGTTGGAGTATAGGGCGTCGAGATCGAGGAACAGGACGTTGAAACTGTGGCCGTCCAAAGAGATGTGGTGGGTTCCAACGAGCAAATAATGAACCGAGTCGGAAAGTGAAAGCAGGCGAATTCTGACGGTGACCCAGTCACTCAAATCCCACTCGTGATCTCGCATGGCGTCATATTCCTTGGCCACCTCGGCCTTGGAATTAACATTTTTCACCTCCAATCGCATAAGAGAGTTTGAGAGCACACCCTGCATTGGCGTCTTGCTCTCATCGTCTGACCAGAAGTACCTAGTCCGCAAAGCCTCATGTCGCCGTCCCAGCATCTCCACGGCGTTTTCTAGGGCATTAACGCGAAGCGGGCCCATGAGCTTGAGCATGCAGGTTATGTTGAATGTCTTGGTGTCCCCGACGTAATGGGTCAGAAACCAGAACCTGGACTGCCCAAACGACATTTGTTCGGTCAGTTCGGTGGACTCCTTGATAACGGCATCGCGCCAACCGGGCTCCATCTTACCTTTCTCGGCCGGTTCCTCCAGCTCCTCGGGTGTCTCCAGGCCCGAATCCACAGATGAAGTGGTTGGGGGTGAGTCCGTGACCGAGGACGTGCGGTCTGATGATCCAAATTTGCTCACCGTTGGTGGGCCTGTTTGAGGGGACGTGACTCCGGCCGGAGGAGCCTGTGCGGCAGGCACGGGGCCGCCAGACTCAAGCTTGCTCAGGTCAACAATTGACGGGGGAAGTTTGTCCACGGATTCATCAACAAGCTCCTGGATGGTGACGCTGGCACTCAGGATCTTCAGCACGGGCATGTCGATATCCAACTCCTTCAGGAACCAGGTTCGGACTTCTACGGCCATAATGGAATCGACGCCCTGCTCTACCAGCGTGGCTCTCTCGTTCACCGACTCGTCTTGCGGGATTTGGAGAATCCGCTTCAAACGGGCAATGAAAGATTCTGTTTTTGTGCAAGTCAGTTAAGAAACCATCCTTATAGCTAGCGACTGCATATCACGTTACCTTTGATCACCGCAGCAGCTTCCTCCGTGGTCTTTACGTCGGCGAGACGGACACGAGCGGGAATAGTGGCGGTATTGCCGGTGAGGACCTGAGTATCGGGCTTCTCCATGGTGAAATGGGCAAACTTGGGATCACTGCGGAACTGGGCCTGGATGCTGTGGTCGTCGTAGGTGGGACTCATGCCGGTGACAATCTCCGAGTCCTCAGGATTGTCCGGCTTGCCGACGATGACACCTTCGGCAAACAGCTGCAGATAATCCTGCTCCGACATGTTACGGCAGCCGATCTTGGTGAAGTGGTCGGAATCAAAGATCTCGGACCGCTCGACATAGCCGATGCCCGGGAGCGAGCTGATGGCGATTGCCGAGCCGGCAACGCCGCGCTTCTTACGCTGGGCGGCCAGGGCGACCATGTACTGGTTGGCAGCATTGTAGCTTGCCTGACCCGAGTTTCCGATAATGTTGCCGAGCGACGTGAAGAGGATGAAGAAGTCGAGCTTGGCCGTGTAAAACAGTTCGTCGAGCAGCCCGCTGCCGTCAACCTTGGGCGCCAACTGCCGGTCGAAGGACTCCCAGGTGAGATTGTCAAAGAGCTGATCCTCAAGAATCATGGCGCCGTTGGCAACGCCAATCACGGGCGGCATCGTGCGGCAGATTTCTTGGTAGCAGGAATGAAGCGAGTCACGGCTCGTGACATCCCTAGAAAAGACAACTCAATTTACACACCTCCACAGTAAAAAAAAAACCTACGGGGCCAGTAGTATAGTGCAACTTACGAGGACATGAACCTAACTGTGGCGCCTAATTCCTCAATCATCTTGATGAAACCCGGGCGGACCTTGGGATTCCGGCTGGTGAGAACGACGTTGCGAGCACCGTGGGTGACCATCCAGTGGCAGAGTGACTGGCCGAGTTGGCCCGAGAGGCCGACAAGGAAGTATGTCCCGTCAGGGCGGAAGATGTTGCCCGTGTCGATTGGCTGGAGCGAAATTTCGACAGACGAGACATTCCAGTGGACCACCCTCAATGGCTCGCCAATAACGGAATGGCTGGCGACATCTTGTAGCCACACTGTTGACGCCTCGTATGATGAACTGCCACCCGTCTTTTGGCTGGTCTGCCAAGCCATCGTGATGGCCTGACGGATCTGCTCGGTTGAAGCTCCGGGGAAGACGAGTGTTTCGGTGCTGACAAAGTCAGAAGGGCCAGCGGTCTGCGTGTGTGGCGGAAGGCACTTGGCGATAATCTCGCCGACCTCATCGGCGCCGGGAGCCTGGGCCAGGCTAATGAAGAGAGAGATGTCGCGCGGGAGAAGCCTCTTGATCAGGCGCGTCGGGAGATTGCGGTGCACGAAGACACAATTCTTCATATTGTTACCCTTGACTGATGAAGAGAACGAGACCTTGACGCTAGACTGTTCGGCCTCCCTGGTTATGGCATCGCCTAGAACGGCATCGACCTCGTGGACGAGGACGCTGCCGGCTTTGGGTGCAACGGCAATGACGCTCTTGGCGAGGATGTGTGCGGCGACCGAAACAAGGACCTTGGCTGGAGGTGCAGATGATACGGGAATTGCCCACTGGGCCAGTGTGGGTGCGGGAGTCTCGGCCCCGTCAGACAGGGCAATGAGATGCTGGCCAGTGGCAGTGTCGGTTCCTGCACACAGCATGAAGTAGCCTGCATTGTGAACCTTGACCATTTGGAGGAGCGAGTGGGAGACCTGGACGGTCTTGCGACCCTCCGGGAACGCGCCGAAGGTTGGCAGGCGAAGAGGCGAAACGCTTGACAGCTCATAAGACTGCCCCTTGGGTTCAAGGGCGACAATCTGCTCCCTGGGGTCGACCACTTGATGTACTGTGCGACGATAAGTGTTGTAGCGGTTATTGCCCGCCTTATGCGGGTACATCCGTGGGATGAGAAGCCGGTTGTTCTCGTAGACCAGCTCGGGCTCCAGGGACCACAGGAACTCATTGCCAGCAGCATTCGTGTCCTTATGCCACTTGCCCAGAAGCTCTAGGCGGATGAGCGTCTCGGCCAGCGTCTGCGAAGTCTGGGAGGTGACAAAGTCGAGATCGAGCATTTGGAGATTGATGTTGGGGTACTCGAAGCGCATGACCCGCGAGAGCCCAAGCACCATGGAAGAGTGCGGGTTGTCGTCCCGGCAGCCACGGCTGACCCACAGGATGCTACCGCCACGGCGCCAAAGGGTTCTGAGCGCCTCAAGCCTAGAGGCAGATCTCGCCTGCAGGAACGGCTCGTCGAGGTCGGGAAGGGAAAGGACCGAGCTCGAGAGATCCAGGTTTTGCTCACTGAGCTCCTCCAGCGAATTGAGTCGAGTTATTTTAGAGTATCTCTGCCCGAGGAGCGCGCAAACCTGTTCGGCAAGTTGATGAGACTCTGGCGTGCGTCCCCCTACGACAACCAAGTTTGGTGTGAAGCTTGGAGGCGAGAGAGAAAGGGGGCTGCGCAGGGCGCTGAGACGGTCGTCGACGGCTTGAGCGGCAAAGACAGAGTAAGCATGAAGCTTGTGCGCGGGCGGGGTCGATGCCGCCGAATCCGTGGTCGCGCGTCAACTTGTCCCACTGCGGCAAAGTCAGGGTCGGGCCCGCACGACGCCGTTCGTCCTGGGCAGCGCCAGCCCACCACCCAGGCAGGCCACCCATGGCCGTACCAATACTCAGGAATTCGTTGGTTATGACCTCCAGCACGATCAGGTAGCCGCCCGGCTTGAGCAGCTGTCTGACGTTGGCCATCATCTCGTCCAGCTTGCCCGTGGCGTGGAGGACGCCGGACGCAAGGACCACGTCATAGTAGCCCTCAGTGTAGCCCTGCTCGACTGGTGGCTTCTCCATGTCGAAAGTCTTAAAGACCATACGGTCACCAAAATTCTTGAATCGGTTCTGGGCACGCTCAAAAAAGCCCGCCGAGATATCTGTGTAGGTGTAAGAGGAGAAGGCAGACCCCAGCTCCGGCAAGATGAACTTGGTGGAGCCGCCGGTGCCGGCGCCTATCTCGAGGATGCGCATGTGCGGATAGCGATGAGCAATCTGAGCGACCATGCGACCGATCCAGATATTGGCCGTGTCGAGTCCCACGGTGTCCTCGTAGGACATGTCAAGCACGCCATCCTTCATCATGTGCTCAAGTATGCTGCCCTTCTTTCGGATTTCGTCGATGATATTCTCGCCGACGGCCTCCACCAGTCGAACTTCTGCATGGCTGTAATACTTTCTAATGATGGCCTTGGTCGACTCGTACGAGTCGTCCACCGCCTCCCGCGGCACATTGGGATGTTTGCCGCTCGAGACGACTTTCACAACGTACTCGGCCCAGTCTAGGAGACGCTGATAGTGCGGCAGGGTGTTGGCCTTTTGCTCTGGCGTGATCTGTTCAACCAGGCGGCGGAGATAGAAGAAGCCCATGCGTTCAACTCCGAGGACGACGCCGGCCTTCTCAGGCGGTAGAACCTCGTCGTTGCCGACGGCGGCTTCCCCGCTAGGCCCGGCAGGCTTGTAGTCGAAGTGGGAGAAAAGGACGGCATCAGAGTCGGCGGTGGCCGGAGAGAAGGGCCGCAGCTCAAGCGACTCAATCTGGACGAACGTGTGGGACCCGTCTTCTCCAGCCAAGACGTCAATGTCGCAATTCATCCGGGCCTTCCGGGAATCACGGACAACGGACTGGTACGGCAGGGTGCGCTGCTTACCCGCTCCCAGCCGTGTGAAATACGGGTTGATCACAATCGACGGGCTAGCCGTAGGGACGTGAAGCGTCCAAAGACGCTCATCCTGGGGGTAGCAGTAGGCAGCAATGCTGGTCTGAATCGCACTGTCAAGCCAACAAGGATGGACGATGAGCTGATCCTCCCAGTTGTCCTCCGACTCATCCTCGATAGTGCCAGTCGCGAAGTCCCTCTGGCGGCGAATGCTCTTTACGGATCTGAATGATCCGCTGTAGTTATAGCCGAGACGTGTGAGCTGGGTGTAGAAGCGCTCGACATCGACTTCCACATCCACCAAGCTGAGGTCTTCGGTCCGCACGCTTGGCAAAGTATCCGGGGCAGGCTCGTGGAAGGCCACAGTGACTGTGGCTTTGGAATTCAAGATCATTGAGGACGAGTTGTCGAAGGGCAGGCCAGTACAGCAGGCAAACTCTGCGCAGAGCTCATCATCCGAGGAACGGACTATCTTCAGGGTTACCGAAGACTCCACACCAATCTCATCCTCATTGAAGGTAATGGCACGGGCAAAGACAAAGTTCTCCAGACTGATGAGGCCAATCGGCTTGTCGGCGGCAAGGATGGCCATAGCCTCAACAGCCATGGCGACATAGCCCGTAGCGGGAAAGACTGTCTGGCCCTGCAATTTGTGGCCGTTGAGCCAGCCGACTTCCTTTGGACCCAAGAAGTTACGCCATTGGACCTCTTGGATGGTTTCGCGTTCGAAGCATCGGCGGCCGAGCAGTGGGTGGGGTGGGGAGTGGATATTGGCGTGTCCTCCCGAGAGGCGGGTCAGCATCATGAACGAGCGTGAGTGGTCGAAGGGATACTTGGGTAAATCGGTCACGAGCGATTTGGGATGCCAAACGTCGGAGACAATCTTCTCCAACGTATCGAAGTCGACGGAATTAGCGCCGAGATTCATCCAGGTGAAGCCAAGTGCCGAGGAAAGCTCAACAATGTCATTCTTGCCCCGAGAAAGGACGCCAGAATATGGCACTCGGCCGCCCTCGACTTCTTCGATTGTGTCGAGAGTCGGGCCCTTCAGGGCCGGGTGGGGACCAATCTCGAGGGCAAGGTCAAATGGACCGGCTTCGGCGACGGCGGCAGTGACGGCCGGAGAGAAGAGAACAGCCTGCGTCATATTCTCAACCCAATATTGAGGCCCAAGCGTTTCCTTGGTCATGACTTGGCCCCCGGAAACACTAGAATACCAAGTTGGACCACTGCCATCGCCCACAGTTACCTTGCACCTCTTCATGGCTTCGAGGTACGGCGCGGCACAAGGCTGCATGTGATGCGAGTGGTACGCGGTGTCAACCTTGAGCTGACGAGCAAACTTGCCCTCGTCCTTGAAGATCCCGACGGCCTCGGCAATGGCATCCTCATCGCCGGAGAGGGTAATGCTGGCTGAGGAGTTGCGAGCCGCCACTTGGAGTCGGTCTTCAAAGACCTGGAGCTCGCAGAACTCGAGAGCATCCTCAAACGAGGTGCCGACGGCCATCATGGCACCCTTGGCGCCATTTGGAGACTTGGCAAGCTTGGCGTAGAGGCCACGATAGTAGGCAATCCGAACAGCGTCCATGGCCGAGAGGAAACCGGCCGCGTACGCTACGCCGATTTCGCCAGACGAGTGGCCGACAACAGCATGCAGTTTTATCCCCGCCAGCTTCACTATGTCGACGAGGACAATCTGGACGGCTGTGCACAAGGGCTGCGTGATGGCCGCCTCTGAGAGCCGAGACACCGACGGGTCGGCAAGCAGCTGGTCCTTGAGCGACCACTGGGGTCGATCCGCTTCAGGGAGGCTAGACAAGGCACGATCAAGCTCTGCAAGGCGCTCGGCAGCAAATGGCGAAGCCTCAATCAGCCGTGCTCCCATGCGTGGCCATTGGGCGCCCTGGCCGGTGAACACGCCGAGAATCTTGGGGCTGCGCACGCCGAAGTAACGGGTATTTAAGCCAGAGTCATCTTCGGCGAGAACGCTGCCAATCCTGCTGATGACTTCCTGAACGTTCATGCCGGCGATCACCTGTCGGAATGGCAGCGTCGAGCGGCGTGTATGGAGCGTGTACGCCAGATCGCGCAGGTTGGTATCCGGCTTGGCCTTAAGGAAGTCGCAGAGCTCCGAGAGCATGGCACGGAGAGAGGTCTTGGAAGCAGCCGAGACGACAAGCGGAGTGAATGCCGGTACAACTGCCTGCTTAGCCGGTTGGACCTCGTAGGTTTCAAGAATGGCGTGCGCATTAGTGCCGCCGAAACCTGTTTGCGCGTTAGCAAGTACCGTCACCTAGAGATATGAGAAGACCGTCTATCTCACCAAAACTGTTGATACTCGCGCGGCGGGGTTGGCCGGGTACCAGACTGGGCCAGCGCTTGGCTTCGGTGGGGACTTCGAGATGGGTATAGAATGGCGCGACGCGAGGGCTCAACGTGTTGAAGTTCATGTTCGGTGGGATGATACCATGCTGTAGAGCTTGAGAGGTACCGATCAAACTGGCAAGGCCTGCAGTACCCTCGGTATGGCTGTGCAACTCCCCGAGTCAGTAAACCACACCTCTGATCTGTCTTGGGAGACTCAAGTGACATCTCAGGGGCAGAAACCCCCTTTTGAGCTCGACCGCGACGGATACGGGCCGAAAAAAAAAAGGAAAAGAAAAGATGGAATTTACGCACCCGATGATAGTCTTGATGGAACCCACATATAGTGTATCAGTTACTTTGCCGTTCCCGAAGAACGCACGCGAGATGGCCTCAGATTCCTGCGGGTCGCCCGCGGGAGTTCCAGTACCATGGGCGTGGAAGAACTGCGGGCGGTCCTTGGGATCATTGATGTCCAGCCCAGCGCGGGCGTAGGTGGTCCGAATAAGGTCCGCCTGGGCGATGTTGCTTGGCATCGTGAGACCGGCAGTGCGGCCGTCCTGGTTGATACCGGTGCCGCGAATAATACACTCGATATGATCGCCGTCCTCGAGCGCGGCGCTCAGAGGCTTCAACACAACGGCTGCGAGGCCCTCACCTCGAGCGTAGCCGTCGGCGTCGGCATCCCACATACGACTCCTCCCCGTAGGGGACAGCATGTTGAGCTTGCTCTCGGCAATGTACATGCCTTGAAAACCCGCAACGTTAGCCTCAACGGGCGGCAAGAACCTAAAACGGCGCCAGATCAGTCTCACAACTTACCAGGGCTCAGAATCAAGTTGGCACCTGCCGCAATAGCGACTCGGGATTCGCCACTACGAAGGGTTTGCACAGCCTGATGAACACACACGAGCGATGATGAGCAGGCGGTGTCGATGGTCATACTTGGACCATGCCAATCGAAGAAGTAGGAAATCCGGTTCGAAATGATGCAACGGCTCGTACCGATGGCGGCATAAGTGTTGACCAGGTCCCAGTCGCGATTGGAGATTTGAGACCAGTCATCACACATCACGCCGACGTATACGGCGGTGGGTGAGCCCCGCAGGCCCTCGATGGTCTGGCCAGCAGCGCACCTACAAGGTCGAAGACCAGTATTCAGTGCCGGTGGGAAATGTGGAGTCATGTTGAAACGGAGTGTATCGTCTCTACAAAACTTACAGAGAGTCGTAGACTGTCTCCATAAGGAGGCGCTGCTGGGGGTCGATAGCCTCAGTCTCGGCGGGCAGGATGTTGAAGAAGGCACCGTCGAATTGGGACAGGTCTTCGTCAAGAAAGTACGACTCCTGACAGTCAGTGGTACCATGATGTCCAGAGTCAGGATGATAGTATGCGGATGCATCGAAACGGTCAGCTGGCACGCGCTTCAGAAGGTCGCGTGGCGATCGAAGAAGCTCCCAGAGTTTCGATGGAGTATCTGAGCTCCCCGGAAATCGACAGGCGCTGCCGATGATGGCAATAGGCTCCTGCTGAGATGTGGCCATCGTGGCGATTTACAGTTGGCTATCTTGGAAGATCTGACGTAGGGTTGAACCAGTTGTCGATACTTGACCTTTTCTAGAGGAAAAGAAGCAACAGAAGTAGAAACAAAAGAAAGCTACGGAAGTCGCTAATTAGGCAGTTAGGATACCCTTAAATTTATTACCCACAATAACCATTATATATTAGGGGGGCTAATTTGGCGCAGTTATAAATTAGGTTAGTATAAAGTTAAGGCCACCCCCCCCCCTAATATTGCGCCTAAAACCCGCAATAACCATTATATATTAGGGGGGCTAATTTGGCGCAGTTATAAATTAGGTTAGTATAAAGTTAAGGCTACCCCCCCCCTAATATTGCGCCTAAAACCCGTATAAAGTCTTACAATAACTACATTTCAATACCGTTATATATAATTTTAGGTAAAAAGGTATATAATTTAAATTAAATTAATACTTTATAAGTAGTTATATAATATTACCCTAAAATCTAAATACTTAAATATATTTTATTATTTCTATTATATATAATTAAAATATTATATATTGAAATATTAATTATTATAGTATAATCTTATATTAAAGCGTTTTAATTATTATAGTATAGTCCTATATTAAGGTATCTTAATTATTATAATATAATATAGGTAATAGAGTTATAACAGTAATAAAGTTATAATAGTTGGCTACTACTGCCTTTTTAATTAGGTTTATAAATACTAAAATACTACTAACTACCCAATTATAGGTAAAATATTAGTAAGAAGTATCGCTTAATATTATATTATTATTAAGGTTTTATAAAACCTTATTTTTATATAATAAAGACTTTATATTAATGTTTTCTAGTACTTTTAATACTATTTGCTATTCAATTTATATCCTCTATTTTTATCCTTATTTAATACTTTATTATTTACTTTTTTGTTATTTACTTCTTTATTATCCGCTTCCTTATTATTTACCTTCTTATCTATCTGTATAGACTATTAAATGTAACAGTGCAGTGTGGGAATTGAATAAGCAACTTTATTGTAAATCTATGGAAATCAAGTGAACTAAATACATGAAAGTAGACCCGGAACTCCGTAGTCTATGACTCAATATTTGACCGTATCCGAGACATACGAGGGTAGCGTCGATTATGTCTCGGAGCCTTTTAGGCGACGATCTTGTGTCTCAGCGTAGTGCTGGTGAACTGTTATATTAAAAGGCCTTTTTTACCTTTTTTATAATATTTTATAAGCTATAAAGCGAGTTATAGCCTCTACAGCTATAATATAAAATTCCTTTTATTATTTTTATAATATTGCTACGACTTTTACTTTAAGTTTTACCTCTTTTATAGTCTTTTTACTACCTAATTCACCTCTTTTAAGTCCCTTTTATATTAATTTTAAACCCTTTTTAGCCTTTATAGCTGTAGCTTAAATCTCTTTCCTTTCTTAAATTTAGATTTTAATAATTATAGCAATCTCTTTTCTCTCTTTTTTAAGCTGTCTTTTAATATTTTTAGTCTTTTACTTAGCCTTCTCCACAGCCTCTTTAGTATTAATAAATATTTTATATTTTTTTCTCTTAGCTATTTTATTTACAGCGCTATTATAAAGCTATATATTTTTTAGCCAAAGTATTTTTATATATTTATCTATTAAATCTATATAGCTTATAAGCTTCCTAATAATAATATTGATTTCTTTAGGAGTAGTATTTAAATTGTAAACTGTATAGCTATATTAAGCTTAATTAAACTAGCTTTTTAGATATTTAAATATAGAAATAAAGATAAAGATGTTAATTTATTTATAGGCTAAGGTATATATAATTACGTAAAGGAAGATTACTTTATAAGACATTAAAGGTGTAATAGAACCTTGTAGCAAGAACTACAGTAGGTCCTATTATTGGGCCAGGTATATAGATATAAACAGGTCAACAACGTAATAACAACTAGTAGAGTGGTTGCCTAACAGATTAACTCTAATTGTATTCTAAGATTCACTATAAGGAGAGAACTATCTACAGTAGGGACTGAGGTCCTTTAAATACACAACCATACACCTAAGAAATCCTCTCTTGTACGTAAGGTACGTGTTATATATATTATATATAGTCGTACACTACGTATACTGCGTATACCGCGTATAACATTATGTGACTTACTTACTATTCCTTGTTATATAGTTCTACCGGCTCTATTCTAGATCGTACCTATATTAACCAACTAGCTTCTACCAACTCTTCTCTAAGTAGTTATAACATTATACTTAAGCTATCCGTAATACTATCTCCCTCCTCCTTATCTTTGTTTTTAAAGATTCCTAATATCTCCAAGTCGTCTACTAGAGGTATAATATCCGTTTAATTAATCTGGCTAATATCTTTATTTATTATGCCTAAAGCATCTCCTTCTTTATAAGCGCAATGTTATGCTTATACTATTGCTGCCATACTATTACTTAGTGAGATTATACCGTCTCTATATTCTTGTTATGCGAAAGAGGGGTTAGTCTATATTACGCTAGCGAGTCCTTTATCTTAATAACCTTTCTCTTGCTTAGAGTGTACTAAAGCAAATGTTTAATTATCCTGTAATATTCGCTCCGTCTCTAACTATAACGGCTCGCATAAATGCCCCTAAACTAAAGCTTGTGGATTGCTATCTAATAAAGATACTAAGCTAAGGAGAAGAAAAGAAGGGGGTCACAAGGACTATAGTAAACATATATAAAGGGGCAGCCGCCAAGGCGCTAGCGGTAAGCGAGCCAATTGTAGGTTAGCAGAATATGGCAGCAGCATGGCAGAATTTGGCAGGTAACGCGCTTTAGCACCATTACATCACCCCCCCCTCCTAAAAAAGCCTACCCGTAGGCGTTGTCCAAGCTCCCTATTATTATCTAAATTGTTATAATTATCTAACCCTTCTTTCTAGCATTTAATCCAGTTGTCTAATTTACGTGGTGGTCTAGGGAGGTTAGGGTAGGCTAGGTGGAAGTCCCGTAGCTTATAGGGGGAGTACTTAAAATTAGATGCGGGGTACCACTCTAAGTCATCGTCATAGCCTACCCAGCTTGCACGGTATTTTAAGACATTACGAACCTTTTTTACTGCTAGGATTTCTTTAACTTCCCATTCTTCGTCCTCAGCAATCTGGATTAGCGGCGGGGGGTTGTTATACTATCCAGGTAGTGGATCATCCACAGCCTTTTATAGCCAGTCTAGAGAGAAGACGGGGTGGATCCTTATTAACTCTAGTAGCTTAACCTTAAAAAAATGTCCTACCTTTTAAAGAGTCTTATATAGGCCAGCCATTTGGTGGTCTAACTTACGGCTCAGCCTCTGGGTTTTCCAGTTCTTTATTAACACCTATACCTTATCTCCTACTTAGAAGTCTTCCTCGCAATAATATCGGTTTACATTAGACTCCTTTTTTTCTTACGCCTTTCTTATAATTGTTTAAGCAGTCTCCTAGGCTCCATACATTCTCTCAGCAAATGCCCAGGCCTCTTTGTGGCTAAGGCGTTCGCGGGCCATAGCAGGTTCCGTAGGCCTATCCCAATTAAAGGACGTTCGTGGTGCATACCCGTAGAGCAGTTCAAATGGGGACATCTCTATACTATCGTGGGGGAGTGTAAGCTGCGCGTAGTCTATTATAGGCAGTAATTCCAACCAGTTGTCCTAATAGTAGTCTACAAAGGGCCGTAGTCGCTGGTCGAGGTACTGGTTTATAATCTCAGTTTAGCCATTAGTCTAAGGGTGGAATATAGTAGAGAGCTTAATCTTAATCCTAAGAATATAGTAGAGTTTATTCTAGAAATCTGATATAAACTAGGGGCCACAGTTAGAGATAATTAATTTAGGGGCGCCGTAGAATTGATAGATGTTGTTAATATAGAGGCGGGCCATATCCTTCGCAATCATAGTCTTAAAACAAGGAAGGGAGACAAATTGCTTGCATAGTTAGTTAACCACTACAAAGGCTACATCGTGGCCGTAGGCGTTTTTCAAAAATGACTTAAAGTCCATAGTAATATATTGCCAAGGGCGTTCTAGAACTAGCAGCGGTTATAGCCACCCAGGAGTTCAATCCCTAGGGGTATTTACACGTCTATAGGCGTGGCAGTTTCTAACAAATCAATCTATATTAGATAGAAGTCCTCGCTAGTAGTAACGGGGCGCTAGTAGTTAGTGGGTCTTATTACAACCAAGGTATACTATAGAGACTTAACAGTAGGCTTTATAGATTAACTCTGTCCGTAGGTTATTAACATCTGGAACTATAAGCCGTTCTTAGTATAGAAGCAGTCCTTCTTCTATTTCCAAATTAGGGTCCTCCTTCGCGGCTTAGTTATAGAGGGCCTTTAGGGAGTCAGCTATACAGTTCGCAGTTAGGATATAGTTAACTAGCCCTATTAGTTTATCTAAGACTGCTCCCTTTAAGGGTGCTAGCTTATTCCATTTAGAGTCTAGTTCTTTAAGAATTTACGGGTTAAGCTGTTTAGGATAGAGAAGGGCGCTCATCTGGTATTAGGTCTTTAGCTTATCCTAGGGTCCTATATCTTATTCCCTTTAGGTTAGTACATTAGCTTTATTATTTTGCTTACCAGAACAATATATAATTATAAAGAAGAATTTAGAGAGTATTTTAGCCTAGTGGGCTTATTATCCAGTAAGCTGCTTTATAGTTATAAAGTACTCTAGGGCTTTATAATCCGTATATATTTTAATCTAGGAGTTCGTGCCTTTAAGCTCTACGCGCTATTAGGACAATAATTAAATAATAGCTAGTATTTCTTTATTATATACCTTGTAGTTATACTTAGCTAGGTCTATTGTTTTTAAGAAGAAGGCAATAGGGTACCATTCGCCGTCTAGATATAACTATAATAGGATTCCTGCTATAACTCCGTTGGAAGCGTCCGTCTCTAATATTAATTTAAGGTCCGGGTTATAGTAATAAAGGATTAAAGAAGAGATAAGCCAATCTTTTAACTCTCCAAAGGCTTCTATACAGTCGTTATTAAAGACAAAAGGCGTGTCTTTCCGGGTAAGTTATACAAGAGGCGTTGCCACTACTCTATAGTTATAGATAAATCGGCGGTAGAAATTACAAAAACCTAGAAAGGACTGGATACCCTTTACAGTATAAGGGGGCTGCTAGTTACGGATTACGTTAACCTTTTTAGGGTTAACTTTGATCCTATCTATACTCACTATAAACCTAAGGTACTTTATACGTTTTACCCTAAATTTATATTTCTTGATATTAACTTGTAAGCCCACGTTCTGTAATCTCTCTAGAACCTTCTTAATATAAACTTAGTGCTTAAGTTTGTTGTCTAAGTATATAAGGATGTCGTCTAGGTATGCCGTATAGAATTTGTTAAGGTAATCAAAAAGAATATTATTTATATACCTTTGGTACGTAGCCGGTCCATTTATTAGTCCAAAAGGAAGAACTTTGCATTTATAGGACCTGTAATAGGTACGGAACGTTGTTAAATCTTTAGATATAGGGTCTATCCTAATTCGGTAAAAAGCTTAGCGGATATTAAGTTTAGTAAAGATCTTTGCCCAGCTTAGACATGCAAGGGTTTCGTTAATTAAAGAAATAGGATACTAATCCTTTTAAGTAATAGTATTTAGCTTCTAATAGTCAATACAAAAACAAAGGCCTCCACTAGGCTTTTTTATAAATAGGATAGGGGAAGTAAAAGGGGCTTAACTTAGCTTAATAAACCCTTTATTAAGGTTATTAATCAAGTACTACTTTGTTGCTTTTAGCTTGTCCATTAATTATTGGTAAAGGGGGCTATAGCCTAGCAAGTTATTGGCTTCCAATTAAATCTTATAATTATACGTCTGGTAAGGGGTAACTTGTCTAAAGCCGCCCTTAAGAATACGTCCTTGTACTTAGCATAGATAGTAGAAAGGAGATATTTAACTAGTTCCTTATTAGTTTTCTTAATTAGCTTTTCTTCCCTCTTATTAATAATCCGGTTAATCTTATATAGGCTTGTTGTAAAGACCTCATTGTCCTTCTGGTATATATTAAAGTGGAATACTATAGCGCTAATTGCGGTAATGTCTACTGCAGGGGGGTTATATGACACTAGGGGCGTATATAACCTTAGGGCCCTCTAGGGTATTAGCGTTATTATTACTCCTTTTAACTCCTGTTGTATCTTTTAAAGGTTATTCCTTATATCTTATTAGTACGTTCTTTTCCACACCAGTTAGATTTGCGCAATTTGGATGTTGTCTATGCCACTATCTGTCCTACTTCTATAGGTAGAGTCCTCCTTAAATATAGCGCTTTAGGAGAGTATCTTTATTGGTATAGAGTTCTTTCTAGCTTCGCGGCGGGCGTCTTCTTAGGCGAAGGCTAGGTTACGGGCCCGGATATCCTACTAGTATATAGGGTTAGACTTCGCGGCTAGTGTCTTATAGTAGGTTCGGATTTCTCTAATAAAGGAAGGTAATTTTGGCCTATTCTCTAGCCAGACAAACTGTCTTTGTTATACATTCAGCTAAATATTAAAGTAGGACATCCATTTTTGGCTAAGGATTATATTGTGGGACCCTAGGTCTAAGATGCAGAAGGGGATGCCGTATTAACATTATCTATTAAGGGAGATATGTAACTTTAGGATGTGGGTAACCAGCCTACCGGCTTGGCCGTTATAGCCTTTTACCTAGACAGGCTTTTCTAGTAGGGTGGCTTTTATATTTAGAAACTTAGCAACGTTAATTATATAGGCAGTATTTATAAAGGCAAAGCCATTTGCTCCAGTGTTAATAAGGGTAGTTAAGTTAACTCTATATCCATTTTAAGATACTGTATATGGAACTATAAAGTGTTTTCTACCTATTAACTAACTTAGATCAATTTCTTTAAGATTAATAGGATACCCTAGGGGGGAGTCTTTCCCTAGGGTTCTTCTTTTCCCAATTTATTGGACGTTTCTCCTTCCTCTATCTCCTTGATATCCTTTAGTTCTAGGTAAGACAAGACAAAGTAACCCTCCTTATCGCAGTTATAGCAAGTAGCTGTGGTAGGGTCGATTAGGGTATTGCGACGAGTACTAGTTAAGATTATAGTACGTAGCTAGTTGGGCGAGGCTCGCCAGTACATAGTTATAACCGCTTTTAGTATAGTAGTGGTCGTGGCTGGTTTTCCTACTCCAGCTCCTATAGGGGTGGCGGGTGAGCTTTGATCGCTATAGAGTTGCTTTTACTAATCTAGGCGGGCGTTAATCCGCTTTAGCTCTAAGTCTAATAATAGGCAATAAGCTGCGAGTCTTTTATAGGTTAGTAGGTTATCTAGAGTTATAGCAATCTTCTCTTATAGCCTAATTATTAGTTTGTTGTAAAGGTCTAATTAGTAGTTTTTAAGAGGGACCTAGCCTTCTCCTGTAAGGTGTAAGAATTAAGTCTGGAATTTGGCAAAGGGTTAGTTCAGCTTTATTATTAGGTAGTTATAGTTATACCAAGCATCCCATACTTTGTTTGGGTTAACATAAATAGCTACTAGGTGCTACAGCATCTTATTAATAGATATAAATTGGACAGGAGAGTCATCTTTAAACTTGGCTTAAAGGTGACGTTAGGCGTCCCCTATAGTTTGGCCAAAAAGGTAGAGCATTTTGGCCTCTTTGGAGGGGAAATGGTTATAGTTAATTTAGAGTTTTCTTTATACTTGGATCCTCTAGTTCTTAAAGGTAGGGTTTATCCCATTAGACAGTAGTTAAGGGTTAGGAAGCTTAATGGATTTTAATTACTTTATTATTATATCCATACTTCCTAGTATATCACATTCAGTCGAGCAAATGGGTTGACTGAGGCTTTGTAAAGGGGAGGCTAGGCTGCTTTATAAGGCAGTAAAGCTTTCCAGGATCTCCTTTAGAGTCTCTTGTATGCTTTAGGCTTAAAGACAATTAACCTTTTAATTAGCCGCGAGGGCGCGAATCTATTCGCGTATATCTATAACGTTGTTATTATCTTTAATTTCTGATCCTAATTAGATCTCATATTCCTCTTAGGTAGAGGCAGGTCTTTTAGATAAGCTCGCTTTAGGTGCCATTATTAGCCTCCTAGGGTTCGTTGGTCTTATGTGCTTTGGTTTCGATTCTGGGGGTACAGGTCCAGTCCTGCCTAGCTTATAAAGTGGGATATTATTAAGGCCTTTTTAGGCAGTATAAAGTTATTCTAGTGTCTAAGTATAGCGCATTAACGTGTTGTTGCAGACAAAGTTTCTTTTGAGATATAGGGATATTATTAAGGCCTTCCTAGGCAGTGTATAGAGAGCTTAGTATAATATAACAGCTTATATAAATGCCCCTAAACTAAAGCTTGTGGATTGCTATCTAATGAAGATACTAAGCTAAGGAGAAGAAAAGAAGGGGGTCGCAAGGACCATAGTAAACATATATAAAGGGGCAGCCGCCAAGGCGCTAGCGGTAAGCGAGCCAATTATAGGTTGGCAGAATATGGCAGCAGCATAGTAGAATTTGGCAAGTAACGCGCTCTAGCACCGTTATACTAACGCTAAGTATACGCGTCCTATAACTTTTAATAGTCTTTAGGTTCCCTAAGTAACTTATTATAGAGTCTTATATTTAATCTGCTACTAAGAAGCTTAAGTTAGAGCTGGCCGCTACTCACACTAAACTCTACTAGTCCTTAGAAGAGACTGCTCTAGCCCTTAAGGCTTAATGTCGCTCCTTTAAGGTTTAGTAGGCTGCCTTTGCTTAGTTAACCTGTCTTAAGAAGGTTCATAAGAAGGTTCGTTTTAAGGAGTAGAAACTTGTCCAATAGGGTCTGTCTAAGCTAGGTAACGAAAGAACGGATCCTCCTCCTATAAGGGAAACAACTTTAAGTAACTCGGCAACTACTCCTCTTAGGTCCCCCTTAGGTAACTCATTCTTTAGCGATCCTTCTTTGTTAATACTACCTAACCTACTTTCTTCTAATACTTCTGTACCTTTCCCATAGCGTTCTCTAGATTGCTTAGTAGTTCCTAAGTAGTCTTACTATAGCCTATCTACTTTACTTTATACCACGTTTTATTATCTACGTCCTTATAACTAACAATCTTTAAAACTTACTATTTATCTTCTTCCTGTCCTCTATATGTATCTGCCTTATAGACTAGTGGCTCTATATTCCTATATACTGGCTCTAGCATTGTAATATGTTATATAGGGTAAAGTCTTATTTTGTCTAGTAGGTTTAGCTTATATATAACTAATAAAATTCTTTTTATAACTTTAAAAGGTCCTAGTTTAATATAGTCTAACTTCTTACTTAGTCGTTAACTCTTAAAATTTTTATATAGTAGCTACACTTTATCTCCCTCCTTAAGATCTAGTCACTTAGATCTCTTAGCATTATAGTACCTTTTTATTTGTTCTTATACTAGTTTAGCTATTTCTTTAAGGTCTGTATAAAAATTCATTAAAGTCTCTATTCTTTCTTTAGCTGTGCTACTTATTTTCTTTACTTAATATAGCGATAACAATAATTTTGGCTTATATCCATAATTCGCCTTAAATAGTAACGTTCCTATTCCTTTTTGTGGTATTGTATTATATATAAACTGTGTAACTAGTAACAACAATACCTAATTATTTTATACGTGATTAATATAGTGCCTTAGATACTATTCTAGTATCTAGTTTAATCTTTCTATTTGTCCGTCCATCTGCGGATAATATGCTGTTAAGGTTACTATATAAACTCCCTATTCCGCCAAGAATACCTCCTAGAATACTGCTACAAATCTCAGATCTCTGTTTAATACAATTTTGCTTAGTACTCCGTGTCTTATAAATACTTCCTTAATATAGATTCTAGTAATATCTTCTGCTAATACTTCTTCTATACACGCTATAAAGTATCCCTACTTTATAAGCTTGTCCACTATTACTAAGATTGCATTATAATCTTGTCCTATAATAGGATCTTTTAACTTTGGTAACTTAACAACAAAGTCCTATAATATAACTTCCTATAGTCTTTCTAGTGTTTTAATAGGTTGTAGCCCTCTATACAGCTTATGCCTTATTAGTTTATTTCTTTAGTAATCTAGACACTTTTTTATAACTTATCTCGCTAGTCCCTAGATTCCTTAAACAATATACTCTTTTTGAAGTCTTAACACTAAGCCTATAGCTTCGTTATATCCTTAAGTTAGTCCCTTATAGAACGACTTAACAAACTCTTTTGTAATAGACTTTGGAATATAGGTTGCTTCTCTATTCTTATACTATTCTATATCCAGATCCTCTGCCTATACTTCTTAGATCTTCTATATCTAATTACTCTCTAGTAACTTATAGATCTAACTTTCTCTAGTTACTATAATCTTAGGATAGTTATACCTAATTAATCTATCTTAATCCTTTTGCAATAAAGCCCCTAACGGCTTTTTATTATTTTATAGTTTAGCTTTTCTGCTTAGAGCATCTACTTATGTATTGTCTGTACCCTTAGTATACTAAATTTTGAAATGGTATTCTATAAGCATTTCCGCCTATCTAACCTATCTTTAGTTAAGTTCCTTTGTTATTAGAAATCCTATAAGGTTCTTATAGTCCGTTTTAACTATAAATAGTTTCTCTATACCTTGTAAGAATGCTCTTTATTTCTTTAACGCTATAACTATACCTAACAACTTCTTATTATAGATGTCATAGTTTAGTTCTAGTAGTGTTATCTTTTAACTATAGTACGCTACTAGATGCTATGCGTCCTAATACTTCTATAGTAAATATACTCCTAGTGTAAAGTCTAATATATCTATTTTAACAACTGTTTCTAACTTTAGTTAGTAGATCTTAAGGATTAGTTCCTAGGTAAACAACTCCTTAAGTTCCTTAAATAGTTTCTTTTACTTGTTTCCCTATACCTATAGTTCCTCTTTCTTTGTTAGTCTTATAAATGGCTTAATACTCTTTAACTATTATGCTATAAACCTCCTATAGTAGTTGCAATACCCTAGGAACAATCTTAACTATATAACGTTCTCTAGTTCTTGCTAACTTACTATAGCTTTAACTTTCTTTAGGTCTATGCTGATTTTTCCTAGTTTAATAATAAATCCTATAAAATTGGTCTTTCTTATAAAGAACTTGCATTTCTTAATTGCTACTAGCATTTGTTCTTCTTATAGTCTCTTTAAGACCCATTTAATATATTCCTTATATTCTTTCTCGCTCTCTAAGTAGATAATAATATTGTTAAGGTATGCTATAATAAACTTATTAAGGTATTCTCCTAATATACTATTGATTTACTTCTAGAACGTTGCTAGTGCATTTATAAGCCTAATCTGCATAACTAATAGCTTATATAGTCCTTTCTTTGACCTAAAGGCTGCCTTCTATTTATCGCCTTCCTTAATCCTAATCTAATAGTACGCCCACCTTAGGTCTATTTTTGTAAAGATCTTTACATTGCCTATCCTGTCTTAGATCTCGCTAATTAAGGATAAAAGATATCTATCCTTTCTAGTAATGCTGTTTAACTATCTATAGTTAATATACATCCTAAGTTTTCTATTTTTCTTTAGGATAAATAGTACTGGATATCCTGCTAATAACTGCAATAGTCTAATATTCCCTTTTGTAAGTTCTCTTTAATAAACTCCTTAAGTGCCACTAACTTGGTTTTAATAAGCTTATAGATTAAAAAGAACTTTAGACTCATTTCTAGTTCTAACTCTATTTTATAGTCCTATACTGTATATTTTAACAGCTTTTTACTTTCTAGTAACTATAACTTTTTACTATACTTATAGTATCTTTTTAGTATATAACTTAAGCCTTGCTCAGTCTCCTTATATATTGCTCCGACTTAGTACTATACCAACTTAGTTTACTGCCGTACTTTACGTTATTAAGTATCTCTAATATTAACCTAACTTATAACCTAATCGATCTTTAGATTATATTCCTATAACTAAGGTATTCCTAGTATCGCCTTATCTTTTCCTAACGGTAAGATATTAAAAAATACTCTAACTGGTCTCCCTTTAATAGTTAACTAAATAGGTCCTGTTTTAAAATTAATAATGCCTTCTCTATTAGCTATCTGATCTCCTAAAATTGTTATAAGTAAATAAGGGTGTTCCTTTTATCTATATAGTAACCCTATCCTTTCTACTGCTACTAGTAATATATGGTTTCTTATTACTTTACTATCTACTAGTGCTTTAAACTGCTGATCTTGCCACTTAACTTATAAGTTTAGGTATTATCCTTAAATTCCTTTAAGGGTCTAAGGCTTTACTACTGGTTCCCTCTAGTTCTATAGGCCTCCCCTTTTCCTAACTATTAGCTGCTAGATCCTGCTAATACTTAGTCTACTTTTAGCTAATACTTAGTTTATTTCTTTTCCTCTACGTGCTATAGATAAGTGTTCTCTAGGTAGTCCCACTACTATTATCTATCTAGGTATTCTTCCATAAGGAATCTTCTAGGTTAAAGTATTAGGTCCCCTTAACTCTATACTTCTACTAGGTGCTATTTATATATATACTTGGCATCTCTAAACCGCTTTTCCTTTAGTACCTAATATATCCTTACTAAGTATTTCTAGTTCTTGTCTTTTAGTGTCCTGTGTATATTGTACATATTATCTATATAAGCTATCTATAATAACGTATAGTGCGCTAGGTGACTTAGGTTAACTCTTAGCTTATCTTTATCCTTAAGTTTAAACCTATACCTGGTTAACCTAACCACTAGTATCTCTGTTACGGGTACTAAGATTTATTATTTACTTCTCTAGTCCCTAGATCCTTCTTCTAGGTTCCTTAATATTATAATTAACGCTCCTTTAATATAACTTATGCGTTTTTCTATAAATGGTTGGTCTTGGATAACTTTTTTATCTAGCTATATATAAAAGTCTTCTTATTTATTATTGTGTTATTGCCTATACCACTTTCTATATAACTGGTTTAGTATATATAGTCTATCTATAAGAAAGTACCTTATTATTGCTGCGTTATAATATCCTTTAGTATGTCTTTTTTTAAACCTAACTAGAATATTAAGATCTTCTTCTTATTCTAGTTTATCTAACTACTTTACTCTAAGTGTCCCTACACTAGGCCTATTAGTAATTCTTTATATAGGTGCTTGGTCCCTTATATAACCTAGCATAGCTAACCTTTTATCTAGCTTTTACTCTTACTATATAATAATTCTTTATCTAAACTTATCTATAGTTTCTTATTTTCTGCGTCTTATAGCTAGATCCTTAAAGTTATCTTGCTTCCTAATCTTGGTATTAACTGTTTAATCTTTAGGCTAAACACTATATTTACCTAAAATTGCTATAGTCCTTATTTGTTTCTTAAAATCTTGGCTTCCTAATAATGTTCTTATTCGTTCCCTAAACTTATAGTTCTTAAACTTGCGTCCTATACTTATTCGTTTATTACTAAACTAAGTGTCTGTACAAGTAGAGGTTGTAAATAACGTTACGCGCAGAGCGTATGCGGCAGGGGCTGTATGCGTAGCGTAGGTCACCTGACTACCTACGGCCCAATAGATAGCCCGACCTTTATTACCCCTTTCTTTCTCTTTAGGTAGACTGAGAAAAGACACAAATAAATTAAGAACCAGTTACCTTATATTGCAATTGCAGTACCCCCCGGGTGATACCAACACTAAGTTACTACTCTTTCCTATTGGTTTTTATCTATTATAGGTTCTTAAGCTGTTCTTATTATATCTAGTAAGTCTAAAGCTTTCCTTATCTCTTTTTAAGAATCTTAGACCTGTGGCCTTTTACCTTTTATAAGTGGTAAGCTAGCACTAGCAGTTATCTACTTACTTAATTATCTCTAGATATTACTCCTTCTATCTTATAAAGTAATGGATGCTATATCTAACGGTATTATAACGCCCATTACTAATCCGCGTTCTATAGTGGTTTTAGTCTCTACTTCTATTGCGTTACTAAGGTGTAAGTGCTCCTAGTTAGCCTCCTTTTCTTCTTTATTGCTACTAATTAATAAGTACTCTAACTCCATTATTACTATTGCTAATCTTTATCTATACATTGCTTTAGCATCTTAATCTAGCTTATAGAGTTAATCTTGTTCTTTATTTAACTCTCTAGTTCCTTTAAGCCCTTTTAACTCTAGCTCTTATAGCTAATAGCTTACGCCATACTTAGCATTTTTATAAATTTGGTATATATTATTATAATAAAACGTAAAGTACTTAATTAAATACTCCTTAGTTTTACGCAACATCCCTATATCTATGTTATTATACTTTAACGACCTAGTGCCTTTTACCACATAGTTACTCTAACTACCTCTATAGTCTTTGGCAAAATGACCTTGTTTTCCGCAATTTATATAAGCTCTATCTTTAAACTATCTTTCTTATTATAGAGTCCGCCTAAATGTCTTCTACTACTAAGATCCCTAGTTTAGCCTCTGCTCCTTAGTCCTATAATTACTTAATCCTTAACCTCTAGGTTTCCATAGTTTCTTTATCCATTTCTTAGATTCTTTGGTACCGCTTAGGTCTATTAGCTCCGCGCCATTCCATAGTTTTTAGCTCTATGTTTGCCAATGCGTGCTCTACGCCTTATATAACTGTAGAACTCTATCTTGCCCTTTCTTAGCTTATTCCCTTTAATAGATTCTATTATTAATCTTTATTAACTAATCTATTAAGTCTTATAGACTTTCCGCATCTTCCATTAGGATAATTACGTCCTGGACTTTAGCCTTAAGTCCCTATTTATACTGTGCTATAAGCGCCTTATTATTCCACTTAACCTATATAGCTAGTGTCTAAAACTGTGTTATATACTCTATTGCTAAGGTTTATTATACTAGGTTCTAAAGCTTTTGTTCTACTATAGTTATTGCCTCTAGGTCTTTAAATATCTACATTAACTATTCTGCAAACCCATTCCAACTGGCAAATATATACCATATATCTTAGTTAGTGGTTGTTATACCATTTACCTATATTTTAGTAAGATAAGGTTTAAACCACTTAAGTGCTTATCCTATTAGGAACAACCCTACATACACCACTTAATCTAATAATGTTGCCAACTTTACTCCCTTCTGCATAACCTTAAAATACATCTACATAAGGAATCCCTTAAGCTTTAACTTCTCTCCTAAGAACCGTTTAATTAAAGGTAACTTAACCTTTACTACTCTAATTCCATTAATGCATTCTTTAAGTATCCTATTATTGTCCTATAAGTGATTAACCATTTCCTATAACTAACCTCTTATAACCACTTATAAGTCCGTATCTGCCATACTAGTGTCTCCTCCTAAGGTAGTAGCTGCCGTCAATGGCGTTATAACTGGTGCTTTAGGTGGCATATTATTTAACTTTATTTAATACCGTAACCTTAGTAGTAAATATATAACGGAACCTTGTAGCAAGAACTATAGTAGGTCCTATTATTAGGCCGGGTATATAGATATAAACAGGTCAATAACGTAATAATAACTAGTAGAGTAGTTGCCCAACAGATTAACTCTAATTATATTCTAAGATTCACTACAAGGAGAGAACTATCTACAGTAGGGACTAAGGTCTTTTAAATACACAACTATACGCCTAAGAAATCCTCTCTTGTATATAAGGTACGTGTTATATATATTGTACGTAGTCGTATACTACGTACACTGCGTACACCGCGTATAATATTATATGACTTGCTTACCATTCCTCATTACATGGTTCCACCGGCTCTATCCTGGACTGTACCTATATTAACTAACTAGCTTCCGCCGACTCTTCTCCAAGTAGTTATAATATTGTACTTAAGCTGTCCGTAACAAAAGGACGTAATTAGAGGCATAAGGAAAAAAGCCTGCAGCTTTAAATACACTATTAATTAATTTAAATATATATTTTTAAAGTCTAATCTTATCTAAGATCTATAAAAAGTAGTCTTAATTAATATTAGAAATACTATAAACTGTATATTTATTAACCTTAACTAAATATAAACGCTTAACTATTAAAAAAATCATAAAATCTAAAGGCTATAAGAAGTAAATTAAGTAAATTAAAAAATATAAAAGAACAATTTAATACTTTTAGTAGAATTCTATAAACTTAATATTAGTATAAGAGCTGTACCCATCTATAATAAGCAATTAGTGACTATAGTATTTAATATGTAAGGCATCAATTTTAGAGGCCTTTTATACTATTATCTACTAAGTATAATACTTAAAATGTTAAAGCCGCTTAAGGTCTATTATTCTTTATTATTCTAATTAAATATTTACCTAACTTCCTCTACTGCTTTTTATAGTAAATCCATATACTACTTCTTTTTAAAATAATAAATAGTAGAATTATCTGCCTATATATATTAATTAATTTAATTTAAGTAACTTACTCTCTATTATTATTAATTATTTTAAAGTTAATAATTCTGCCTCTTAATATAATTACTTTTATAGTAAAAGCTAGTCTTATTATATAGTTTATTTTTTTTTTATTTTACTTATTAAATTCGCCAGTATTATATTAAGTAATAGTATTAATATAGTTAGTAAAGCACCTTTAATTAAGGTTAGAGTTGTTATTTATAAATACTTATTCTTAATTAAATAGATATATATAATAGCAACAAAGCTTATCCTACTATTTTAGGAAATTATATATTTACTTTATATTTAAAGAGTTAATATACATATATTAAGAAGGGTTAGCGTATTTCTAGTAGAAGACTACTATAGCAATAAATTAAATAGTATGCTGCTGATATGGAAATCTAGTATTTATAAGATATACAAGGTGTTAAATAATTATATCTTCGCTAGCAATAGTAATACGGTTCTGGTTAGTATAGGCGACTTTATAAAGCTATTACCTTCTATTAATACGGCATTGAAATGTCTATAAATCTACCTTATAAGCTTTTATATAAATTTCTTAGTCTTTATAAGCTTAGAATTTTAAATAATAATAACGATTTATATATTTTTCCTCTATAAAGTTATAGGGCCTAGTAGGGCATTATAGTATTAATAAAAGAATTTTTAATTTAGTTGTAAACATTTAAAATAAAACTGTTTGTACTAACTTAATAGCACGAGTAAGTCGTATCCCGGGGCACGAAATACGTATAGTATTATATGCTCTTTGGGATGGTGGTGACTATCTCTTGTATTAAAGCAGACTACGTGGTCTATATACTGATGCGACCTCCCCCTAATTAGTCAGTGCTTCAGGGGTGCACTAGACGCGTAAGCGGGTGGTTGGTGCACCGAACGCGTAAACGCGTAGTTGGTGTACCGTACGCGTAAGCACGCGTTCGGTACGACAGGTGCTGTAATTATACATAAGGACTTTAGAAAGATACGCTCTATTACTAGAGCAAAGCTCCATACTTACCTACTCCAAGGAGGAGTATATGTCGCTATATACAGCAATAGATACCTACTTTATAAGGTTCTATATAATGCTCTTATAGAAGAGGAACCTTATAAATGGATAGATAAGAAAATTATAGGAGCTCTTAAGGAAGTTAGCCCTATAATTACAGTGGCACTATAAGAACAACTTAACTTAATATAAATAGCTCTAAAATCAAATTAAGCTATACCCCTATTAGTTATAGCCTCTTTAGTTCCTATAACCCCCCCTAGCAGCCTACTACCTACCCATATAGTACTGACGCCTATAAACTATTAACTACCTCTATTACCTCTAACGCCTATAATCTAGTCTATAGCTATAGCTATAATACCTAAAACGTAAATACCTACCCCTATAATACCCCAACTAGCTGTTGCATCTATACCTTAGTAAACTGCACTAACCGCTACCTAATAGCAAGCCGTACCTCCCTCTACCTAAGATTAACTACTTACTCTCCTTACTTAACTCCTATAGACGCAGAATTAGTAATTATTACCTATAGTAACTGCCTCTATCCTCCCTCTAGTAATTACCCCTACCCTACTTGGTTCTCCTCCTGCCCAGTATCTTTACCCTAGCACTACCAATACTAACCCTACTATGCACCTGCCTATATACAGCAAGAAGGCAGCTACTATTACTAAGATCTATATAGACAACCAAAAGTATAATAGAGTAAGTAATAGCTTTAACTTTAAGTTAACTATCTTCTATAATATCTGCAAGAGAGCTAGTCTACCTCTTAAAGGCTATATAACTGTATTCCTAACCATGCTAAAGGGACTTGCTCAGGATTACTACTATAATAGCAGCCTTTTAACCAGATTATTTACTAAGGCATATAACCACATGCGTTACTTTTTTAAAGGACCAGAGTACTATTAGAGAAACCTTACTAAATGGAATACTACCAACTTCTAAGGAATTATTAACAAGAACCCTAATAAGCAAATCTATTAGAGTTTCTAACTACTCCTTAATAAGCTCTTAAAATATTACTATAGATTACACCTAGAGTTTTATATAGACCTCTTCCTTATAAATAAACTAGTCACCGCTTGCTAAGGAATACTAGTATACTATATTGCTATTTCTAACCCTTCTAAAGACCTCTCCTAGTTAATTAGCAAGTTGCAATCTTCTATAGTTATATAGGAGAAGGAATACCCTTTCTAGGCCTTAATAAGACCGTCTTAAGGAGCCTACTTTATGGATTGTATATACCGCTGTGATATTCATAACAACCGTAACTAAACCCGCTCCTATAGACAAAACACCGTTAGATCCCTAAAGGCCAAGTACTATATTTGCTAAAAGAAGAGCTGCCGCTTATAAAAACATATAGAGGAGGAGCGGAACCGTTCTAGAAATAAGTATAAAAGACGTTTTAATAATAATAAGGGCCGTAATAGTAACTTTAAAAAACGCTTTAAACAATACACTATCTACTATAAAGGAGATAACAATAATAAGTGTAATAAAACCTTTAAAGCTCTTATACTAGACATAGACGCTAATAAAAACACTAATAACAATAATAGTAAGGAAGAATTAGAAGACCCTAACAGCTACTACCTTATATTATTTGGGACTTTTACTATAGATAAAGCAACCTCTATAAGTATAAAACTAGCCAATAAGGCTTGCGCTTACTTACTTACTGCAACCTCTATGGAACCTACTATGGAAACTAACCCGTTTAACTATAACACAACAACCGCCGCTTTACGCTATACTTCCACAGTATTTATGGGAATTATGATTAATACCAGTACGTTAAAGAAGTTTATAGCTAGTTATAGATAATTCTAGGCACTATAAAACGCGGACTAATCTATAAGACTTAATACCTTAACTAAAGGACAAGTTAATGTGTAGTTTAGTATTAAAATTGCTACCTCTATTAGAACTACAGATATTGTTACCCCTATAGGCAAGATACAGTTTTATATTATCTATATAGATACCCCCTTCTTGCTCTATTTAGCGGATATAGACAGACTCTAAATCTACTATAATAACCTTAGAAATGTTATTATCACTCACACTAAAAGAGTGCTAGTAGTGCAATGGTTTAGCTATCTATTTCTCTTATAGAGCTCATCACTATAGTTATATTTGTTTGAATCCTTTAACGCGAACCCCTGCTACTTAACAGATATAGAGCTACGGCGCCTATATTGTCAATTTAGACACCCTTTAGTTAAGAAATTACAAAAGCTACTCTACTATACTAGCCATAAAACTAATAGAATGGCTATTAAGTAACTAACCAAGTTCTACCACCACTATTAAAAGTTTAGTAAATTACTAGGCAGATTCCGCTTTACCCTATAAGACAATATTAATTTTAACTATAATAATAATATTATTATTATGTACATTAGCGGATCACCCCTTCTATATATTATTAATAAAGGAACGCAATTCCAAGCTAGTAGATGGCTATAAGATATCAGCGCCAAATATATATAAAACGTTCTATAGATGTGCTAGATTAATACCTACCTAGGGCCACTAAACCTAATTACCCACAACACCAAAAAGGACTTCGTCAGTAAAGAATTTAAGCAATACGCTACCATTATAGGAATTAGCATAAAGGGAGTACCGGTTAAAGCACATAACTCCATTAAAATAGTAGAGCGCTACTATAGTCTATTATAGTAAGCCTATTAGATTATTATAACTAAAATCCCTAAGATTAATAAGGAGATAGGACTCCAAATAGCGTTTAAAGCAATTAACAATTTAGCTAGCCCTAAAGGACTAGTTCCTATACTTCTAGTCTTTAGAGCCTACCCCCAAATAGTTAAATCTAATACACCATCCCCTATGGTTATATAACGCGCTGCCGCAATTAAAAAGGCTATAGTAGAGATATAGAAGCTATAAGCTAAACGATAGATTGCTAATACGCTAAATATGCGAAACAGACCTAATGCTAATGTAATTTATGATCTCCCACCAAATTTACCCATTTTGGTCTAGAGAGAAGGAAACACTGGCCAAAGCAGCTATTAGGACGGGCCATTTACCTTATTTACCGTTAAGGGTAAAATATGCACTGTTAAGCTATCTAGCGGACCTATAGCCTTTTAATCTACGGTTATAAAACCCTACCTTTAAGTAACTAAATCGTAGGAGCAAATTGTCGGACTAAAATTACTACCTAAACCTCTATTTAGGTCAGTCCTTCCTAAGACTGTCTTAAAGAGACCTACTAAAGCTTAGTAATAACCCCTAAAATAAGGCAGAGGACGCCCTTATAAATACCCTCTACTTACAGCTATAACTAACACCACTATCTACCTACAGGATAACAGTTAATTTAGTACTTAATTTAGCGCCTTTTAATAGAAGGAGCTTACTGGTCTACTTAAGAATGGAGTTTTTAAGATTGTAAGACTTACGGATATACCACAAGGCGTATAACTCTTTAATTCGCGATTTGTTGATGAGATTAAGAATAAGGGAACTAATAAAGCCTTTAAGAAATTCTAACTAGTTATGTAAGCTTATAATAACTTAGAAAAGGAACTGGTTCTTACCTAATTACTAACTATTTAATAAGTTAGCCAACGACTAATTCTCTATATTGCCGCTATAAAGCTTCTATAGGTATAACTTTACCTCTAAGACATTTTACAGGCCTATGTATAATTAACCACCACACTAAATTAAGAGTTTTATGTATAACCTCCGCATAAGCTAATTAAGCAACTTGGGATTAACAAGGCCTTGGTTTTAAAGGTTATAAAACCACTCTATAGAGTACCGGAAGCTAGTAACCACTGGTTTAAGATATATTACTCATATTACATCTAACAGTTGTATATGGGCTAGTCTATATACAACCCCTGTTTCCTACAGAGCAATAAGCCCTTTGGTATTATAGGCCTATAAACTAATAATACTCTATTTCTAGCAGATAAGACCTTTATAAACACAGAGCAAAACAAGCTGCATAAGGCCAAGTTTATGGCTAAGAAACGGGAATAGCTTACCGTTAATACGCCCATTAAGTTTAATGGTGGAGTTATTTAGCTACTAACTAATAGAAGCATTACGCTTACTTAGAAACAATAATGTATAAACCTTAGTATAATTAGCACTAAACTTGCCATAAGTATGGGATTAAGAGGAGCTATAAGAACCTTAACCCTAAAGGACCAGTACATTGCCTAACGTGCTAGAGGTGTATATATTACTTTAATTTGCTAACCAGAAGCCTTATTTAATTTATCCTTTACCGCCCAAGTAATTAACCCCAATAAGGAAGACGTAAAATAGTTAAACAAGCGTCTAAACTAGCAAATTAAGAACGCTAATAAAGGCCTTAAGTTTGTTAAGTTAGATATTAAAACCCTATAGCTACTGGTATTTATGGACGCGTTATTTACTAATAATAAGGACCTCTCTTCGCAGATTAGCTATGTTATTGTACTAACTAATACTATAAAGAAGGCTAATATTATCCATTGGAGCTTAGTTAAGTGCAAAAAAGTTACTTAGAGCGTACTAGCTTCTAAACTCTACGGTACGGCCCATGGCTTTAATATTGGCGTTACAATTAAGTCTATAGTAGATAAGATCCTACAAATTAACCTTCTATTTATACTTTGCACTAACTCTAAGTCCTTATATAACTGTCTAGTACGACTTGGAACCACCTAAGAAAAACGCCTAATAATTAATATAATGTGCCTCTAGTAAGCCTACGAACAGAGACAGATTACGGAGATAAAATAGATTAACGGAGAGGCCAACCCTACTAACGCTATAATGAAGGGAAAACCCTATACGGCTCTTTAATAGCTTATTAATACAAACTAAATCAACCTATAAGTTATAGGATGGGTTAAACAAACAAACTTAGATTTAGCTTAGTGTTATATAACTAATTATAACAGAGCGGACCCTGAATTTAACTAGCTAATTAGGATTTTCTATGCCTGGTATAGAAAATCGCTATTAGCTCGCTTATTACTAGCGCCTTAGCAGCCCTCGCGATATATTAATCTGCTACCCCTAACAATTCTTCTTCTTCTCCTTAGCTTAGCGTTTTTGTAATATAGCATTCTACAAGCTTTAGTTTAGAGGCATTTGTATAAGCCGTAATATAGGTTATATAATTACGGACCTGTATGTGAAGGCTTAGTCAAAAGAACAGAATCTATTGGTAGCCAGTGAACGAGAATTCCAAGACGAGGACTGGAAGAAGGTTGAGGAAAGGACACGTCTATATACATGGGCCAAGGCTCTAAGCGAGGAGCCCCTAACTAGGGTCTATATCAGTGCCATAACACTGTAAAAGGAGCGTAGAAGCTATTGCGTATTAATTGGATCTCTAGTTATTGTGTATATGCTACAAATAGTCTAGAAGTAGGCTTGGCTTTAGAGTATAGATTAGCCTTCTTTTTAGAGTTGCTCTAGTATCGGAATATTAGTTATGTGACGTGGTTATAAGACTATAAAGTAAGACTAGCTAATCTAACCTTGGAGCAACCCCTTACTTTAAGACAACAATTAACTACTAACTTTAACACCGTATACGTACCACTATAAGTGATATTTGTGTATATTGATAAAGCGAGTATACCGATAAGTACTTAGTTCGTTTAAAATCGGCATTAGACTTATTAGTCTCCTTCTGCGCCTTCTTAAGAATATTATACATAAAGTTTATACCATAGAGAACTCTCTATAGTGCGCTATATTGTCCCTCTTAACTAACTATCTATACTTAACCTTCCTCTTATTTATAAAGCTCCCAAAAGGGAACTAGTATTTTTTACTACCTAATTAGGTCCTCCTAATTAGCCTCTTATAGAAAGTCTTATTAAAGGTTATAGGCACCCTACTAGTTTAGAAGTTTCCAGCGGGTTTAGTAAAGGTGTGACGGTTCGTCTACATAGCTATCATCAAGGCGTCGTCGGCCACGGATCAACGTTGCCCTAACGTTGCCCTAACGTTGCCCCGACGACCGAACATGTACATAGTCGTCTACCGCGCCCCTTTCTTTGAGCCCTTACCTTAGTCTATTCATAATATAGCCCCTTATTGTTGCTTGATCTATTAGATCGCTCCCACGGAAAGCTAGCCGTGATATTAGACTAAGGTTAACCTCAACTGGCCTATAGAGGCGACACAATACTAGGTCCAACGGTTAAACGTATAGCTAGATAGAGAGCTGTTCTACTACCACAACTACAGACCAATTAACCCTCTAAGCCCTGCTCGAGGTAGGCAATTGCGACAGCGGATTAAGCAGCTAAAAGAAGAGACTGCAGTAATTAGATTAAAAGGATTACCCTAATTACAATCTTAGTAGTAAGAGTTGCCTGAGAAAGCAAAAGAGATACTATGGCAAAAAGGAGCGCGTTAAGGCCTAGCGCGCTAGAGATAGCTACCGACCCAACGCTGGCAGCACGTGAGGAACCCGTAGACGCGTCACTCAAGCCGCCGGAGCTCCAACCGTACTACGGCGAGACGGAGCTCGCGGATAATATAAAAAGCAAATGGGACCGTCTTATAGTGCAATTAGAAGACGATGAGAACCCCATATACTTTAAAATGGAGACAAAGAGAGAGTACACAGCCGCGACTACCTAAAGCCTAGCCGCAATCCCTATAACCAAACTCATAGAAGAGCTAAAGCTCTAGGGAATATAAAGAAAGGCGATAGAACAGCAGATTGCTATACTATGGCGTCTCGCAAATAACCACGCGCACAAGGCCCTTAATGGGAAAGAGGAGGCCAAGGCAAAGATAGCGGAGCTTAAGGAGCACTTGGATAACAGGACAGACGAGCTCCGCGAGGCCAATTAGAAGATATTAAGGATGGGCCATAAGGTCACTATACAAGCCCTAGATTAGGAAGATAGTGAGCAAGAAAGCACACCGTTATAGATAATATAAGAAGGGACACCACTCTCTTAGACAAGCAGTGTTACAGGCTTAGGACGTATAGCAAAGTTTCTAGACCTACCTACACTAATAGATGGGAAAGAGCCTACCTATTATGCCTAGAGCGGCTATATATAAAACAAGCTTTGATCTAATATAGACTAGTTCTATTAAGACAACCCAGATTAGGAAGAGGATGCAAAAGTAGCGTATATTAAAACGCGTATAGGAGGCAAAGCTTATAACTACCTCTTACCCTACCTAGAGATAGAGCGCGATGCGGAACACAACCCTACTAGTAAAGAAGTACTTAAGTTTCTAGAGAACGTCTTTAAAGACCTAGATTACTATATTAAGGCCTAGTAGGAGCTTAAAAGCCTTAAAATGCTATACCTAGGAGACTTTAACAATTTCTAATCTAACTTTATATGGCTAGTAAATATCTTAAGGATGCCACAAGATTAGTAGAAAGAGGAGCTTTATAATAAGCTTTATAACAGCCTACGCGTCTAAATGGAAGTCAAGGTGGTAGATGAAGACTATAGCTTCTAGGCCTATTGCAAGACTGCCTAATAGTACGCCTAAGGTCTAAAGCAGACAGGTAAGGAACGAAGTGACTATAGAGCAGCCTAGGCTAGTAAGAGAGCTTCTATTAGGGGCGCTAAAGAGACTAAAGGTCCCCCCTCTTCCCGGCAGCCTCTAACTCTAGTACTAGCCGCAAAAGCGCCAGTTACCTACTTTAACTATAGTAAGCAAGGACACTACTCTAATAACTATATAGTGCCGAAGAAGATGGAAGCTAAAGTAATTAACTAAAGTAAAGAGTACAAGATAGTTACTAACTTAGTAAAGTTAGAAAACAAGCAGCTCTAAGAGAAGTCTCCTACCTAAAGCAGATTAGAGCAATTAATACAGCGCCTGTACAGCTAAAGGAGATCTTAGGAGGCGCAGCCCTTATAACGCTATGCAGGATTGCGCTAGGCGGCGTGGCTCTTAATATAGTAAGCCTGCTCAACTCTAGTGCGGGCGGAGAGGCCTTTATACACCATAAGCTACTGCTAATTATTAAGTAACAACTGCAACTAAAGCTCTATAAGATTAAAGGATAAGGAGTCGCTATATCTGGCTATAATAATTAGCAGATAGACATAATTAAATAGCTCTTTAAGGCGAACCTAGTTATAGACAGTTAATAAGTCCCTACATAGTTCCTATTCTGTAATATAGGCCGCTATGATCTTTTTATTGGCTATAGGTGGTTTGAGAAGACTAGGGCCCTTATTAATTGTAAACACTAGGTCTTGGTATGGCAAACTAAGAAGAACTACCATGGCAGGCAGGATGTAATTATACTAAAAAAGGAGCTCCTACCCCCGCTAATTAACGAGGATTATTAGAGAGATACAGATCGAAGAGACGTACTGCTAGATTAAGAGTCCAAGTCTACCCCCCAACGCATTCTTAAACGTACAGTCGCGATCAGTAAACTTTAAGAGAAGAAGTTCTCTACTAAAATCAAGCTAGAGGGATAGGCTAAGCCGAAGCAAGCCAAGCGGACCCTATACGACTATAGGCATATTTAGAAGATCGATACCCAAGATATAGTTAGGAAAATAGAAAACCAGCTCCACTTTAGGCCAGCTTTACTGTTAAAGCTAAGAGTAAGGAGGCCTTTATCTACTAGGGAGTTTAGAGCAGCAGACATTACACTACTTAAGGTAAAGAACTTCCTACAAGAAGCGAAGCGTAGGGATATAGTAATTGGATATACCAGCCTCTACGAGATAGACTAACTAATAGAGAATAAGAAGGTATAAGACGCTCTACCTAATAATAAGGAAGAACTTCGCTGGCTTATCTACGAAAAGCTACTGTAGCCCTACTAAGAATACGCTAACTGTTTCTTAAAAGCTATATCCGATACGCTACCACCGTATTATGAGGGGGTAGACCACAATATTATTCTTAAAGGTAATAGCCGCGATCTAGCTCCTAGCCCGCTATATAATATATTACTAGAGCAGCTAGAGCTTGTTAAGGTCTACCTATAGGAGCACCTATAGAAGGGGTTTATTGTACCAAGCAACGCACCCTTTGCAGCTCCGGTTCTATTTGCTAAGAAACTGGAAGGGGGGTGGTAATTCTACGTTAACTTTTAAAAGCTTAATGCAATTACTAAGAAGGACTGCTACCCGCTGCCATTAATTAAGGAGACGTTAACCAGGCTATTAAGAGCTAAAATCTTCACCAAGCTAGATATTTGACAGGCTTTCTACCATATATAGCTAAAGGAAGAGGTAGAGGAGTTAACTACCTTCCGTACAAGGTATAGATTATATAAGTACCGCGTTATACCCTTTAGACTATATAACGGCCCCGCGTCCTTCTAGAGATTTATTAATAATGTCCTTTTTAACTACCTAGACGATTTCTGTATAGCCTATATGGACGACATTCTTATCTACTTAGACAACCCGCTAGAGCACGAAGTCCACGTTAAAAAGATCCTATAAAGGCTTTAAGAGGCAGGCCTATAGGCGGATATTAAGAAGAGCGAGTTTAACGTTACGGAGACAAAGTTCCTAGGTTTTATTATTAGTACTAATAGGATTGCTATAGACACCAATAAGCTAGCTATAATTAAGGATTAGAAGTCCCCTACTTTTATAAAAGGGGTGTAATCCTTCCTAGGATTCTATAACTTCTACCAGGCCTTTTTAAAGGATTACGGCTGAGTCGCACAACTGCTTAGTAAGCTTATAAAGAAGGGAGCGTGGTACCTACTAGGGGAGGAGGAGCTTAAAGCCTTTAAGCAAGTTAAGGCCCTTATGCTATTAGGCGGTATAATAAAGCACTACTTACCGTTCTAAGACACCCGCGTGGTGACTAATGTAAGTAATAGAGTAGTAGCTAGGGTACTAAACTAGCTGTAAGACGATGGGACCTGGAAGCCAGTAGCCTTCTTCTTAAAGATAATATCCCCTAAAGAGATGCGGTATGAGATCTATAATAAAGAGATACTAGCAGTAATAAGAGGCCTATAGGAATGGCGAGGTCACCTTATCGGCCTCTAGCGTACACCCTTTATAGTAATTACGGACCATTAAGCCCTTAAGTACTTTATAACCAAGAGGCTGCTAAATCTATGGCAGGCCCACTGGGTAGACCTACTAGCTAATTTCCACATGCGGATTACCTATAGGCCAGGTATAGTAAATATAGTGGCTGATACCTTATTATAAAAGCAAGAGGACCTAAAGACGTAGAAAGAGAAGGACGTAGCTATACGTACTATATACTTAATTAACCCCGCCCTTATAATTGCTACACTAGAGGAAACCTCTAGGGACCCCCTAGTGGCAGCAAATCACGAATGGGAACTATATAAGCTGGTTAATTAGGTCCTCTAGGCCAATCAAACTAGCGAGTTGCTAGTAGGGCTACGTTAGCTAGCTAAGCAAGACTAAAAGGGCTAGAAACTCTAAGGAGGGCTACTAACCCGCTTTAGTAAGCTAATAGTCCCTAATACTAACTGCCTCCGTACCTACCTTATTATAGAGGTATACTCTTGCCAGGTAACCGCTTACCCAGGTAAGACAAAGACTAGGAAACTTGTAGCAAACCAATACTATTAGCCAGGACTACCCTTAGACTGCAATACCTACGTAAGAAACTGTAGGGCCTATAGGAGGACCTATATACCTTAGGACAAAACCCTAGGCCTACTGCACCCCCTACTAATTAGTAAACACTGCTGGCAGCATATCTCTTTTGATTTTAAGTCCTTCCTAATAGATAAAAAGGGCTTTGATAACGTCTTTGTAGTTATTAATTAACTAGGCAAGAGAGCCTTCTCACTACCCTGCTATAAAACTACCACCGCAGCTGACGCAGCAAACCTATACTACCAACACGTCTGGCGCGTGTACGGCCTTTTAGAGACGGCTATATTAGATTAAGGACCCTAATTTATCTTAGCCTTTACAGACAAGCTATGTAAACTAACCAGCGTTAAGTAAAAGCTCTCTATATCCGGTTACCTATAAACTAATGGTAATATAGAGGTATTAAACTAGTATATTAACCAACGCTTAAGGCCCTTTATTAACTATTACTAGGATAATTGGTCAGAGCTCCTCCCCTATATGGACTTTGTACAGGCAATCTTACTATATAAATCCACTGGCTTTGCACCATATGAGCTAGAGCTAGGATTTAAGCCGAGGCTTTACTTTAACTAGGAGGAATGTATATAAGCAACCTTAATACCTTGTAAGAAGCTAACATGATAAGAAGCTTAGGCTTTCGCATATAGGACCTGGGACGTAGTTAAATAGGTAAAAGACAACCTAGTAAAGGCCCAAGAGCGGCAGATAAGGTAAGCTAATAGGCACCATCGCGAACCAGACTTTAGAGTAGGTGATTAAGTATACGTTACTAGGAAGGGCTAGGCTACCAACCAACTAAGTATTAAGCTAGATAGATAGCTTACAGGGTCCTACAAGATTCTAGGCATAAAAGGATACTTATACATTATTAACCTACCCCTAAACATAAAGATGTTAAACGTCTTCCATACTAATCGACTATAAAAGGACCCAGATAACCCCCTACTGGGCCAAAATAGGGAGCCAGAGGAGCCAGTTCTAATCAATGGCGAGCTAGAGTATAAGATTGATAAGATCTTTGCTAGTAGAACCTACCACGGAAGGCTACAGTATAAGGTTAACTGGGTAGGCCACGACCCAGATGACACCTGGTATAACGCAGACGGCTTTATTGGCGCCCCCTATAAGATTAAGACGTTCTACGACGAGAGACCCTATGATGCCGGACCACCCGTACGGCTGCTGTAATGGCTAGAGGCGTATCACAAGGACGTAGATCTAGAGCCCTTGGAGGAAGACAATAAAGCAGAGAAGGACGGAAGGGCAAGACGGATAAGGAGAGCCTGACTATGAGGATCAAGGGCGATCCTCCTGGCTTAAAGGGGGGTAATGTGACGGTTCGTCTACATAGCTATCATCGAGGCGTCGTCGGTTACGGATCAACGTTGCCCTAACGTTGCCCTAACGTTGCCCCGACGACCGAACATGTACATAGTCGTCTACCGCGCCCCTTTCTTTGAGCCCTTACCTTAGTCTATTCATAATATAGCCCCTTATTGTTGCTTGATCTATCGGATCGCTCCTACGGAAAGCTAGCCGTGACAAAAGGGTAATAGCAGCACATAGTTTAATTGCTAGCATTTATTAGTATAATAGCTAATATAAATTATAACAACTTAGACGAATGGCTCTAAACTAAGCCTTAAATAATTGCTATCTTTATAATACTAAATTAAGGAGAAGAAGAAGGGGTTACTAAGACTAATATAAACAAATATATACAGCTAACTGCTAAGGCTTATTATGCAGTATGCCTAAGTTATATAGGTTACTATAAGCGCTACTATAGGAATATGCGGTATAAGTTGCCAGCTGGCAACTTATACCGCATATTACGGCTATAAAGAGCCTAGAAATAGCGCGTAATACAATACCCCTAGTAGTAACCCATAATGGCAATATACGGCATAATGGCAATATGCAGCATATTACGGCGATATAGCGGTAATATAGTAAGTGATGTGCTCTAGTACCGTTATATAAATAAAAGAAACAGGACATACTACGAGAAATTATAGCCTCAGTTAAATTCCACTAAATTCCTCTATTTATAAGAAGCTAGTAATATTAGAAGTCTTCCTCCTAGCACTCTCTAAATATTATTATCCTTATTAAATTATAGTTAATATAGACACAGATATTATAGAGCTTGCTAATTAGGCCTATACCATTCTAAAATTTAAATACTTTATTATATAAAGCACTAGCTAGCTTCCGCTTAAGCTTACTAACGCCCTTACCAAATAGTAAGGCCTTAATAATTAGGTTAATAATATAACCAAGACATCGCAGGCGTAAATAGCTAATATTAATATTAAACCGAGTTGCTAGCTCCTTTAGTATAGTATTATTATCCATAGTATTATCTATTATAAACGCCCCAAAATTCTAGCCAATCTTATAGTCATTAATAACATTAGCTGTAATTTCTATAATTAATTAGCCAGATTTTGCTCTATTTACTTTCTAGAAACCTAGAAGACAGTACTTAAGCTTATACTCCTTACTAATAAAGTAAGCGCATATCGCCATATACTTATTACAATTTAAAGAGCGCCAGCTATTAAGTAAGAGGTTAATTTTGCTTTTTATATATAAAATCTTGTCCTTAATCTATATCTTCCTTAACTAAAATATATCTATTACCTAGCCCCTAATTATAGTATGCGAGGATAGAAGAATTGCTTTAATCTTAGGTTAGCTAGAAATAAGAAGCTATCAAAATTGTATATTTTAAATAGTTGTAAAGCTAAGGTTGCAGGCAATAATTATATCAATAAGGTCCTTTTTATATTTAAGATTATTAAATAGTAGTGGAAGAAGACCACGTTATGCAAAGCCTGTGTAAGTAGAACTTTATCCTTATAATAAGATAAAGTTAGAATCCCTACCAGTTCCAGTTATTCCATAGGTCTTTTTTAAATAAGATATAATTAATAAGGTAGAGACTATATTAAAGAGCTAGGTACCATAAGCCTTTTTTTAATGGTAACGCTTATAGAGCTAGAGCTTCTTATAGTCCTTTGCTTATAAATCAGCTCCATACTAATAAACCTAGGAAACCTTTGCCTTTATATTTAGTACCCATTTATTACATAAGCAATACTGCACATCCTAAAGAAGCTGGCCGCGGTATTTAAGAGTATTGAATTAAATTTTAAAAGCGCAGACGTATAAGGTCTAAGTAGGCTAAGATGCTTCTGAGGTAGTCTTAAGTAAATTAGAATTAGATAATTAAGAAATTTCGTTAATATCTAAACTTATATTATCCTTAGAAGGTAATAAAGTTATTATATAAGATAATATTAGGCAATCTAAAAAATTTAAAGAAACCGGATAAACTATTAACCAAGGCTATTAATCAATTATCAATTATTTGACCTCGGTTTAATTATTTAATTGGCTTAATTAATATCTGATCTCGTATTTGATTGATTGGACTGACGCTCGGACTGATTGAACTTCCAATCAAATCTGTTGATTGTTGGCAGCACTGATCTAGGTTCCTTACCGCCTGTCAGAGCCCAGACGAACGCACCCCACCCCTGTTAGAGAAACAGCAAAATAAACATATTGTTTTTATTGACGCATTGTCGTCGTCAATACACGTTTGGATCACATTAATTTTCAAGGCGTTTATTAAATTGTGGAGGTGGGATCCCAGATAGATGCGACTTGTCGAGTCGGTTGATTTCTAGATTCGGCATCAGTATCTAAGCATTACCCCAAGCTTTGGGGGTAGAGCTTGTCCCACAACAAATATGGTCATCGATAATACTACTCAAACACCCAGGAAGAGGCGTTCAAGGATATAGGTTAGCCAACAACGAATTCGTGTGGAGGTAGTTTTATAATTGTATACCACTATTATGCTCCTCAAAATCTTCATAACCCATACAGCATTTGCTGATCAAGGGAAGAAGAAGTGAGGAAAGAAAAAGAAAAGAAAAACTAGCGCGAAAGTATGATCTTCACTGTGGTATATCCTGTCTTTGACTGATAAGAGAAGAAGGAGAGGGGGAAGGAGAAAATCGAAAGTGAGATCTCTCAGACTAAATTTAAATCATCTCTCAAGAAACGAAAATATTCGCCCGATGACGTTCGACGAGCTCTTCAAGCAATGTTTATACTCTCTTACTTTAATGGTAATATCAATAATAATCGCAAGTTTTCTCTACTGTTTTAGGTCTATCCTCGTGCTCTTGGCTTAAGATATAAAGTGTGACTTCGATCGCTGCACCACGAAACCTACCGAGATTCTAGTTCGCAAAAGATAGCTTGTAGCTGAAATCCCTTGTCAATCTGCTGTCGTCGCAAACTAGGAAGCAGATCATAATACTTTAGCCACTTGCCAAGGGTTCTGAGTGAGGATACTAAGAGTAGCCACTGTTTGCTGAACTGTGTTTATATGCAATGGCATCCTGATCATATATCGGATGCATTTCGGAGTCAGCTGTGCGCTTCAAAATTTACCGGGCGCACGACTTACCCTTCTTGATCATCACTTCCGTCCTCTGCCAACTATTCGATCGAAATGTCGCGGTTCAAGGGTGTTGAGGTGCTGTCGTTGGTTTTGGTTCCAGTCCCGGGAACGGAGGGAGAGCAAATATGTTGAATGGACGATCAGGAATGAGAACTCTGTCTATTAAAGAGGGCTCTAGAAGCTCTCTATATACATAAAATAGGTGGCAAATACAATGACCACGTAGTCGTCATTCAGTCAGTAATTGGTAATGGAAATAGGTAATGAGACATTCGATGAGACATACGAGGTAAGTAGCAGGGTATTGAGACATAGGGTTCTAGACTTGAAGACAGTAGTAAGATGGTGGTAAGGAAATCCGATCCAGTTCGACGGAGTATGCCTCGCGGAGCACGTATGTCGTGCCCACTCTCCACTGCAAATAACATGTGTCTTGTGTATTGATCTGCCTTGAATGTAAAACCCTCGATATGTTCTTGTATCATGGGCTCGCTGGGGTTTAGCGCCTTTGAGCGATTGGTTGAAATGCTAAATTAAGCTGATAGAATCTACCTTCTACTTCCTAATATCCTGAGAGCTGTGCGAATTCTGCGCACAGGTTTAGACCGACAACAATCCAAAAACTCCTTTCTTCTGTCGCTAAATACATTAGAACCGGCCGAACCTTCTAATTTCTGAATACAACTGTCTCTGTAGTGCATGAATACCTCCTGTAACACTAGTCCGTCCATCTCTTCCTCCCAAATATGCCGATAATCGTGTTTTAAAAGTCTCTGGTCCGAGCTATTGCACTGTATACCGTGTGAGAACATGGCGTCAAGACAATCTGGATATCTTAAAACTTACCCCTTGTATTTGGATGCGGCTTTAAGCCTATATACTCTCTCTGCATTTCTTCCATCTGCGCGGGCTCCCTTTCGCGCTCTTGCTCCCCTTTCTCCGCGCCTCGTGACCCTTGTCGCTCGACCGCCGGCGCTAACGGCGATGCGCTATATGGATTTCCAGGCCCGTGTATTGCAGCTATACGAGGTGGTGGCTGGGGGTGTTGTGGACCACGAGGAGGATAGAGAGGAATAGGCGGTGGGGCACCTGGTAATGGATGACGTTGGGCTGTAGGGGGAGGAATATTAGGATTTGGAGGCGGAGGAGGAGCGGGAGCAAGAGTAGGTGGCGGACCGGAACTTGGACGGGTGATTAATGTACGCGGATCCGGTAGTGGGTAAGCAGAACGGTAAACTGGCGGCGCTCTCTGATGCGTGTGTGCTGGCGTTGGGGCAGGTGCAAGGAGAGGCATCGGGTTCCTTGCACCACCTCCAGGCGGAAGGGCTGCGAGGCCACTTCCCGTTCCCATGGTTCCTGGAGCACTACTATACGCAGGGGTGATTGGACTACCCGTTGCGAATGCAACTGAGGATGGAGAACCAATTACTCTGGAATCTTTGATTGGGTGTCCGCTGGCCTTCATTTCGGCTATCTTCTTCTCTGCAGCTCGGGCTTTACGCTCAGCCCACCAGATTGTCATGCTTTGACTCCGCTTTTCGGATTTGACGCGCTGCTTACGCTTTTTGTCTGATGTGCTGCCAGCTGGAGTGGTCTGGTCTTCAACGTAACTTGTGCCATACTGTGAGAGCGGTGTTGTGGTAATAAACTGCTCGGCAGCAGCAGGTGTAGCCGATCCACTTGCTAAATCTGCTGCAGGAGTAGTAGCTGGTTGAGGGGCGGCTTGGAAAACTGTAGAGGTTGATGGCAATGTGGTAGGGTTCGGTAGAGAGGTTGGTGTAGTAGTTGGAGGCTCAAGTGCGAATTGGTTCTGTCCTTGACTCAGACTCTCCAGCGTTACCGGCGCAACCTTCGGGGTGCACCCAAAGGTCCCTTTCCTTGGACCCTTTTTGATTCCTGCATCGCTCCTCCTCTGCAGATTCTTACTCCCAGGCGGTCTACCTCTCCGCTTCGTCTGCGGTGCAGGACTACCTTCCTCTCCTGAACTCGTCACCGCGCTCTCGCCCCTCATTTCTCTAATACGTTGCGGTAGCAATTGGCTAGCCCCAGTCCTTGCTCTCTTGCTTCGTCCTTCCACCTCTGGAGTCTCAGAGCCCGCAACGCCGCTGATTCCTCGCTTCCTCGCGCCACCCCATCCAAAACGCTGAGGAGTTTCGGTTCCTGTTCCCGTTCCCGTTCCGGTGCCATCGAAACGCTGTACAGCGCGCCGTCTCCTTTTTCCAGGTTTACCTTCGTCCTCTTCCTCTTCGTCTTCACTAGGAGCGGCGGAACCGAGCATATCGCGGGCCCGGCGCTGGCGCAACTCACGGCCACCAACAAAGTCACGACCAAGGCGCTGTGCGAAAGGGTCTTGTGTTCCAGGCACCTTTTTCGGGTCATACGAGTAATTGTAGAGATCAGCTTCTTTCATATCCTCATGGACAGTGGGGTCGACCGGGATGCGGCCGCCCGTGCATGGTTTCTTTGGAGGATGAGCATGAGGTGCAGTCTGAGGATGATTAGCTACGTCCTAATCAATTGTATCTAGAAAAATATTGCGGGTGGAGAGTATCTATGAAGGATAAGAAAACCAATCACCTTCGCATCTAGGACTAAGTACTGGTCTTGCCATGCCCTAAGAGCACGTTGTGTATTCAATGCCAAGGCATACAGAGTATCAGTAGAACGGACATTAGGAGCGTATCTGGTAAGGGCAGCGATGAAAGCTTGAGGGTCCGTCATTGGTTTGAAACGGGTTTTGACGAGATAATCAGCGGCGTCATCACAATCAGATTCGGATGGTTCATTGTAATCAACAATAAATGGCAGTGGGAGATCCGCATCTGACAGCTCATCGTCGATGGGTTCTAATGGTAGTGGCGGCTCTACTTCAATGGGAGTCAAGCTTGAATCTTGAGGAGTTTGTATGCTGGGCTCTTTTGGTAATGAAGGCCCTGTCTGGGGGGTTGAATCGGCAATTGTAAATGAACTTTCTTGCTTCTTGAGATTTGGTACAGGTGGAGGTTTCCAAGGCTCAGGAGCTGGTTCAAAGTCCATGGGAACATCAGGGTCGGGATCGCTCTCTTGAGACTGCTCTGCATCCTTGCTGCTAGAATCCTTGGCGCTTCCGCTCGGTGAAGCGCGATTGGATAAAACTTCCTCATCAACATCTGTGAGAGGAAAAGTAGGTGCAGCAGTCCGCGTAGGTCGTTTCTTTCGTGGCGAGATGGATTTCATTCCTTTCCCTCGCCTGCCGACTCGCCGTCCTGATGCAGGGGTCACTAGTGGTGACTGGGAATTTTCGGCATCGTCGTCAGCAATATCATCCTTCGGAAATAATGGCGGGTTGGACCGTGTTCCAGATTTAACAGGAGAAGCCTGCGACTGGGGAATGCGCGGATTCTGTCCTAAATCTTCCAAAAACTCCTCGGTCAAGCCGGAAATGGTGAGAATCGGCTTCTTCCAGGATGCAGCAACTTGCTGCGGCGGTCCACCTCCACCTACGAAAATCTGAGAGTAGGTGGAAATATTTGACGACGAGCGCGTCATTTTACGAGTGATGCTCAAAGATCCATTATTCGCAGTGCCGTTGATGCTGGATTTTGGGGTGGGAGTATTTGCTTTCGAAGAGGCTGATTTGCCTCGTCCGCTTCGTGTCCGCATAGCAAGTCTCTCCGTGTTTAGTATGCCGAAGCACTCCTGAGCTTGATACCGCGATACTTTCGTAACGGATATCAATCCAGGAATAGGAGAAGCATACAAAATTACATGAGAGGATGGGCCTCAAAGGTTTAGCAAAGAAAGACGAAAATTGTCGATAATTGCGGTGAAGTCACGGTAGTTAGCGCAGAGCTGAATGGGCGATTAGAATAATACAACAATAAGAAGTAGAAGTTGGGATAGTGCAGCAGCCTGCAATGAACGAAGAGCAAGGAGAGTCAACTTGATCACTGAATTACCAAGGAGAAGAGACTCGATGGGGATGGCGTTGGGGAGTGTACGCGTGGTGATCTTTTGTCTGTCTGGCTTTTGATGCTCGACACTGAGCAAAAAAGAACCACGCCAAGAAAGAAGCTCCTAGCCAATCACGCCCCGCCTCCCTAGATTCGTCTTACGACGTTTAGACTTGTTTTAGCCACTGAGGTAGCGGCAGCGTAACGAGCTTCAACAATCCACCAAGCACAACAGCCAACACTCCGAGTCAACACACACATTTTGCTTTGAGGCTTCCCCACGAGCTCTCATATGCTGCTTTTATAATGGCTCCTAAAACTGTCGAGGAGCAGCTTGCCGAGCTCGAGTTTGAAGCAGAGGCAACAGCTCCTCCCCCGCCCAAGACATCATCCAAGGCCCCCAAGGCCTCACGGGGGAGCTCAGAGCAAGAGATAGATGCGCTGAAAGAGCTTGAGGAGCTCGAGGCGCTCGAGAAGTTTCAACATCCTGAGCCTGCTCGACCATCTAGCAGGCCGAACACCCCCAAGCTGTCGTCGTCTTCCACCACAAGCAGGAATCGATCACCAAGGAGAGCGGGTATAGCCACGCCATCCTCCACTAGCTCTGCCCGTACGAGTGAAGATAATGTTAAGCCGCATATGCCACGAAAATCTGGGGAAAGCACGAGGTCATTCCACCAGAGCTTCACCGCGACCGAGGAAGCTGCACAGCCAGGGAGAAATGCTCAGGTCGCGCCGGAACAAGAACCACCGAAGCAGCAGTCCGGAGGATGGTGGGGTGGTTTACTATCTACAGCCAGCGCAGCTGTCAAACAGGCAGAAGCAGCCGTCAAAGAAATTCAGAAAAACGAAGAAGCGCAGCGGTGGGCAGAGCAGGTCAAAGGCAATGTCGGAGCTCTTCGCGGGATTGGTACAGTTCTGTTTCCTATGACTACCCATCTCAAACATAGTGGCTGACTATTCTTGCTTCAACACAGGCGGCGAGCTCCGCTCCCGCGCCCTCCCAACCTTTACGAACATCCTCCACACACTCGCACCACCTATTTCCCAACATGAACGTCTTCAGATCCACATCACGCATGATCTCATCGGCTATCCCTCCCTTGACCCCATAATCCACCAAACTTTCTCAGGAGTAATGGCCCAGGTGGAAGGCGGAGATCTTCTTGTGATCCAAAGAGGTTCCGAGTCCACGCATCGTCGCGCTTCAGAAGCAGGCTTCACAGGCGGGTCAAGTGGTTGGAACGATGGCCCCTGGTGGCGACAAGCCGAAAAACGTGATTTGGGCGTAGTGAAAGGGCTTGTAGAAGGCACTAAACTGACGCGGGCGAGCGCAGAGGCATATGCAGCCGATTTCTTCGCCTTGCGAGGCGGTGTCGAAGAAGCTGCCAAGCACGCAACTCAGATTCTGAGCGAGAGCAACCCCGTGCGGAGTAGCGACATCTTCCTTGCACTGCAAGCTGTCAGCTATACTGCTCCAACTGATCTTTTTGGCGGCTCTGGTTCTTCCGTAGATGATGTCAAAACACATGGGGTGGAAGAACCAAAGGACGAAGACGAACTTGTTGCTTTCGCCGTCTACCTCTATGACCCTATCCACAGCCTCAGTTTCCGCACGCTCACTCAAGCATTTCCGCTCAAGTGGGTAGAGTGGCTTGATGCATCTGCTCCCGCAAGTTCTGGAGCCGACGGTCAGCAGCAACTACCGGAGGAGATTCTGGAGATTATTCAAAGCGGAGGCGTTGACCCAAGGGAGTGGGTTGCCGAATGGATGGAGGATGTTATCAGCTTGGGAGTGGGCGTTGTCGCGCAGAGATACGTAGCTAGGAGAATGGGTGTAGGAGAAGGTGGGATTGGGAGGGGTAAAGCAAGGGAGATGATCGTAGAGGCTGGAGGTGGGGAAGCTGCTAGAGCGGGCATCATCTGAGTCTCGTTTTCCGCTTTTTGAATTAGCTGTCAATGTGCTTTGCTTGTTCTGCGTTCGGAGGAGACGTTTTATCATGTATGAGGACTAGGCGTTGCACAGGGCCTGTACTACCTAGTAGCTATCTTCAGGTCGCAGTTGAATTAATGGACGAAGCTTAATCGAGAGGTTGAGATTATCCCAAGCAGTTACGCAGTCTCTACGCCACGCAAATGCTCATTCCAAACGCCAACATATGCCTATTCCCCACCCACAATTCTAGTGGTATCACCCCTGAACTATCGTTACATATTTCTTCTCGGCACAGTCTTCTCAAGTCCACGTTTGTCATTTCCTCGTCTATGCCTCTTTCATATCTCTCCACTATTTCCCTTTCCTCTTCTCACCTCCAATCCTCCCCTGCTTTTTTCCGCCTTTGAGCAGTTCCAAATGTCCCGCTTTTTCTGCTAGGTTCTTTTCTGTCATGGCTGTGAGACCGGAAGAGTGCTTCTTCATGATCTTTTGCTGTTGGATGAGTTTGGGTTTTTTGGGCTTTATGACGCGGGCACCGCGTTTGGGGCCGAGTGCTGACGGCCTATGAGAGGAAGAGTTAGTGATATGCCTGGTCGGGTGAAGCATTTTGAGTGAACAGTAGGAATAGGTACGAAGAGCGTTTCACTAACTTCTTGGAGTTTGTGGGTTTGTGCGCTTTTTTTACCGCACCTTGTGCCATTGCCGTAGTATTGGCTCAGGCTCCAGAGCAAGAGAGAAAGGGGGAGACGTTATACAGCAAATGCCGTGCCAAGAACAGCTAGTCTTGAAGTTTTACCGGGTAAGCAGGGCCTCGATTCGCACAAACGGCCGAAAAAGTCCGCGGTGCTTGGCAAGGTTTGTGGAATGTGGGGAACTATATTTTAGCCGTGAAACGGTCCCTCTCGCTCCCGTCTCTTCATCAACCCGCATTCAAACGACTACCGAGTAAACGAGCTCCAATACTATGCACTACGAGCGACTTTGCATTGCACCGGAACGGCTTGCATTTCCTCCACCCGCTCAAGAGAGGTATAAATATTAACCTAAATGGGGCTTGATCATCTATCGTGATTGGATTTCTTGGGAGGCGATGGTCCCTTGCACGATAGTCCTAGGATCTAGATGAAAGATCGTGGTCTATTTCAATTTATCCATCAAATATACCGGGGATCACCGCCAGCATGTGCATGCAAGATGAGGTTTGTCCGCTCAGCGTTCCTGGCTCAACGGCCTTCCCTGTGGAGAGACGACCAGGGCGCCAGAGGAAGGCCAAACGGGAATTGCCCTGGAATATATGTCTGAGGTAATGATTTATACTCTGTGTTCCTAATTCCTTTTTATCCGGGCTTCGGTTCTCTGTATTACTGGCGCTCGCGATAGTTCTCTCCTAAAATGAAGCTTTCAGATTCGGTTTTTTTGGTCCTCATTTTCCTCCTGACTTTTCTGCGTCTTGCACGTGCGTTAGGCCACAATGCAACCATCAGCTTCAATGATGCACCAGGCCGTTTAGAACTAGCAACTCGTTATACGTCTGTCCAGCTCATTCTCGACGCAGCCGACTGGCCCGGTGTCCTACGTGTTGCCAATGATCTCGCAGTAGATTTTAGTCAAGTAACATGTGTCAATGGCTGTGTCGGTTACCAATGGCGCACATACTTCACCGTTGGATGCCTCGATGATCTTCGATATCACTTGCAAGCCGAATTTGGATGTCCCCGGAGCCAAAGCAAAGCCAGAAGGAGGTATAACCATTGCTGGAATATTAGGGAAATCCGCAATCATAAACGGATTGGTAAAGCAAGGCAGGATAGATGTGGGAGGCATCAAGGGACAATGGGAAGCTTTCAAAAGTCAAATTGTTAGGAGCCCAATGCATGGAGTCGATCAAGCTTTGGTGATTGCAGGTATTACTTTCCTGAAGCAAACGCACTTCAAGTTTCTGGAATATAAAGTATTTAAGAAAAGATACCCATTAATTATTCTCTAGGAAGTGACAAGCGCGGCACGATCTATGGCTCATACGACATCTCCGAACAAATTGGGGTCTCGCCATGATACTACTGGGCCGACGTGCCTCCGAAAAGTCATGATATCATTTGTGCCTTTCGAACCACCAAGGCACAAGCATCACCCTCTGTTAAATATCGTGGTATTTTCCTCAGTGATGAAGCCCCAGCTCTGACCGGTTTCATCAATGCGAAATACACCGCAGGAAAATATGGTCCAGGCTTCAACGCTAATTTCTCCTCTACCGTTTTCGAGTTATTGAGGTTAAGAGCAAACTATCTGTGACCTGCGCAATGGAACAGTATTTTTAACGTCGACAACGCCCGTAGTCAACCCCTAGCAGACGAATATGGTATTGTGATGGGTACGAATCATATAGAGCCTATGATGCGTGCAACAAAGGAATGGAACACTTTTGGCCACGGTCCCTGGCAATGGTACCTCAGTAATGCATCCATTTATCCATTATTTGTGGAAGGCGCACAGCGCGCCAAACCCTATGAAGGCGTCATGACAATGGGAATGAGTGGATCTGGTGATACCGCTATGAGCGCTAGAATCGGGACCGATATGCTAGAGAATATTGTGCAGATGCAAAGGCAGATTTTGGTAGACGTATATGGGAATGCAACTGTGCTGCAGATGTGGTGTTTATATAGGGAGGTTCAAAGCTATTACGAGGCGGGCATGAGGGTCTTAGACGATATTACTTTACTGTGGACAGAAGACAGCCGGAGGAATATTAGAAGGCCACCCACACCAAGCGAGACTAATGATTAGGTGGTGCCGGAGTGTATTATGTGAGTATTGTCAAAATAGAACCACGAAGTGTGCCCAGATTGACTATGCCGATTATCAGCATTTCGATTACGTTGGAGATACTCGCGATTATAAATGGGTAGGCAAAAGTCCCCAAATTCCTAAGAGCCGATATTGACTATGTAGATCAATACCAAAGATCCACGAAGGGTCTGATTTATGGGATAATTGTTACAGCCTATACGAGCTCTGGCGTCTCCCCCCCGTTGCGCAACGCGGTACACACGCAATTTCGCTTTCTAGCACACTAGAGAACTTTAAGTTTAACTCTCACAATTAAGCTTAAAAATTAAAGACTTTACCTTTCTTGTAAGTGCACATACCTTGCTTAGGAGTGCACAGCCTTTTTCGTAAGGCACAGTATCTACGCTGGATGGTGCACTTGACTAACGTAGCTTTTGGAGTTTTGACGGTTGGGGGTTTTTTGACGGTTTTACTACCGCTTGCCTGTTTAAGCTTAGCGACTCATACTGCCGCTTCAAGAATCAAAACATCGAATTCCTCAATACTTGATCCATATTTAAGAAATTTACCATCAACGCCACTATGCCCCGCTGGAGTCGCGAACCTAATACGGACCAAAGGATTGAGTTAGCAATTACTGGCTTCAAGAATGGCCTCTATAAAAGCCGGGGAGATGCTGCAAAGTCTCACGGCGTTGGCCCAAATACATTGCGTAGGCGACTCAACGGCAAACATAAATCTCACAAAGTCGCGCATACTCAACAGCAGTGACTAC
>Ga0307507_10000344_pt1 | contig 94513 bp, 75 predicted proteins | sample 7_EM_MG_FD_207223 | JGI IMG/M metagenome (GOLD analysis project Ga0307507, IMG submission 207223) | Populus trichocarpa ectomycorrhiza microbial communities from riparian zone in the Pacific Northwest, United States - 7_EM | ecosystem: Host-associated > Plants > Roots > Unclassified | place...
TACCCTAGTTATGACCGTTTGGAACTTTTGTTAGTTGTTTACCACCAAATTAGCATTTCGGCTAGTTTTGATTTTCCAAACGGTCATAACTAGGGTAGCGGTCAAAACCCCGTTAACCACGTTATCGATAAGCCGCATTTCTCATCAATTCCGCGGCGCTTCCCTCTTCACCGCCTAGAGCCGCATCTTTTCTTTTTGTCCCTCCATAGACTTCTCCACAACTACTATCCCTGGCTTTAACTTCTACCACTTTCGCCCGCCTTGCGCACCACGATCTCTGCATCCTCTAAACCTATCAAATCCACACACTCTCATCCCATACACGCGCCACCTTTAGATATCCAAAATGTCGTCCTACCAACCACCCTCGCAGTCCCAATCTGCCAGTACCGGTGGCGCTAACATGACCACTACGGGCAGCTCCACCTACGAAGACAAGGGCCGTTTCGTCGAGTACACATGCGGCGACTGCGATTCACCTGTGTCGCTGAAGCGTGGCGAGCCTATCCGTTGCAGGACCTGTGGACACCGCGTTTTGTACAAGCAGAGGACCAATAGGTGAGTTGGATCGATTTTTTTGCGCCTGGAGAGAATCACGTTCAAGGGGACGTAGCACATTGAGGGTATCTTGGGGAGTGTGATGCGGGATGAGAGGAGTCGGAGTTGTACTACGAGATGTACGCGTGCTAATCGTGCCGATGTATAGGATGGTGCAGTTCGAGGCGCGGTGAGGGGTTTGATCGCATTGTGCGTGGAAGTTGATGCAATGAACTACACGAGACGCACGACTCAAACCAGGAATCTATCAGACTGAAGTTAATGGCAACTGTTGAGCGTGGCGTTCGGGGCACCAGGATTCGAAGTCGACTTCCTACTTTAGTACAAAGCAGCCCTTGTGGGGAAATTGAAAGCATTAATCGATATGCTGTTACGTTGGCTAGGTACTATATGTTTGTGCCGCATTGACAAAGTCCTGTAGCGAGGAGCAATTATCTCATCTTCTCACTGTAGATAGAATGAAGTCCTATGCCGTCCAACGTATCAGCCCTCTCATTATCGTCCCACCTATGATTGAATTTATGATCTCTAAACATGTATCCCATTCCATGAGCGCAAATTCCCATCGCTGCCACAAACCTAGCCCTTTACACCAAAGCACATTCATCACGCTACAGCACCACATGCAACCCAATAGCCAATGTGCTACAGCTACCAGTACACCAGTTACGAGAAGTAAAGATTCTGGGTAGGAAGCAGAAAATGGGGCAGAATAAGAACAAAGTTTGGAAGGCTCGGTGAGCGGTCTCAGAAGCAAACAGATACCGGAGTAAATGCTTGCAAGCCAAAGATGCAATCCATATTCGCCAAAGCCATACGAGTGAATATCCTTCCGACTAAAGAGCATCGTGGAAACGAAGGAACTCCAATGCCCAAAATGATATCTTCGTCCTTCACGTTAGGTCATGCATATACCCACTTTTTTGCTTGGGACCCCTTCTTTTGATGAGGATGACTGTAATAAAGGTGTAGTACGTATACGGCTATACATCTAAGACCCCCTGAAGGCATCGAATCGCTTGTAGGTGTACCCGATGAACGGAAGACTCATCTCAGCAGCAAGATCTTCTCCTGCCTGCGCGGTCTGGGCACGAAGAACGGCGCTGTTGTCATTCTGGTCGATCTCGTCGATCGGGAAGTACTGCGTATCAACATTCGACTGCAGCTTGGGCTCGAACGGAGCACGGATACGGCGCAGACCGTCCCATTGAACCCCGCGGAAGAAGGGGTGCTGCTTGATCTCATGGGCACCGCCGATACGGCCAAGACGGTTCTCGGCATCGCAGATGAGGCTTGATGCTTGTTAGACTCCGAGTACGAGGGGCAATTGGATATGGATGGAAGAGGAATAAAGGAAATCGGTCAGGCCATACCGTTTAATGAAATCCTCGGCCTCGGGACCGAGCTGTTGGTCCGGCGGGAAGTGCAGGTTCCGCGGCCAATCCACAATCTTCCGGTACGTGTCGTGCGGCTCCTCGGCGCAGAATGGTGGCCAGCCGATCAGACACTCGAACATGATGGTTCCAACTGACCACCAATCACAACCAAAGTCGTAGCCTTGTCCACTGAAGATCTCTGGCGCTATATAATCCGGCGTGCCTACAGTCGAATAGGCAAGCTGTCGACGGGACTTTCGCCAGGTATTGATCTGCGTTCGGTTGCTGACCGTCAACTGAATCTGATCCAGATTCATCGAGTTACGGTTGTCTCTCGATGATTTATGAGGCCCCCCAGCAAGAAGCTTCTTGTAATATGATGCCTCGTGTTCCTTATGGAAGCCGGTAGAAAGCCCAAAATCCGTTAGCTTGATGTGACCACCGCGGTCTAGTAGAATATTATCCGGTTTAATATCACTACCTTTGCATTAGCGAATTTCCAATAAGACACTACTTCATTCAGAGACCAATTGTCTTGTGATGCTTACCGATGTATAAAGCCAAGCTTGTGGACTGCCTCGATAGCCAAGGTGATCTCAGCCATGTAGAAACGCGTAATATCCTCAGTGAAGATCTCATACTTTATAAGCATCGTCATGAGATCACCTCCTGGCAGGAACTCCATCAACATGTACAAAAACGTATTGTCCTGGAAAGTGGTGTGCAGCTTGACAACCCAAGGACTATCAGATTCTGCAAGTATATCACGTTCTGACCGGACGTGAGCCAGCTGATCTTTTTTAAACTATTGAAGTTAGCCACGGTGCTTTCAAGTATGCTCTTGCTATTTATCCGTACCATTTCTGATTTCACTAGTGACTTAAGCGCATAAATTTTACCATCATTCTTCCTTTGGACGAGTTTGACCTCGCCAAAGGCACCCTTGCCAATGATCTTCAGAGTTGCAAAGTTCTCAGGCTTTTCCTTGGTTCGAAGGAAACGAAGATATTCAGCCTCTGCTCTACGCATGTTGTTCTCCTTCTGCGCTTTACGGGATTCTGAGATGGAAGGTTCCTTCATGATTGTATCTAACTCAAGTGCTCTGTTTTAAAATTAGTTTTTATCTGAAGAGGCAGCATAGAAATAAACTCACCTCTGGTTGCGGTCACGGGCCCGCTGTACACTATCCTTAAAAAAAGTGCCGACTAGTCCCACAGATACCTTTGCCTGTCTCAATAGATTATCTGAATATTTTTCTGGACTTTTTGATGGCGGTTCATCGTCATTGAGTGATGGCTGCCGAATTGTGGGCATAGGGGCATTTAGGTAGCTGCCGTACTGTTGTCCAGTAGCCCCAGCGGTTCTTGGTCGCTGGCTTGGAGACGGTTGGCGACCATAAGGACTCCCAGAACGACCGCCGAGATTCTGGTGGGAGAATTGATGAACTAAACCATTGGTCCCGTCGTTATATCCTTGTGAGCGATAGGCGGCTCCAGGTGCTTGAGGATGGCCCTGCTGTTGTTGATATTGGGATTGATAGGGGTTGCCCATGAAGTATCCTGCACCATAACCATTGTTCGTTTGTTGAGTGCCCCAGACTTCTTGCTGGCCAGCCTGGTTCGGGAAGACTGGTTGAGGGAAAGTGGATGGGGTGGTAGGAAAGGCACGACCAGCGTCTGCAGCGAAGTTATTATTTCGATCGCTGAAGCCAAAATTCAGGTGGAGGCGGTTCTGGGGATTGTTCGAGTTCATCGTGGGTAGTGGTGACTATTGAAGATCCCAGGCGGTGATCGCTGAGACTATCTCGTATTTCGCTCTCGTTATGCTCTAGGAAAAATAGGTAAGGGTATCGGTCGTCCTTTTTGGGGAGGGTTCCTGAGTGTGGCTGCACAGAATTCTTGTTGGACAAAAAGCAAGGTCGCTGAAGTAGCAAGGGATGGAGTTCAATGGTTGCCCCAGAGGTGCTTTAACACACGGGGGTGTCGTCCAGCGCGTAGTGGAAAGGAAAAGTCGAGGGGTGCTCAGTCAAGGGAGGTCAAACGGCCAGCGGGAGGTCGCTAGCGTCGTGTTGACCCTGCTCTTCTCGGCACAGCCCAAGGAGAGGTAATGATTGGTGGGGAGAGCAGTCGGTGAATGGGAAGGGCTCTTGAGCCTCACGGGCGGGAGATGGGAGTTCACAGAGCTTCAGGACCTAGAGGACTGAGAAGCACGCACTCTCTGAGTTTCGTGCCGATGCTATCGATACGGAGCAATGTGCGAACCAGTCCTCCTTTCGCCCAAGGGAGACACGCGGTGCACGGAGACGGAGGGTGGCCAGCGTAGACAGGCATGGACAGGCGTGGGCCATGAGGGATAGCCCATGAACAGGGCCAACTAGGAACATGCTAGGAGCAAAAACAGCCTTCGTCTCGATGCAGCAACGTTGCATGTTTCGAGCTTGAATCGACGTCGCTGGTGATAGGTCCCGTCATCGCGAGCGCCATGCAACAGAAGCCTCAGTCGCCCCAGCAGCCTCCCAGCACACGTCACACAAATCCCAGTGGTGCGCCGAGTGTTACCGCCACGATGCACGCCCGCGTGTGACTGTCGGACAGGCGCAATCGGTGCATCTAGACGCAACATCGGCGGGAGGCTCTCCGCATCTCTCGCCTTATCAGCCCGCGATAAAGGGTGATCACAAGGCGGGGATGTCCACCTCCCGATCCTGACAATGCCTTCAATTGAACCCAATTTGTTTCACAACGCCGCCTTGCAACCAGAGACACTAGTCTCAAACGAGACCTATGTGACTGAGGACGCAGAGATCCGTCCCAGGAGCTACGGGGCTCGGCCCGGACATAAAGCCTGCAAGTAAGACGCACAGCGTGATACAAGAGCACTGCTTCCATTCGACATCCAACATTAGATCATTAATAATACAGGGTTGAGCGAACGACGAAAGACGAAAGAGGGCATCCAGCCCGTATGCCAATAAGTCCCGCCGTGGCTGAAGCTCCTAAAAAGAAAGGGTATATAGCTCTGCGAACACAGTCCTAATGCAAATAGCATTCAAGTGTCTTAGACAACCAAAAAAGAAACAATAGCGTTAGTTAGCGCTGCGATAGATGATTACCCGAGGTGATGGGACTCCTGCCCTCTCCAATCAACCGGAGTGAACTCCATAATGCACCCAACCGGTGCTCCCGTGTAAATGCTCGCCTACACAAACGCCGTATGCCCGCCACCTCCGTGCTATAAAAGGCAAATGCTTCAAGGTATCTAAGGCGGCATGTGAAGAATAATTAAGTCGACTGATAGAAAGTAAGATCAGTCGGTCGGAGGTCTCCAGAAGTGGAAATACTTCGGACAATTAAGACATTAGACCCTTGACCTTTTCCCGTTCTGCAATGATATCGGCCTGTAGCTTCCTCGTTTGTCTCATGGCTTCGTCTCTGTAATTGGTATCCGTCAGTACCATATCCTATATCTCTAGAATGGGGGATTGCAATCCAATTTACCTTTCAGTCTGTAGTTCTGCGACCTCAATCTGTGCAAGGTTCATCCTGCTAACTACTTCCTCCATTTCTCGATCCGCCTCCGACAAAGCCTTCTCTAGATCCTCGACGCGCTTCTCCAGCAGCTCCGTCCTTGTGGCCTCAGCCATTGTCATGCCAGGACCACTAGTTGTGTTGTCTAGACGCGGGGACCTAACCGCAAATAGTGGTGACAAAGGGGCTGTTGATGAAAACTTCGTTGGAGTCAATAGACCTGGCTTGGCTCGTCGTAGCTGATTGTTGTGGCTCTCCTTCAGAAAACGAACCTCCTCTTCGTGTTTAGACACAGCTTCTTCAGATGACTGCTGAGCACTCATCACTCTATCCTCGGCAGCTTTAAGTTTACGCTCTAGCTCCACAATCTGCCCTGCGGACCTCTCTTGTTCCTTCTCGCCACGAGCAATAGCATCGGCCAAACGTTGTCGAAGAGTCTTGTTGGACTGTAGCTGCTGCTGAACCTTGGCTGCCAGCTCATCCATACGAGTGGCTGATGCATAGAGTTCAGCAGACAAGCTCTGCTCCTTTCCTAGATGCTCGATCTCCGATTTTTGCAAAGCTCTGGCCTTCTCGCGGTATTCCACTGCCTCCTTCCGAGCAATGTCTCGTTCAGCTTCGGCATCAGAAATGCTCTGCTTTAGCAACGCCATGATCCTTTCAGCTTCGGCGCCAGCGGCGCCTAGAGAATCTTCTGATTCCATCTCTTTTATCTGTGCTAGAGATAGTGCATGGGTAGTCCGTAGCTCTTTGTAGGCTTTGTCCAAAGATACCGGCGCGGATGTGTCCTCGATGCGAATTTCAACAGCAGACCCCTTCCGCTCTGGTAAAAAGATGTCGTGCTCCTGGAGAAGCTCGCGAAGCGAGCTCGTCTCCTGTTCCGCACGATCCAGATCCATTCTCAGACCACTCAAGCCCTTTTCGCATTGCCACTTCTGTTCGAGAGCCTCGTCAGCACGACGTCTTAGATGGTTCACCTCCTCCCTTAAATGGGAGACTTCTGAGTGGAAGGCTGTACGACGCGGTGTGAGGTTGAGGGCATTGTCTCTTTCAACTTCCAAAGTCCGAATTCTTTTCTCATATTCTTTCGTTTGGTGCTCCTGTCTATGTAGCAAACTCTTTAAAGCACGATGCAGAGCATCTCGCTGCTCTTCAATATCCTTTACGCGGTCTTGGAATGAGGAGTCTCGAGGCGATTCGGCTCCCCGGTCTTTCACCGAGTTTGATCTAGACAGCGAACCTCTCTTTAATGCAGAACTTCGAGCAAGAGAATTAGATCTAGTAAGCCCTACACGGGGCGAGGTTACCGGAGATGGAGGCTCTACTTCTTCTACGATAGACTTGAAGCGGGTTTGTTGTTGAGCGAGTTCCAGTTGCATCCTCCGGGCATTGGCCAAGGTTTGATTCTCATTTCGAAGAGACTGAATCTCTTGTTGCATGCGTGTGCTTTCGTATATCAGTGTCTGCACCTCCGCTGCTTCAGCCTCCAGACCCTCCACTCGAGCTCGTAATTGTGGGACGATTTCGTCTCGGAGGTTGTCCCTCTCATTCCGATGTTGCTCTAGATCTTGACGGAGGGCCGTCAATAAGTCTTCAAAATTTTCTTTTACCTGCCGCTCCTCAGCAAGTCGCCTTCGGGCGTCTTCAAGGGAGCCTTCTAGCTTCCGTACCCGCCCACTGCTATCGGAGGGATTTTCCATCGAGCCTTGATTGTGTATACGTTCTTCAAGTGTTTGAACCTGTGCTTCAAGGTCTCTTCGCCTTCTAAGCTCTTCCTGAATTCTCTGGGCCATATCGACTTTCAGCTGTGCCCTTTCCTGCTCTGCCTTTCTTCGTAATCTTTCCACATCTTCTAATTTGGTTTCGCTATCCCCAACTGGAAATCGTACAGAACTTGCACCAGAGTCTGAATAGTAATCGCTGGTTCTTCGATTGCCTTCAGAAGCCAGCGTATTACTCTCGGACTTCCACCGTTCCATCTCATCTTCGAGTTCCATCTCTCGCCGTATCGAGCTCGCGAGTTCCGAACTCACTTCTCGAAGCTCTCGCTCAAGCTCTTCCACATGTGCATTCATTGCTGGTGATGAGGAAAGAAGGGGAGTTCCTGGAACATTAAAATAAGATGATTGGGCGATTGAGTTCGCTATAGGAATATCGAGGACATCAGGGGTAGATCTTGCCGCCTGAGGTGATCCATCTAAGGAATGTTTGGGGAACATCGGAGAATGTGCTGGTGATAGAGATCGCTCCGAGAAGGTTGTAGTGGGTGAATCCGCACCGCTCTGTTGGCTTGATGTTTTCCAGCCAAAGAAGGAGGTGAGTTTTGCACCGGGTGACTTGGATTGTCTTGAAGCGTGTTGAGAATCTGGAGACGGCGAGTATTCGTCGTCTAAGAAATTCCCAGTGACACCATCCAATTGTAGTGTGAGACTTGGTTGGCGTGCAGCTGTGTTGTACGAGGTCATGTTGGGCATTGTCGGCGAACGGATATGTGTTGCTTTAGATGCGGAAGATTCTTCTACTTCAGGCGTAGATTGTCGGACAGTATAGTAACTACTTGTGGCGCGATCATGCCGCGGCCGCTGTAGGCTCTGGGTGCTCAATTGAGAGGTATTATACGAGGGACGGATGTAGGGGTCTACTCGTGGTTGGAGAGAATCGTCAGGTACATTAGATCTTAGGGGTGTCTGTTCATGAGGGTGTCTACGAAACGCTGTATTAGCAATAGGGAATGGCATGGGCCATCTATGAAGGATACAACTCACCTATCCAAATCTCTAGGTACGAAATCTTCTTGGATACTGCTCGGTGGCGGAGAAAGTATTGGTTCAAGGCGAGGTAACCCTTGGGGTGGAGAGCTGTCGATGGAGTAGGACCGTTGTATAAAACCTCTATCTCCAACAAGCTTTGGACTCCCGCTGTATTCAGCCAAAGAGAACCTTGAAGCTATTGGTGAAGCATTCGCAGGCAAGGGTTTTCGGCGCACAGGGGAGGGTATGGGGATGGAGGAGGTTTGCGCTCGAAAGGCAGCGAACGACTGGACAGCAATGTTCGCCAGAGATGACGGTTTCTGACGTGAGTTGAGGACTCCGTATGAAGGGTTTCCGGAAGAGCCTTCACGGGCCTGCGAGGGAGGTCTCTGAGGTTGCATTATTCGTTACGGCCTGGTGATAGACATGGTCTTGCACAAATTCGGTGAACAACAGCTGGTGTCTCCTGGCGTGCCCCAAAGGCGTGGAGGTAGGCTCGAAAAAGGGGAGGCTTGAAGGCGTTGAACCGAGCCAAGCGCATGAGCGAAATGCGAGGAGCGCTGCGCGGTCTTCTCGTCCAGATCGGAGCGATGCGCGTGGACGCGCCTCGAGGCGCTTGTGCAACTGCGGATTGCGTTTGGATGCTCGTTCACGGATGAGGTGTGGAGAGGCTTGACCGGTTTGAAGGCCCTGGCTCTGCTAATATGCAGGTACAGCACTGACACAGCGAATAAGGCGCTCGGGGCGTCAACCGTTTCTCTTGGGCACACACACAAATGCCGGTTCATGGGGTGAAGAGGCTTCTGGCAGGGATGCGCACGGCCTGATGGTTAAATGTCCTCCGTACACAGAAAAACTTGCCGAATTTGTTGATAGGATCGCACCTGCGCAGATAATCACGGCTGAGGCGGACATGTTACTGTGCGCTTTAAGGGGTCCCTGGCCTGCCTGTTAGGGAGAGTTAAAGTGCAGCTGTCCAAATGTCATTGCCCATTCAACCGGTACTGAAACGACAGTTAGGCAGGCTTTGCTATGCAAGCGCCAGCTTGTTTCTACTATTGAGCAGCTGACAAAATGCATAGGGTCATAAAATCCGGCATGTTCGGGCTATGCTAAATTATACTAAACGCTAGAAAATCCAATAGAGACGGGATGTCGCGGTGCTCCACCATGCGGGTATGCAGCCAGGCGGTCAAACGCAAAAGTGTTTGGATTGCGCAAGAAATACTCCCCGTAGCCGCCGTTTGGGGGGAAGGCTGCAATGCCCGAGTCAGATTTGTCCGAAACGTTTGGAGCGCGCCAAAGTGTCTAAGATCAGAATCCAAAAACGCGAGAGAGAGAGAGCGCAATTCTGGGTCGAAGAACGTCATGGATTGTGCAGGCTAATATGATATGGAAGAAGAAAAGGGGCCTCTCAGTCCAGCCACAAAAAGCAACTACTACAGCGATCGCTGCCGACTGAAGATACACCAATTTCCACGTATGCCTCCCGGATCAACTTTGTAGCGACCTTCCGTGCCTTGTGCCTGCGTGCTTCACAAGCACCAAAACTCCGTAGCATCGTCAGGTTTCAGCCAAGAGCATTTTATGCTATTCGGACACACACACACACCATATACAGCGAAACCGACCATCCCAACTCAGTCATAAACCCTCCGACTCTGTAGCATCCATGTCATTCCACTCACCGCGCCAGTCCCAGACGCAGTTCCAGTACAACCCCTCTACCCCTCCACCACCCCCGCCAAAGCCCTCAGCCCACTCTAGTCGTCGAGGGACCCCGCTAGCAGGGCCTCCTCTACCTCCTCCACCAGGCCAAACACCCCAGCCGCTTCATGACCACCCGCATGCTCCAACACAATTCCATCCCCAAGACCAACCTCAGCTAGACCAAGGCCGATTCAATTCTGTACACCCGTCGGAGGATGGCTGGCTTCCTGCGATTCTGAAAGACAAGACGTACGTCATTCCGAGCACGCACGAACTTCAATGCTTAGTCCGTTTCTAGAACCATCGACCTGCACCATGTGTTACAAAACTCGGACCTCCAACATGCCATAATCCACAATCCTCAAACCACGCATCCGTCACTACCCGCCTCCACCGCACCATTGCAGAGCCTTCTTGCTGCCAACCTCGCGCTAGCAGACTCGCTCAAAGCCTTGGAATCCCACCTCCAACATCAGCGTCAAAGCACACAATCACGTCTACTCTCGCTCCGAGCATTGGAGGGGCAGTGGCGGGCTAAGCAGGCGGAACAGGATGCTGCGCTGCGGGACTTCAGCCCACCAGCGCTATACCAGCGCTTGAGTGCTGCTGTGGGCGAGCAGGAGGCTCTATGTCGAGGCCTCGAGGAGAGTTTCTTAGAGGGCGAAGGCGCCGGAAGCGAGGCGGTTGCTAGTGAGAGAGAAGTCGCAGAATTCGTGAGAAGGCTAAGGGAAGGACGAAAGGTCGCGTATCTGAGGACTGAGAGGAAAGAAAGGTGGGATGAGGGAAGAGTAGGTGGCTGGAGATAGACAACGATCGGCTCAGTCTTTAAAAGTACATCATAAGCTATGCGTGAAATACCAATAACGAAAAGAAGCAAAAAGTATGTATACATCCTGCGACACCACCCAGGCGCCTCTATTCCGCTCACCACAACCAATAGACATCTGCTACGACTCCGCCCACTATCGTCCCTCTACAAGTACTGGGTTGTTCCTCTAGAAAAGGACAAAGCAAATTCCAAGCGTTATATCATCTGAATATGAAGATATAGTAAGGATAAATACGTTTGAGTCTTTATAGTACGATATTTGCTCTACATTTCTCTTGGAACTCGTGAACTAGTAGCTTCGCATAGTATGCAATTCTACATCTACTTCCAAGCTTGGTTATACTAGAACACATATGAGGTTAGATAAATGATTCCTATCTCTATTTATGATAGCGAATTATTGATATATCTTCTTCCTTGACAATAACCCAGGGCGCAAAGAGCAGTCCGTTTGGTCATTGCTACCCGATCCGCATATGGACTTCTGAAGCGCCCAAGAACCAAACGTAAAATGATGTTTCATACTGTTACCTCAAATAGACAGAGATCCTTGAGAACTATTTTTGGGACCTTTTCTAGGCTAAACTCGGAAACTCTTCAATTAATCCCAAATCGACCGAACGAAGAGCCTAGTGCATATGAGAAAAGGAGATGTCATGAGGAGTGGAAAATCACTAAAACCCACAGGTTTGTGATTGGGCTCAAAAGCGTTGACAAATAGTCTGGCGGCTAGCCCAATATCAAAGTCCAAGTGTGGCAGTGCTTCAAGATTTAATACAAAGCGGCACTACTCCTGCCGTGGTATAAATGTAGATAAACCGCAGTGGAGTTAAAGAGAAAAGGCATGAAAGATTTTAATTCTGCGTGAAACACTACTAATAGCCCAAATATGTATCACCAACTTAGAATACTGCTGGTTCATACAAACAGAAACCTGTGGCGTTGATACCTGATGGTTGGATCGAAACAATCACAACCTACGCCAGCAGAAACATGAGACGAGTCTGTATTTGGCTTTGTAGCATGATAGATGAGGCATGCAAGGTAGGTCGAAGATAATCTGCGGCTATAAAACCTAGACGATCTACTGTTATATTTTCATTATGCATTAAAATGGTTATCTATCTCAAAGGTAGAACGAACCGCCTCTTAATTAAATGAAAATATTAGGGTCGAGCACAAGCAGTTTTAATAATCGGATACCGAATGTAAAGGCCTCCTGGTCTCTGCCATCGAATTTATTGTCTGCGCATTTGAACTGATTACTTTATTCAGCTTAACTAATCACTGTAGCACCGCTTGACCAAGATCTTGTCAACAGAAGTACATCGAATTTCATCGAGCTTGAATGCTGGTGAAAGATATAACTAGGCTCTTTGGCAGCAATGGTTCGGGAACTAAGCCACAAGTGGAAATGGTAGAGAGAATCCATGGCGAACAAATTGATTATCGGACGAGAATTTTAGAGTTAATAATGTGTTGAAGTCCAACTGGTTGGCATATAAGAAAACACAATTAGTTATGGAAGAGTAATGATGTTTTTACGAATAGTACCTTGCAATTTCCTCTCGGTAATCTCAAAGCCCTACAAGGGGGTAACATGAACGGGTCAGACGGCCCCCCCTGTCAAAAACCGTGCGCAATAGGGGGTATATGCACCCGATACAGCTCCATACGATTTCTATGTACACCACCTCTTTACATCTCGTTGTAAGTGCTTATTGATCTTGGCGACTAAACTACCTATTTTAGGCATAATCCTATACAGAAAGGGTATAAATCCGCGCTGTTGATCGGCACGATCGGCACGCACTTACAACGAGATGCGCCGGGGTGGTGTACAGTTACCACTTTGTATGGCCTCCATTCGCAAGAATTACAGCCTCACAGCGCTCGTGCATCTGATTTATGTACTTTTTAAAGTCGTCTACCTGCAGCCTTTCCCATTCCTCCTCAATATACTGCCGTACTTCCTCATCCGTCTTAGGAAATCGTTTACCCACCCGATACTTCAAGAGCCGCCAGACGTTCTCAATTGGATTTAAATCAGGCGAATTAGCAGGCCATTTCATCCTCCATAGGTCGTTGCGATCGTGTAGAGCTTTCGTGGCTTTAGCTATATGGGAAGGCGCTCCGTCCTCCATAAGAATGACGTTTCCTCTGCCTGCGTATTGCTCAACCTCCTCCTTATATGCGTATATTGCAGGAACCACGTGCTTCCTATATACGTCTCCTGATATATTACCCCATTCCTTTTCAAACACTACTAATCTTCCCTTGCCATATAGGGATATCGTCCCTTGTATTATCCAGGAGCTATAGCCACGGAACTTAGGGAAGCAGCAGCTGTCTAAATACTTCTCTTCTGGCCGTTAAGTTATATATACCTTTCCAAAGCCTCCTATTGTAAAGGAGGCTTCATCTGTCTAGAGAACTCGTGCCCACATCTACGGAGGCCAGTTGCGGTAAACTAAGGCCCATATAAGACGTGCCTGCTTATGGGCCTCAGTAAGAAGAGGCTTCTCTATTGCAACACGGCGGTGGTATTGCTCCTTCTTAAATGCAGCATTTAATGTGCGCCTGCAAGCTTGTATTCCCTCCAATTCAGCAATCTCTTCATATATTATGCGGCGATGATATGCGTTAATTGTAGCTTGGGCAACAAGACGTTTTTGGAGAGGTATATTAAGCATAGGAGGACTACCAATAGGCTTGCGAGGAGTCTTAGTACATAATTTGATTGCCGACCAAACAGTTGTATGTGGAAGCTTTAAGGAATTTGCAATTAATATGTAGTGCCAGCGAGCGAATCGATATAATAAGAAGATTTGACAGCGTTTGCGGAAGGTAAGATGCGTACCGGGCGCTCGATTTGGATCTAGGTTTTGACGTCGACGTCGGGGGAGGGGGGGTGGTGGCCGCGATTTTGACGGATAAGGGACGGCATATCATTATGTTATTCTTAAATCTACGTTTTACAAGGGTCTATATATTATATTTTTGACTTCTCGAAGGCTCTACGAAGTATGCTTTGTAAATATTCGAGTAGATTCAGTGGCAAATTTTGGTGACAAATCCGCTGTAATACGCACAGATTTTGACAGGGGGGGCCGTCTGACCCGTTCATGTTACCCCTTGTAAAGCATCGCCCCCTGCTGCCACGGCTGCTGCCAGGGTAAATTAAGATTGCCGAGCAAGTTCAGATAAGGCGCCCCATCTCAGAGCAACTTCCGCAGTCCACAGTCTTGACATACACACATCGTTCAGTTACAATGATGGCGGTAATCGATGGAAACACGAAGAAACTGGATGAACTTTTAATGCCAAGACATGGCAGCCTCTATTTGGTCATGTTTCAGGCTTCAAGGCCGTCAGAAAAAACACTCGCTCGTCCGCAGAGCTTTCACTGCCCCTGCGTCAGAATCTCCCACCTGACGGGAGTCTGAACTATCATTATGACCCACCCTCACGGGGCCTTCAAGTGATCTCTACCAACAGCTCCTCAACAATCGGGCAGCATTTAAGGCTGTTGAGAACTTGGCTGCCAAATCCGTTAACCCCCACCAAGCCGTCGGCCATATTAAAGACAGGGATTGACTCTCAGTCTTGCAACCAAAGAACCAAAGGGCCAGAAGATGTGAATCTGATGATCCCTCTAAGCTCTTTCACCATTTCTGACTTCAGCCTTAGTTCTGTCAGTCATCCTAACAGAGCGCGTCAAGTGTCACGTGCTTTATGTTTTTTGATATACTTCTCTGCATGCGTGTAATACAACATGGCTTCAATCACTCATACCATTAGTAAGACCTGCTTATTAAACACAAGTAGAGCTGTGTTGCTCATCGACGGTATAGGTAATAATACAGAAAACGGGCTTCATCCACCTATAAATAGCACAGACACCCAAGTCACCCAAATCACCCTCAAACCACCAGAAACCAAGACGCGTTATAGTCACGAATCAACACCAAATCCAGCTTCAGTACGAGTAACTCCGATCCGGCGCTTGAAAAGTTCACACAACAATAGTCCCGAACCCACTCCAAAACCAGTTCTTGTTCGGATAAGACCTATTAGGCGCCTGAAAGGCTCCGACTCACTGCAATACACCGAGCCATTCCGTTTCCTCGACCTTCCCGCCGAGCTCCGCAATGCAGTGTACGAGCTCGTAGTTCAAGGGCGGGACCGCGACGCTGACACCAAAACCCCTATCCGAGTAGTAGGAGGCGAATTCTGCATTGGCTATCACCAGCCAAACATCACCAGAGTGTGCAGACAAATGAGACGCGAAGCTCTTTTCGTCTTCTACCGCGAGAATACCTTTACGTTTAACTTTGGCTGCGTCATGGACTGGCTTCACGATCACGACTTTTTCGCCCATTGGGTAGAGATTATCGGACACGAAAATGCCGGGAACCTCCGGACCATCAAGATCGCCAGCGCCCCGCTTCACATCGAGAGCTTAACCATCGAATGCCCCCAGGAGTTCCCCTGTGGGACTTTGCGGTTGGCAATGGAGAAAGAGTGCTTTGAAAACACATGGGACCTTCCCGAGCGACGTCCACGCTCATTGTGGCTTCTTGAGACGTTCCTTCTAAACGGATTCGAGACTGGCGATGGTGAGCTCGTCATGGAGACGGAGAACGTCTTAGAGGTTATCGATTTGTTGTGGCGCCTCCAGAGGAAGATTCTACTTTGCAAGCATAAGTACTATTATCGGGGCGTGCAGTCAGACTTTTGTGAATATTGCAATGTTTACAAATTTCGGAGAAGGCCTGTGGTATATTGATGAAGAATGTGTTGGAGTGTTCGCATTATGAGAATGATAACTGATAACGGCTTGGACTAGGAAGAATTTGTTCGGATAGCGCTTGAGAGCTTCTTTCTACGAGACCCACCTGCACTCTATTGCAAATCGTGGCTATGACTTTTGTTTTTACTTTGTTGTAACGATTCTCCTACCTTGTTTTTCTTTTTGTACAGAGTAGATGGCTATCAGTTTACGAAACATCCGATAAACACCTTTACTTTCTAGGTGCACTGTTAGAATATGAGATGGAACCTATAAAGTTTTGCTAAATGCTTGAGCTTACAATGGCTGGTGGTAGTGGTTCTACGCTTGACAAGGTGCTTCAAGAAGTAGACTTTGATATCTAGATTATTGTAGTTGGGTTGAGAGGAATGATGAATTTTCGAGAGCTATACTATACTCTTTACTTTGTAAGTACTTGCGGGAAATATATTGAGTACATATATTTTTCATACACTTACACAAGCCACTTCCTTTTCCAGTAGCCCAAATTTATGCCTTCCAGAACTGGAGCCTGGTGAAGACACTTCCTATAGATATTCGACTGCACACCTAACCGTTCGCCGCTCTCGATGCCCAAAGCTCACAAAACACCCTCTCCAGATCCCAAAGCCAAGGAACCACTCTTACCAAATCCCAAGCCATTTCTTCACCGGCTTTCTCCTCCCCTCAAAATCCGTATAAACTCCGCTGTCCGCCGCCTCGCCCTCTCCTGCACTCCCCCCCTCGTTCACAACTCTATCAGCAGCCCTCAGGCCGGGCCCTAGAACCTCCTCATCCTTCCGCGCCATCCAGCCTCCGAACCCTTCCTCCTTATCCAGCCCATGCGCCTTGCGATACTCGGCGCGCTTTTGTACATCCTCGACCTTCTTTTTCCTACGCTCGGCTGTTTGTGCGGAGATATATACCGTGTGCATTTTGTAAACCTCGATAAACTTAGAGGTCGAGGCGAAAGGGTGCGATAAGAAGTCGGACCGCGAGGGAAGGAGATCGCCGTATGGCGTTGTCTGTGTGAAGTTTATGGCGAATGCGGTGAATGCGAGACTAAATAGGGTGCTCTAAGGTTCATAATTAGCTTTCTTTCTGTAATCTCAATTGTATGTTATGGAGTTCTGAAGTATTTCTCGCACCGCCGTTGGAATGAAATGGAAGAAAATGCTGCACTGATACAGCACTACGAGGGAAACATACTAGAGAAATCCATGTATGCAGCCACCTATTCGTTAAGAACCAATGCATGAAACTGCCCTCGGGCGGCATCATGTTTGGATACTTCTTCGTTTTCGTTTCGTGCTTTTGTTGCTCCGTCAGCACGGGGCCGTAATTTCGTGGTTTTTTCCGAGGCAGACGTGCACCGTGCGAAGGAGGGTTGAACTTGGCGGGATTTTCAAGAACGAGGGGTTTCGAGGAGGGCTGCGAATTTGAGGCATGGCGGACGAGCGCAGAGTGTGGATTAGAGGTAGGTGGGAGGAGGCGTGTACGAGGCCTTAGGAAGTAGTTGGCCCGGGGAAGCAGGAAGCGCGGTATGGAAACTGAGGATGTAACCATTGAGAAGATCACTGGATAAATAATCGCAGTCGAAGGTGGAGTGGAGAGATTAGTAGTTGATGAAAATGTCGAAGCTCGGTGGTGAGGATCAGGATGATCCGATCCAAACTTCTGCACCTCCGCTGCTTGCATGAACCTTTTGATATTGTAAAGCTTCAACTCTCTAAATATTTCAATTATACTTTACAAAACGGGGCTTTATGCTACAAGAGTATATCTATAGTTCCCAATCACTAACTCCACTAACCAGTGAGCCATTACCAGACAACCGCCGGCATTCCCGCAGTCCCGAATAACTAACACGCTTCTCTCCAGATATTCCCGATGGCACCCTCCCCGCCGCCCTTCGCCTCTATTGACTACTGGGATACTCGTTTTCATTCCAACCCGTCCGCATTTGATTGGCTTCAACCTGCATCTATACTTGACGCTCCTCTGACAGCTGCTCTACTGGATAGTTGGATATCGAAACCTGAGATATTGCACATTGGCTGCGGAACCTCACTACTCTCGTATCATCTCCGTGAACATGTTGAAACCCCTGGGCAGATCCATAATGTGGATTTCTCAAAGGAGGTTATCGAGCTAGGGAAGAGGCGAGAGCGAGAGATATTTGGGTTTGCAGATCAGGAAGAAGAGGGTAAGAAGGCTAAGAGCAAGAGTAACAATACATCTATACCAAATCAAGATATCATAGAGAACACTGTAGTCAAGAAGGCACGTGTAGATGTAGATGAGCACGATAAAAGGGCTACATCCCCCTCTCCTTCCAGATTTCCCTCCCAAACCAACTCCTCGGATATCGCTCCTAGGCAATTCATGCACTGGGACACTGCCGACCTCCTCTCGCTCCATTCCATACTCTCCGTTTGCAGACCAGCTTCGTATTTCCTGATCGTCGAGAAATCCTGTTCAGACTCCATTGCCTGCGCAGAAGACATCTTCGTCTCCGTTCCATACCCGCTCGCTTTCGTATCTCCTCCTCTACCACCCTCCCCACGTAACCCACCCAACCCCATCCCCATCCACCCCCTCTACATCCTAGCCCTACACCTGGCCTTCGTTACCCAACCCGGCGGCCGCTGGATCGCGCTCTCATACTCCAGCTCGCGCTTTCCCTTTCTGCCATCCTCTCCTTCCTCGGACTCAGAAATCCGGGAAGACGCAATACCAGACGAGCTACTCATGCACGGTTTCCCTGACCCTGCACAGCTGTGGACGCTGGAGCGCAAAGAGGCTGTCGAAGCGCCTCCTGAAGGCGGTGTGGAGGCTGTGCATAGGCCGAAGGTGTCGCACTGGTTGTATGTGCTTGTACGGACGGAGAAAGAGCTGCATATGCGATGAGGGTAGGTGATAAGTAGTTGAGGTGGGGAGAGGATAGGAAGAGATGAATAGGTTAGTGTAGGAGCTGCTCAGGTGTTGGACACGTGATGGTGATATCGATAATGGTACAGGTGAGGAGTATTGGAGTTTAGGTGTTTGAAGATAAGGCTGATGGAGGATCTGTCGTTTATATTCGTCCATACTGGTTCCTGCAATTACTATATTTGTACGGCCAAGTATGAAATGTAGCTAAGAACGAAGACAAAGCTCTGACATTGCTCTAGCTCGCCAGCCGGAACAATTTGTATGCTATCATATACCAAAAGAAGCAGTCATGATCACATAAGAGACAACGCTATGCAAATGCCGCCCACGAAACCCAAAGAATGCTCGCCCGAAAGATCAGAGAGAGTTGAATCCCAGACCCCATGCAAAATGACACTCCTAGAAATCGCAGACAAGAACACAATCTTATAAATAATAACACTTCCCCAGCCATCCAGTACACGCATTCTTATTTATTAAAGATTTTGAGCGGCGGTTGTCATACCGCAATGCCTCTCTTCTTCCACCCCCCAGGGCCCCTCCACGCCCAAATCCATAACCCGCACGCAACCAATACGCTAATCGCCATAGCCCAGAAAGTAGGCGCGTAACATTTCTGGCCGTAACAGAGAACTTCTTCAGCACCGCCTCCCGGCCCCCCGTCGCCACTTCCTACAGCCCTCTGATAGACCGCTGCATACACTGCTCCCCAGACTGTTGCTCCCACTGCAGGTGCTGTGGCTAAAATGCCCCAGTTGGTTCCGAAATTCTCAACACCCCATACCACACTTATGACGATAGGGACGAGAGAGAATACGGCACCGTAGCCAGCGCCAATAAGTGCGGAAACCCAGGCAAAGCGATTAGCATGGTTTTGGATTAAGCCTGAGGCAAGGAGGATCTGGCCAAGGGAGAGGAGTATGGAGAAAGTCAGAAGGAACACCAGGCGAGAGAGGGTGAAGGGCTTGCTGGGGCCAGCAGCTCCGTGCAAAGAGGATATCGAGTTCTCCAAAGGGCCGGTACCGCGGCGGTGTTGGTGATTTGGGGCAACGGGGGCAAGAAGATCGGAGAGCGTCCCTGTGATTAGACGGGCGGCAGTCGAGGTGATGGCGACGATCGAGACATGGGTTGCCGGACTTGTTGGCGAAGATGAAGTGTGAGGGTGAGTGAGTGTGCCGATAATAGTACCGAGATTATTTATGAATGCTTCTCCAGGACCTGTGACAAGGAAGAAACCGGCCGCTAGCCACCACATGGTATGATCCGTAAGGAAGCGGCGAGTTTCCTCGTTGAGCAACCAGCTCTTCTTGCGTGCATCCTCCGCAGCGCGGAATTTAAGCCTCTCAGCTTCAGTCTGAAGAAAATTGAATTGGGATTCCGAGAGATCTCCCGTATCCATGGTGCCGTAGCCATGTATATCCGCAGCACGGTGGAAAAATTCGTCGCGAGCGAGAAGGCCGCTACGCTCGAGTTCTTCGACAGCCTCGTCAATCATTTCCTCCTCGTCCACAATCTTGAGCGTAAAGGTGCCGATAAAACCAACACAAAGGAGAGTGATGCCGAGGAAAAGGAAGTAACGAAAGACGTCGACATCTCCTCTACTCCCGTCTGGCGCGCGTTCGTAGAGCAACCGACTCCCAACTTGGCTTTGCCACATGCCGCTGAGCCCAAATGCTGCGATTGGCACTGCTAATGCTAAGCCCTTGTGTTTCCCTCTTCCAAAGTTCTTCGCGCATGTTGTAACCGCAGAGAGGTACATGCAACTTGTGCCCATCCCAACGCCCACAAATGCCAGGACCATAACGCCGAACGGCCATCCTTCCCCACCAGCTGAAGGCGGAGGACCGCTGTGATATGAAAACGCAGCAAGGAGATACCCAAGCCCGAAGAGGAATCCGGAAAGGAAAGACGGAACACCCGGGCCCAGTCGGTCGCAAAGATACCCAAACACCGGTACAGGAAGGTACATGGCTAGCTCCGCCATTATAGATACTATGTTGACCTGGAACTGCGTGTAATGCAGCCGTGATTGGAAGAGATGGCCATAGAGCGAGTAGGCTGTGATGCTACCTGCGCAGAGACAATTCAATATAGCCCAGATAAAGCCAAGCCATCGGACGACTTGACGCTGCATTTTCCGGCGATCTCGTTCAGCAATGCCTTCCGCTACCTGCTCAAAGAAGCTGCCAGCATAGCTAGTATCCTGGCTAGGTCGACTGGAGTCGCTGTCTGCATCAGGCTGGAGAAGAGGGCGGCGCACGTCGGATGGGCGGTAGTCGAGCTTATCGATACCATTACCATTCGAGGAGGCAGGGGGAGGCATAACTGGAATAAAACGAGTACGTATGTGGGAAGCTAGAAATGCATTGGATAGTAGAGGATAAAAATATCATGAAAAAGAGTGAAAATGAAGCAAGGGAAGTCGTGAAGGGCGGATTGGAGGCTGGTGTTTGTGCCTTGGGCGTTCCTCGCGCCCAGCTGCGATGACGCTCCTCGGCAAAATTCATTGGTGGCTGGTGGCTGGAGGACGCCATCGTGAAAACCAACCTGAGCTTTAACCACCAGAGAAAATAGCCTTGCGAGAGATATTACTTCTGATGGCTCCCATTCAAACAGCGCAGGTCCTCCTCTCTCCCGCCGAGCTTTCCTATCTACATTCCTCACTTTCTCTCAGTCCACCAATTCGTCCTGATGGCCGCACGCCTACTCAATTCCGTCCCTTGGTAGCAGAGAGCGACATTCTGCCTGGCGCAAATGGTAGCGCTCGAGTTTGTTTTGCTGATGGCACAGAGGCAATTGTAGGAGTGAAAGCTGAGGTAGAGAAGTCACAATGGCGACCTACAGCTGGGGAACAAAGGCGTCTCAGTGTTGCCGCGGGAGACATCGTGATGGATGACGACGAGGGCGAAAGTGGAGACGCAAGTAAAACTAAAGGCATGGGGCAGGATTCATGGGTAGAAATGAGCATTGAGATTCCTGGCTTCCGCGACGACGACTCATTACCCATTTTCCTCTCTACGATGCTAACAGAAGCTTTACTTGCGAGTGGGGAACTTAAGGACAGGTTATATATCAATCGACGCTTCCACTGGAAACTGTATATCGATGTTAGTTCCTTTTCTTATCAGCTTCCGCTATCAAGAATTCTCATCACTAATTCAGATGTTAGATCCTCCTTCTCTCCCCACCTCTCTCCTACCCGCTTCCGCTCCTCTCTTTAACCACACATTTGGCCCTCCTTTCTGCGCGCCTCCCAGCTCTCAAATCCGAACAAGACGAAGACCCTCTCTTTGATGATGACTGGGCCGCTTCCATCTCTCTCTTCCCTCGCTCCAACCCTAACAACCCCTCTAGAACCCACATCGAAAAACCACCCGTAACCCTTCTCGTCATTGCCGTAGGCCAAAATATCATCTTCGATCCTAGCAAAGAAGAGTTAGCCGTTGCAGAAGCCGTCCTTGCCGTCTCCTGCGCTGCCTCGCACACATCTTCGGCCAATCCGGTTCGTCTCCTTTCTATCCGCACAATCGATCCTCCTTCACGTCTCACCCCTCCTGGGATCCCCAACTCCATGAACTCTGCCACTGGTGGTAGCGCGCCTGTCTCAAGCACAGATGCCATGGCACAGCGTGAGGCCCTAAACTTGTCGGGCGTGTGGACCCCGTGTCGAGGTGGCATTAAACGAGGCTTGGTTGGGCGAGTTTTGAAGATGGTGGTTGAGAAGGGAGGAGTAGCAGAGGAAGTGCTTGAGGCACTGGAGAAGGTCGAAGTTGATGGATGATGGGCTAATTATAGAGTTCGGCTTGAAATTTCGGCTATGCTTACGCGAGGCATAGCCTGGAATATCATTCATCGCCGCAAGGGAGGATCCAGCAGGGGAAAAAATCCCATAATCATTATCCTTCTGAGTCCAGTGAGAGGGGAATCGTTCGTCGAGAATCCGACCACTGGGTACGTCCACTCGAGATGAGGAATCACTTCGGCTAAGGTTAAAACACCTGAGACTAGCAGTGAGGGTTGAACAAGGACTCATTCGGTCTCTGGTATAATATTCATGTCACCAAAGAGTCTGGAACCTAGGCAATGAAAGAGTTTGTGGTGAAATGCTTCCCACAGTATTCTATCCCGCAAATTCCATTGTTCCAATATAGCCTTTCCTCATGGCCTTTGGTTTCATATCATGGTATATGTGGTTAATTCCTGCCAATATCTTCTTAAATTTTTCCTTCCGTTCCCCACTCCTAAGCCTGATTCATTATTCCGTATCGCTATTCCCACCTCGTTTATGCCATACCTTTTAGCACCACATGAAGGCAAGTCGTGCACCAATGAATAACTTATAAAACTGCGTAATTACTTTACATATGTCTTTTGAAGTTCTTCAACCAATCCATGGTGTGGGAACGACCAAACGATCACATTAGGTGTACGTAAAATTCCAAGGGCTGACATTATTTTGCTGTAGCGTAGGGCATTATCAAAATTCCAGGACTCCCTGCATAGTTATTTATTTACTTGTCTGAAGCTTACACCCTTCGCACCAAAGTCCAAGATTTTGAAGTTTTGAAGTCAATCCGCGAATTTGTGATGATGAGGAATAACTAATAAAGTTTTTTGTCTTTGGGCTATTTGCAGTAACATTAAGCTACAAGGAGATACAAAATTGCGCATCGACCAGTACAATAACTATGTCGTTCAAAATACCTCTAAACCCTTACATTGTCTTAATGTGGATCAGAAGGTTTTATTCATGATTTACATCAATATCCTCATAATTATCTTCTCTTTCTGGATCCTTCATCATTCCCTTCTTCACCCCTCTCCCTTTTTCTCTGCGCCAGTGTTTGCAATGATAATTTTATTCATTGCTTCTTAACTATATATTCATTCATAAGGAGTGATAACGATTGGATAATTTGAAAGTCCTTATGAATGAATATATAGACAGACTTAAAACTCTTGTAGTGCAGTAAAAGGTGTAAACGTAGGACCAATTTTACGCCGTACGTTCTGACATATACGCACGAGTCAACCTTTTTAGACCTGCCCTGTAGGTGCTTCCTCTCTGTAATATTATTTAACCCCCCCCCCCAAAAAAAAAACCCACCTACAATCTAGTACCATGTAGGAGTTATAAGAGGTTGGAGAAGAGAGTTACCGGTGAGCGTGAGGGGGTAGAGGCCTTTCATGGAGATTTCGATTACTACGATTTAGTATCCCTTAACCCGTCAAAATGGGTCGTACGGTTATCAATAAGGGCTAGCCCTTATTGATAACCGTACGACCCATTTTGACGGGTTAAGGGATAACACTGGTGATTTACAATATCGCAATTATTCATTCATATCGCGATAAATCGGCTCTCTTGTGAATACGATGCAATAAGTGGTCAATTTATTCATTCATTCATTACTGTGAACACTGCTCTGCGCTGTAGGTGTTCGGCCTCGCCGAAGTTGGGGTATGTCATCCATTCCGAAGGAGCTAAGTGGCCCCATATCAGACCAGGCAAAGCTTACATTTGCAGAATCTGGCACTGTGTCTTGGCTAAAGCTAGGAATATTTTCTTAGCCCTCGTCTTCTTAGTCCTCACCTTCTCTGTCCTCACACCAGTCGTAGATCAGACGACTGGCGTTTGAAGCTCTAACTGATCAGACCTTTTATCCATTTCTGTTCTAAGAGACGTGTACAGCCAATAGTAAAGATGGTTAGAACTATTGTGATCACAACATATATCCAGAACTGGGTGGCTACCACTAAGCGTGTACTTTGATCATCAGAGTCCCTATCCAGCCTTACCTGGACTAAACTCGAGCTGAATATTGTCTGCGCACTACTTAGTACTCTCTCAAGATAAAGGTAAAGTACGAACCGCTATTAATGATGCCGGAAGTAAGGTAGTAGCCGTCGTAGTCAATGCCTTCATTGCCTTTGCATCCTTGTAACTATGAACGGCGGCAGTGGCGGAGGCGTAATTCTCGTTACGAATGCGTAAGGTCAGATCTTTTAGGAAGACCATATGCCTCTCAGAGATTTCGGTAATAGACCGTAGACCTTCGATGTTGCGGTACTCGATTATGTTTGATAACTGGCCAAGGAATGTTAGCCTCTTCAACAAGCCACGGCTGTGAGGCAATGGTTCAAGCGTACCAAATCAAATGTACCCTGTAACATCTCCATTGTTATTTTTACGCTCTGTTGATGAACTTCGATGTGTTCAGAGTATGCATGAATCGCTTTTTTTATTTTTGCGCTCTTCGGAGTGAACCCCAGTCCATCAAGTGTATTGCAATGCTCTTCTAATTTTTTTGCCACATCCAAGCAAGAGCCAAGCGCCAAAGATGTTCTGAGGATTTTGTGCCGTAACCTCTGTAAGGCCTGCATGTCCAAGAAAGTAATACGGTAGTTATGTCGAGACGTAGTCCCTATCTTCGCGAAGCATGCCTTCTCGTCCTAACTCCATTTGTCAGTGAATGAGGAATTAGATAAACGTAGGTGCATACTTCATACTCACCACCTCTCTAAGTTGTGTACTGAGATCTTGAATGTACTCGCCCCAATTATCTACTGTCGCTCCGAGTAGAAGAGCGTGGAGCGTCATAGGGCTATCGCTCTGGCCAAAGCACTTTAATTGGCTTCGCAACGCGTTTTCTAGAACTATCTTAGTAGAACGTGACAATTGTAGAAAGATCCAAGCCGATCGGTGACTGTTGAATGTCGCTTGTTGGTAGACGCCTGTCTGCCGGAGAGACCACGGATCACCCCGATTTCGGCCATTCTTCTCCATGAATTGGAAAATGTACGACAGCTCTGAATAAATAATCAGCTTATTTCAAAGCACTATTAGCTTCCCTACCATAGTCATGATGAGTCCAATTTGCTGGTTCAGTCTCAGAATGAGCATATGTATTGACGTGGCTGTAAGCATAGAAGGTGTTGCATCTAGGCAACTCATGCCGTATCTTTGAACCAAATTCATTGACTATATACAAAAATGGTGCGAAGACGTGCTGATATGCGAGGATTTCTTGAAATGCTTCTTTACTGATCTGGAGCTCTCCCCAAGAAAAGAGTTGAGGAATAAGGCTGGGTGACGAATTGTTTTAGGTTTATTGTATTCCAAAGGAGAACTGGACAGGCGTATGCTGCTTACTAGAATATTGGTTCGTCTTGAGACCGTAAAGTCTGCATTTTCTTGCTGATTGTTGGAAAGCTGGTCTTGATAAGGTAGTGAAACACCTACACGCAGCTGCGTATTGAGCTCGTTTATATTCGCAATATTTTCTATTTCAATAGTGGAACGATTCGATGCTTAGAAGCCATGTTAGTGGTAGAATGACCTTCAACTTTATCTTCATGGCATAACTACTTACCCTCGTTGTTATGCAGTAAGAACAGTATCTCAAACATGAATTCACCAGCCTCAAACAAGCGTGATTGGTTCTTGGATAGAAGATTTTCGTAGAAAGTTTCGTCCTTTCCCGGTATTGAGTACGGCGCATCTTTCAGAGGGTGCTCTTCCCGTCTAGGGAAAGGATTATTGTCTAGGCCGGTCGACATTGTAAGTATGAACTGAAAATACTGAAAATACCATTTTTCGTACTCTTTCGAGAGCGCTCGTACAAGTATTTTCGCAGCGCACTCTAAAAAGTTATCTAAGCAAGTGGTCTAATGCACATGCACTGTGAAGCTACGTGGTTCCACGCCCTTCGCCTCCCGACCTCCCACCCTTGACATGCGGGATAAATAAATGATGCAACCACTAAAATTTCGCCATGCAGGCGTTAAAAATAACGTTACTGGTTCTAGCACACCTTATTGGGTTGCACAGCAGGCTCCTTGTCACCGGTGAAGAATTGCTAGCAGCATGTCCGCCTTATACGCAATAGATCAAGCGCAGGCCTGCTTCAATTTGATATTCAATCGCAGCTTTATGAAATTTTTCAAAAATCAACGCTAGATTATCTACACAGACTTCGACAGGTGTTCCACCGAAGGCGCTAGCATCTAGCCATGGAGACTCAAAAAATTTCCAATCAATATATCGACAAGGCTGTCCTCACCCAGTTGCTATCCAATCTTTTCGGAAGTAACTATGAATACGAGGTATGAACATCCTGCTTAAAATTGAATTCACTTTACTGAGTGTCAGGACAGGCTGAGGACGAGGATTTCATTCTGAGAATCCCTCGAAAATTAACTGATGTGTGATCCATCAAGCGAGCGGATAAGCCTAGTACTAAGAATAATAGGATGAGATCAAGCAAATGCAAAAGGACTCCAACAAAAAATAGACTGCAGCATAGGCTTAAGGTACAGACTAACCAAATTTTTCGTCTTATGGAATTTCCGCTAATTGATGATAGAATGGGTTGGAGATCTTACGTGGAGATTAGTGCTGATAACCAGGGGACGGAAAAGACTGTATAAATATTAGAGGTCGTGCTGTCACTAAGCTAAGAAAGGGTATCTGGAGAAGTAATAAGACAAGTTTAACCTTATCTTTTAAAATGCCTACACACATTCGCTCCCAGTGATATTAAAGTTCTAACAAATATGGAACCCAGAGCGTTCATCCCGCATTTGCCGACTAGATTGAGACTCTGCTCAACTGGCTGACGACTAGTCTTTCAAAGCTAAGGTGCAACGACTTCGCATTGCCTCTATGCCCAGCTCTGATTTCTGATTCACCAAAGTCCCCGGCTAAGCATACTCTCGCAGCCTCACAGTAGCGTCTGCCCATTGATTGTTTGAGTAACGGTATCCGCTCGTTAAGAAGCCTGTCTCGAACTTTCTCGTAAGGGGTGTCCGGGGGGCACTTTTGAGTTATTTCGTCGAGAGGTCGCCAAAGCCCAATCTCTAGAAGGACGGTACCGAGACTATAGTAATCAAATTCGGCGCAATAGTTTCGAGAACCCCTGAGATAATCCGGGTGTTGATAACGTCCCGCTCTTTCCCTGGTAATACCCACAGTGAAAGCAGAAGTTTCATCTGGTCGACTATGATTAAAACCAACGACATACGGCTCCAATAGCGACAGTTCCTGACCCGCTCCTTGTGGAGCGAAGAATGCAACGTTAAACGATGTCAACTCTTTGTGCAGCCATCCAACCATGTGAAACTCCAACACAGATCTCGCTAAAGCGTATGCCAGCTTAAATTTGTCGTCAAGAGTAGGATGAAGGTTAATTGATTTAGTTGTTTTCGTAATTAAATTATGCAGTGTTTTTGGTTCCGAGTCGCTCAAAGCTAAACCAGTCGGTAATGGATAATCGTAGGCGATGCCGAAGGCAAATCGAAATGGGTCATGGAAAAACCCTCTACAGTCAAGTGCACGAAATTCCTCAGGCTTTTCTTGGCTCAGTAGGTCGGCTATTGCTTCGACTCGCACGAAAAGTTCGTCGTTTATCGTCTTGTCCGCGGATTTGCGTCCGTATTCTCGCCATTCCACTAGTATATGGTGAACCACATTACCTTCCTGGATCGAAGCAAGCCTATGATAGCCAAATTGAGGGCCGAGCTCTATAGTCTTCGGGTCGAGTTGTTGTTTATACGAGTCTGTTAAATAGTGCCGCATCGCCAATTTGGTCATGTGCTTGAGAGTGGCTTGTATTCTGATCTCTTTGTCAAAGGACCTGCCCCTCGTATCTTGTTGAATCTTTTGGATGAGCCATTCGTCTTCGCTCTCTACCATAGAAGCTCTAAAATAAGTTCTGGATTTCTCTTGTAGCCTTCCGTCAAGAAGCTCGCCAAGACGATCGTTAAGTCCGCTTAGTGGAACAAATATTAATTGCCCTCCGCTTTGCGCCTTTGGTGAGATTGATCTCAGGTAATCCCGGATCTCGCAGAGGCAGTCCAGTATGGAGTCAAATTGGGAATCCTGCTCCTGGCCAAAGTCTCCATGGAAATCTAGCATACTCTTTTGATTAAGCAACCCAATGGCATACTTCCACGCCTCAAATCTATTCTGCTCAATAACAGCATCAAGGGAGTCGCTCAAACTTATGGCGCTAAACAGCTCATCCACCTCATCCGCCATTTCGAGAAGTGCAAGGAGCCGCAGTCCCGCTGTTACTTCTTTTGCCTTTGGCCGCTTTTTCTCATTTATGGAGAGCATCCTTCCAACCAGCTCAAGAAGCATTTTGCAGGATGTGGACGATTTCTGTGCCAGCTCTAATAGCCAGTCACTCACGGCCACGTTTGGTTCACCACGCCCGTAATGAAAAAGATAATAAGATCCCTTTCCTTTCTTAAACCGTCGCTTTTTCTTGAACTCTGTTACTCCACATCGACCAAGAATCATATATGTAGCAGTCTCTGCAAGGATGCAGCCAAATGACCAGATATCGCTAGATCGACGCACAACAAATTTGGGGAAGAGATCATCATTAATATCCTCACACTCTGGTGCGCGATAGTCCCCACCACCTTGCCGGAAAACGGTTCCTGAACTTTCTGATTGCTCCTTAAACCTTGATAGACCAAAGTCGGCGAGGAGCAATGTTTCTCTAGAGACAAGTATGTTTTTGGGCCGTAGATCATGATGACAACCAATGAGGTTGAGATTAATCCTACGCTCGACAAAGTTATGAACATGCTCAATAGCGGACGATAGCCTAGCAAGCGCAATAAGAAAAGACTCATTTGATTTGAATGGGGTCATTTGGCGATCGCTGGTAAAGAGATCGGCGAGTGTGCCGCCTTCCGCGAGAGGAGTAACCAGGTTATGTTTGTCTTTGTATGTGTATGAAGCCAAGAGCTCTAAGATATTTGGATGTCTTAAGTGGCTGAGAATCGCGAGATTCTCTAGCTCGATCTCATGGTCTCCGATATCTTCCAGTTCCTTTCGAACAATCTTGAAAGCGTTAGCTGTATGCATGGAGTGGCAAAACGTAAAGTATCCTCATACCTTATGTTGAAACTGACCTTTTAGCTGCTGATGGTCAGGGTCCAGTTCGATGTCGTAAACAGTGCCAAAGGCGCCATTGCCGATGCGCTTGTCTCGTATGAATGGGAGAATGAATCTGTCGTCGAGTGATTTATGGATTGCACCGCGATCAAAGGTCGGTACCGAAAGCTCCCACTGCCTCTCGTAGAAATCTTTGGCATACGGAAGCGAGAGCCGCTTGTCCAAGATATCAAGGGTGAAGGGAAGTCTTTGGTCGAGAAGTTCGCCTTCTTGGATGAATTTAGAAGTAAAAGCAGCTTGATCGGTCAAGATGAGAATAGCAAAGATCTTCACTCCGTTTGGGAGGATATAATTTACCATCTCGTCTTGATAATATGCTTTGATCCCAGCATCTAGTAGCACTTTCCGGGTTACATCTTCCGACAAAACTCTGCGAAGAGATAGCAGAGGGATAAACCATCGATGGTCTGAATTCTCGCGACGAAGGTCTTTGAGGCGTAACTTTAGGGCGTTAAGGTTTTGAATCATGTTTCATTCTACGTTAGGTTAGAGATCAATACTAATGAGTGATAGGAAGTACGCGATGAAATTTTTGACCCAGAGGATGATCAACAAGATGGACTGCAAACAATTGCCGCCGTGCTCGCAGAAAGATCCACAGGGCAAGTTGGGCATTGGCTAGAGAAAGTCAAGGCCGGTCAACGAAAGCCTGGGGCCAAAGGCGCAGACCGGTCGTGCGCAGACAGGGGAATGCTGGAACTTAATGCTGTCGCCACGTCAGGGCTCTTTCTTGCTGCGAAAAAGTTGACCGAACTAAGTTGAGTGCTACAGCATCCTGGCGCATCCCGTGGTTAGTGTGTTTTGTCAACCTTCCCCTAAACAGCAAAATACCAAAATTTCCCCTACAAAAGGGCCGTGCGGGAGTGGCTGCGCTAACCACCGGAATTGAAGAGATGCTGTATGTAAGCGCAGGGCTTTTCCGCGGGGCAAGATTGAGACCAGTTGGCGCACGGTCTCACTGGCATAGTCGATCAGCCAGAGCTGGAGCTTGGCGCTGTCACCCCATTAAACACTTTCGGCGAAAAGTCGACCAAACCTAAAACCAAAACATACCTGCGTCGTACCCTTCTCTTAATGGATTAATCTAGTCTTCATGAATACATCCTAGAAATGTCTACAGACAACGACTCGTTCTACAAACCCCGCTACCTTTCCGACGCCTCCTTTCAGTCACTGCAAGTAACGAATGCTCCCTACGATCTAATCATCTTCCTCGCCGTCATCCAAAGGCTCCAGATCGACATTCTACCCATCACATGGCAGGCAGCACGGCAGCCTATTGGAGTAGGAGCGACCGGCCGGATCAACGAGGCTTTGATCAACCTTCACACCAGCTTTGCGTTCAAATGCGTTTCAGACAGGCAGAAAGAGAGAGAAAATGAAGAAGCAATCATTCGGGTACTCATCAACGAAGTCATCGTGCTTGGCCACGAGTCCATTCGAAATCATCCCAATATCGTAGAGCTACAAGGGATTTGCTGGGATGTCGCATCTGGCGATAAAAGTGATGATAAGGTCTGGCCAGTTTTAGTGTTTAAGAAAACACAGTATGAAGATCTTTACAATTTTGCAATGCGGCCAATAGGAAGAGCACTGTGCTTTGCAAAGCGGTTAAAGCTGTGTATAGATGTTGGAACGGCAATCTGGGATATGCACTCCAATAGTAAGTTATCTGCAGGCTAACAGACAGATTATCTAAGCAGTTGAATCTATCTCAGATATCGTACATGGGGATATTAAACCTCAAAACGTCCTAATTTATAAAGACGACAGCGAGTTCACTGCAAGAGTAACAGACTTTGGATATTCAACCCGATTTGTGAATAAAGATGACTTTATTCACGTACCGAAGACAGAGCCATGGGATGCACCCGAACATAGCTATAATAAGTTCACACCAGCTCAGGCACAGAAAATGGACGTCTTCTCGTTTGGAATGCTATGCATGTGGGTGATGTCTGAGAAGTACCTCTCGGGGATTACGTCGCTACCCCAAGAAGTATACTGGGCAGAACGATATTTCCAAGTTGGAGAAGAGAGGCATCTGAGTCAAAGGATTCTTAAGGATCTGAAGCAAGAAGGCGAGCTAGTAATGCTGGCACAGCAGCTCGTAATGACCGAGAAACATCTAGATGATGAAAAGAAGCAAGCACTACAGGAATTCTTTAGCGTATCATTGGCCTGTAATCCAAATGAGCGAGCTAGCTCGAAGCAGTCGTTTAGTCGCCTAATATCAAATCGGTAAGATTATATTTATTATATTTTAGTTTTATTTAGCTAATATTATTGAAAGGGCGCAGCTTCGGGTGTTTAACTTGGAAAAGGATAAATTCCAGGTGCTAGACTGCCGTTTGGAGGTAAAAAAGAGTGTTACAATTTTAGGTTTTAAATTAACCTATTTAGATTACACTTTCGCTAGGTTCCCTCTATAGATCGGATTATCGAATACGACGGTATATACGACGCCTCCTAGAAGACCGAGAACGTGCAGCCGGAACAGACTCTACTACACAATACATAGACCAAAACCTCGCCCTTCAGCTCGCATTCTGCTACAAGGTTGGGTTTGGCGGTACTAGGGATAAGCAAAAATCTATAGCAGTGTTACAAAAAAGCGAAACGACTGAGCGGGAACTAGAAGAAAATATAGGCAGGATTAAATTAAAAGAAAGCGATGGCAGAGCATGTGCTGGCACTAGTTACGCTACTCTTCTAGACGCAGGCCATATTTCATTTATTAACTTTGCTAATCAGTATCGTACGACTGGCAAATTGCGAGAGGCTGAGTTAGAGATTAGGCGAGAGATTAAAGACATAGAGTATTTTCTTGGGCATGAAAGTTACGTGTGGATGGATGCTACTAGTACATTATCACATCTCTGTAAGGCCCATGGACGATGGAAGGAGGCTGAAGAGCTAGATATGCAAGTGATGGAGACAAGAAAGAGGGTACTTGGAGAGGAGCATCTAGACACGCTGGTCAGCATGGGTAACCTGGCGTCAACGTTCTGGAATCAAGGGCGGTGGGAGGAGGCTAAAGAGCTACAAGTAAAGCAATTAGATATTTGCAAGAGGGTACTTGGGGAGGAGTATCCAGACACTCTGACCAGCATGGCTAACCTGGCGTCAACATACAGGGATCAAGGCCAGTGGAAGGAGGCTGAAGAGCTGGAGGTTCAAGTAATGGAGACGTTTAAGAGAGTATTTGGGGCGGAGCATCCAGACACGCTGGCCAGCATGACTAACCTAGCGTCAACGTACAGGGATCAAGGCCAGTGGAAGGAAGCCAAAGAGCTAGAAGTGCAAGTGATAGAGATAAGAAAGAAGGTGCTTGGAGAGGAGCATCCAGACACGCTAACTGGCATGGCCAACCTAGCGTCGACGTACAGGGATCAAGGCAGATGTAAGGAGGCTGAAGAGCTACAAGCGAAGGAATTAGAGATTTGCAAGAGGGTACTTGGGGCAGAGCATCCTTCTACGCTGACCAGTACGGGTAACCTAGCATTGACGTACAGCAATCAAGGGCGGTGGAAGGAGGCTAAAGAGCTAGAGGTGCAAGTAATGGAGATGTTTAAGAGGGTACTTGGGAGGGAGCATCCAGACACACTAACCAGCATGGCCAACCTAGCGTTAATGTATAAGAATCAAGGCCAGTGCAAGGAAGCTGAGGAGCTGGAGGTGCAAGTTGTAGAGATGTTTAAAAGAGTGCTTGGAGAGGAGCATCCAGACACGCTAACTAGCATAGCTATTCTAGCGTCAATTTTTTGGGATCAAGGGCGGTGGAAGGAGGCTGAAGAGCTAGATACACAAGTAATAGAGACAAGAAAAAAGGTGCTTGGGGTAGAGCATCCAAACACGCTGACTAGCATGAACAACCTGGCATCGACATACTCGAATCAAGGGCGGTGGAAGGAAGCCGAAGAGCTAGGGCTGCAAGTAATGGAGACGAGTAAAAGGGTACTCGGTGCTGAGCATCCAAACACGCTTAGTAGTATTACTAACCTAGCATCAACGTACAGTAATCAAATGCGGTGGAAGGAGGCTGAAGAGCTGGATATACAAGTAATAGGGACAAGAAAGAGGATGCTTGGTGCTGAGCATCCAGATACGTTGGTTAGTATGGGCAACCTAGCGTCAACATACAGGAATCAAGAACGGTGGAAGGAGGCTGAAGAGCTAAACATGCAAGTAATGGAGATAAGAAAGAGGGTGCTTGGTGCTAAGCATCCAGATACGCTAATTAGTATGGGAAACTTGGCGTTAACGTACAGGAAACAAGGGCGGTGGAAGGAGGCCGAAGAGCTATTTATGCAAGTAATAGAGATGTTCAAGAGAGTGCTTGGGGAGGAGCATCCAGACACGCTGATTGGTATGGGAAACCTGGCGTTGATGCACAGCAGGCAAGGGCGGTGGAAGGAGGCCGAAGAGCTAGAGGTGCAAGTAATGGAGACGAGAAAGAGGGTGCTTGGGGAGGAGCATCCAGACACGCTGACCAGCATGGGCAACCTCGCATATACGTTGATGTCCCAAAGCCGCAATGAAGAGGCCATCTCACTGATGAAACAATGCTTCCAGCTACAAAAAAAAACCCTTGGCCCTCAGCATCCTTACACCCAGACATCGCTTGAAGCTCTGAGTGAGTGGGAGAACATGGTGATAGGACTTTAAAGCGGCTTTATTTTGTGGGTTACATACTCGTAATTCTCCTAGGCGCAGCCGGGAAGAGATTATTTAGTAAATAGAAACTAGCGCAAAATATAGAACTGGCCGAGTTGCGTGAGCATTATTACGAGTGATATCTAACGGTAATTAAAGTGATTTGGCACAGGATGTCGCCACTACAGGGAGGGTGGCCGACCCGCACCGGCCACACCCTTATGAAGCGTTACTTACAAAAGCCTGCTATTAGCGCCACTGAATAGAACTGACGCTTTACCAAATGTGTAAGGTGGGGCACCTGCACTCAAGGGGGCCGGTTTCGCCAGCGATCGTATATCCACACCACCGAAATGAGTCAGGCCGCTGTGCCGCAGAGGATATGGACGGATGCAGGCATTTCGTCTTTAATCTGCGCACCCTTGGACTGTTGCTTTTCCTGCATGATAAGGCATCAAGAGTGGTGTTGGGTGGCCACACCGGCTAGAAATGGATGCAAAGGCTGCTGCCTTGGAGCCTGCATCTCTTGGGTGCAGAGTGCATACATCAACTCAGCTCAGACGGTGAATTTGTTTTCTTAACGTGAGTGATCATAAAGTTAATAGAGTTGGTTAGGTGAATGTTGACTAATTGTAGATCGCGGAGTTTACCAATACTGTAATTCTTAAGATATAAAGGTCGACAGCGACCGATAACGACCACCAAAGGACAACACTTGTTGTAAATTTTCGTCTGAGGCCTAGGAGGTTGATTTATTGTTTGCTGATTAAATAGGCATCTTGCGATTGGATGATCGTCTGGGACCGAGATAATGTTACCGACAACATTCATAACTACCTTTCCGATATATCGCGGCACAACACATACACTTAGTACGTGGCATCCTGCCAGTCATGTTCACAACCTATAATATAAGACGATGATCGACTTAATCTACCTCCCTCCCACATTTTCCCCTTCAACCTCAATAGCTCCTTACTACAGTCTGCACAAGGCCGTTCACTGCTGGAGGTCTGCACTGCAAAATGAAACAAGCTCCCGTTGACCGCTACCGGGCTCTACCACGGTGTGAAGGTCCAAACTGCATTGCTATAAGGACCCAAAGCTGCAAATCGAATTTATCAGTCTTCTCAGCTCTGACACGAACCAAGGGACTACTAGCACGCATGGATATGTTTTCAAAGTACTAATAAACTCAGAGCTGTTCGCTTTGAAAATAGTACCACCCTTCCTTTTTCTTCTTCCATTTTCTTGAAAATGAAAAACTAGTTGAGCCAGTTTAAGTGTTCACCATTAATTCGTGCTCGCAGTTCAAATTCTATAACCCAGCAGCCGTCCGCAACATGCTGACGGACAGCCAGAACGCTCAAGTTACTGACGACACGCTTGTCGGCCACATGGATCCTTTCTATGACGAATGTTATGCGTACGGTCGCATCTCAGAGCACCAAGGCGAACGCAAAGGCAGCGTTGCGGTTCCATGCCACGGCTTCCTAAGCATCCCAGCATCACATGAAGCCACGCTGGAGAAGGACTTTGGAGTCAGTAAATTGGACCGGCCGGCTATGGAATCAACGCTGGATCCGTCGCAGCGGCAACCGTTCTGCACGCTGGTCAAAGACCTAGCCGAGGCCGCTGATGACGTCCCCACCAGCAGCAGGCAACTTAGTGGCATATTGAGGGACCTACGGGCACTGCTTCGCATGGGGGTGTGCCCGATGGACATTTGCGCACGCAACTACCGCGGTGGTCACCTCGTTGACTTTAGCGTCGCCTGGACCACGCCGCATTTCATGTTCCGCGTCTGCGGTGGCAGGTTGACAGGCTCTACAAACAGCTAGACCTGGTGTATTTTGATGCCATGGTGGAGAAACTGGGGGTTAGTACCACTGTCAGGGCAACACCGAACCAGGAGTATAACAAGAAACTTCAACCTAAGAAACGCTAGGATTGCAGAACGCTTGCTGTGTGATATCTGCGTTCCACGACTATAATGCGGATTATGAGCAGCTAGGTTTTTCCTTCTATCTTTGTCCTATTCCTAGATCCCGCTACCATTAACGTCCTGCTCCATCGACGCCCAATCAACCTCTCCATAGCTACTTGGTGGGCGATTCGATATTGAAAGATGCCACTATTCTTACGATAAATGACTGAACTAAGGTTTAGTCTTGCCTCAATAGTCAGAACGAGTTGGACCCCGCAAATATACAGCTTAAGCAAGGAAGTGTACGTGACCTTGATATCAAACACTACATCTCTCTCACTAGAGACACGTGGTGCGTCGGGCATCATTGGGAAATAGCAGCCGCTTTCTTCTCTCTCCTAGATCTTCTAAGATGAAACTACATCTTAACATAGTCGGAAATGATGGACCCCCCTGAGCTAGTCAGTACGGACAAGGTTATTTCAAAATCACACCGGGCGGCTTAACAATTAATCACTACATTTATGGCAGTGCGCTATAATCGATTACACTCAACGTGAATGATCGAACATATTAGAAGAGCTTCTAGTAATGGTAGGCCGATAGCAAAATTGAGCTTACCTAGCTATATTTGCTTGAGGACTGATATAGTGCCAAACTCTTCTTTGACAAATCGGGCCATGTGCTAGTGTCCACCTAGTGATCCTTTGAAGATTGCTAAGGGAATTCCACCGCTCTAAAGTCTAAAAGCTCTACGGTATATTAGCTCCAAGCCAAGTCCGGTATTTCGAGCGTAAGACGAAGTTGATCCAAGAATGTAGCTTCTATCATCTACCAAGCATGTCTACAGATGCAACGATGCAGCGCTATGCAATGCCATGCCATGCCATGCCTATGCTACACTAAATCGTCTCTTCTCCTCATGCCCAAGACTACCACTTCTATTTTGACCAACTCAACCTCAATTCCTCACCTACCTCGTCTGCAACCCTCTATTCTACCCTGTACCTCTTCCCCCTCAAATATACGTCCTATCCGCAAAACTCTCAATCATCCCCTTCGCTGAAGCTTCATACTCCCTCAACTCCACCCTCCCGTCCTCCCCAATCACCGTATTCGCCTGCACAAACACCTTTCTCGGTGTCTTCTTACTCAACACTGCCGGCCTAAGCTTCGTCGCATACCAGTCATCCACAGCCGTAATCTCATCGTACATCTTCCTACCCCCCTCCACGTCCGCCGTCGCCTTATATACATGCAGCTGCTGTAGATACTTCTCGACAGCCGGGCGTCCCAGGCTCAGGATCTTGGAGCGCTCGAGACGGATCGTCAAGTCGCCAAGATCCTCGGCGTTGCTCTCGAGCTCGCAGAACTCGACGCCGGCGTTCAGGAAGGTGCGCAGGATGGAGAAGCGGGCCTGCATGTGGGGCTGGCCCCACTTGCGGCCCTTGGGGTCCCAGAACTCGAGCGCGGCGATGCCCGCGTGCGCCATCGAGAGGTACGCCGCGTAGAGGATGTCGCTGGCTGGGCCGTCGATGTCCTCGCTGCCGTCGCCGAAGCCAAAGATGGAGAGCACGCCGAAGTCGCAGCTCAGCGCCATGGCGACGCACTCGGCGCGGCATTCTTCGTAGCTCCCTGCGATGGCGCCGAACACGGAGCCCCAGGTCTGGCCCGGTTTGTACCAGCTCGTGACGGGCTTGCCGGTGAGCGGGTTGATGGGCGGGGAGTTGATGTCGAAATTGTAGTTGCCTGGAGAGGTTTCTTGGAGCAGCTTGCCGCAGCCGTGGCCCAGGAGTTCGTGGAGCCCAACTTGCACTTCGAAGGCGGCGTCGCGGCAGCGTTGGTAGACGCCGAGATCTGAGGGTTTGATGAAAGGGATGGATTCGTTGGGGGCTTTGGCTGAGAGGACGTTGCCGAGAGAGACATTCTTGAAGCCTAGTGTTTGGCGGATGTCGTCGTAGTTGGGGATGTTAATACCTGCTGGGATACTTTGTGTTGTCAGTATTTCAATATCGCTGTTAGGGTATAAAGGGGTTTACTCACCCGCTTCCGGCGAATGTGAGAACCTCAAGGGAGGTGAAGTCTGGACTGAGAAACTTGTCTTTCTCAAAACTTTTGTCCCAAGGAAGTAGAGGGATAAGGCTTGGTGCAGCTTCGACCAGCTTGCCGAATGCTTTCGTACGCTCCTTGTTAACCATAGCAACGAAACCTTCCCACTCGCCTCGGATGCCATGAGGATCGCGGTATGTCTATGAATTATCAGCGCTACTAGACCCTGAGGGCAATGAGCGGGCATAGCCTCAAGTACCTCGACAAAGCCAATATCTGCCTCAACCTCCGGGCCCTTATCCTTAATCCAGTACCTTTGGCTTTCCTTGTACGCTTCTAGCGACCCAGTCCGGAACGACTTCACATACTCCTCCATCATACTTGCCTCCGTCCGATTCGAGGCATACTTCTTGGCATTCTGCAATGCCTCCGCAATGGTACCCATCTCTTTGGTATAATCACCAAACACCAGCTTCAGCTTCTTCCCCTTCAGCTTCCCCTCCAGCTCCCACTCCGACTCCTTCAAGTCCCTATCTGCCGACCCGGGGTTCCCCAACGCGGACGCAATCAAGACCTCAAAGCCATCCGTCGTCTTCCGTAGCCTCGTGTTCTCAGGCAGCAGCTTCTTACTCTCGAGAAAGTCGCTGACGATGGATATTTCCTCCTTCGTAATGTCCGGCGAGTCCGGATAGTACGTGCTCACGTGCCCCTGGTCGGGATACCCCAAATGCATCTTCCCAACATTCTTACTCACGAACACACCATCCTTTATTCGCTCATATATCTCTAGCGTCTGAGGTGATACCGCTGCTAACGCCTTCAGCTGCCGCTCATTGAGACGCGGGACGAACTTCGAGTCGCCGAACGACTTGAAGTTACCCAGGTTTCCGAGGAACTGGGCCGAATAGTCGAGGAAGGCAGCGAGCTCGTCATCTGAGAGGCCAGCTTCTTTCTGCAGGGCTTTCCAGTCACCCCGGAAATAGTGGTGTAGGGCGATAATGAAGTCGTATATGGGCTCGGATTCGGGGGAGATTTGGCGCAGCACGATACGTGTTCCAGCGAAGCAAGCACTGAGAACGTTTAGCGGGAGCTTAGTGATGGAATCGAGGCTTTTCAAACACAGATAGGTAGTGAGCGTAGAGCTTCTCGCCCCCGCTCAGAGCCTCAAAGTGGGGCTTGATCTGAAGTGGAACAATGGTGGGGGGGCTGTCGGCTAGGTATTGTTTGAGAGATTCGGATTCCATTCTAGATTCCCGGTTTACTCGGACGGCAGTAATTGTCGGTGTGAGAGAGCAGGGCCCGGTGTAGGATGTTGGGCATCAAGAAACGATGGTAAGATCTGTGGGATCGCTTCCAGTAGCCCAAGAGAGCAACCCAAGAATGCGGGGCAGGATCATGCCCTGCAGTAGCGTGACGACCAAGCAGACCTACCAGCGTGCCAGCCTATCAGTCTCGCTAGGCTAGCGGGGCACCGTCTCGGCGCATTTGGTTGAAAGCGCGTGCCAATCTTGGTGATCAAACGGCAGAATTTACACCTTTTGAAGTAACAAGCACGGCCATTTTAACGTATTTTTACCTACTTTGGGTAGAAATGTACGCATTTTGGTTAGCGTAATCAACACGCGCTTTCAACCGGATGCGCCGAGACGGTGTAGATATGCTGGTCGCCACAGTACCGTAGCCGTGTTCCGCGGCAGCAACATTGCTTAAGGGCCGCGATTGAGCTGCAGGTTATCGTCGAAATCTCCCCTTAATAAATCTCTTCATGATCCGGAGCGCCACAGTAACCACCACCCCCCGCAGCGTCTGTTTGTAGTCACCGGCTATCGATAAGACTGTAGCCGGCCGCACGTAGTTGGTAGTAATATGTATAACATTCCGATACACCGGATTGGAGGTGCGTGCAAAGCAAGTATTGCCGCCTTGTGGTCAACACGAACCTTTGACACCGATTCCCAAGGAAAATCCCTTCACGAACCATGTACTACGGCCGCGTCATCCATCGTCTGTCAAGAGGACACATGTCTGCTGCAGTGTCTCGTCTCCCCCACTAAACCAAGCAATCATCCACCCCAGAACCTTCAACGGATTCAACAACATGATCACTGACCTCTGTGGCCAAACCAATCACCAAAACACCCGAGGACCGCAGGTCAATGTTAGGGCACCTGCTCACAGGGCAATGCAGCATGGCTTAGATCAAGAACGCGCTTTAGACCATTGCTCGGACGTCCACCAAAACCCTACTTTTGAAGTGAATCAACCAGACGACCGGGATAATGATCGAGTCTCGATAGGCAGATGGACTAGGAACCATCAGCAGCACCACAAATCCCACTACTCAATTCGCAAAAAAGTATTGTGAGGTTGCCTCCGTATAATGGTAACGGAAATCCGTATGTTGCCATACGAGAGGACCAAATACCTGTCGTTGAAGTAGGTGCTTGGAGATTTTCAAATTCACTTGGCTGTATCTTCGACATGTATTAGAAGGCAAGCATTTACATTAGGTGTAAAAATTATAACCATGCAAGCATCTCATTAGCGCTGCTATATCTTTTAATAACAAGTCTCTTCAAACGACTCTTATCAGGTCTGCATATCGTGCCATCAGTGAAGTATCTCTAACCCACGACTCCAAATAATATCAGCAAAACAAATGATAGTCCGGGCTTCATTACAACCATTCAGCCTCTCCAATTACCAACAAGCTTTTCTAACCACCTACAACTCCATCACAATAGCCACCAACCCGACCACAACTACCAAACGCCAAGATGACAGTAGAGGGACAACTGCCAGTCCGGCCGCGGACACGTGCGCCACCTCCGGAAACCCAGCATCCTTGACCCCATCCACCCTGCACACAACCTGACACCCCTTACTCTTCCTCTTCTCCATCGCCGCCACTTCCTCCCGCTTCCTATACCCACCCCCAGGCCCCTCAACCGGCCCACTGGTATTGAAAACCAGCTCGATCCACTGGATGTGGTACTCTGCGGAGCCGCCCACGCTCATGTTGCCGCTCCACTCACCGCCATCGCTCCACATGTTCATGGTGAGCCCGGATGGCTTGCGCGGCACGCTGTACGTGTTGTTAGCAGCCTCCACGCCGTCGAGGTACCAGAACGACCGCGCGGCCAGCCAGTCGATGCGGTGCGTGCGCCACGTGTCCCAGGAGGGGAGGTTGGAGGGGTTGAGCGAGGACTGTGGGATCGCGTTGCCGGAGTCGTCGACCGAGGGCTGGTTGGTGTATCTGTTTGAGAGTTAGCCGTGCGCACGCTCGGGTACACCGAGGTAGGGCTTGAGAATTAGGGCAGGAGAGGGGCGTGAGGTTGGGGGATCGCTGGGATGTAAAACGCACCGGATCATGTCGACGGGGTCGTCCGTCAGGATCTCAATGTCGCTCTCGTTGTTGTCGTCGTAGAAGGTGAAGAAGCCGGCCACGGCGCCCTTGTCGCCCACCACGCGCGCCTTCACGCGCAGAGAGACGTGCATGAGGTTCTTCTGCTCGTTCTCGACCTCGGCCGACGACTGGAAGTCCTCCAGGCGGACGGTGCGCAGCGCGAGGTACGTGTCGTAGTCGCTGGTATAGCTGGAGGCATTGTTTTGCTCTGCAATTCCCCCGGAAGAGTCAGTGAGAAGAGCCACCGCTGTGGCTCCAATTGGCGGAGCTGGAAGGAGAGAAATGAGTGATGGGAAGGTGAGATGGTGGTAAACGCACGTATATACACATTTGCGGGCGAGTTCTGCATCCGCACGGGAAAATCACTCGTGCTCGGCTTCCCCCAATTCTGGATGCCCCAGTCTGCATTCCACGCCGAACTATTCAGGAATGCCTGATCTGGAGCTAGTTCATTCCCCGCGTCCTGCGAGTTATTCACTGCAGGAGGCGTCACCGTGTACTGGTTCTTTGTAGTTGCAACATTGCGAAAGTCCCAGAACCGGTGGTACTGGAAGTACGATGGCGTGTTCCCGGTCTCAACGACGTAGCAGGAGCAGTTGGGAGAGTTATCCTTGAGCAAGGTGGCGTTCTGTGAAAAGCCAAGATTGATGTGGAGGAAGAAGGCGAAGATCAGCGCCGGGCCGGGGGAGATCATCGGTGTGCAGCGGGTGGAGTTTTGTGGCGCTAATTAGAGTTCATGTTGACATTACAAGCTATAAATTGGCTACGTGTAAATGGAAGGATCGTAATGCACGAAAGTGAAGAATGAGTGAGTGACGGAGTCAAAAATGTTGCATATGAGGGAATGGGAGAAGTAAACGGGAGAAGGCCATGGAGGTTATGACTCTAAAAGGATGGCCAGGCCGTCAGTTAATATGGTTGCAGCGCTTCACGATGCTGGCGTGACGTTTCGTCCGCCAGTTGTTCCTAAAAGCCCCATGCTACTCTAACCCTAAACGAGACAGCTAAGCACCGGTCTGGGTCCTTTCCCCCTGAGGCTGAGGGACTTAATGCGAAAATCTAAATGTAGCATTACGGCTAAGCTTCACTTCTAGGCCCTTGATTGCCCCCTGCTTCCGTTTCGCTACTACAAGGTCATAGGACTCCTTAATAAATTGTCCAATCCGCGTTGGTTTCTAAAAGACATCTGGAAACAGTGCTAGCATCTAAAGCATCGCCAATCTGTCCCGCAAATGTTTTCTAGCCCACAAGAGATCTGATTTTCGCTATCTTGACATATGTACAAGTTGAATCCAGACCATAAAACTAAAGAGACATCGGAAGCAAAAGTGTGGTATATTATAGAGGTATAGGGAAAAGTGGGCAGCAAATACAGGCCCTAACAAGAATAAGCCACTGAAGGCATGGAGAATTCAACTCCAACAAGGAATTCCTCTTTGAAACAACACTGGTCAAGAAACAGTCGACGACATGTGCAGGTACTCAGCCGAAGAGTACGTAAAGTAAGCGTTCAAGGAGAGATATATCCGAATAACACCGGCCCGCCGTTCGGGTACGAATTGAACTCCTCAAGCCCACTCGGATCATGAAATTTGGTTCTCGGTTTTGATGCTCACGGAGCCGATCGGTCTACGCTGACCCCAGTCCGGACAGCCTGCCGTGCACCGGACGTTGAATGGGTTGAGCGAACTTCGACACCGGAACGACGTCGTTTGGGATCTCCTGGTCCGTATTCTCTATGGTTTCATCGTCGTTTCCCATTATTTTTGTTGGTACCTCTGGAATATCCTGGTGCTTGTATTGCTGGAGGCTATGTCGGTCTGGCGTTGTCGATGCGCTCGCTATTGACATCGAGGTGCTAGATCGGTTGTGCACTAAGTCTGGAGTAGGAGGAATGCTGGAGTTACGACCGGGGTGCAGAAAGGACGAATCATCATCGCCAAACTCACTTCCCTGATTTGACTGACGCTCGTGGCCGTCTTCTGAAGCTGCAAGTGTGGTTGCAGGCCTCTCGCTCTGGTGATCGTCCTCGCTATCTGCTCGCTGGGCTAGTTGGAGGCCCTCAACAGCAGCAGCGCATTGCTCTGAGATATTTCGAATGATGTATGCAATAGCATCAGTTTTGTCGCGAAGATGCCTGTCGGCGACATCTGCCATGCTGAGGGTGGAGAAGCGTTTCCGCGAAACTGGGCTATTGAGTAAACGATGTTCCATATCCGGAGAGACATCCTCACCATCGAGGTGCTTACCATCCACGGTACTAGCCCGGCTGAATGCTCGCGATGAGTTGCGGGAATCCAAACCTTGAACACCGCGAATAGTGCCAACCTCGGAGGCATCCTTTGGATCAACGTGCCCTTCCATATCATCTTCACCCTCTTCAGGTACGTCCTCAAAACCCTCCTCGATGTAGTTAGAGATTTCTGGTGCTTGGCTAAGAGACTTGACAATATGCTCCATATGGTGTGTCTGGCCGTCGATCAAAGCACGCAGATGTAGAACAACACGTTGAGCCTCATCCCTTTGGCGAAGAATAGTTATGTTAGTGTGCTGAAGAGCAGAAAGCTCTTTCTTGTTGCGTTTCCTCTCACGTTCCAGCTCCTCGGCAATTTCTTGCTGTAACACCAATGCTTCAAGAGCATCGTCACGTTGCTTCTCGGTTCCTGAAAGACGTACAGTGAGACGAGCGGTATCATCCTTCTGTTGGTCGATAAGGCCGGTGAGACGACGATTCTCACGTTTGTGGTTCTCGATCTTGACTTTGAGCTCTTGGGTCTCCTTGGTGAGCTGTTCAGCAAATGCCTGGAATTTGAGGAATTGCTGTTTCCAGCTCTCGAGTTCCTCGACCAAGAAGTTGTTCCTCTTCGTGACTTTGGAGAGCTCGGTGTCCATGCGACCCTTGAGATTAATAAAGTCTTGCCAAGCCTCCATAGCATCACGAGAGTACTGATTCCGTTCTCTGACAATCTCATTCAAATGCCTCATTGAGACCTTGGTCATCAATGGTTTCTTGACTGAGCCACCAAAGATAGCCTTTACACCCGTGTTGCGCCCCTGTAATATGAGATTAGCTATTGGCACAAGGAATGTTATTGAAGGAGTCTGACACTAACCAGTTTCTCGCACACGTGGTCCATGACCGTCATTATGGCGTCCTGGTTCCACCAGTCTGGGTCCTGGATACTTTCGACTTCACCACGCATCACGATAATCTGACCGGCAGGGATCAGTTTGCCGCCTCCGTATGCAGATCGGAGATGTTGCGGAACACCTGTTGGCGCGACCTCGCCATTAAGCGCTTGTGTCAAACGGTTAATCATCTTGGTCCTCTGACCAGGTGTAAGAGCGGTTGGTGGGCTCGATGTTAGGACGAAATTGCGATCTAGATCAACCACCAATGCGTCGGTGGGAGCAGTGAACAATGTGCGGCATTCAGCCGTGATACCAAGAATATAAGGACCAGGTTCTTGCACCAGCTCCTTGACGTGGCGTGCATGAACGACAGGAACATACAGACCACTCCATTCGTACACGCGTACACAGAATCGGACCGTTTCAGCAGCAACTGTGAGCATAGCTGGGTAATGGCTCACGAAAACGATGCGTCGTGTTGGTGAAACCGCGGCTTCAAGAACTCCGACAATATTCGGGATTGACAAACACATGAACAGCGGCCACATTGCGAAGTTCTGGAATCCGGTCGGAGAGGAGGGAAATTGATAGCACAAAGCGTAGTCTTTCATGTCAATTCGGACTAGGTCATTCAATCTGGGGGCTGGAAAGCTCAGGATACGTGAGACCTCCTCCGCATGGAAGAGATTAGTAGCCTTGTTCCAGTGAATCCACATTCCACGGAGGTAGTCACCAAGAAGGTTATATAGTGGATATCTGGAAAGAAAGCTCAAGCAATACGGAATCCAGTAAGTCTCTTCGGTGCTCTCAAAGAAGTCGGGTTCCGTGCGCTTGCGAAGATCGCGAATTGTCTCAGCCCTCTTCTCGTCGGCCCTGGACCACACGCGGAGTGCGATACCATAGAGGGTGTGAGACGAGTCTTGCTGAAGAACAAACGAATGGTGTACACAATGAGGCTGGCTCCTGCCGGTACAGATCTCGACGTCGTGAGGGAAGCAGGCCTAATCAACAGTTCAGCCTCGAGCGCGTCAGGACGACAATTTTCAGTGGGAACATACTCGCATGGCAGAGTGTAGTGACCTCGCGATCTCATTATCCTGTTCTAGCCTTGGGCTACTCCCCAAAATCTCTGGCAGCCAGAACTGGCCAACAGCCCCCTTCATGTGCCCAATTTTGCCCTGGCTTAGTGCAGGTGCTTTGACCCATTGCGATGGTTCTCTCCCAACACCGCAGACCATATACGCATGGGTCAAAGTCTTTGGCGTCCGCTGTCCAGGTTTGATGTTCAGAGTTGAAGGAAGTGGCTGAGTGATTCTTGAGTGCAGAGATGAGGTTCTGCTGGGGATGATGAGGCTGTTATCGCCACCATTTTCCCTCGTAGGGGGGCGCTCGCCGGTGCGAGGACGAAGGCTCAGGGAAGGCGCCATCCTGTAAATTGACGAGGAATGAAACTGGTCTACTAGAGTATGAAGTATCGACCGTGCAAGACCCAAGCAGCTGCGACACGGCTGGAGGCAGCAAAGAGAAAGGAAGTTAAGACAAGAGCATCAAGACTCAAGTGAAAAGAAGGGAAAAGGAAACTCTGACAAGAAAGCTGCGAACAAGAGCTCTGCCAGCAATTGAAGCGGCGCTAAGGTCACTTTGCTGGGGAACTACAACGAACTTGCTGCAGAAGAAAGAAGAGTCCGCAGAAGGAGAGGGGGGCGGGAGCAATTGAGGGCTTAGGACAGGCGTAGGAGCTTGGGGAGTCCCGAAGCGGCGCTAGCGCGACGCACAAGTTTCGGCTCGAGGATGGAAATGAGCGCCTTCCACTGTCGTGATGCTCCCTAGGCCCATCAGCGCCCAGTGCGCAGTCAGGAACATGAGATGCTGTGGCCCTTTTGCTGCACAACTTCCCACACAACGCGCACAATCCACACAGCCATATCATAATAGTGACATTCTACTGACATTCTCTTGCACTGATCCGGGTCCTCTTTTCACGCGATAACAAGTCCGCACGCCCTCGGACAATTGCATCATGCCGACGCCCTCTGCAGCTGAGCGACCCTCTGGTTGTGCCCTGCGTAACCATCTGCATACAGCGTGCTGAGAGCACCCGGGATCGACTGAATCTGGTGCAATTCAAATGATACCGAATGGGATGCAGTGGGATGCAGAGGCATGCACAAAACCGCGTCGGTGCTAGCCCAGATCAGGCTCGTCCGCACAGAGCATCGGGCGTTGGTTACCAATTCTTGCTCTCGGCGAATGGGCGATTTCCCTCATTCGACCTTCCCCCCTGATCACCGCACGGCGTAGAAGCCCCCAAACCCTCCATGGCCTGACATCCCGTGCCTAATCGTGCCTTTTCACGCTGCACCTGGCCCTTGATTTGTGATGATTTGTGAGGGGTAGATCGGAGGAGAGGGGGGATGGCCCACAATGCAGCTGCGGTTCGTTCAGGTCAACTTGTGGCAACCGACCGGTAGATCTATTGTGCTCGGTTCAAGTTACGTTCCATGGTTTTATGGGTGAAGGCGAGGCGAAACGGGCCGCTGGTGCACTGTAGGTCTCAACAACGTGACCGGAGGTTTGAGAGAGTGCCCGTGGGGGTAACATGAACGGATTATTAGCGGCTCGGCGGATTCGCAGGGAGAAAGTGAACATTTCCATACATTTTATGCCAAGGCGCTACTAATCCGCCCCCTTGTAAAAGCCTGTTAGCATACCAGCCGGCCAGCTCCGATAAGCTCTGATCGATACAGCAACCCTGTGGTGTCTCCCGCCTAGGCTTCCACGTCTTGGGAGGCTTGAAAGGGCTTGGTTGGGACGTTCGATCATCGCGAGGGTCTCCCAGAACCAAGGCTGAAAAGGGTCGCTGGCCACTGGTGGCCACGCCCAGCAGAGTCGCGTCGAATAGATCGGCTCCTCCGATATCCACAGCGTCACTTGGCTTTCCACGGTTCCTCGCGCCGACAAGCTAGAAGTTACAGTCTCCACCCCACTAGAAACAAAGTTTGGAGACAAAATCTCCTAGAGTGGAACAGCTAATCTGCCCATTGTCATTCCGACAGGTCAGAAGAGCGGGACGGCTGCGAGATCTCAACGTCGAACCAGTTCTCCTAGGAGAAGCCCGTCCGTATTCCAGTCTGCTTTTAATTGCTGCGCTGTTGTCCATTCACATTCCATCAATTTCCTCTCTCCCACGTCGCCAAGGCTGACAAAATCCACATCCCTCGATTCTGCCTGCACTGCACTGGCCTCGATCCCCGCTGCACCGAAATCTTGCATACCTCTCCCACTGCGGTGGTTGCCGCTATGACCGACCAGCCGCTGTTAAGTCAATTGTGCAGCATATGGTACGTCCAAACCGCATATTCCATGACGCCTCCAGATCTCTCACGTCGCACTTGCACTTAACTAATGTTCGATTAGCAACAACAACGCTTCCAAGTACCGCTGTCCCGGATGCTCTGCTCGCACATGCTCATTACCATGTTATAAACGTCATCAACAGTGGGCGCAATGTTCGGGAAAGCGAGATCCCACCAAGTATGTGAAACGGAGCCAACTTGCCACTCCCGCAGGTATAGACCACGATTACAACTTCATCGCCGGTATAGAACGGGGAGTCGACAGAGCGGAACGGGAGGTCATTGAAAGAGGCATCAGTTCTAACGATGAAGGTCGAAAAGAGCCGACCAGCGGGAGCAACTACGAGAAGCATCTCCAAGATGCAGGTGTAATTATCGATAAAGCTCCCAAGGGAATGAGCCGAGAAAGAAGTAATAATACTCATTTTGATAAAAGGTAGAATGGTTCGCATGCTTACGCCTCACGTGATCTAACAAATCGCCTAGGAAAAAACGCATCGTTTGGACTGTAGAGTGGGTTCACGAAGACCAAACCCGGGAGCTTGACGAAGTTCGAGAGACCTTATCGCTGTCAGAAGCATATAAGGAGCTACTCGCGCGAAAGCAACCCAAATCTAAGAAGCGAAAAACCCGATCAGCACCATTTACGGGCACATCTGCGATATCAGATTCTATCAATGAGCCAGAGAATGGTGTGAGAGACATTTCGGCCATAGATGTGACTACAGAAATTGTGGGGGCGTCTGCGGATAACTCCACTATATCACCTGAAAGCCCCACAATAGAGCCCGCTCTGGAAGGCCCATCTAATGAAGCGACTCACGATAACTCAAAAGATATCTCACCCGCTCCCTCTGGATTCCACTTCTACCTTGTAAAACCGCACACGTGTAGTTCCCGCCGTGTTTTAATTCCTTTATCAAACGAAGCTACTTTGTCAACAGGTTTAAGAGGTCGCATTGTGCTCGAATTCCCAACCATACATGCCTTGTTCAAACCTCCAGAGTCTTTACCATCTGAATTTCAACTGGAGGATGACTATCTGGATCAGGAATTCAAGGAGTGAAATGAGCTTGAAGAGCTGTTAACGACCATTCAACCTCCAGGTGCTTCTATTATGGAAAGCGAGAGTGGGCCGGCCTGTATTGAAGGGAGGGATGAAAATCTAGATGATAAAAAGATCTTGGAAATGCTGAGACGGGATCTTAATACCCGTATTTAGGCCTGCTATTGTAGATCAAGCAGTCGCCGCAATTAATCCGCGAAGATTAATCAGTTCCTTTGCAAATAACTTCCTTACTCAGTAGGTAGTGATCGGTGTGGCCTACGGATTGGGCATAGGACTTACGCATCTGAAACAGAGAAGCCATTCCGGGCCGGTAACTGCTCCACCTGCGGACTCATTTTGAGACATAGAAGCCAAATACGCATAATCTTCCACAGGAGTAACAGGGGAATACTCCACAACTCGACTCATAAGAGTAAAAGATGTATACCTCACACAAGGACACCGTAACTTTACGTCTTTCCACTTGGAGCATAGTGCTGGTACTGCAGAAGTAAGCGCTCTGCACGTGTTAGACTAGCTCTATGCCAGCCTTCGAAACGCAACACTATGAACCTATCCGGACCTCCACTTGTTAACCGAAGCCCGAAAACAAGGAATTTCTGCAGCCCAAATATTGGAGGCGTTGCCTAACTTCTCTGAAGCTTTCCCTGCCAAGCTAGCCTGCTGCGAACAAGTCTGCAAGATCTGCACGATCGTCGCATCCGTCGGTGGATGTTGCCCCGCTGTCGTTCCCTTGGCTGTGTGACTTTTATCACCGTTCTCATCCGCCATCAGAATATTCCTTCATCCAACATCCTGCGTCGATCTTGATGTCGCCAAGTTCACGAAACCGGAAACCATCTCGGGCTCTGAAGACACCAATCTGAGATATCGAATAGATAAACTCCAGAATGCCTTCTTTAACTTATCTTCACCAGCACTTGAATCAAAGTTCTAATCTAATCTAATCAAAAAGTCATGATTGGAGAGGGCGTTGCAGCTATACACAGCCACCTATTTTGCTCGCCTACGACTACTAATTGCATAGTTATTGCCTCATTTTTCATTGGCGTAACATATACCTGCATGCGGTAAAAGAGCTGCATTGGGGCCAAACGGAAGAATGTGCGGTGGGCGCGGGTATGTATTTTTAGAGGTGGAATTTCAGCCATGAATGTTTCTGTGTAAATTGGAAAAAAGTGTTTAATTAAACTGCTTTCTTAAAGACCATTCATTCCAATCTGTTCTTGTCAATCAACCCCAAGTCCTGCATCTGCATCAATTCAAAAATATTCCCTATCCAACATGAAAGTCTCCCTCGCACCTCTCCTCACTCTTCTCACCCTCACCACCGCTCAAACTATCAACTCGACCATCCCCGCAAACAAACCGTTCAACTTCGGTAAACACTATGCCGTGCTAAATCTCGACCTCATCGACGGCATCGTAAGTGGCATTGCGAACACCTCAGCCGGCCAAGCCTTCATCAACTCCACCTCCAAATGGATCAATGCAGTGCACAGCCAAGACCCGAAGCCGCTGATAATTTTCACCCGCATCTACTTCACGACTGCCCAGAAGCCGGAGATCGGACCCGAAACGCCATTCGGCGCCGTCGTGGCACCATTTGGGAATGTCACTGAGACGAGTCCCGCCACGAAGATATATAGCGCGTTCGACGTGTTGGACACGGATGTGGTGCTGCAGAAGACGCGGTACTATGCGGGTGCGGGGAACGGGCTAGAGGAGATTCTGAGGGCCCAGGAGATTGATACGGTTATTCTGGTGAGCTACATGCATGCCGCCCACCTAACGCTAGCCTTAATAGGAAATTTGGCGAGCAGAGAGGGGAAATATTTGAAATACTAACATGAACTCCGCTTTAGTCTGGAGTTCGAACTTCTGGTGTCGTCTTGAGCACTGTTTACCAGCTTTTTAACATCGATTATAAAATGTAAGCGCCACTTGCAAGCTTATATCTCATCTATCATACCTTTGTAATTGCTTCGACATGCTATACAGAATCCTGACGAGATCGCGCAGATATGTCATTTCAAACAACACAATCGAGACAGGTGACGACGCCGCGCTCATCCAGTCCGCCACTCTTAACGGGATAATTCCCAAACTGCCGGCCGATGTCATCTCTATTGAGCAGGCACTTGCCGCATTAAAGAGGAGCGGGCCCGCTGTTTGGTGATTTCCGTTTTTCGTAAAATGAATGCTACTATTGTATATGAAGGCCGCCGGTTTTGCAAACGGGTCCAATTTTCTAAGTGAGTATTTTGCGCATTTTAGGCCCGCGATAATAAATCAATGGCAATTGCGCCTTGAATTTAACTATTATAAAATTCTAAATAATAACTAATCTACTTCTTCTCTATCGCATAATACTTTAATTAAGAGTTTTGGGTGTTAGGTTGAAATTGCATACGAATTCCAAAAGGTAGAGATTTTGGCGTTCCTTGATTTTCAAAACCGTCGGCCTTCGTACATAGCCGTAAGAACAGACGTGAGCAGTAGCGAAAAGTTTTCACACGGGATGGTGAGATTTCGAAAACTACTACTGACGGTACCCCCTCACACTAAACAGCTACTATACTCTTACCCGAGTCCACGTGCGTGTAATCCTCATGGATACAAATCGGATCCAACGTCCCCCGACCCCCAAATCGAAAACATCGACGACTTCTTACGATCGATGACGAACGAACGGGGGAGTAAACATACCTCTGCCAGCCCTTAGGGCAATACGCGCCCGCGGAGCATTATAGGTCACTCGCCGTTAATTGCACTATACTGCCTGGTAGCCTGGATAACGACCATACGGTTTTTCTCGCCTTCTCTCTACAGACTGGCCCCCCCTAGAGAGGGCCTGGCAACTAGGACCTAGGCGGAAAAGATACCCAGAGTATATATATCCCGCTCCGCCCCCGGTACTACGGCGCCGGTTACGGACGAACCCCCCTACACCTTCGATGAGCCCTAGAGGATGTTAGGGTAAATACAACGGCAACAACCTACGAGAGATAGCCGCAATGGGGGACGGTTAAGATATAGGAAACTACAGCATCAGCAATCAACAGCAGGGCCTAGCTGGGACGTAGTGAACCCCTGCTCTGGCTCTCGGCGAGCTAAGAAAAGAAGGATGTAGTGGTAACTACGGAGATCCAAGATCCAACGGAGGTCTAGACGTAGCCGCTAGCTACGTGCGGAGAAGGGCAAACCGGGTTTTTTCATCCTACTGAGGTGGCTCACAGGCTTCTCCCCCTAAAATACTAGGAGTTTTTTCCTGTACAATACACAATTTTCCCCTATGTGCAGAATAGTCTACGTGGGCCTAAATAGAATCCGTATCAGACGTTAGTCAAAGATCAATATATATAATATGCAAGCAAGATCCCCTATCTACGTCTTGGAAGGTGCGGGTCCTGAATAACCCTTGGTAGTAATAACGAAAGACCGGAACACACAGCGCGGGATTACCGCATCCATAAGCGGTTTCACATATAGGCGCTTAATCTCCTCTGAAGGGGTATTTGGATGCCTCCAGGCAAACTCAAGAGGCACATCTGCGTGGTCTAACCGGGTGTCAAAGTGGAGGTAGCTTGAAGACAGCGGTGTCGGGGACCAGTCGAACATTCTGTCCGTCATCAGAGCGAACTAGAATGCCTCAGCTTCGGTCTGGTGCGGCGAATATCGGTCAGCGCTCGTTTGGTTGACTTTTATTTCCCATTACTTGACGTTTTGCAGTGTTAGCTGCGCGCGCAATGTAACATTCTTGAGCCTCTTCGCTGCGTCGATGCCGGTGTATGAGGTGATACTTAGCACCGACATAAGCAACGGAATCTATGCGGAAGCCTGGAATATGAAGCTCACGCCATCCATTGGGGAAGATGTTAACCGGCCAAAGCCAATAAGTCTTGTCTAACCCGAACTATCCCTCCCGCTAGCCGCATAGACCGACTCAAAAGGACCGCGAGCGACATATAGGGGCGCCGGCGATCTCTAGGAGCACACGAATAGTCAGGAATCCAGGACGGGGGGCCATGCTCTAGCTTCTTATTATCTTGGTCAACATGAAGGCAAGAAAGATCACTGGGCGAGATGACGTGTGCTGTTACTCGGCAATATACCTCTACGACCGTTTTGGAATAGTCCGGCTCGATCATTCGGAAATCCCTCGATGAAGGCATCCCCAGCATACCATAGTTACCACTTTGTGCGATTGCTGCTGCTGCTGCTGCTGCGGCATGCTGGCTGGCGTAGTTGCTGTCGGCGGCATCATGCTTGTGACCGGCACAAGGGCATTCTTTCAATACAAGGAGGCTAAGGCTCTCGAAAAGAAGATGCGTTATGAAAAGAGTAAGTGTGCAATCCTTTCTACCCCTTCCAGCATGTTACTGTGAAATACTACATTTATCGGTTTATTGATTCTTAACCGAACATTACCCATGCCACGTGGGCAGTTCGCTTTCGATATGCGGCTATGCATGGAATAGGTTCATTACGAAATATCGGGAAGCTAATCGTCACGCCTCTTCAAATGAGGCGACAAACGCCGAGTATATCTTGGTGTGGATAGATGAACAGGGACAAATGCTATGAACCTTGCGTAACTAACTGGACATGTGAATTTAAAACTGTTGTTTTCTTCATAGACTTTCGTAGAGCCTTTTTTTATTATCCTTCCGCTGTACGTTATTGGTATCTCATATCAGCTTTCCAACCACCACTGCTGCCAGGGTTTATTTTTTACGGATTAGGAGCAACATTCTACATTGGAAGCGGGTTTTGATCAATTCTTAGCAAGGCTCTCGCCCGTTATGCTTTCGTTCACTAGGAGTATCACATCATTTGTGCAAGAATACTTTGTCCGGGGAAGAGACGCAGAAATCAGAAACCAGTAATCATAGCAAACGAACCACAAAGGTCCAAGTACTTTGTCACAGGGCTTAAAGACACATTCAAACAGAAAGTATCACCAAAGCATAATCCCGAGAATATGAAGATAACAAAGAGCCTCGGTCATTTAAAGGACCTGAATAATGTTGGCTTGAGCTTGGGGGTATGTAACTAAACTATCCTATCTTCTCACTCCGTCAAAGCAATCGCAATGAAACAAATAGGTCGAGTTTGAAAAACAAGCAAGAAACAAGTCCAAAACCCCCGGCCACCATCGATAGAATCCACATTTCTTGAATAGAAAGGTAGAGCCTTGGATATCATCGTTGAGTCGCAACGACTTAAACCTCGTAAAGCTGAACAAATTCATCCCGCCGTTCCCAGTGCAGAAAATATGCCCCCATCAAAAGCCCCAACGACAATATATGGGAAAATAATTTTGTAAAAACAAGGAAAGGTGTAGTAGGGCTGGTTTTCCTCCGAAAAATAAGTAACCACTAAGCCCTCGAAAAATAAATGTTGTAAGACCCGCTCATATAAAGGTGGGGTGTGAAGCAGATTTAAAAGACAAGAAGGTGAAAGCATTGGAGAAGTTTAAGAGGAGAGAGATGCAGAACACAGTTATGGGAAAGGAAAGCATCTTTGTCCGTGTGCACCGGCTTCCGCACCAACTCGGGTTGAAACCACGAGTGAGCAATAAAGCTGGACTGGACTGAAAATATCGTTTCAAATCGTCTACGTAGCGACATTTTGCAAAGTGTACCTTTGCAACGAAGGCAAGAATCGGAGGAATTGTATGGGTATGTGGTTTGGTTCGCCGGAAAGCGCCGTGTGAGCAGAAAGAGTCGAAGATCGTGAACGTGTACATGAGAAAGCAGAAAAATAGGAAGAACATGTGCTGGAGACACTCGTCCCTAAACGCCACCGAATGCGCACAGCGAAACTAATCAGAAGCAATTCAGAGTGCTCTTCTTCTTCTTTTTGTTGCTGTTGTTCAGCGCAGCCATACGGGCTTCGAGGTGAGCCCGTTCGGCTTCGACACGCATCCTCGCGTTCCGCTCCTCCTCGACTGCTTGCAGCGAGTGCCGTGCGAGGCTTCGTTCCTTCCTCATGACCGTGAGCTCCTCTTCAAGACCGGTACATTTCTTCTTCCAGGCTTCCATCTCGGACTTGACCTTTGTGCTCGACGACTCGAGATCAGTCAAAGCATCCTCGAGAGTAGCAGTGAGTTGCTTCTCAGCGAAAAGGTGCTTCTCGATGGTTCGAATGCGAGCTTCTTGATCTTCAACCAACTGCGCTTGCGCGATATCCTTACTTTGATGACGCGACGTTGGAGGTGACGGCGCGGTTGTAGCGTTCGTTGGTGGGGGACTGCCTGGAAGAGGCGGAAGAGGGATTGCTGGAGGGGGTGATGGCAAGGAAGTGTGGGATGCACTCTTTCGGAGATTTGAGTTTGCCGAATTAGAGCGCTGAAGCGTGGCATCCCTAGGGTCCAGAGACTCTCGATGCGAGTTCCGCTTCGTATCACCAAGCTGAGACTAAACTTAGGTTAGCAACGAGTCCTGATATAGCAAATATAATTACTTACCTCTAGTAGCGCGATCTTTGCCCTCGATTCATCAAGCTCCCGCTCAATTTCTGCACGGGTTTGAAGAGCCTCTTCAAGTTGAACTTGCCGTTCGGATTGTAGAGCAGAGAGTCTATTATTCGCCAGTTCGTGCTGATCCCAGTTCTGATTCAATTGGTCTTCCAGTTCCTGGACTAGACGCGAACTCTTCTGCTCCTTCTCGCTAACTTTTTCCAGCTCCTTCAAGGTTTGCTCGTTGATGGACTTGAGTTCCCCCACCGTGCTTTCAAGAGCAGTAACATTTGCCACAGCCGTCACCAGTTCAGCCCGGGCAGCGTCCAAGTCTTTAGAAGCTTGCTCATATTGAGCCGTAAGGGTCTTCCTGCTCTTAACTAACGATTCGATCTGAGAGTGTAGCTTGGTCGCATCTGTATCCTCGTTTAAGGCCGCAGACACACCCTTCAGGAGATCGACCATATCTGTTTGAGCTTTGGTGAGTTCGGCTTGAAGTGCCAAAGTATTATCTTGATGTAAAGCTTGAGCCTTAGTTAGCTCTTCCTGCAACGCAGCCGTGGCATTCGTATGTTCGGCAAGTTGAGCAACAAGCTTCTCGTTTGATTCGGCATGAGCGATCAGCAGTTGATCGTTAAGGTGCTTCAATTCATTTGTGTGAGATTCTTGAAGAGCAGATAGTCCTTGTTGATGAATAGCGATCGCTGATTTATGCTCCTCAATCTGGTTATCCAGATTTGCTACTAGGGATCGATGGGTCTGAAGTTCCTTCTCGGTAAGTTCTCTGGATCTAGAATCCTCCTCAACCTGTCTGAGAATATTCGCATGTGATTGCTCAAGCTCAGCGAGACGAGTTGCGTGTGTTGCAGCAGTGGCTTTGTGCTCGTCTACTTCTTTCTGAAGAGCCGCTACAACTTCTCCATGTCGTGTTTTCTCTTGGTCGAAATCTTCAGCAGCGCCATGAATGCTCTTTGATTTCTCTTCAAGTTCGGCAAGACGCTCCGCATGTTGAGCTTCAGCGTTTCTCATGGAAGTTTCCAAATCGCTAATAGTGGCTAGGAGTTGTGTTTCAGAGGCTTTCATACACTCCATTGCGACGAGATACTTGGATTGCCACTCAGAAACTTCAGGTTGCAGCTCGATGATTTGCTTCTGATGACTGTCCTCGCTGGCCGAAGTAGAGTCCAATTCTCTAGAGGTGCTCTCCGCAGCCGGTGTCTCTGGGAAAACACCAAGCATCGGGGATGAAGGTACTGCCTTAGTAGGCGAACCAGGCTCATCTGTTGCACTCTGATACCGCAAGGAGGCCTTCAGGTTCTCAATCTGTTCCTGAAGTTCCTGCTCGCGGCTGGCGTAAGACTTTTTGAGTGCCTCAAGCTGATTCTCGCTCTCCAACAACTGGTCGCGCATAGAGGAAACTACAGAAATATCCAGTGGCGATGATGCCTTTAAGCTAGATCTTTCCTTTGTTAGGCCTGTGATGAGAGTCATCTTCCCTTCCATCTCCTTGCGTACAGAGACGATTTCGGTTTCGAGAGCTTGAACTCGTTCAGACCGTGTATGTAACTCCGTCATTATGGCGTTGAGGTTCAGTTCGAAGTTCTGGATAATGTCCGGATGATTTTCGAAGTTCTCCAGTGCCATGTTACGTAACGATGCAAAAGAACGGTTCGCCCGGTCGGTGGCCATGACATTCTGGCTAGATTTTCGGCGAATTATATTAGCGGTAGGTGACGCAGGGCGAATCATCTGAGCCCTGTGCACTTCCGATTTCAACTCCTCTACGTAGTCGAGAGTGTCCTGGTGCTTCTCTTGCAACTCTGTATAATTTTGACTAAGTTCGGCCACGCGTTGTTCCTCCTCTGCATGCAACCTCCTCAACATCTCCATCTCCTGAGCCAATGTCGATTCCTTCTGCGACATATCTGCATAGTCGACAGAATCCAACTTGACTTGAGCTGTCTCAGCATCAGATGCCTCTGTAGTATTGTAGGAATCCTCCTCCAAGTTGGAGGTATTTGTGGATTCCCCAGCCAAGGATAATTCCGATGATAAGGTACGCGAGGATGAAGGCTGTCCATCCTCTTCCCTGAGCCCGTCCATCCCCGCGTCCGCTAAAAAAGATGTTGGTCGGGTTGATGGCGTAGAAGGTCCGCGATGGCGCGCTTCGTCAACGACATCTTGAAGAGCAGCTAGTGTTCTCAAAGCTTCCTGGTACTTTTTCGCAAGACTATCAAAATCGTTGATTGTATTTTCGTGTTCTACACGAAGGTCGAAGAGTTCTTGGGTTACTGTCTCAAGCTTGTCTGCAACGTACTTCGACTGAGCAGGACTCTGAGGGAGTTCTGCAGCATCCATCGGTGCTAGCTCAGATCTGGCGGCATCGGGTTGTTCCTCATAATCCAATTTTTGTTCCTCAACCCCATCGGTGACAATAGACTCTGCTACGCCAGCAGAAGTTGGTCTGTCCATATCCTCCTCTTCGATGGAATCAACGTGGCCATTGGGTTGTCTACTACTACCGGATGATAACCTCTTCTCAAAGAATTCACTGTCAGTCTTTGAGTAACCATTGACGAGCGAACCGCTTTCAGCCTTGGCGTCATTTTGTCGGATATGGTCAAGTTCGTAAAGGAGGTTATCCAGTTTGCCGATGCTCCTCTGCCGCTCAACTACGTGTTCTAGGCGATCTATCTCTCTCTGCATGAGTTCGTGATCTTGTTCTGCTTCTGCTAAACGTTCTTCGAGGGTCGAGATATACTCCTCGCAGCTAGACTCGTTTTCTTTGGTCCTATTGAGTTCCTTTCGGAGGTCTTGAATGATCGCAGAGCTCTTTTCCTCGCCAGAAGTTACGCTGTCCACCCTAGCCTCGAGAGATTTAAGATACTCCTCATTACTTGCCTCACGGTCCATTGATTTTTGTATCCGAGCCTGAAGCTGTTGCGTATGGCTTTCTAGGTACGCAATTTTGGTTTCCTTCTCAAGCAGCGAGCTTTCAGTACTTGATAACGAAGACCTAGTGTTTGATAACGATGCCTCTAGCGACTGTATAGTCTTTTCATACTCAAGCACAACCTGCTCAACAGCTTCGGCAAACGAGTTGGAACGCTTAAGCCTTTCAAGCGCAGTATCGCCAATCGCATCTTTAAGCATCGGGGTATCATCGGATTCTGTGTCGCGAGCTTTTGTGATCTCGGATATGAGCCTTGCATGACGTTGGCTAAGCGCACTGTAATTCTCTTGAATATCCAGTAGCTGGTTTTGGAGCTCAACCTCACGTTCATGCTGTCGTTCAGCGCGTTCCTGGGGCGCATTATTCTTCCGTTCTGTTCTCTCTGAAAGCCTAATCTGGTCACGAAGGAAGGAAACTTCCGCCCGCAGTCGCTCAATCACAGCTTGTTTGTCGCCTTCGTCGGAGATCTGCTGGATTTGTGGCTTGCTCTGAATAGCACGGGCACGCTGGGCATACTGAACTGTATTTAGGGTTTCGCTAAGATGAAACTCGACTGGGTTGACGCAAGCCACCATATACGTAATCGCATTCCCACCAAGGGAGTCCTGGAGAAGACGTGTGAGTTTGGAATCGCGATAGGAAACATGTGATCCTGCGGCGCGGGAAGATAGCTGGGAGATGACTTTGCCCAAGCTCGCAAGCCCTGCATTGATCGATATTCCCTCTTTCGCCCTCTCACCATATGCCTGAGTGTTCTTTAACCTTTCACTACCTGCCAAGTCAACGAAATGCAATTTGCTGTCTACAGTGACCCAGCTTTCATTGCCTCCTGACATAGCTTCAAGAGGTACGGATAATCGCTTATCCTTTGTCGATGTTGGGGTTGTAGAACTCTTCTTTTGTACAAGGTTCAGGCTGAAAACGGCATGTGAGCGTGATGATTTCGCGTTGACTGCAGTTGCATCTGTTTGTCGAATCGAAGATCCAAAATTTAGCGCACTCAGCAGGTCTTCGACAGAGTTTATTGTAACTTGTGTAAGTCCAGTGGGAAGTATCCGGTTTTTTGAGTCTTCTCTTATCGTGACTTGGGTTCGCTCATGAGCGGGAACAGATTCCGAGACCAATAAATCTCGCAATTGCTCATTGTAAATCTATAGCACATTAGCCCTGCTGTGCTGATAATGACAATAAGATGCTGACCTCAACATATGTTGCTTTCATTTGCCAATTCTTATCCCCGGAAGGTTTCGAAAAGCCTTGGATAGCAGGAAGACCATGTGTCGAATATCTTGATGGAGCGCGAAGCGCAATGCCTGATGTACGATTGCTCGAAGAGCCAGTGAGCTTTTCGAATAGCAGTGATGCTGCTCTAGGAATAACGCCTGAAAGTGATTGTCAGCAACCGCTACTATGCGTATGTAGACTACTGTATTAACAGCCAGAGATGGGAGACATAAGTGAACACGACTCTAGCAGATCAACATACCCATGATTCTTGAATCGGCCTGCTCCCGTGGCCCAGTGGTACCCATTGTGTAGGACTTTCCAGCACCAGATTGGCCGTATGCTAGAATGGAGACATTGTAACCCTGCACGAACGAGTTGACACTTTCGCTGAGATATTCCCAGATGCCTTCCTGATCAACATCTTCACCAAATACACGATCGAAAACAAACAGCTTCTTCCCTTGCGCCGACTCGACCGCCAAGCTCGTGGGTGTAGTTACTTGACATGTGGAACCGCGAAATCGCTGCGGCACTAATTCGTAGCCTGGATCTGATGGTTGAAGTGGAGGACGGACGCGGACCGCTGCATTAGACTGGAGTTAGCAAATTTCCATCGAGGGGAAACACCGCGAATGCAATACGCACCAACTTTGACTGCGGTCTTGCCGTCCTCATCTGAAGCTCTACTACCGCCTCCGTGCCTACTGCTCATACTCATGCGACTAGAACTTCGATTTGAACGGATCATTGCGCTCATCGGCCGTTGTATCCCGCCAGCAGGCGACCCAGGAGGTGAGGATGCCATCACGCCGGCAAGCGGGTGCCGTCAGTAGAGGATCGTGCGCAAGACTCCCCCTTGCCGTAGGCTATCAAACCGAAGGGTTGCCGGGTGAAAAGCCAGTGTATGGGGGATGGCGTCCCTAGTCATGCGAAAATGGTTGGTGAAGCGACCTCAACGTGGTTCCAGCGTGTCTGCTTCGGGGTTGAGGCTGGAGCATCAGTCGGTACGTTAGGAAACTCGATTAGCGACGGCGAATGCTGCAAATCTTGAACGCGCGGGAGGAGGGTGGTGATGATGATGATTAAGAATGCAGCGAGACGGCGATTTTCGCGACAAAGTAGTCCCTCACGGCGTGCGGAGCGTGAGCAGCGCGGGCAAACCGGGCCAAATGCTATTTGAGAGGACCCGCTAGTCAGGGGTAAAAGTTGATAGGGGAGAGGGGGGTTCACGGTTCACCATGCGAAAACGACGACTGTGCCTTCTGGGCTGACCCAGAATTGCCAAGTGCCAGGCCGGCCGCTCCCCATCCCTGCGTCTTCAGGGTTCTTTGCAGCTGGCCCATCACTAGCATCGCGTGTTGCTGCTGGAGGTCGTCGCGCTGCGCGCTGCTGAATGGGTGGAGCCGACGGCAACGCGAAGATGAGTGCTGCTTGCTTCTGGTGCCCGCCACTCCAGCAGCTATCCAACTACATGTTGCTCCATGCTCTGCGCCTCATTGACCAGCCGGTTGCAGAACGGAGCACTCTGAGGGAAATTTCTCGTATAGGAAGCACAAAATTTGGAGACATCTCTACATAGCATTCACACACTAGCGGACATGCTCCTAGTCCTCATGTCACACCTCCTGCAGTTCCTCGTTCGTTGCATTTCAGGACACCAAAGCTTACCTTCTCTTGGCTTAACTGTGCTGCCGATCTCCTTGTCAGGTAAAGCTTCGCTGGTGGAATTGTCACCTTCTATAGACATACAAACGGGTAGCTCTGACACAATCCTTCACACCCCCAACCACTGGCCCGCACAGCGCTGCCGAATCCGTGTGCAGCGCCGAGCGCGCAAAGAAATGTCGCGGAGAAACACGAGTTGACCGGCGGCCGATCCAAGCGTCTATAAGAACAAGAAGCAGCAAATGGCTCTGGTCGGGTGTGTCGCTGAATCGACTTTCTGTTCCCCAAGCAATTGTTCGAAGCAGCAATGTTGACTACTCCCACAACAGTAAAGAGGCGCGTTTCAGCAACGGTCATCCCGGGGTGCAGGCAAGGCGAGAAGATGCGCCCACTCACGGCAAAGTCCTCAGCGCAGAGTAACGAGGGCTGATTGCCCCCCTGCTTTTTGGCATCTGAAGAACTGCTGCTCCTCGGCACCTCTAAAGCCTACGGCGGGCCTCGACGCTCTTCTGTAGGCTGGCCATGTTTGGTGGTTAGGGTTGTTTGTCCGCGCGGTGCATGGTTCCCCACCAAGACCCCTAGCATTGCACCAAGTCAAGAACATTAGTATTCAACACTTCATAGAGGGTGTTAGCGTTGCATGGCCGAGATCTGCACGTCCGCGTGAGGCTTGACAGCCAGCCCGCCCGAAGCATCACTGCACCATTACACCCCTTTCTTACGCAAGATTTGGCGACGGTTGTGCCTCGCTTTTTTTGACTTTGTGGAGGCTGGAGATGCATTGTTCTTAGTCTACCCGCACATCGTACGACCCCTGGCCCTTGGGTTTGCTCAGCCTGCCTCCTTATCGAGCGGAATTCAATCACCATGCTAGTATATACCTGCAGAAGATATGCATACCAACCCAACAACTTCCTGCTCGCATTGCGAACTAATAAGGCAATTATGTGATTACATGATAGGCTCTTTACTGTCATTCATCGTCAATCACCGTCAATTTTCCCGGTATTGAGCCTTAGAATCTAGTCATGCCAGACGAATTTTCCCTATTGAGACTTTCGGCGTCGTCGCTCGTTCCTTGTAGTTGTCGCTAAAAAGCCCGCGAGGTGTCACAAACATCCCTCCTGATGCATTTTCGCTCTTTGTCTATCAAAAAAATCTGACAACGTGCTATGGCGAATTGGCTGACAGGAACCCCCCAGAATGCAAGCGCGCCTCATCCGCTGCAGAGCACAGGAGATATTCTGATCAATGTGCGGTGAACAGCGTCAGCAGTCTACTTGAAAAGGCAATCTATGCCTCCTATCCTGCAAGTTCTCAAATGCGAGCTACATGGAGGACCCTTACCAAACGCCCTATTTCTCTTTCGGCAGTAGCCCAGCAGCGGCCGATGACCGCCTTGACCCACCTACTGTCTCTACCTAGGCCGCATGCGCAGAAGGCTGAGAGTCGAGTTCAGCATTAAAAATCACCGTAAAATTGCATTCTCTGCACTATTCCAATGCTGCATACGGCTTCAACTTCGGAGAGATCATCACCAGGGCTCTCCAGATCGCCGGAAGGATTGAGGGCCGGAAAGAACCGTTCCATATCAATGCATCGTGGCTGGGTTTTATCTTTCACCAACTCTCAGGCATACCCTTGCCAAACTTCCACTCTTACTCTTGTTTCTTTGTAACTTGCTTTCCATTCGCTCCCAATTTTTTAATAGGACAGTATGTGCCCACGCTACCTATAGATAAGTCTCCTAAGGCTAACTACATCATAGATGGTATTCCCTAACGGGCCGAATTCCACGAAGGCGTCTAGTTAGGAAATGTGAAATAGAGCGAAAGGCGATTCGCAAGAAACTGAGGATCTCATACCGCTGCAAGCGTCTACGAAGTGATCGGCTCAGGACCAACACATCACATCACATCGCTCGTGCTTTGTCACCCTCCACAAATGGGTTACATGTTAGCCAGGTGCGAGGTCAGCTTTACCTCTCACAAACGGTCAGAAAGCTAGGAAACATCTCTAAGAATCCTACTCATCTATGCATGAATGGCTGTGTCATTTACAGATGCCCAGCTTGACAGGGTTGAGAAATCATCGATGCTTACCAACCCAAGTACTCCACAGCTTAGAAACGGCGTACGAACCTCGCAGAACCTCGCAGAACAGCGCAAAGTTAAAACCTGTCCCGATCCTTTCCATCTACGGCTCTCATTCCGCTACAATTCCCCGAAATCCTGTTACTTCCGAATTCCGCCCTCGTATTTCGGTGTAACTTGAAATTAGTCCTTCAAACCCGGTTCGGCAGTTTTGGCTTGCGCTTTGATCCCTATACATATAAGTTATATAGACCGAGAGGCAGCCACACCTCTTTACCCGCTAAGTCCCAGTGCAGCGTAAAAAAATCTCAGCTAGCGCAGCATTCGCTCCAGTCCTGCGAATTTCTGCCACCGGCAATATGCAAGCAACATGCAAGCAATATCGTTCAGTAGTTCTTTCAAACTTAAATCATACTGCAGACTCATACTTGTCTAAGCAAGCTTTCTTACATAGCGTGACTTTATCTATCTGATCTCGACGAGACATGTGGCATATTTCGTGCAGTTCATCACATCAACATTCTTTTTTCTTCAATCACTCAAATTTCATTTCCCCGTCACGTCCCACCACTTCGAAACATACCAGTCACCCGAAGCCGTCCTTCATTATCCTGAACACTCTGACATGAAAGTTCCCTGGCCTTAGTTTGTTTTGTGAAGGCAACGTTCGTATATACATGATGTTCCTTCGCGTTATTCATGCATGAGAGGAGAAAGGGCATGGTCAGGTTGCCGCATGAGGAAGACGCGCGGAAGTTTTCATATGTCTGTACCAGAGCAACTTCGATACTAGTGGGATCGACTGTGCTTCAATGATAGAAAATTTCCAAATCAGGCACGAAGCTGAGTTTTTTTGGAGGGTAGTGACTGAACAATCCATCATTGATGCGCTCCTCAGTTGAATCTCTATCTAGACTTGAATTTTTTCATGCATTCTATACGAACGACCTTTACACCTTTATATCATGCTTCTTTTTAACATACATATCGCAGTCAGTTGCTCCGATTTTTTTTAAAAAAAAATAGCATGCTCACAATATTCCAACCAGCACTACCATCTGTGTGCTACATGTCAATGCTTAGGGTCTAATATCAACGTATACACCGTAACCTTTCCATCACTTTCATCTCACCATCTCCACAAAATGGCGATTAAGTTCACCGCGCTCATATTGCAGCATTCCTGTGCAGCACCTTTTATTCTCGGAGCCATATGATTAGAATTTTGAATGGGTTTCTAAAGACCTCGCCATTGATAACCCACCAATACTTGGGCCTGGGCTATCTACGAGTTCGTCAGATTTAACCGCATGAAATAGCAATTAAAGGGTCGAGGAAGTTTCATGTCATATCTCAAGATCCCGAAAGGGCTTCGTTTCTGGAAGACGACGCATTCAAATGGCTTTTCATATAGCCGCTCCCCTTATTCATGACGGATAACCAATAACCCTAACATAAGCCTCTAATCATCTACTTGGCGTAGCATACCGCTTTTAGAGGATCAGAAGACTTCATATTGTTTATAACCGGTTAAGGTATCACCATTCACTCCTCATATAGTCCAAAAGTGCCGCAATGATCATGCTCTAAATGTTTATTGTAGCGCAAGCACAATGCAGGACCTCGTGAAGAGATAGTTAAGTGCTCGTGGAACCAGTCTTACTATCAAACCATATACTAGCCTCCAGCACGAAATTCCAACTACCACTAAAGAAACTTCAGAAGAATGCGACCCCAAAATAATCCCTAAATGCTCCATACTTCAGCCATACTGGTCTAGCCTGCGTGTAATAGATAGCTTTGGGTTCTCTTGCATGACCGATGCATCTTATTGTGCAAAAACTCCAATGTCAGGTAAAGGGTCTCACACACGATAGCAAATCCAACTTCTCCCCCCCCCAAAAAAAAAAAATTTAATTAAAAAAACTCTCCATATGGATTGGAGTGGCGGAGCTTTATAGTGTCCTATGCTATGAAGGCTTCGATCATTACTCCCATAAGAATCCAGTGTAGGACGGCTTTACACACCTGCTTCATGTCTAGAATAAACTAATTAGGATACAGTAAAGTTATCAACTTACTAGCTGCTCATTGTTCTACCATATCCAACTTTCTATAAACCGCACATTTTCAATCAGCAAAGTTGAGATGAAGAATTTCAGTTATTAGTGGAGATGTATTTGTACCTTTGTAAAGCCCTCACTTCGCTGCCTTTTGAGTCAGTCTAAATATCCTTCAATGTGCACACAGCCTGGACTGGCAGCGAAAACCTAGTTAATGGCGATAGATGAAGGCTCCAAGACTTCGTTCCATCTAAATGGGGTTACTGCGGAGAAACTGCACATCTACAGCCAGCTTCCAGGTTAAGGCATAAGCTAGCATCGATATGCTAACACCCTAATAACATATATTAAAGGCACTGAGGTGACAAGGGAGCCGTTTGGGATTAGAAGCAATGGGCTTTCAGTTACGGTATATTTTGCTTCAGAAGATGGTGTTTGCTCCAATTTTCAGGACTAAAGTTTCCATGTGAGCTACGGTACTCGAAGATGAGGCTTTAAAATCATGCGTATCATATGCCTCATTGAGGGGTATAATTAATTTCTCGTGACTTAATCGTGCTCTCACGAAAGTCCGTACCGCAATCGCGTTCTCATTTCTTAGCTTCTCGTGAGCCTTCCATTTAACTGAGTTTCCTGAGGCGCGGCGGCAGGAGTAACTGAGGTAGGAGCGTCCATTTTGGATGAGAATCTTGGTGTAGAGCGTAGGGAGCCATTGCCACGTATTTATATAGAGCTTGGGTGGCGATTGAGCAGTGTTGATTGAACGTGGTGGTGACAAAGGTACGTTAACCGCGCGGGAGCCTGCGAGTGTTGCCTAGATCCAAATAAGTAACGTCGCATACATGCCGAAATTGCGACTCAATATTTAGTGAGAACCCCTTTCCTTTCGAATCTGGTCGAATAATGCGACTTCTAGGACACAACGATGGCGAGTTCAGCCTGACTGAGGACTTCGGCGACGAGACTCAGTATGCTATACTTTCGCATATATGGGGAGCAGAGGAGGTCACCTTTAGAGACCTGAGAGATGGTACCGGTAAGAGCAAGGCTGGATACGACAAGATCCGGTTCTGCGGAGAATGGGCCAAACGCGATGGCCTGCAATACTTTTGGGTTGATACCTGCTGTATCGACAAATCCAATAGCGTCGAGCTTCAGGAGGCTATCAACTCAATGTTTCGCTGGTACCAGAATGCGGCCAAATGCTACGTCTATCTATCGGATGTTTCGACAAGGAAGCGGAAAGCAAGCGATCGGTTCTCTGAGTATACTTGGGAATCAGCTTTTCAGTCAAGTAAATGGTTTACTCGGGGTTGGACTCTTCAAGAGCTTCTTGCTCCTGAATTTGTTGAATTCTTCTCCCGAGAAGGCAAGCGAGTAGGTGACAAGAGAGTTTTAGAGCGACAAATCCACAAGATAACGGGAATTCCTATCACGGCAATTCGAGGAACCCCTGTGTGTCAGTTCGACGTCAATGACCGATTATCGTGGGCAGAAAATCGTCAAACTACGCGCGAAGAAGACAGGGCATACTCACTATTTGGCATTTTCGATATCCAAATGCCCCTCCTCTATGGCGAAGGGAGAGAGAAGGCGTTTAAGCGGCTCCGGGAAGAGATCGACAAACCTTTAAAGGGTAAGCGCTAAACTTTGGTTTAATATCCTATATAGCAATCAAACTGGGCGCTAGGTTGACCAGTAACTCAGGACTCAATTGTCTTCCGTTCGCTACCGATGCGCCGTTCAATTCATACAACAAACGACACTTACCTACCTGCCTCTCTGACACCCGAGTCGACCTACTAAAACAGATATATGGCTGGGCTGATGGGCAAGATGAGCGGTGTATCTTCTGGCTGAACGGCTTAGCCGGCACAGGAAAATCCACGGTTGCGCGCACTGTCGCCCGTCAATACTTTGATCAAAAGCGCCTTGGGGCTAGCTTCTTCTTCTCAAGAGGTGGTGGAGATACTGGCCATGCTCGCAAGTTCTTTACAAGTCTTGCTGTACAGCTTGCGCGCAACGTACCACAAATCCAACAATTTATCTCTGATGCTATCATAAAGCAAAATGATATTGCAAACCAGTCTCTCCCCGACCAGTGGCGCCAGCTCGTCCTCCGTCCGTTATCAAGACTAGACAGCAGCTCATTTCCGTCATCGTATGTGTTTGTAGTCGATGCCCTTGATGAGTGCGATAGTGAGGACGATATTCGAATGATTCTACAGCTCTTAACTGAAGCTCCAACGTTAAAGACGGTCCGACTTCGGGTCTTTCTGACGAGCAGACCTGAAATTCCGATACGACACGGCTTTTCTCAGATCCTAGATGCTGAACGCCAGGACTTTGTGCTCCACAACATATCACCATCAATTGTAAACCACGACATTAGCATTTTCCTACAGTACAACCTCAATCTCATTGCCTGTGAACGCTCTCTAGGTGCTAGCTGGCCAGGTGAGCAGATCATCAAGCGTCTGGTCAATAATGCAAGTGGGCTGTTTATCTGGGCGGCAACCGCATGCCGGTTTATCCATGAAGGGAAACGGTTTGCTGCGAAGAGACTGGATATAATCCTGGAGAGCAGCAGCACTGCTATAAGTGCGCCGGAAAAGCACCTCAATAAGATTTACCTTACTGTTCTTCGGCAATCGATTTCTCCAAACTACACAGCTGAAGAGGCAGGAGAGCTACGTCGCATACTTAAAGGCTTGCTCGGAAGCATTGTGACTCTCTTCTCACCGCTTTCTACCCAATCCTTAAGCAAACTAGTCAACGCCTCGCAGGAGGAAGTGGATCAGACACTGGATGATCTTCATGCTATTCTAGATATCCCAAAGGACCAGACCTGCCTACTCCGTCTACATCATCCTTCATTTCGCGACTTCCTGCTTAATAAGGAGAGATGCGGTGATTCGGACTTTCAAGTGGACGAGAAGCAAGCGCATCAGACGTTAGCTGATTGCTGTATACGGCTTATGTCCACATCTCTCAAGCAAAATGTCTGCGGACAAGAAGCTCCAGGTACACTTGTCGCTAATATAGAGAGTAGTCAAATAGAGCAATGTCTTCCTCCAGAGGTCAGGTACGCATGTCTCTACTGGGTTCAGCATCTCCAGAAGAGTGGTGCTCAGCTATATAACAACGACCAAGTCCATCAGTTCCTCCAGGTACATCTCCTTCACTGGCTTGAGGCCCTTGGCTGGATAGGAAAGACTTCAGAGGGGATTCTTGCAATATACTCCTTAGAGTTACTCATTCCAGTAAGCCTTTCTCATAATATACTAAGAAGTCTTAACTAACCTGTATCAAGGCTGATAAAAGTCTTAATTTATACGCGTTTGTCCATGATGCAAAGCGATTCGCCCTATTTAACCGATTAGTAATTGAACAAGCACCCCTACAGCTTTACTGTTCTGCCCTCGTCTTTGCGCCGGAGAGGAGCATTATTCGGAGAGAGTTTAAAGAATATATCCCACCCTGGATCCAAATAAAACCGAAAGTGCAAGCAAATTGGAGCTCTGCGCTGCAGTCGCTCGAGGGCCACTCGGAGGGGGTCACCTCAGTGACCTTCTCGCCCGACGGCAAGCAGGTCGTGTCCGGGTCAGAAGACAAGACGGTCCGGCTCTGGGACACTGTTACGGGAGCGGCGTTACAGACGCTCGAGGGCCACTCACATGTAGTTTGGTCAGTGGCCTTCTCGCCCGACAGCAAGCAGGTCGCGTCCGGGTCAGAAGACAAGACGGTCCGGCTCTGGGACGCCGTCACGGGAGCAGCACTGCCGACGCTCGAGGGCCACTCGAGCGCGGTCTACTCAGTGGCCTTCTCGCCCGACGGCAAGCAGGTCGTGTCCGGGTCAGAAGACAAGACGGTCCAGCTCTGGGACGCTGTCACGGGAGCAGCACTGCCGACGCTCGAGGGCCACTCGAGCGCGGTCCGCTCAGTGGCCTTCTCGCCCGACGGCAAGCAGGTCGTGTCCGGGTCAGAAGACGAGACGGTCCGGCTCTGGGACGCTGTCACGGGAGCGGCGCTGCAGACGCTCGAGGGCCACTCCGACAAGGTCCGCTCAGTGGCCTTCTCGCCAGACGGCAAGCAAATCGTGTCCGGGTCGGAGGACGACACGGTCCGGCTCTGGGACGCTGCCACGGGAGCGGCGCTACAGACGCTCAAGGACCATTTTAACTGGGCCCACTCAGTGGCCTTCTCGCCAGACAGCAAGCTGGTCGTGTGCGGGACCTGGAGTAAGACAATATGGGTTTGGGACGCTATTACGGGAGTAGCGCTGGCGGCGCTCGAGGGCCACTCGGCCTGGGTCTGGTCAGTGGCCTTCTCGCCCGACGGCAAGCAGGTCGTGTCCGGGTCAGAAGACAAGACGGTCCGGCTCTGGGACGCCGTCACGGGAGCGGCGCTGCAGACGCTCGACGAGGGCCACTCGAACGAGGTCATCTCAGTGGCCTTCTCGCCAGACGGCACGCAATTCGTGTCCGGGTCGCGGGACAATACGGTCCGACTCTGGGATGCTATTACAGGAGTAGCGCTACAGACGCTCAAAGGCCACTCACATGTAGTTTGGTCAGTGGCCTTCTCGCCCGACGGCAAGCAGGTCGTGTCCGGATCAGAAGACAAGACGGTCCGGCTCTGGGACGCTGTCACGGGAACGGCGCTGGCGACGCTCGAGGGCCACTCAAAAGCGGTCTGCTCAATAGCCTTCTCGCCCAACAGCAAGCAGGTCGTGTCCGGGTCGTGGGACGAAACGATCCGCCTCTGGGACGCTATCACAGGAGCGGCGCTACTAACGCTTTATGACCACTCAAGCACAGTCCAGTCAGTGGCTTTCTCGCTAGATGGCAAACAAGTCGTTTCCGGGTTAGGGGACGGGATAGTCCGGCTTTGGGACGTTGTCACAGGAGTGGCGCTACAAACGCTCAAGGGCCACTCACACCTAGTTTACTCAGTGGCCTTCTCGCCCGACGGCAAGCAGGTCGTGTCCGGGTCAGAAGACAAGACGGTCCGGCTCTGGGACGCCGTCACAGGAGCGGCGCTGCAGACGCTCGAGGGCCACTCATACTGGGTCAGCGCAGTGGCCTTCTCGCCAGACGACAAAGCAGCAAATACTTTACTTATATCAAATGATTGGGTAGTAGAAGCAGGCAGAAACATTCTCTGGTTATCTCCTGATTATCGAGCAACGTGTGGAGCTGTTTGGAATGGAATTATTATATTAGGACACTCATCAGGGAGAATTTCTATTCTTAAACTTAAGGAAGGGTTAAAGGTTATATAATATAAATTAATTTAATAATTGTTAATAATATAATAGCTTTAAATATATATATATATATTTTCTTCTTTTTATCTCTATTTTATAGAGGGCTAAAGGAAGTATACACTTTTATATTGTTAGTTAAGCAGACCTTAATTTTTGGCTGTAACAACGTGCCTAAAAAAAATTTCCTAATAATAATCTACTACAAAGCTCTACAAAGCTCTGCATAAAGCTCTGAACGAAGCTCTACATAAGGCTCATACGAAGCTCTACACGAAGCTCTACGTATAGAAGCTCTGCACGAGGCTCTGCGCGAAGCTCTACGTACGAAGGCTCTACACGAAGCTCTGCATGACACACATTACTATCGGGTCCCCGATATATTCCTGATAGCCTCTATACGTACCTCTGCCAAGTATACCCCCTATTACACCTAGGTAGCTACCTTATTTTTTACCCTTCCTTCCTTACATCCTCCCTACCTAGGGAGGCATCAGAATGGTAGTTAGTAGACGACTGTCGCTAAAACCAGATGAATATCTATAAGCCCCGCCTTAACTTTCCTCGGATAGCCAAGAAAGCAATATAAGTCCTTCGGCATGGTCGGTCGTGAACTGCTTAAAATACCTGTCTGAAATATACTTGGAGGGGTGACTGGCTAAATGACTGCCCGCCTGTGTTTTTTTGTGAATGGTGCTTGAGATGCTGCAAAAGGTACAAATGAGCCAAGTGAGAGTGCGTGGATAAGGGATAGGAACTTGAATACTGCCAACATGCATGAAGGAAATGGGCGTGATCGACTAAAGATATCTACAAATATATTCTAGGAAAGTGGGATAGAAACGGAGACGCTATTCAATGCAATTTTCGAATTCTGTCAAGTGTTTAGCAAAACAGCCTTCGACGATTCAAATTCAATCGACCCAGACTCCCAGAAAAAAAAAAAAAAACGCCAATGCTAATGACAATGATACCTTCTCACAAGGCACAACCGCCTTAAATTCCCAAATAGTACTTCCCTCTCTCGTATACGTAAAAGCTGGTTGCAACCATTGGTATAACCTTTACATAGCCGATCGTCAGGCCGACAAAGAATCCCCGCCAGCCCCGCTCCATCCATATCTGTCGTGTCACTTCCGCCATGCCGAGCCGGTGTCCGTCGCCCACTACTCCGCCCACCTGCATGTGCCGCCGGATAACTTCGAGTGGGTATGAGACCGTTTGCGAGATGAAGCCTGCAAAACCGCCGGTGCTCAACTCGGCCCAGTAGCGCAGCTGCGCAGGCTTGTTAGGATCACGGCTCGTGCCTCGAGTATGTGGTAGGGTGGTATGTTCGGCAATTGAAGGATGTCTCATGAGATCTGAGAGGGTGTCGTGTGCGAGGAAGGATGCGCCGGCATAGGGCAGCATACCCAGCAGTGTGGGTGTGAATCCGCGGAAGAAATTCGCGAGGCCATAGCTGGGAGCAACTTGCTGTAGAGTAGCCGTAGCAGCTGTGATGGGGCCGAGCTGCGAGGGAGGAGGGCGCACAGGAGGTGGATGCTCGTTGTAGATTTTCTGGCAGATGGAACGGAGGGTGGAGCGCGAGTCGTGCCGCGTTTCGAAGGCTAGTCGCACGCGGATGACTTCTAGAGGGTATGTGAAAAAGACAGAGACGCAGCCGGCAAGAGAGCCGCTGATGAAACGCCGGCCCGGTGTTTCTTGGGACTTGTCCTTGATAAAATGAGCTCTTATCTGTTCGTATGCTAAAAACTTGATTCCAGCATAAGGAAATATCCGTAGTAGCGTAGCAGAATGCCCTTTAAACAATCCTCGTGGTCCGTCTTGTACCCATATGTCTTTCATGGCTATCGGCACCCCAGACCATTTCCCGGTATATTTTGCAAAGTTCGGGTTGGAGGTCTGGAAGAGAATTTTGACCCTGTCAAGAGGTCCAACAAAAGTTTTTGCCTATTTTACCATCGTCAGCGATGTCAGAGGTAGTATTGGGAGGGTTGGTACTGACAGCGCAACCAGCAATTCCTCCGGCAAGACCACTCTTGATGATGTATTCTGGACTCCGTTTGTCCACCTTTTGGTGTTTCTGTCCTTTTTTCGGCACAAGGGCTTCCTCGTCAGTAGGGCATATTGGTGGCTCGCGCAAGGAGCGTCGTGAAGGTGCAACTTGTGCGGCTGTCATCGTCTGAGGGTCGGCTGTTGCGGATAAGGTTGAGGCATGACCGCCTAGGATGCTCGAGGGCATCCCACTTTGAATTTGTGCCTCTAGTTCTACAGGCGCATCAGAAGGCTCTATATCAGGGTGTGATTGCTTGTGTGCTTGGTGTTGTGGGTGATATCCATGTGTGCGGCAAAAGTGGGCGTTGAAGATGTCGGCAGCTTATGACGTTCGCCCGAGGATGCAACCGCTGAAGGTCGCTAACCGAAGGAAAGCGCGTAACGGTTGAGGTGCTTCCAAAGCTTTGTTTTTTTTCTTCTAACGTCCTGCACAACACCACACGTAGATCAGCATGAAGATCATCTGATATCTAGTTGATCTGTTGAACCATAACGCCGTTCAGGGCCTAGGAATATTGTGAAGAGATCTCTCTGTTCCGGGCAATTGCCATTTCTCGATCGTGTCCGTGTCGATATCGTCGAATATCATGCAACCAATTCTCTATCAGAATGCTGAGTGTAGCGTCACTCTCGTCGATATCCCTACATCTATCGCTGCTGCGCAGGGGGCTTTGTACTGCCGTGCAACTGACATCCTTCTGTCATCTGAACCTCTAGAAGAACCTTTCCCTTCTCATGATCCTAAGACTCCTGCCGCAGCGGCCAAAATTACCAAGAATACTGTTGATGAAGAACTACACTTGATTTACAAAGGCATAATTGAGAAAGCTCTCGCAGAGATTCGTCAGAATGTTCATGGTACATGGTGCTTGACACGGAAGCTAATGCAACAGACATTGTCAAACTCAAAGGAACGCAAGGCAAGCAATGCATCCAACATCGATTCAGAGAATGCGGAAGCCAAGTTGAGTCAAGTATTGGAAAACTTGCAAGAGCGACAAGGAGGTGCCGGAGTGGGTATTAGCTCGCTAGTGCCGTCTTTTTCAGCATCTTCTGAACCGGCTAACGGTAACCCGCATTCATGGGTCATGTCATATGTGGCAATGGACTATGAGAATGAAGAGCGGCTGCAAGGCAGGGATGCACTGGAAAAGGACCAAGAGCCGTGGGAACCATTTTTCCACAATGCTAGGGATTACTTATTGGAAGTATCTGTTTTCGAAGCGCCGAGCATGTCAGCGCCTATCACTACACCTGTTGTTTTTAGGATTCCTCCACGATCTTCATTTTTTCTGCACGACTGTGCTCAGCCGGGTTCATTCCGTGCGGAATTCCGCAATATCACTCAGGAGCATGACCTTCCGCTCCGGTTCGACTTTATTCTTCTCGATCCTCCATGGCCGAACTCCTCAGTAAGACGGAGGTCTGCCTATGTAACTCAGCCAACGGTCAACGAAATTAAGAGAATGATATTACGGATGGATCTTGACACTTATATGAAACGAAATGGACTGGTAGGCATCTGGATTACCAATAAACCTGCGATTCGTTCACTGGTTCTGGGGCATGGCGGGCTCTTTGAACGTTTGAATGTTAGCTTTATTGAGGAATGGATCTGGATTAAGACTACAACTAGTGGTGAAGTAGTCTCTTCGTTGGACAGCCTATGGAGAAAGCCTTATGAAGTACTTCTTTTGGGCAGAGCGGCTTCAGATCCATGGAGTGTTGTAGGGGCAGCGCCAGATGTCCAGAGGAGAGTGATTGCTGGCGTCCCGGACCTTCACTCCCGGAAACCTTGCTTGAAAGACCTGATTGGACCATTCATGCCCGAGCCAGCCGAATACAGTGCATTAGAGATTTTCTCCCGTTATCTCGTAGCTGGATGGTGCTCTTGGGGCAATGAAGTCCTCAAGTTCAACTGGCAAGGGTATTGGACAACGACAAGCCCGGAAGAATTGACACAACTTAGAGCGGAGACGGGCTTTGATATGGAACAATGAAGAAGAGCCCTGAGAGTATTAAGGCACAACCAAACGACAAGGACTTCGTAATGGCTCATTATTCAGACGGGGCCTCAAGTCAACTCACAGCTGACCATGTATACAATCACAGCAGCGATTTTCCTCAAACGTTGTTGGTAGGGGGGGTACTTGGGCAGTCTCTTTGAGCTTAGCGACGTGCACGTGATAGTCACGTGACAATGCACGGGCCATCTTGTAGATACCTTCTCGGGCCACCGAGCCCCTTTGGTTCTTCCTCATAGAGCATCTTATATATCTTTTCCACCAGACCAGTCATCGGTCTGACAAACGTTAACCGTAACTTGGTTTCAGTGGTGTGTGCGTGTATGGAACTGATTTCTAGATATTGTGCCAATTTTTGGGGACGAGTTTGCATTCAACAAGAAAAACACGCCTAATAATGACGGTCTGGGATTTTATTTTATGTGTGTGGTAGTGCCTAGGTTTAGCGAGGCGTTGTAATAGATCTACTCTAATTATTTAGCCCCCACAACACTCTCGGACCATCATTACAAGCCCGGATTTTATGGAGATGTAAACTCTTGAGGTGACTCAACGTCTACTCTGCTACCTCTGCTTCAAACATAAGGGATTTTATTCGAATACATCTGGGAAGTATTGATAATGAGAGGTTTGATTCTTCGGATGAGTTTCGGAAGCCACCGTATTCAAGGCCCATTCCGATTCCGCCCATTTCCGATAACTTCATCTTTGTTTTTTCTTTGTTTTTTTGGCTCTCGGGCTCCAACTATTTTGATGTCGTATATTAGACGTCAGTGGGGGCAAAGTGTATGAATTTACTAAGCGCTTATATGGGTCTGACGGTAACACTGGGTTATCAGTAAAACCTTCCCAATCGAGCGATAATTGTCACGACGGGATGACACGCTTTATGCCTGGTCATGGTAGGGTTACAGAGACAAGCATGCAATTTCTGAAAACCTGATAGATGCTGGAACGTGTTCGGTGAGCCCGGCGTACATCACTGAGGACTGTATCACATGCTTACGACCACCAATACCCATTCTTCACATGGCGAAGCACCGTTTTCGGAAATAAGGGAATCATCAGAATTTCACAAGCAAATAGCTTACCTCATCTTGTAAGGTCAGACAATTAAAATTCAGATTGCGACACGGTTTCCGATGGCTGTGTAGCGGTGCGTTGGGCTGACAACACATCAGAGCACTCGCAAAAGGCAACTAAGGCGATAGTTCGAGCATCTGGATCAAGCGACGACCCCAGCGCATAGCGAGGGCGGTTGCTTTAGTAATGTTGTGTTTTGTTTCAAATGCTCGATCTAAATGGAGATCGGGCTTCCCAAATGGAGGCAGATGACCCCAACTCCGATCTGGGATTCGGGCTTTAAAACGACGTGTAATCACCTCGGCATGCCTGAGATAAGATGGGGCTTGGAGTGTGGTGGAATTATGAACACTCCGCAGCCCATCTGCAGCGCGGCCGCAGACCGACTAAGTTTTTCTTGTGTGAGGTGCTACAGCCGAAGCCGATTGCGGAGGTTGATAGTTTTGTAGCGGTGGGTGAGAGCATTTCCAAATACCGCTTTGCCCAAGCAAACTGGAATTACCTTGTAATTTGCGCGAGGTAGGGTTGATGCTCACTGTGCTTCTTGGGTTGGTTTCTTGCAAAGGCCCTTTGCAGGGTGGAGTTTTCTTCTTCCACCCTACCAAATGACGAAAAGAAGTGTTATTGCTAATTTCTATAACCTCGCGGTGTGTGTGTGGAAGGCTAGAGGATATTCCGGAAGCCAGTAGGAACAAGTCCCTGAAGGGCCTGTTAAGGGACTGGCCGTGCGCAAAAAACTAATGTACCCCAGGTTTTCCCGAGCCTTTAAAAAGAACCTCGGATTTTCTCTCCCGTCTCGCTATTGTGCACTCCGAGGGAGGTGTGGTTGGCAGTGCATGGCTTTGCAGCCGGCAAATTAAATCTGGAATTTCTTTTCACAGGCGGGCTTTGCGGGAGAAGAAGCCGTCAGCCGACACTTTTTGACAGCTCCCCCATCTAACCTGGCCCAGGTGTCCAGCTTGGCAGGATGCGCGGGATGAATTAATTGAAGCCTGTGGCCGTAGATACCCGAGACCACGATCTGCCCTCCGCTCCCCATCCACCAAGGGAGGCAGAGGCTTTTCACGAAAATGCGGAGGTGGGAGCAGGACATCTGACCTTTCTCCTCCGCGGGGGGGAGGGCTGAGCGTGGGATTCGGTCAGCGTGGGAGGAGCTTGTTTCACCCGTGGGCGCTGTGGAGGAGTCGCGGGATGTGTATGGTGCTTTTTCAGCGATCACCCAGCGCAGGCAGAAGGGGGTGCTCAGCACGCTCGTGGACCAGAGTTGCAAATGGTACTCTGATACGTGCAGAGCTGTGCTGGCTGAAAGTGCGACGGAGCGGTCGGGCGACGAGTCATTTCTTGGGAATTTGCGACAAAGAAGGACTCCGGGCTCCGGGACTCTTTCGGGGCTGACCGGGCGCTCTGCGGTGTTGCGGAGGGGCATCTCGGCGATTTGTGTGGATGCAGCACGAAAGAGCGGTGTTCGTTTTGCCCAATCCATGAGTCCGAAAGCCTCACGGCGGTGAGTCACCGCAAGTTATATTCCCTAGGGAGAAGCAAATCAGGCTTCTTTGTTCGTCCTGTGTTTTATGCAACTGAGCGTGGCGTAGCCAGCAAACCTTGCTACCTGTCATCCTTCGTGTCGTGGATGCTATAACTTTGCTGGCTCTCCCACGCGGGACTCCAGACCATATGATAATTATTTGAGACATCTCATCAGTCGAAGCTTTCTCCTGACCCCATACCTCCTGATCTCCTTCCAAGCAGGATAAAAGGACGACGACGCGCTCCGGATTTGCAATTATACAGTACCTGCGTGCAACTGTCGTCATACAAACCCTTCCAAGTTTCTTGCCAGACGCGACTTTCGCGGTCAACGCGTATCCAGTTTTCCCAAATACAAAATGCATTTCGAGACATCACCGCAATCATCGCCTTCTTCAAAACCAATCTCCATCCGCAGTATGGCATCGCCGTCAGAGTCACTATTCGGCAGCTACGCCCAAGATATCACACCGTCAAGTCGAGGTTCAGCGTGCGCATATCCCAGCTGGCCATCAGGCAACTCACTCAGCGCATTCCGAACCAGCGCACCGAGCGCATTCATCAGCGACCTGGACTTATTTCCAGACGACATCCTCGATGATGAATCTGGCTTCAACGCTGCACCACTGCTCCACGAAGCGCCTGCACCGCCACGTCAGGCGCCTTTGGCCCAAGCCTTCCCGCTGTTGCCTCTTTACGCCTCAGAAAAACCAAAGAAGAGGAGGCGCAGCAGCGGTCGCAAACAGAGGCGCCCATCAAAACCAATGACTCCCATTTCCGAGTCTCCCGAGGCGCCCGAGTGAAGTTTGAGGTGGAAATGAGGTGTTGGATTTTCGATATTTAAAGGTATGTTGATCACATTTGCAATATGTGACAGTCGCATGCTAACACGCTCCCTTCCAGTCAAAATCAGACTTCAAAACAAGGCATGTCTCAAGCAGTTGTGGCCACCTAATCCGGATTCGCCATCAATGGCTGAGGGCAACCCGAATGCTTCAAGCTAAATTTGAACTTGCCGAAAACTGAAACCTCATCGAGGTCCTCCAGTGGATTCCCAAGAGACTCAAACGGCTTACCTAAAGCGGCCTGAAGCACCGCCGAGGGCCTCGAAGCAACGGTGCGTGGCGACGAATTCGAATCGCACCTTGCACCGAGAGTCGAAGGAAGAGATCCATGCATTCGATAACGAACCTTCTGGGTTGACGGCGGACGACCACGATTTATTATCGTGCTCGTCACAAAGCCTCCAATGACCAACTCATCCCGTCACCGTATTCGTCGTCGCCACGGTGAGAAGTTGGTATGGTTATCTTCGCTTGGTCCTCCCTGCAAGCCACTGTCACTGATCACCGCATACGCGAGGTCGTGATGCGGCTTGCGGCTCGTCACATGGGACAAGCAATGGAACTTGTCCCATTAGTGGCGGGAAACGGGCTGGGGATTTGCGCGGTGGATGGGGGTCGGTCCGGTGTCATGAATCAGTGGAGAGGAGAGTGGAGAGGAGGATGGGTATTGGTTTTGTGTGATTTGCAAGCCTGCAGCAGTGGCTAGTTCGGCGGTCGAACCGTGTCTTTGTAAGGCGAGAATTCTCGAAGAGTACATAGAAATCTGCAATCCATTTTCACATAATCACAACTGATACGAACGGGGTGGCCGTGGGGGAGGGGCTGCATGACTATAATTGGGCTAGTGTGGGCGCTTAATATGTCAACTAGCGAACAAGAGCACACAACATCGACATTTTCTTGGTGCAGCAAAACAAAATGTGTGATACTGCTGTGATTGATATATTGCCTCGCGCTGCCTCTGGCTGGGACGATAAGAATGACGTCTCAGTCGATAATTTTCATACTCTTCGCTCTTCAGTATGTTTTACAGCAGCGGTAGGCTGATTAAGGACCCTGCGGGGCTTTGACCGCTGTAAGTCACACGGGAGGCGCACGGCATCCTTGGGGCCCAGCGAAATCACATGCTGCACTTGAGAAACGAGGCGGGACCTGTCTATTCCAAACACGACTTCCTCGGATGGTGGCCGATTTGGAAAATGCTATCGGTGACGGCAGCAGCGTCCTTGTGGCGCTGGATAGAGCTGCGAGCTGAAAGTGTGAGGCGCGGTTGGAGCCGTGAAAGAGGGCGCTCTGGGCTGTATGGCTTTCTGGCTTGTCCACAGGTTTGTCCACAGGTTTGTCCACAGGCTTATCCACGTCATGCGGCGACGTTTTCGGCGCTATGGCACTGTGCTTCGGCTTGCGGGCTCGGGCGGGTCCAAACGAAGGGCAGAGGCATGGGCAGAGAGGTGAGGGGAGCCATAGGGAAGCAGAGGGAACCATCTGTCGCATCGGCAGCCCTGGTCAGGCACGATCTCTGTGCGACAGTCCCGAAGAATGCAAAATCCTACGCAATGTACGCGCCACCAACATGCGACGGTTTGAGCGGGTTGCTCGTGGAAGTAGAGGACAGCATAGCAGGCGCGCGCTGGTCGAGCTTTGAGGACAAAAATATCCTTTGACAGCCTCGCTGGCGCTGGCGTCGAGGGCAGGCTGATATATGCCTGCGGGCGCTGCAAGCGACTCCTCGACAGTACAGATGACGGTCAATGGCCCAGCATGGCGCTGATGGTGTGCAGACCCCCGGTCGATCGACTAGGGTCTCGGTCCGTCCCAGGCGTCCTGTGCGCCATCATTGGGCAGGCGGTCAGGCGCGGGGTGTGATGGGGATGCAGCCTCTTCACATCTCGAGCCAGTCAGAGCTGGAAGACGGGCGCGTATCCTTACTTGTTCCTGCGGGCCATGCCCCAACTATCCCCCATCGTGCTCTACCCATCACAACCTGCAGGCACCGCGCGAAACCCAACCCATGGCACGTCGTGTCACCTCCAAAGGGCCTGCTTGGCGGCCAGCAGTGGAGAGTATGGCTCGAGTACCGATTGCCCATGACGCCCTGGGATGCTTGGCCGCGAGTCCAGCATATCAGCCATTCGTCCAACCCCAGCCGTTGGACGGCCTACCTTAATGCTGAGTCCCCGGTAAACTGGTCCTTTGCTGCCCCTACTCCACTGGCCTCTGGCACCGTAGTGGCCATTGAAGGCCGGAGTCTATTCTGAGCAATATCAATCCACGTCCTGCACTGTGGCTGCCTTTAAGCGCCGCTTCGTGATTCGATTGCTCTCACGTCTTCTCCTGCGTGCTTTCTTCTGCTTTTTCCTGCACTTGTTCTTGTCTCTCCAACTGCACGTTTACCTCCGTCGTACCTGCTCTCACACACCCTCCCAGAGCGGGCGCATGCATCTGTGTCCCTACACGGCAGACACCCCCCAGTCAGGTAGCGTGGGGCTAAGGTATACCGCCTTCCAGACGCCCTGGAGCTTTGGTTCCCTCTTGCTACTGCACTGCTCTTAGCGCGCACGTTGGGGTAGGTCAATTCTCCGGATATACATAGCTTTTCGAGTCTCCATCCGCTTCTATTCCTGGCTCTCTCCGAGTCTTGACAGAACCCAGCTTCATGACTTCGTCCCCTCTTGCACCGCCCGACTAACTGAGGCCCATCTCAACAGAGCAGCGCGCCATGTCGGCCGGACAGTTATCAAGACAACGATCGTCGTCGCGAGGTTCGAAACGATCGGATACGAGGCTAAAACCTCCAACACCCAGCATCACGCCCAAGAACGACGATTTCGGCTTCGAACCATGCGCTGCGACCGCCTCGTTCTTTCTCTATGCGCAGAGAAATGTCATCCTCTGCCTTCATCATGATACCCTAGCGATTGAGCGCCGGTTTACCCGGCATCGGGAGGATGTTTCGTGGATATCGGTGGACAACGTCAGCGAAAGAGGAGCGGGAAGATTAGTGGTGAGCTATGACGCTGGCAGTACCGCTATCGTCTGGGATCTCTTTACCGGAGACGAAGTGGCCCGTTTCGCTTCGTATGAGCAAATTCGTGTCGCTACATGGATGAAGAGTGGCAATGTTGCATTTGGTGAGTGAAAACATTTTAGCTACTTCAGCGAGACACAAAATTGACATAAGGCATCAGGTAACGCGCAAGGAAATGTGATTCTGTTTGAGCCGTCAACTTCCGAGCATATCTCAGCGCGAACGATCTTTGATCCTATAACAGCATTAGCACCCGCGGCAGACTGCAGAACATTCGCAATTGGGTAATTTAATAGTTCGTTTTTATTGCCATATGTTTTATTTACTGATTTCAATAGCTATCTGAATGGGTCGATTCTTATCGCGACTCTTCAGCCGTCGTTCACGATTCTACATACGCTCACAACACCAAGAGCACCATCTCCTATCGCAGGATTGGCATGGCATGGATCATCATCGAAGCAGAAGTCCGAAATGTTAGCAGTTCAAACCTCTGACGGGGATCTGAGAGTATGGAGCGTTCCAAAGGCGCCTCATGGAGGAGACTCACCATGTGTGATACGAATTTTGAATAAATCGGAGAATAGAGAGCCTGGTCCTTGCTGGTTTGGATGGTCGAAAAATGGACGAATCGTCCAGTACTCTGAGGGGTAAGTGCCGCATATCCTGTAACTACAACTTCCCTGCATCCCGCTCCTCGTCTGATTTCGCGGGCGCTAAATCACCAACCCTGCTGACCGCCACCAACACCAATAGGCAAACGTGTGCATGGGATGTGCGCACAAAGAGGGTAGCGTACGATGGCGTCCAAACCATTGACGGCGTTGTTGCTATTGCGAATTATGGACCAACCGCAACCCTGTTCACCTTGGGACGCAACTATACTGTTCAGCAGTATGATCTAAATCCGAATGGCATGCAAGGCTTGGTGGCGAATGTTACGCAGCCGCCAGCGAATACTCCCCCATCGCCCCCAAATTCCATAGAGGAGAAGAAGAAGATCACGGAAACACCGGTGACAGCTCATCCTGCCTCTAGTAAGCTCCCGTTATTACCAGTGTACCTTGAGTCCGAAACCAGTGAAGGAGAAGGCGTTGCCATGTCTCCACTGCAGAAAATAGCTCAGGAGATGGATCAACTAGAAGAAGAGAGGCGTGACCGGGTCGGCCCGCTCAGCCCTGTGTCAAGTAGAGGTTCACAGAGCTCGAAGTCTTCAGGTGGATCTCACGGTGCCCCGCGATATCGATATGATAAGCCACTCTCTTCGAAGTCTTCGAAAGTTTCAGACAGATCAGCAGGTAATTCGACAGTATTCTCTTCTGGCTCTACTCATACTGCTACATCGCGAGAGAGCATTTCGATAAGGTCAATGTCTTCCGCAACCTCATCACGATACGCAACCTCAAGCCTGCGAAGGGAGGTAGCGCTTAGTCCAGAAGGAAAGACACCGAAGGAACTGGATCTCTTCCCTTTTATCAAGGCCAGGATTACTGAGGTACCATTCAAAACGCCCCAATACGGCCGGCAAAGAACGCCTGATGACCTCCGACAACAAATGTTGGGTGTTGTGTTCGGATGGGATAATGATATTGATTCTCTGGTTCGCGACGAGCGTGAGTGATTCCTTCTTAATATGCTTCAATGACTAACGATTTAGTTGCACGACATACCCCGGGATCAGCTGCTTCTGTTTTGTTGTCGAAGTGGCTTGGAGAGCTCGGTGCCGACTTGATGATGTCCATGGTAGGATCAGAATCCATGACCTCGTCCGACTGGATGTTGTTGGCTTTAAGTTCCATGGGACATGACTCGCAGAGGAAGGTTGGGGAAGCCTTCGTCCAAAGGCTATTGGAGAAAGGCGACGTTCATCCTGCCGTTGCAATCCTACTCGGTCTTGGGGAGCAGAACGACGCCATCGAAGTATACGTCTCTTGCAAATACTTCATGGAGGCTATACTTCTCACTTGTCTTCTCTACCCCACCGATTGGAAGAGGCAGTCATATCTAGTGCGAAAGTGGGGCGAGGTCGCTGTCTCTCACGGAAAGCCAGAGCTTGCTGTGAGATGCTTCTCTTGCACTAGCCTCGAGTCATCTGAACCATGGTTCTCTCCACGTGCACAGGACGCTGTCTATACCGCACAAAAGCAGCAGCTTCTTGGGTCGCAGCTTAGCCCGCCTTTGTCGCCGCCAACAAGTATGGGGCCGAATCGAATAGCAGCAAAGCTGTCAGCGCTTAAACTGGTGACCAACTTTGGAGACAAAGCTGCCCCGCAGATGGTATCGACTACGGACGAGCAAACTCCGATAGGCATTGGCGTCACGCCTATTGCTGAGTCTGCCCTGTCCCCGTCCGTTGGGACAAACCAATGGCTCAGACCAAACCACAGGGCACTGAGAGAACCTTCATCTGCGAGAACAGCTACTCCAGGGGCTTACAGAAGGAAGCGTCTTCCCTCGAAATCTGACACTGACAGAGTTCCTTCTTCAGGCCTTGCGTCTCTTGTTGTGCCTGAGCGGGCCCCTCGGACGGACAACGCTATCCCGCAAACTGCTGTGGATACGACTGGTAGAGAAAATGAAACCATCCCGTTCTCTCATCGCCGTGCCTCTTCGTCAAGCGCTCCGAAAGAATTTCTCTTGAGTGCCGCAACTTATAAACCAGGTGAGCCGAGCAAGAAAGACACCTTACCTTCTCCTGGTCCTGGTCTGTTTGCTACTCTAAAGCAAGAGGGACGTTCTCGGAATGGTTCGCGCGATAGAAAACCGGATGGGCTCTTTCTCGAGACAAAGGACACTGTCGTCATTGAAGGGCCTACCTCCTCCCTGATCGGTTCAGCTTCAGACATAAGTGGTGTTGGCGTCTTGAGTCCACCTTTGACAGGAGCCAGTGTTAAGAGCGCAAAGGCCCGGAGTATCGATCAGTATATTAGCAGTCTGGAAGAGGCGAATTACTATTCACGTATACGCTCTGATAGTCGCACTGACAATCGTGCTGAGAGTCGTCATGAGTCCCGCACAGTTACTCCACGCCCTTCAGAACAACGGCCTGAAAGCCGCAACGCAAGGGCTCGGAGCCGGCCTCGCGACATATCGGAAACTCGGGGTCGGTCAGGTGTTCGATATATTCGGCCTGCCAAAAGATCACCATCCTCTCCTGTTCCGATGTCTCCGGAAGATGCAGGAATTTACCCTCGGGGCAAGAAAGAAGCTAGTACCAACACGGATAGTACCTTTGATGATGAAAGCTACTATAGAATTACTTCTCCTGTCGGATCCATGGGCAGCAGAACGCGAAGCCGTACGAGAAATGCCGGGATGAAAGCTAGATCTTCATCGAAAGTATCGCGGCGCGTCGACTCGCCTGAAGGGCGCGCTAAACCGGGAAGTAGAACTGCTAGTAGAAATGCTAGTCGTCACGCAGCAGAGGATCGTGGTCGGAGCAACACCCGGGAAGGAGGCTCTACATTACGTTCCCCATCCTCTCCACTTCCTATGTCCTCACAAGCTCAACTCTACAAGGACTATGATGAAAATCTAGATCCCGAACCTTTGAGGCCTCGTCAACGGAGTACTAGTCGACGCCCTGGTGAGCGAGGATCAAGCGCTCGTCGTGAGGCCTCTCCCGATCGCCGCCTTCCTCGAGATCGATCAATTAGCCGCAAAGCTACACCTGCTTTGAGAGAATCGAGTCGTTCTCGCCGTGATTTGCGAGAGCTGTCGCCAGAGAGAATCGAAAGACCTTCAAGCCGTGGCTCAAACAATTCTGCTCGCTCCGGTCAGCTCAGCAAGAAGGAGCCGAGTCTACGTAACATATCGCGGAAGGAGCTGGCAGCCAGGGAGTTGGAAGAGAGGCGCTTATCGCTGGCTCGACGACCATCTGCCCCTGTCATTCCTCATCCAGGTGAATTGGCTTTCCGTCCTGTGCTTTCTGATCGTTCCCAAACGGACTTGGGAGATAATCCTTCATCACACGTCCCCATGTCTGTGCATGGCGGTAGCATTGTTCGAAGCCAAACTGCAGACCCAGACGTTCCAAAACGACACTCTCCACAAGGAGTCAACGCTACCTCCTCAAACTCTGTGCAAATCGGTCTTCCAGCAACCCCAAGGGCGATGCGTCATCCAAAATACATGAGCACTGATCCGAATGAGCGTGAAGGAATACCCGCTGTACCCTCTATCCCAGACAATTTGGCGCAATTGGGTAGCTCCGTGGAACAAGAAGCCACACAGGATGATCTTGGTCCTTTACTGCCTGCTATTGCTTTTGGCCAGAAAGTTTCATCACCGCCTCGTGCGGCATCCGCACCTCCAGACCAATTCCTGACGCAACAAAGGTATACCCAAACGACTTCAAGCTCCACACAAGCAGCAATCACTGTCCCAAGACGCAGCTCGTTAACCAACCGTGGCCACAACCGTCTGAACACTTCACCGGATGTCAGCTGGAAACGTGTGAGCCCACCGCCCATCACAGCCAGCATTGACGAGACTTTGCATGAGAACCAGGTCGTCATTATTGAACAGGACCCCAATGCTCCTCCTATCCTTGCAGAGCTGCAGCATCTCGCCGGTCCACCACCACCTCCCCCGCCTCCAGTTGCGCTTGGCCATAGTTCAAAGAGTAGTCTTGGGGTCATCAATATTGCAATAGATGAGAATTCTGGGAATCGTAACCAGCTGACCCCTGTTGAGGCTGCTTCCCCTAGTACATCTGGATCTCCAACCCTACATCGACGCGGACGGGGAAGCGTAAGCGAGAACCTCGGACAAAGATTTCGACAAGTAACAGACCGGATGCGCAGCACCAGCCGTTCACGTAACAAGTCACCACCTGCTGAGTATCACAATCCCTCGCCATACGAGAGTATTCCTCCCCCCATACCATTCCCACGTCGGGATGCCAAGTCTCCATCTCAAGAATTAGGTGCCCAATTCGGCGCCATCCCCGTTCCTCCACCTGCCCCATCCACATCCGGATCAGGTGGACAACTGATGGAACAAGTCATACCGCCGGACGATGCAAAAAACACGCTGTCATCGTTCGCAGGGTATAGGAATCCAAAGGAGATTAGAGCCAACATGCCGCCGGATCAATTGCAGCAAGGCGTTGTTTAAACTGTCGAGGCCGGAACGATCTGATTCAAATAGATTACGATCCGCGAAGGTGTTCGATTCAGATACGGGTGCCTGCATGTTTCTAATTTCTCGTTGAGTGAGCGGCTACGCGGGGCGCTCGCGGGGCCGGATCAGTGTCTCGGGAAAGATGTAGCCGTTGACGATCACCATATCTCGAGTACGCCACATTCAGTCTTCAGCCGCACTCTGGATCTATTGTGTTATCAGCGGATACTTGCATTTCTCACATCTTTTATGCATATTTTCATACCAACTGTTTTTGTCGCCTTTGTGCGTTTTTGGCATGTCTTGCGTTCTGCGGTGTTGCATCTTTTGCTGCGAGACCACTTCATTCAAATTACTGAGACGACCAATAACGACCCATACTCTTCAAGTCCCAAACATTTGGGAACCCGCATTTTGATCGACACTTTTCAGCGGCATTCATATCACTATCCATACCAACTATCGTCTTATACATGCCTCCACTCCGACAGCATTCTTGTGCGGCGGGATAAAAAAAAAAGACCTCCATCTATCCAAATACCTTTCTATGCAGGCGCAAAAAAGGCATCAGCAGCGGCGGCACTGAGGCTTTTTCTAGCGTGATCATTCATATTTTTCTTTTGCCGCATTTCAACCCAAACATATTTCTTCACTTCTATCTGGGGGAGATAACAGCCCGAAACGAATTTTCATTCTTCCTGGGGTATGCAGTGGCGCGGGTTTGGCGACCTCTTATCTGTGTGCTGACTGGTTTCCGCTTTTCCTCGGGAACAGGCAAAACGAAAGAATCCAAAATTCAGGTGGCTATTTTCGAGCAGTCGGTTTGGTGATTCTGGGAGGTTATGAGAGACCAGGCTCGGTGGCGTTCTTTTTATTTTCTGTGCCTTTACTTTTTTGGACCTTGCACATGTACATTCTTGGAGACCTGTGAAAATTTTGTGTGAGAGAGAGAGAGAGAATGTGTGCGAGTGTGGGTGTGTGTGTGGCATTTTTTTCTATCCGATCTCTGTGTATCTTGCAAGCGTTTTTCTGCCTCTCTTCCAAAGCCATTCGATATTTTTAATCCTCAAAACCCATCTTCTCTTCTCCTTCCCCGCTTGCTTGACGAGACCTCTTTCTGCTTCCTTTAAGTGGGATAGTGCGCTAGCTGCTGCGGTTTGGAGCTCGGGATACTTTTCGGATGGCGCGGTCGATGGACTGGCAATTACTGGATTCGCGGGAACGGGAACGGGAATGGGAGTGCGGCTGGGGCGGGATGGGAGGAGCTAATAGAGGACGCTGGCCTCGCGGCAACCCTAAGGCCCCTTGACTGAGAAATGAAAGCGCGTCTGAGAACGTGTTTGTTTTCGCAAGGAGAGGGGTTTACGATTTCCGTATGAGCATTCTTTTGGGACGATTCTGGAGCCGAGTTTGGGGAGGTTTAATTGGGTGTTTTGAGGGAGGGATGGAAGGTTGGAGCTAGCGTATTCGAAATAAGACGGTTCTTTGCGTGCTCTGGTGCCTTTCTGCCTTGCGTGATGCGATTTTTGTGAGGGGTGTTCAACTGGTAATGAGAGTATTGAGAAGGTGAGTTACGCAAGGCCATGCTGTAATTGGTAGGGATGGAGCAAAATGATGTGGAGAGTGGAATTTTCATAACGGCTTTGACGGAAGAAAATCGGGATCCTTACAGGTTAACAATAGATACAGGTTGACTGTGGTGCATCACTTTTATATGTTGGCGTACGTCCCCTTATCTCGGGAGAGAGTAAATTCTATTTTCTTAAATACGTTGTGGAGACGATTTTCATTAATATCAAGAGCTTTATTTAGCATTCTCGTCAGTCTGTGTGTTTCACAGCAACTTCATAACGCCTCACGAGAGCCAAACTGAGCACCTACCAAAGGCGCACCAATTCATGCTCTTTCTAAGACTTGAGGCGGAGTGTCATTTAAAACTTAGAAAGGGGACTGGGAGCCTGCGGGTGGTGGAACCACTGGTATTGTTTCTTGCTTCACATATTTACCAGGAAGGAAATTACAGAATTCGGGAGCCTCAACAAATTGGAAGAGCAATTTTGCATTTCAATTGAATTGTTGGGCCTGATGCCTAATGCATGCTGCCGTTTGGGCTATTGTAACATTTTGTTATATATCCCTTCAACCTTGTCTGCTAGTGAAAGAAATGCTCAGCTAGCTGTGCATCAGGATATGCTTTTTACTTCAACTTGATGTTTTTGAGAGGATATTTTGCATTAATTATGACGTAAGCATCATCCGTGGCTGAAAAATAGCAATCTTTTGTCTCTCATAATCCCAGGAATTCGGACCTTTTCCGGTCTTGTCATCGCTAATGGAACTGGAGGCCGTTCGGGAAGCGAGCCCATGGCTTCTCATAATCATATGAAGCGACATTTGCCGAGCGCCTCGGACTAGGCCTAATTAGTATAGCTGTGCGGTCTATGGAACTGGTCGATTGTCTCCAATAATCAGTGACTCGATGAGAAGGCTCCTCGTGCTCGAGCCCCGCTCCCCATATCATACGTCAGGTAGCAGCATCAGCGGTGGGTATAATAGCACCAGCTAGAGCACGTGCCACAGGCGTAGTAGTAGCTCCCGATGGAGTTCCTTCAGCTGTTACTGAAACGCCACCTCTGCCGCCACCTCTGCCTCTTCCTCTGCCACTGAAGCCACCACGACCACGTGAAGGGCCAGTAGGCGGTGGGGGTTGACGTCTAGCAACTTTTTCCTTACGCTCAAGGACCTCCACAGCACCTTGCGCGACTTTCACTGGACTGGCAACAATGGCCTTTTGCAAGCCTTCAGGCTCGGCGAAGTCAACGTAAGCGAAACCCTTGCGCTTGTCAATTTCGACCTTTTCAATGGTGCCGAACGTGGATAGTGCGGCTTCAATAAGAGGCTCGGTCATGCCTTGAGATGGATTGGCGTGTTTGAGGAAGGCTTGACGGCTTGTGCTCGAGGATGTTGAAGTGGGGGTTGTGGCCGTGGGGGTTTGTGGGGTCGTTTGGAGAGCGGGACCCGTAGGTGGCACGGGAGCCGTGGGAGGTTTCGTGGTAGACGCCTCAGCGGGTGGAGCACGTGAAGCTGCCGGCCCTTTTGGTGGTTGGGCCTGTGCGTGCGGAGCAGCTTGCGTCGCTGCAAATGGTTTCTTGAGAATAACTGGGGCCGCAGGTCCATTAGGAGCTTTATGTGACTTAGAACCTTCAGGAGTTATTTGATTTGTTTTTTCCGCAAGTGTGGCCTTGTAAGCACGGCGTTCTGCTCGTGTTAGTCGTGTGGACTCTTTCTTTGGAGAGGCTGGAGCTTTAGTGGATGGCCTTTCCGCGGGCGGAGAGACGACGGGCACTGTCTTTTCTTTCTCTTTCAGCGTTGAAGTTTCATCTGACTTTTGAATCGTGTCTTGGTTTGCTGGAGTGGCTTCGCGTTTCGTTCCACGTCTACGATTGGCAGCTGGGCCAATACCTAAATCGCGCTGGAGCATTTTTGCGGCAATGCTGGCATTTCCTCGCTCTCTTTTTCTCTCGGGCACCGGAGTGGACGCCGCTGCAGAGCCTTTCTCGGTTGAAGGACTAGCTGTGGCCTGTTTACCCTGGGCGACGGCAGATGCTTCCTTGTTCTGAATTTTGACTGCTGCTAATGCCGCCCTACTCAGCTTCCTACTTTTCTCTGGTGAAGTAGACGCGCTCTCCTTTCCTGCCTTATTGAGAATCTTCTTATCACCTCCCTTGTCAGCTTTATCCTCTCGGGATTCGCCTCGAACATGCTTCGTAGCTGGTTTTGCGGGAGGCTTGTCCTTGTTGGCCTTCTTTTCCCTCAGATGCTCAATCAGGGGTGTAGTTGTGACCCTCTCCTCCTTCTGTGCAGTGCCTTCAGCGGTAGTATCTGTTGGTGTCGGTTTGGAGACAGGGTTTGTAAGACTCTCCAGAAAGTCTTTGAACTCTGGGTCTTGGTCTATCAAGCCTTGGCGAGCGTCATTCCGACGTCTACCTCCAGGTACACGAGAATACGGGGCAAATTCAAGTGAAGGTGGCCCAATCAGCGCGGCGTCTCTAGTGGAGTTTGCGGCGTCATTGAAGGGAGTTAGACGAACAAAGTCGGAAAGCGGGGCAACGTGACTCTGGGATGTCACACGTAAATAGGCTCGAGAAGGTCGAGAGGGCTTCGCAAGGCTAAATAGACTGTCAGTTACTCTTACATGCCTTCCCGGAAATTTGAACACACTCTTTAGAAATTTTGCCTGTTTTATAGAGCATCCAGTCCACCTTTCCTCCTCCGACTTTCCATTCGTCTCCTAAAGCTGCTTCAAACTCAGCTTTTGTCAATCCCGGTGGAAGTCTGCGGAGAGTAAGCTTCAAACGAGGGGCTGAGGCCCTGCTTGATGGGCCGCGGGGTGCAGACGCGGGAGCATTCTTCTGAAGCACGGTTGCTGAGATTGGCAGAACCCCGTTCGCACCACCAGCCGGCACTACGGGCGGCGCCATAGTAGGCGAGGGATGGTTGGCAGAGGGTGTGAGAGAGGGGGGTGGTGACTTTGTTATGAAGGTTTGTTGCTATCGAATAAATGGTCCAAAAGACGCTGGTTGGATTCTGATGTTGCTGTTTACCGCCTTCGCTTGATTGAGTAGCGGGTGGAGAGATGTGCTGCCAACACCTCATGTGCTGGGGTCCTAGAATATACTTCATGCGCCCGCAAGCCCACTGATTGAACTCACTTGTCGCTACTTGCCTTTAGCCATTCACCCGCTATACGACAGATGTTACTGCAGAGTGTCGCAACTTCGCCTATCTTTGTACTCACTCACACGACAGACACCTATTGCTAAGCACTTGCGTTTGCCACGGAAATAGAAACGGACCTTCAACGTTTCCAGAATCTGATATCCAGTTAAGCTCCATCTGTGACCATGCCAAAGGACAGTGATGTCCCCCAACCGGGGCCAGCGCGATTGTCCAAAGGCGCTGGTCCAGACGAGTGGCTTGAAGCGGCAAAACAATGCAAATACCTGCCGGAGGCAGACATGAAGCGATTGTGTGAAATCGTAAAGGAGTGTTTAATGGAAGGTAAGTCTTTCATGATGTACTTGTTCTGATAGTGAGCACAAGGCGGTATTCAGTTCTCCGCAGCTCATCTAGACTGTTACCCCCCTCCACCGCGTTTGCTGCCCGATAACTTCTCCACATAGCAATTCTAACAGAACCCACCCACAGAGTCGAACATACAGCCTGTACGGACGCCTGTCACAGTGTGCGGTGACATCCATGGCCAATTTTATGATCTCCTTGAGCTCTTCAGGGTCGCGGGCGGGATGCCCAATGATACGCATGTCGTTCCACCGACTGTACCTACAAGGACTATCAGTGCTGCAGACATTGAACCACCTACACAGATTACAGACCCGAAAGCAAAGCGGAAGATGAAGAGGAGATTCCAAGCGGATAGTAATTACACTGGGCCAAGCAGTCCAAATGAGGGCGAGGAAGAGGGCGAAGAGGAAGAAGAGGAAGAGCGAGGCCGGAGCCGAAGTATCACGGGAAGGCGGAGCACAGATGATGAATCGGATATGGGTAGTAGGCGAAACTTGTCTGGATCAGGGGGCAATGGCCAACAAAATTACGTCTTCCTTGGGGACTTCGTAGATCGGGGTTATTTTAGTTTGGAGACATTTACGCTTTTAATGTGTCTGAAAGCTAAGTGAGTTAAGAGGCTATTTTGATGCATAGTAGCGTCCTGCTTAGAGCTGATTGCCCTCAGATATCCCGACCGCGTTACACTAGTTCGTGGCAATCACGAATCACGACAGATTACCCAGGTTTATGGGTTTTATGAAGAATGCCAGACTAAATATGGCAATGCGTCAGTATGGAAGGCTTGTTGTCAAGTCTTCGACTTTTTGGCGCTAGCTGCTATTGTGGACGGCAAGGTACTCTGCGTACACGGCGGGTTAAGCCCTGAAATTAGGACATTGGATCAGATACGGGTGGTCGCAAGAGCGCAAGAGATACCTCATGAAGGCGCATTCTGTGACCTTGTTTGGAGTGATCCGGAGGATGTTGATACTTGGGCGGTGTCACCGCGAGGTGCTGGTTGGCTATTCGGGGACAAGGTGTCTTCGGAAGTGAGTGGTTTACGCTATACTTAATACTTTCCGAGCTAACCAGATCTCACGTAGTTTAACCATGTAAACGGCCTTCAGCTAATTGCGCGAGCTCATCAGCTTGTGAACGAAGGATACAAGGCAAGTCGTTCGCACAACTTCGCTTTGAAGAATCCCCCTAATCAGGCCAACAGTATCACTTCAAAGACAAGGATGTTGTTACAGTGTGGTCAGCACCCAATTACTGCTACCGCTGTGGGAATGTAGCTTCGATTATGAGTCTGCAAGAGGATCTTAATCCGAAATTTACTATATTCAGCGCTGTGCCAGACCATCGCCGAGCAGTGCCGGCAGGTCGAGGCACGCGTGGTGAATACTTCTTATAATGATGTGCATAGCATACGTATCTTGGGTCCACGTTCTGAATGGGTGTCTTGGTGTGATAGAGGCGAGCCAGACGAGGCTTCAGGGCAGGCAGGAAGGTGTTGATGCTTTTTATTTGGGGGATGGCTATCTACGGATACACACACCATTGCATATCATGAGTTCTGGCGCGATCTGGATTTACGGCATTGTACAATAGTTTCGCACGTTTCAATTGTATGAATAGTGGCTGATAAATACACATACCACAGATTTCGCACCAGTGCCAATCTAGACGGGAAGGCAAAATTGAATGTTTGGCTTGGTTGGCTGCTACGAGTATATATTGTAAGTTGTTTTTTCGTGAGAGCACCTGTAATGGGTCTAAGGTCGGAAGGTGTATCAAAATCCGCGATGTTTATCCCTTTCCATACTTTAGCGAGAGCCCGGTACGAATCCAGTGGTGCCCATTCCACTCGTGTTGGTAACACACGATGCTGGTCAGGCCTAAGCAATGAGGTCTATTGTTGAGGGAAGCAATTCTGCAGACGCGATCTCACCATTGGATGGCGGAGCTGGAATACTCTTTCTAAGGTCGGGATGGATGTTGCAGTCAGATTTATCAACTGACACAAATCTTCTTTTTTGTCTTTTTTTTTTTTCCCTCTCCTACTCCGAAAAAGGGAGTGACCCTACAGCAATGACCTCCAACCCTGTCCCAAAGTGCCCTCAACCCCTTAACATGGCGGTCGATGCAATTTGGGTAATCACACAATCAGTTCCACGCTGCTTTGAATCTGCCTTGATGACTTTGGCAGGCTGCCATGTCCAATGATTCACGAGCTTGGCACTGAGGCAAGAACGCCAACCCCGTCATTCGAACATACGAACTGCGATCTTCGTTGATGTCTTGAAACAATATGGAGTTGCTGCGGTGCGATTGCAGAAAGCCAGTTCAAGTACGGGAGCTCTTTCTGATCACCAAACCCTTATTCCTTTGATATTTACTCTCATATAATCAATCGGGCACCTTCAATCCACATTCCAAAGAATTAACAGCACTAAGAGAGTTTCACACTCCATCCTAAACTTTAAAAATGCGCATCTTTCATCGCATCACCAACCCGAAGAATCGCCGGTGGCAAGGCAAGCAGAAATGCGGTCCGATTCTAATGATTCCTATCACCGTCCTAGTTGCTATCATCTGGATCCTCTTCATTGCGGCTATGATATCCCTTACATTGTCGATGTGATATAAAATGTGGCCCGTGCGCGCGATCAAGAACATCAAAGTGCGAGCCCATAATAGCCAGTATTTCGCTCAAATGCTAAGGGCTCTCTATGAGTAGATCTGTCGACGCGATTGGCAATTATAGAGCTAGTTATAGAGTTAATTGGCCAACTGCCGCGACGCTCTATAATTTCAGGTTCTTAGATGCGAAGCAGAGGTGTTAATTTAGGTTCCACCGGGTGCGGGCGCGGGCGCGGGCGTAGGCAGCTTAAAACTTTGGTGATGCGGCAGAACGATTGACCGCCTGGGAATGCAGCTTATTGATTGGTGCGCACGGGCCACAATTTATAGGACGTAAGTGACAATGT